>ENA-OPMP01000068-OPMP01000068.1-human-gut-metagenome-genome-assembly--contig:-NODE-68-length-48411-cov-24.973240_pt1 | contig 48411 bp, 68 predicted proteins | sample MGYA00241527_ERZ501751 | MGnify/ENA primary metagenome ERZ501751 (study PRJEB25962, sample SAMEA2042647) | human gut metagenome | biome: human gut; feature: human-associated habitat; material: faeces... | reverse complement strand
AACTAGTGCCATAATGTGTAACGCCCCAAAGATACATATCTAGCGTTTCATTATAGTAAACTATTTCATTTATATCTTGTAATAATCTGAACCCCCAATCATCTATTATATACCATTGAAAGACTTCTGGATCGTCGTCTTGTTCACTTTCTAGTTCTGTTATACGATCGTTTATATCATATATTTCATTATATAGAGTTTGTGATGGGCTGCTTTCGTTTTGTTCTTCTAACTCGTCTCGCTTTTCTTCTAACTCTTTTATTTCGTCTGTATTGTCAACGATACCGCTGACTTGTTCCCAATATCCTATATTATACGTTAAATTCATGATGTCATTATTCAATACAGCATCGAAACATTTTGCAAGCGTTGCATAGTCAACATAACCATTTTCCATGCCGTATTCACTGATCGCATTACCATAATAGTATTTTTGTTTTTTTTCCATTCTCTTTTTAGTCCCAAGTTGTTATAATTAGGACGTATATATATTTTGGGACTTGCCTCCATTTTCTTCTATATTATATATATATACGCTTTTTGGATGATCTTACTTTTCAATCGTTGCCAGCGTTAGAAGTAAGATCTTTTTTTATGTCTTTTTGGTGGTCCCCCCTTTTCTATACACATATTATACCATGATATCTTTGCATTTACCACCACTTTTTTGCTTTTTGTTCACGAATCGTGAATATAATAGCGGAAATTTTTATACCACACCGTGTTTTTGTCTAAGAATCGTGAACAATTTACAAAATACAAAATATACAAAATACAAAATTTTTCGCCGATTACAAAATACAAAATACAAAATTTATTTTATTTCTTGACAAAATTTTGTTTTTGGAACACTTCAAACGTCCTTTATTTAAAGGAATTTCATTTATTTTCATGAATAATTGTTAATAAAAACAAAAAAGGCAATAAAAAAACCCATCAAACTTCATTAGAACTTGATAGGCAGTTAATACTAGTAATAATAGTGTATATATCTTATTCTTATAGGGTTTGGGAGGCTCTGTGAAGGACGTAGCTCCTCGCTTCTTCTTTCCCCCGAGGTAAAAACCCCTCTTTATCTCCCCCGAACCTCTTTCATATTATATATATGCCGAGGGACTAAGATATATTGTTTTCATAGATCAATCGTTTTAAAATATGCAGAATACGTAAGACTATTTATAATATAGGCTCTGTTAATACAGAACCTTAAACCATACAATCGACAAGATATAGAATTAATAAAGGAGTATGAAATGAAATATCTGCCTATTCATTCCAGTAGTAGTATATGACTACGCTATGACAATTTATGAACCAACTTAAACCAATTTGTGTGTAAACATTATGGAACTTATCGTGTTTATTACGCATATTTGATTGTATGGACGTTTCCATATCTCTGAATTTACTTGTTTTCTCTTCTTTTCCCCCGACCTCTGTTGCGATACATGGGCACGTTTCGTGCAAATCCTGTTGCGATTTGGTCGGCTATTGCGATTCGGGGGCGTTGTTGCGAATGGGGTGGCACAATTTTCATTGCGTTCATAGGGCGTAATTTTCTATTGCACCCTCCCCCGTCAATTTATATTGCACTTACACCGTTATAATATCCTCAGATTTCTCTGAGGTACTCAATTCTGAGTAAGTAGAAGTAAAAAAATGTCTCGTCAAGGAGTGGCAATATTTGGTCTTTTTAGGTACTCCTTAACTACATATATTATACCATTTTTCAATGCAGACGTGTTAAAAAAATACGATAAAAAAAGGCTATTTGTTAGTAGCCTCTTTCTTTTCTCTTTCTAAATCTTTTAAGATCAATTGTCTTACATAATCTGCTTTGCTTGGAACTGAATTTAACTTTTCTAGAATCTCTTTATTGTTCTTTGTAATATATTTCAGGCAAATTTGACTTACATTTTTTTTCGCATACTTATTATTTGCCCTCATCTTTGCTTCACTTGTTTTTGCCATAGTTTCCACCTCTTGTCTATTCCATAACATCAATGATATTTGACTTCGGCTGCCAAATACCTCGAACAAAAATAGATTCTTCGTCCTCTGCTTCAACTTTATCGGTTTCGATAGTGGTTTCGTGAACATTATTTCTGTAATATTCAACGTATTTTCCTAAATATTCAGGATTATCACAATACCTTCCGTTTCTTCCGTAAACATAACCATGTTCTTTTTCCCATTGTTCCTTAGTCATTTTCTTTTCCTCCTACTTTCTATTGCTTAATAACAGTTCTTTTCTTCCCATTCTGCGATTTCGTCTGCATCATCAATAATTTCACCATCTTCGCAAACTAGCATTGTTTCTCTTGACCCATAATCGACAATCTGATAATTGTCAGGCAATTCATCTGCCCATAAATCCACACCAAATAATTCAACATTGAAATCGTCTTTATATAATACGTTTGCTACTGCTTCTACGATTCCTGAATTTGTAAAACTGTGATACCCAATATGTACTTGTTTCATATTATGTCCTCCTAAGTACTTTTCCTTACACCCATAGTATATCATACAATAATACTATTGTAAATAATTAATTTAATAAATTTTTAGATTCTTTTGCACAATAAAAAGGCTATAAACATATTTATCGTTTTAAACGTGTTTTTAGCCTTTTCTTTATTTACCCTAATAAATACTCATATCAATCTATTTTGCTCGTTAGAATAACTTCTAGACGCATTTAAATTGATTTTAAGAAGTTTTTTCTTCTTTTTCTACGCAAGTTGTAGTCTTTATCAATTAAAATCTGTAATATCATTGTTCTGTCAACTAGATATTCAATTCCATCACTATTGAAACCAACGATCTTACACCACCAACGATTGTAGGTATAAGGTTTCGTCAATACGATTTGCACTAATTCTGTTTCATCAAATAAAGCAGCCATTGCTACATCCCCTGCTCTTAGACCGATATTGCCATGGTAATTAAACCATCCTCCGCAGGTTTCTTTGAAATGCTCGTATTCTGTATCTCTTCTAGGCATCTAGATAATTCCTATCTGAGTTAATAATGCACATTTTACTTCTTTTTCTTCTCGTCTATCGAGTGGTTTGATATGCCACTTAACATTTTCTTTGTTGATCGTTAAGATTTGCTCGGCTTTTGCTATTCCATATTCATGTCCTGTATCTACCATTACGTGACATGGCAAGTCCGTTCTTTTTAAATTGCTAGTAATTGGAATTACATTCACTGTTTTACTTCCTTTATTCTGAATATCGTTTGAAATAACGATACAAGGTCTCCTTTTATAAAGAATTGTATTACTGTATTTCGGTAAATCACACCAGTAAATGTTATTGTTTAGGATTTCCATAATGATAACCACCTATCCTCTCTAATTTATCCTCTAAATTTCTGTTATGCTGCTGCAACCCGTATATTTTCCTATCTCTCTCAATTAAAGCTTGTTTGATTAATACCATATCGTCATAAAGTGCATATAATCCGTTGTTCTTTAAAGCTTCTTCTACGTTTTTAAAACTTATCTCTACTTTATTCGTTTCTATCATCTTCTTCATTCCAATCCATCCCGTACACGTCATCTACTGCATCATCATTTGTATCTTCCTTAATTGGAACACGTACAACTCTAACTCCAATTCTATGAGTGAATAAGATACATACTGCCCAAATTGGATGAACATGAATTACCATGTATGCAGTAAATATCATTACCGCTATATTGTGGATTGCCATACTTAAATACATCATTTTGCTACTTTCTCCTTCATATATTTTGAAGTCATGCTTTGAGCTTCTACCCCTTCTTTTGCCAACGCAATATTCCAAATTTCATTTAATAATGAATCTACAACATTGCATGAATCACTGTTATTAACATCAGGAACACTGATTTTCAATTTAATTAGTACATCTGTACTTTCTTTAGGCTTATTTCGTTTCTTCAAACCCATCATATCCATACCTCATATTTTGATATTTGTATTTTCTAACTTCATATTCTGCTTTATTGAGATTGCCAATCAATCTACAATTTTCAAGTTCCAATTCATTAATTCTTTCTGAAACAACTAAGGAATAAAGGAGCATTGAAGCTATGCCACCTATGAAAAATCCTGCAAAGAAATAAATCATCAAACAACCTCACAATTCTCTATAATATCTTTAATTAATTCATTTTTATCCACATTTTTGAAATATCCTTTTTCTTTCAAACTTTTTAATTGATAACAACCATTAAATTTACATCTATCATCTACATGACTGTATGTATTTATTAAGTCGTATTCAAATTGACTCAATTTGTATGTTGGATTTTTGTATGGCTGCTTTAACCAATCTTTTGCAATTTCACAACATTCTTTTTTAATAGTTAGAAAGTCACAGTCATTGCAATTAATTCTAGAACATGACTTAGGTATACCTTTGACTACTGCTAAATTATCAATGCAACACTCTAAGATTTCATCTTTGTAATGTTCAAAATTAGTCTCTTGCTTTATTTCTTGTTTTTCTTCTTCAAGCCATCCTAATTCCTTTGCTTGCTTGTTGATAGCTTTTAATAAATTATTTTCAATTGCTATCTCAAGAAAATTACCATCTATTACAATTACTTTTTGTAATAAATTAAATATTATTTCTTGATAATAGAATGAGCCTTTAGTTTCTATTAAGTATATTATTTTTTCTTTTTCTTCGTTTCTCTGATAACCTAATTCTTCAAACATTTCTCTAGCGTTCATGTTGTTTCACCTCAATTTTATAAATATTGTCTAGCCAACTTTCACACTCACTTTTAAATCTGTTGAAGTGCTTTTGTGCCATATCCATAGTTGTGTAAATTCTTAAATACTTCTTCGTCATATGCTTTCTGTCTTTCAAGCATATCTTTAATTAATTCTGTACTTGTCATTTGGTTCTCCTTATATAATCTGTTTTTATTACGCAAATCTATCGTAATAAGCATCTTTAAATCTCACTTTGCTTTTCTTTCTATGATTGTAAACTTCATGTAAATACTCAAGTGCATCATCAACACACACTACCGATACGTTTTTGTTAGTACCTTTTTGTAACTGTTCTGCCATTCTATCTTGGTCAATTACTTCTAAATCAATTACACTTGCCAACACACGAATAACTATATCTTTTCTTCCACGTACAACAATGTACTCTTGCACACTGTCAAGAAAATTCAATTTGCTAATTATTTGGTTTATATTTCCTTTAATTTTGAATTTTCCATTTTTAACAGGTACGCTCACCGCATCGCCTTGTGCTCCTTTTCCGAGCAAAATCGGTGCCAATGTAGAAGGAGAAAAACTAGGGTATTCATCAACGCATTTTTTCAATGTGATATAATCCTCGATTCCTCTTTCGGCATAAGAATTAATATAATCAATCGTTTCCTGTTTTTTTGATGAAACATTATAAGCAATACAATCTTTTAATCCTAAGCCTTTTCTAATTTGAAATTCCACTGGCAAATTGAGCTGCTTAAATGCTTCAATTCTATGTTGTCCGTCAATAACCTCCATGTTTTCGTTAACAATAACGATCGTTGGAAGCAATCCGTTATCTCGCACATTATCAACAATGCTATTTACATTTTTCAAATTAATGTCTCTATTGCCTTTTAAATATTTAAAAACACTATAATCACGTGTGATATAAGTTTTTAAGTCCTTTTCTAAAATGTTATTCATACTTTTTTACCTCTATTTCTAAAACAATGTTTCTTGTTCATATTTTTTACCATTACACGTAAATACTTTTGATTTCTTTTTCTCACAATCTGATTCATCAACTGATTCATCAAAATATTTAACTAACTCGTTATAATTGCTTGTGAACATCCCATCATAAGCAACTCCGTTAATCACTGTATGATAATCAAGATCAATTTCTTTATCTTCGCCTATTCTTTCAAAAACTAATGCGTGCTCGTAATCTATATAAAAATCAGCGTTTGGAAAAACACGCTTAATGTATTTATCAGCTTCTTTTAATTCGTGGCTTTTGAAGAATGATGCATACCTTCCGTAAACTTTATCCATATACAATTTCATGCACTCCTTAAAATAATGTACTTGTTTCTATTGCAATTCTTTTCTTTGCAATTTGACAATATTCTTTAGATATTTCATATCCAACATATTTTCTTTCGTTAAGTTCTGATGCAATAGCAGTTGTTCCTGTTCCTAAGAATGGGTCAACAATCGTATCTCCCTTAACACTGAAATTTTTAACAAACCAATCTGCAATTTCATATTTCATAATTGCTCCATGTCCTTTAAAATGTTTTTCATTAACTGAGCTATGCACAATGTTTTTGATTGACCCATAGGCTCTAAACTCCTCTGAATGTTCATTTAAAACAAAGAAATATTCAACTGCATTACATACTGATGTAAGTATGTTTCCGTTCTCATCCTTAATCTTGTTGATACTTGGTTGAGGGTTTGTTTTCTCCCAAATTACAATTCCTTTTAACTTATCTGCGAAATATCCAATGTATTTATAAACATCTTTTTTGTTGAAATATGTTGCTTGAATATTCACAATTACATCTTTCTTGCATACTCTTAACAACTCATTTGTTACATCAACAATCATATTGTAATAATCGTTTTTAACATCATCATAATGAGCGTACTTGTCATTTCTTACCCTGTTATATGGAGGGGATGTAATCGCAACATCAAATTGATTGTCTTTAATTTCTTTCAATCCTTTTAAACAATCTTGATTATAGATAACCCCACCCGTTAGATTTATCTGTTTATCCATTTATTCATCCTCCACAACATATTCCCCAATGTATAGACTTCCTTCAATTACATACAGATTCATAATGTTTTCCTTTGTTGCCCCTAGGAAATCTTTACCAGGCTTTTTAAAAGCTAGTTTTCCATCTCCAGTACAGTATTTGTATTTGTTATCGCCATAACATTTCTGAACACTGTACATAAGTTCATCATCATATCTTTTCGCAATCATCTAGAATGGTATCCCTTCGTCATTATCATAATGTTCAGGATATGATTGATAATTTACTTGATTCGTAAATGGAACTGTTTGTGGCATTGTAGCATTGTTTAAAGCCAATTCTACGTCCATAACGTAAACGCTAGTCTTATACATCTTCTGATTGTCTTTGTTCGTGTATGAGCTTTTCTGAAGCTTTCCGTCAACTGCAATATGTTGCCCTCTAAATCCATATTGATTAATATGTTCTGCATTTTCTCCCCACGCAGTGCAATCAAAGAAAGATTTAAACTCTTGTCCATTCTTTCCCTTTTCTTTAACTTCAATCGAGAAATTACATAGGCTTTGTCCTGTAGCAGTTTTCTTTAAAACAATATCGCTACCGATTTCGCCTGATAAAATCACTCTGTTCATTTCTTTTCAACTCCTTTATACAAATTCAACACCTATTGAATTAGGTCTGATTCCTTCTATCATCTGATACATATGTGATTTAGAAATGAAATTCTTTCTAGCACACTCGGCAATTGAAGAATAAACTGTATCGCCTATTCTTACTTTCTTCTTGTTTCTCAATCCTTGAGTCTGAGCTAGTTTGATAACTCTTAGGTTTTCAATTTTCATTTCTCCGTCAAATACGATAGAATCGTTCTTTTCTATTTCACCAACAAAGGCTTTGTAGGCTTCAAACAATACATTCAAGTATCTTTTCCCTTCTTTAAGGTTCACTACAACTCTATAAATTGATTCCGTTTCCTTTTTAGCTTTCATTTCTTTTTGATTTCCTTTTAGATCAACAGAAACAACTCTTAAATAACTTGTGATGTAATATCTTATTCCTGTTTTACTTTCGCCAAGTAGTTGGTATTGCTCATCATCTTCACTTGTTACTTTTCTTCTTTCTTCCTCATCCGTTTCAATAGGAAGAAGAATACATCCTTTGTAGGTTTCCTCGTTTCTCAACATCTTATGGAACTGAGCATTTGTAATGCCCAATTCCCTCATTACATCTTTTGAAGATACGATTCCACGTACAACTGATATATCGTTTTTATCCAACATATAATATTGCACTTGCTACCCCTCCTACTTTTTATCCTTTTATCAAATCTCCCAACATCTTCATGCCCTCCTCCTTTTTTGGAGGTGTAGGCAATTGATCGTGTTGTGTATATGTTTCCAAACTGATTTGACCTGAATTTAATAACTGTACTTCTTCTTCACAAATCTCTTTATAAGCTTGTAGAAATCTATCTCGGTAATATTGCAAGTCTTTTTTATTACTCCACGCAATATCCCTTAACAGATAGCTACCTCCTAGTGCTTTCTGAATGTTTCTAGGCAGTTTATTGTAGTTTACCTTACTCGTATGAGGGTCACACTTAGCGTTCCTTAAAACGATTTCCCAAGCCTCTCCAGCTTCCTTAGTTTTTCCAATTGCAGTTTTACTGATTCTTGTTTTTACTTGTGCTACGTTTGGAGCAAACTCTCTTGTGTCACTTTGAATGATTTGATTAACTGCTTTTGCTACAACCAAGTATTCATAATCCTTAAAAGATACTTGCCAAAGTTTTAAATAGGCTTGTGTATCTTCTTGAGTCATGTTTTTGTAGCTCATAGGGTAATTGATTCTTAGCACTTGTAAGATTCTTTCAGTTTCTTCTAATGTCAAAATGCATACCCCATTTCTTTTCTCGTCAATTGTCTTTGACCGTCATTGTTATTGTTCTGCAATTTGTAGAATGTTGACCAGGTATGTACAATGCTCTGATTTACAATTGCAATCTTGGTAACATCATCTACCGCCAAATTATCTAATTGATTTAAAGATAACTTCATTGCTCTAACAGTCAAAGGTTTTCTTGCTTTAGTACGCATATCTACAAAGTCATGCAATGCATCTTGCAAATCTTTGTTTTCTGTATACTCTGAAATAACAGAATTAACACTTTCTTTTTTTATATTTTTTTCTTTATATTCATTAGTATTTAATTCTTTAGTACTTTGTTTATTAGTATTTTGTTTATTAGTATTTATTTGTGGTCGATTTTCCGTGCACGGAACTTCCGTGTACGGAATTACCGTGCACGGTTTTTCCGTACACGGTAATTTGTCATACGGTTTCTCGTAAATATCGTAGATGTAATCAAACCTTCCTGTTTCATCTTGAACTCTAGTACGCTTTAAATATTTGTGTTCTTCAAGTTCTTTTAGTACGGTTTGAACTGCTGCTTTATTTTCTTTTACGATTGCAGCCAATCCATTTACTGAGTAATCCCAATTACTAGGTAAAGAAAGCATCAAACCAAGAAGTCCTTTTGCTTTTAGTGAGATTTCTTTATCTTGAAAGTGGTAATTGCTCATTACTGTAAATCCTTTAGTGTTATTTACTCTAATCACTGCCATACTTCACACCTCCTAGCATTCTGTACCTATGTACTTTGTATGAAACGTTATAACGACACTAAACGCACTCCAGATGTCGGCTTTAAATCCGTAGAAATATCCAGGTTCTTTTTTTGTTCCTTTTCCTTTGTTTGGAGTATCTTTAGCAAACAAATCAATCAGAGCTTGTCTAATAGTTGCGTCTGTCGCTTTCATAGAGTGGCATATAAGCATTTTTTCTTCACTTCGGTATATTAATGTAGGCTCAATATCGAAAGCTTCAAATTGCTCTAATAAACGCCCTATAAAGTAACAAGTTTCAAATGTAGTTTGACCTACAGGCATACCGAAACTTTGTATTCCTTCAATCGCTACATAATCAATTGGATAATTTTCTGCTTTCCAATTTGAGATTTTATCTTGCAATTCTTTGTTAGGAATTTTTCCTTTATCTACAACTGCCGATAAATCGTTCTCAACTACAACAAATGCACTGTATTCATTTGCTGGATCAATACCTAAAATCGTCTTACGCACCTCCTATTTCAAACTTAGTTGCATCGATTTTTTTCTTGGTCGCATTCATCTTGGCTTCGATACTTTCATAAGCAGTTTTGAAACGTTTTAAATCCGAATCAACTTTCGCAAGCTTTGTTCTTTCATCAGCTACTTTTTGACAAGCTAGTGCTTCAAAGTATTTAATACTAGGTGCTTTTCCATCATGGTCACGTTCCCAAGTACTACGCTCAACATAAATTGCGTTTGTCATTTTATTTTCAATATCTGCTTTAAGAATGTTCGATTGTTCCTGTAATCTAGCCATCATTTCACCAATTAAGAACATTTGATTTGCAAGGTTTTCAACATTTAATGCCATTTCCATTACTGCACTTTCATCAGGAATATAAGCATCCACTAAAATTTCAAGTTGTTCTTGGATTTCTTCATCTTTCCAATATTTAACTTTGAATGGATTGTATTTAAACAACAGTTCATTTTGACTTAGCATTATATTTCACCTCTGATTCATCAATATGTCCGTATATACGCTCTAAATATCTTTTGGCAATGCCTAGCATTTTCTCTCTCTTTGGACTCTGGTCTAAAAGATTGTGACATCTTCTACATACTGTAATAATGTTTTTCTCTACTCCAAGTCCTGATTGAGACCTTGGAATTACGTGTGCTTCGGGAAATGCGAAGGGAGAACCGCAAAATATACACATTCTCCCATCTCTTTCCCATACAGTATCTTTAACTGATTTAGGAATATCTGTAGCTTGGCTACGTTTTGATTTATACAAGACTTACACCTTCTGGTTGTTCCTGATATGTTTGTTCTTGATACCCTTGAACTTGTTCTACTTGTTGATTTTCTTCGCTATCTAAATAAACAGGTTCAGAACTTACCTCATCTTTAAATGACATATCTGTTTCAATTGCGGTTTGCATTTCAATGCTCATGATCCCCCATTTTGAAATCAATTGACGTAAAATAGTTTTGAAAGCCATATCGTCAAAATCTTTTTCCCAGAATGTATATCCTTTATGTGCTGCATACCCTTTTGAGTATTTCTGAGCGTGTTCTTCCATTGTTTCTTTTGACCAATACATTGATTTAGTAAAACCATTAGTCAATTCAAACATTCCATAATATCCAATTGTAGGAGCTTTCTCACGTTCTAATGGGTCTGTAATTGCTCTTACTTCAATATCCTCTGTAAATGGGTTATAGCTTAACAACTCACCATCTTTAACTGCTACAACATTGATTTTCTTATATTGACCTGAACGAATAGCTAATTGAAGATAACCTTTATATCCAAGTTGGAATGTAGCGACTGTACGATTGTTATTAGTGTCTCTGAATGGCACCATGTAGTAGTGTCCTAATTGTGGACTAGGCGATAAGTTCAAAGAATCTCCTACAATACCAGCACTTACGATCGTTGGAAAATCACATTCCTGTAATTGCTTATTTGTATTTACCGCACTAATGATAGATGCTACGAATTTTTTACCTCTCGTTACACTACCTAAAGTTTTTGTAATGTTGGATAACACTGCATCTGATTTAATATAAGATGCAAATGTATGTGCATTTTGTTGTCTCTTTGCAAAATTGTTTTGTAACATAATTAACATTCTCCTTTTTCTAAAATATTGATTTTTACACCATGTTCTTTAATAAGTTGATTTAAAACTGGATTGCAAGCTTGTAACTCTTCCATAGATCCTTCAATACGGAATACGCAATATCTTCTTGTTTGAGTTTGACTTTGGCTTTCATGAGCTTCTAATCGACTCTGAGGAATCGTTGTTTGATTCATAGCTTGAGCTTGTTTAGATTGTTCAATCTGAGCATTTACTTTTTCTTGAAGCTTTGCTTTGGCTTCTTTAATCTCATTGATTCTCTCTGTAGCTTTGCTTAGGTCCAATGTCTTACAGAACAATTGGATAACTTGTTCTGCCTGTAGTTCATCCTCAGGTAATGAAGCTTCGATGAATGATAATTGCTCTTCGGCTTTCAAGAACTTATTATTTAAACTTTCTTCAATTTCCTTAGGCTTAACAGTTTTGTTCAAATATCTTTCTTCAAAAACTAAATCAAATGGGTACTTATCATTTGTCATGTTTGTCCATAGCTCTTTGATTTGATTTTTCTTCAATTCTTTTTCTGCGTTGTCAACCTCGTTAATTCCGTCACCCAATTTATCGGATGTTGCTTTGATTGTTTTCTCAACTGCCATGATGTCTTTCTTGTCTTGAATCCATTGAGCAAACACATCATTTTCAACTTGTTTACGCTTATCAGATACAAGCTTTACCAAATTGTTTAAAGCAGCTCTATCTGTTTTAGCCTTCTTATAGTTGTCTTCATCTACTACATAGTTGTAGTGCTTTAAACCTTCTTTGATTTCAGGTAATAAATCACTTGCGTTTGTGTACACTTTTCCGTTTTGTGCACGTACCTCTAAATTAAATTCCATATTTCCATCTCCTCTTTTTCTATATAGACAATGTGATAGGTGGTTCTACATCACCTATGAAGTACCTATCCCATTTTTCTATCATTGCTTGTTTTAGATCGTTCATACTGTCTAAAGCTTCTTCTTTACGATATGAACGCTCAATAATTCGTGCATCACCATCTGCAAATCTTAGTTCTGCACAATAGATAACAAAGTCAAAATCCGTAACAATCAATCCTTCTAAAGTTTGGCAATAATAGTTATCAGGAACTGTTTCATTTCCTTTACTTCCCCATTTCTGCAAACTCTTAGAATTGATTATCTTGGATGTTTTGATTTCCAAGATTCCACGTTCTCCTGTTTCCTTGTTGTAAATCAATCCATCAGGACTGTATCTAAGAAAATCATATTCCTTAGAAACCAATGTAACGTTATCCACGTATTGCACATCAAACTCAGGATGTTTGGCCTGAAATAACGTTCTTAAGCATGGCTCTGCAGTATTGCCATACTCGATAGCCTCATTCGTAATTTGTTGTGAGCCGAATTTTTTATCGTGCCACAACTGATTAAGCGTTTTCCATGGATTCAAATCCATGAAGCACGATGCATCCGAACCGCCAATTCCACGACCACGTTTTTTTAACCATTCTTCATGGCTTCCATACTTTTCGACACTAAACTTCTCAGTGTCTTGATACAGATTCATTTTTTACCCCTCCTTTTAACACGTACTTGGCATAAGATGTCTTATCTCCAAACCGATTTTTAGAAGCTTCGGTTTGAGTTTCAATGTCATACCCCAAGTCTCTTAAATCCCAAATTCTTGCACCCAAACGAGTGATTCCATACTCTCTAATTGCTTCTAACGGAGTGATAGAACCATGCTCCTTTAGGTGCTTGATAACTCTTTCTGTTTGTGTCATTTTACAAACCTCTTATGTACAAGTTTGCGAAAACTGTGAATGCGATAGCTAATGCGAATAAAACAATTGAACATATGTAATTGAATTTAGCCATTCCATTAACCATGCTCGTCTGTTTCATGCTTCTAACTTTAGTTGCATAATGAGTTTCGTACTCGTTATTAGCAAAAGAAGGAAGCGTGATGCAATCACCTAACTCAACTGCTTTCTTCTTTGCGGTTGATTTAGAACCAGGCTTCTTCGTCTCTTTCTGCTTTGCAGAAGTCGTAGCAGTAGTCTTCGTAACTGTACTCATCTTGTTCTTCCTCCTCATCTTCATCAATGTATCTGTTGTCATCTAACTCTCTTAAATCATCTACATCCATCATGTTGTTCACACCTTTCTTTGAACTCAGGAAACATCCTGATAAATAACTTTGTTGGAACTTTCTTTGTATCTATCACTTTGGATAGATTGGACTTTTTGTAAGTCTCCGTTTCGCATATAAGATTCAACATCTTGTATGCAGTTTTTTTAGAAACACCAAGTTCCATGATGTCTCTATATCCAAGCAACACTTTCATTCATTTACACATCTTTTCCCAACTTCAAATCCACACATATAAATTGTTTGAAGCATTGAAGATACGTTTAATAAATCTTCATTAGAACATCCGTTATTGATTAGAAGTTCTAACACTTTGTTTTCCGTTTCTGTTGATTCATTGATTAAACTAACTGAATTTAATCTTCCACTTGATACCGCCATTTTAATCACCCCCTTCTATAATTACACTCTTAGCGTATTCAATTTGTAAAAAAATTTAAATTTTAACCAAATCTAACGAAGCATTAGCTTTGGTGCAAATCTTCTTGACTTCCCAAAAGTAGAAATTTTTAATTCCACTTTCTTTTCTTTGGTAGCTAACAGTAGATATACCAAGATATTTAGCCATTTCTTTTTGAGTCATATTTAATCCAACTCGAATTTGTTTGATTGTTAATAATTCCATTTTCAATACCCTCCTATCTGCGCCCTTAGCTTATCTACACTTATAATATACGCTCTGATCTTAGTTATGTCAATCATTTTTTTATTATTTTAATACAATTATTTAGCTTAGAGCGTAAATTATGATATATTTATTGTAGAAGTAAAATTTGTTATTGTTATTAGAAAATGAGGTGATACTATGGGTAACAAATTTGAATGTCAAGGATTAGCCTTGAAACAGTTTAGAAAGGAGAGTGGACTAACCTTATCTGATGTTACCGATAGGTTGCATCACGCACCTATGTGGCTTTCTGATATAGAGAATGGAAAAAAGAACATATTCTTTAAGGGCGCAAAAGCTCTATGTATGATATATGGACGAACTTTAGATGAATTATCCGCATTGGTTGATAAATATGAAAGATAGATCATAATGGTTGAATAGAGATGATACGTATTGTTTTGGTAGCACAAAACGTCCGCAACGAAACATGATAAACTTTAAGTGCCTGTAAATAGGCAACTGTATTTTCATCTCTCTCTATTTCATGGAAGGCACACTCGCTAAAGGGTGTGTTTTTCTTTTGCAAACAAAAAAGCACTAGAAATTAATCTAGTGCGTTGTCTTTATCCATGAATTTTGCGATTCCTTTGTCGGCTTGAGGAAGCCAATGAGCATAAACACTCAATACAGTGCTTAGATTGTCTCCTAAACGCTTTGCAACGTCATATAAGCTAAAATGTGAGCTTCCATCTCTACCATATTTCCAATCATGTAACTGGCACAGGAATGTCTTAAATCGTGTATACGAATGATAGGAATTTGTTCTTCGTTATTCTCATTTGCAATTTTAATAGCTTCTCTCATTCTTGTTCTAACTGTAGTATTGCATACAGGTATATCTATACCGAATACAAATGATTTCTCGGGAACATCCAACATCTCTTTAAAATCTCTATATTCATCCGATAAGAACTGGGGCATTGTAATTGTCCTATAGCTATTAGGAGTTTTTGGAGTTGTGATTTTATGCAAATCTTTTGACCATGTTTTTTTAATTGCAATCGTATTGTTTTCTAAATCTACATCCTCCCAAGTCAACGCTAGTGTTTCGCCAATTCTCATCCCCATGTAGAATTGATTTGTGAATAGAAGATGATACAAAGGATTTTCAACATAATGAATAAATAGATTGAATTGTTCTAAAGTCCAATACTTCATTTATGTTTTCTTTTCGTTTGGGTCTTTGACCAATTCTATCGGGGAACAAGGATTAGTTTCTAAATATCCTTTACGAACTGCAAACCGCATCATCTTATTTATTCTAGATAAATAATTCTTTGCAGTTTCATATCCTACGTTATTAATCATTAATTCCATTGCAACCTCTATATCGTTGGTTGTAATGGATTTTATATTAACATCACCTAAAATATCAATCCATCTATTCAAAATCCTATTCTGATTAACCCATGAACTTTGCTTGATTCTTTTCTCTGTATAAGCTACATAAACATTAAATAATCTTTCCAATGTAATATTCTTGTATGGGTCTTTGATATTCTCTTTGAATATGATCTCCGCTTTTACTGCATCTTTCTTTTTTGGAAATCCACGTTTCTTGTATTGTCTATACTTTCCATTTTTCATTTTGTACGAACCATAGAAATACCACGTACCTGTTTTTTCATCTTTTTTTACTGCCATGTAATTTTCCCTCTTTCTTTAGATAACACTTAAATTTTATAAAAAACTAGTTAAAATATGTGAAAAATAATGCTATTTTATGCCAATATCATGCCATTAACATATATCGTACTTTATATAAAGCAATTTTCTTTTTGTTGAATGATATTTGCAAGTTTCTAGCTCTTTATTTTTCTTTATTTTTTATTCATCTAGTTTATTTTATGTTCTCATACTTTCTCATTTTTGGCTACTTTTTATTCCATTGAATCTAAAAAAATATTCCATGCGTTATGCCACGTGCTTTATGCCATTATGCCAAAACCATATAGAAACAAAAAAGTCTCCCGCTTGGTAAGGAGACTCTTTTGCATAAAGTTATCTTAGAAAGGGTTGTGTCCATCTATGAAGAACACATCAATAATATAGCACATAAATTTTAAGATTTGTTAAAAAACAAAAACCATACCTGGATGTGTTAGGTATGGAATCGTTTTGGTGACATTTACAAAAAGGGGGAGCTTTTAGCAATTGTCACATTTTGTAGTTGTTTTTGCTAGTGCCACAAAGAGAAATGTTAAGATTCAATTACACGTCTGCAATTTGCACTACACCAAAGAGAACTTAGGCCTTTATCATTCTACTTTTCCTAGCAACATGATTATATCATATCAGTATGAATTTTATATAAAAAAGACCACCTTTCAAGTACTTCTAGAATGTACTCTAATCAGTGGCAAGAAAATAATTTTTCTTTGTAGTCGACTTGCATAAAAATAATATCAATCAGTCACGCTTGGAATAACTATAGATCAATACTAATAAATCCATATGCCTAACTTGGATTTGTACATCAAGCTAACATGGTTCACTTAGGATTCATCATGTTTTGACCTTTGCCATTATAACATAGCAAAAACTGCCACACAATTAAATATGTAGCAGTTTCGTTTCTCCTTGTTCCTATAATTGGTACACGAGATAAAAAGAATACAATCATATTCCCCTAAGCATAGATATTGTACCATATTATGGTATTGGTCGCATTGTGCACTCTGCTAATCTATGTGCATATATTATAGCACAAAAAAATAGCCTATGAACTTAATCATAGGCTAAAAATACAAAAAAAATAGTTGAAGGATTTGTGTCATAATTTCAGATTTTGACACTTTTTTTGATATGTAACTGTAAATTTTGCACATTTTGTGCAATTTTGACACTTATATGTGTTATTTTTGTGCTTTACGCAATTTCTGTTAATGGTGTTGGGTCAACCCAAATACCTCCAATTTTAACGATGTTCTTTTGAACATTAACCGCATCGACTCTGATTCTAGATACGTAGACTACTGCATTCGTAGTGTGCAATACATTGTCGTTATATCCATCTGAATTAGGTACTTTGTCGACTAAACGAATTGGAAACCAACCGCCTAGTTGAGATAAGTAGCAGCATAAATCATCACCAATCTTCTTTAAGCCTTGATTACCGATTTTCATGTGAACAGATGTAACGTAGCTTCCTTCATGCAAGATTTGGTCGATAGCTTCTGCATTAGATTGTGTAGCACCTACTGGTACGTGAGGGTCTGTATCAATACCCACATCATTTGTCCATCCAATCGCTACCCCATTACGATCAATACGATATGGATATTTAGCACCTTTAATTACTCTACCGATTGAACCGCTCCAATCACCTTTTAAGATTTTAGAAGTTCCGTAGCAGTTAACGCTTAATGTATTTGTGCAGATAGGTGTACCGACTGAATACTTTTCACCACTTGGAGCGTTTGGAGTGCTTGGTTGCGTTGGTGCTACTGTTTGAACATCTAATCTAGCATTTACTTCTTGTGCTAATTGAGACATTCTATCGTGTAGGAAAGGGCCTGGGCAACTTGTACTTGCAAACATTCTATGCTCTGTCAAACTTCCATTTGCATTTCCTGTGTAATTTAATCTAAATCCGTATCTCTTACAGATATCAACACATAGATTTATCAATGCATTCCATGCTTTAGTTGAGATTGTCCAATTAGGTGCACACGTTTCATTTGCGACCTCAATCGTAATTGCTTGGCAATCATTATAATAGTTTGATGATGTCCACGCTCTGTTTTCTTCGTCTACGTTACATACGATTGTACCGTCTGAACCAATACAATAGTTTGCACTAGCCATTCTTCCGCTTACTTGAAATGACTGAGCACATCGCTCTGCTGTCCATTTGCAAGCCATGTGATGAGGTGTAATTTTACAAACTTTGTATCCTCCACGTCCACGCATATAGTTATCTGCACTAGCAGGAATATATTTATTTGTTAATCTTGAATATGACATTCTTCTTCACCTTCTTCTTTTCCGTTACTCAACTCTTCTTGAGCTTCTTCTGATAATTCTTCAAATTTCACTTCTTTTTCTTCCATATTTCTTTCCTCATTAGTTTTTATCTAGCAGAAAGTTTTGAATCTCATCTCTAGCTTCTTGGAGTTTATCTTTGTCGTTTTCAGAAAGCATATTGTTGATGATTGCGATATTTGCCTTTAATGTCAAATTACCACGTTGCTTATCTTCTTCTAATCTTTCTTCATGTTCTCCTAGCCTTCGAGAATGTTCATTCAATTCTTTCTTAATCCCTTCTTGTGTGATAACTAAACTTTCAATTGATTTTATTCTATTATTATCTCTTACTAACCATTCTTCGTGTTTTCTAACAGTTTCTTTTAAATCGTCATTAGGTTTCTTTACTTCTTTAATGATTTTAACTACTCCCCAAGCGGAAGCAATGAACCCAAAAAGCCATAAAACATATTCTAGATCAATAGTGATTACCTTCACTATTAGTCACCTTTGACGTTGATTTTATCAATTCCATTATCTAATTGAATCTTAACGTATTCTTCAATTTCATCAAAAGTGCTTTGAACAATTTCACTAATCATTTCTTTTGTAATGATTCCATGCAATGCATCAGGCACTAGATTATAAAGCTTACCGACAACTTCTTCAAACTTCTTGCCACCTGCATTAGTTGTATCTTTGTAGTTGCCCTCTGCTTCTTTAATGTATACAACTGCTTGTGCAGTAATTTTAGCAATAACTTCTTGAACTTCTTTTGCTTTAGTTTTAGCTTTCGTACTGAATTTAAAATATAAAGCTAATCCACCACAAACTAAAGTAGCAGTAGTCTGTAATAAAGTTAAAAAGTCTTGTACATTCATAAATTTACACCTCCAAAAATATTTCATCTCTCTCATATTTTATGAGGTACTGTTTTATGGCATATCAATTATATAATAAAAAGAAAAGGACGTACATTTTATGTAGCACGTCCTATAACTTATACAATACATTTTGTGTGATTTAATTTTACATTGTTCTTAGATACTTTAGCATAAATCATTGTTGTAGCAATGTTTTCATGCCCTAAAATAGCTTGGGCTTCCTCAACACCCATACCACGATTCAAACCATCTGTAGCAGTTGTATGTCTAATCAAGTGAGGGAATATCCTACGTTCAATTCCAGCTAATTCTCCAAGTTGTCCAATTCGTTTTTCAATTGCATTCTTTTTTAATCTGTTGTGAGGATGTCTATCTGAAACAAACAATGCATCATTATCATCATCCCTAGAGTCTAGATAATTTTTTAAAGCAAGTTCAGCTCTTGCGTTTAAATATGACGTGCGATGTTTATTACCTTTACCAAACAAAACAACTTCCTTTGTTTCAAAATTAACATCACTTTTATTAATGTTGACAATTTCTGTAACTCGACATCATGTTGAATATAGAAATTCCACCATCGCCTTATCTCTTGCAGTAGCACATGAATCACGTAATTGTTCTAATTCAATAGCAGTCAATGGCTTACGTTCCTTAGTTTCGTATTTAATTTTTTTGATTGTTCTACAAGGATTGCGATCAACATACTCCTCATTACAACACCACTCAAAGAATGCATTGATAATTGTTCTTCTACTATCCAAGCTTCTATTGCTAAGTCCTCTTTGTGTTTGAACTTTATATAGATATACTCGAATATCATTGGTTGTAATATTTTTAATCGGCTTATTGATTTGTCTAAAAAAAATCTTTTAAGTATAAATCATAAAGTTCCAACGATTTCATACTCATTCCTTCAATCTTTCTTGTTACGAAGTATGTTTGATAGCACTCAGGCATATAATTGGTATAAAGCTCTAAAGATGTTTCAATAGGCTTTATTTCATAATCGTTAACAAATACAGTTAACTTCTTAAATAATACACTTAAAATATCTTTATCAAAATCACCTGATAAAGACGAAATAAATTCATTCACAAATTGTTCTTTCATAATTTCTCCTCCTTTATCAAAAAAGCATATTCATAAAGGCCGAAATTATGGTATAATAAAAACGACCTTACTAGGTTTGAAGTTGGATGATGTTTTAGCGGACAATTCCAACTTCTTTTTTTATGCTCTTTAGTACGCTATTAGCGTATACCATTTATTTTATTTTAGCAAGCAAAAATTATATTTTTAATAAACTATATTCTTATTTAGTTTACTAATTCTTAGTTAGCTTAAGTCTGCTTTAGTTAATTGCATAGAAATTAATAATATCTCTCGCAATATATCGTGCCATCTTCTTTGCGCCTGTTACATCTGTATGTATACCATCAATTAAATCTTCTTTGTTTGAACTTTCCTCATATGATGGATTGTCATAATCAATAGTTGATGTTTGGCTTTCATATATATTTAAGATCCCACATCTTCTAACGTTAATTGTATTGATGCTCAATCTATCGGCAATATAATTTAAATAATCGCCTTTGTTTTTAATATAAACAAAATTCTCATAGCACTCTTGAATGGGTGTGCAAATAAAGAAATCGGCATTTGGATATAGCTCATGCAGTTTCTGATATGTGTAACGCATAATCCCTGCGAATGTTCTTCTGTTGACGTTCGCCAATGGAACAACGGCGTAATTTCCCTGACTATAATCAGAAACAAATTGAGATTCTACGGTATCAATTGTTTCTGATGTAGAGTCGTATGGGTCATTAGTTCCTGCGGCAATAATGATTATGTCAAAATCTTGATAGTCAGATTCTCCATTATTTTTAGAATTGATTACTTTTTGCACTTGGTTTCCGATACAGTTTCCATCTGTGCTTGGCTGTGGATTTCCATCATATATTTGGTCTTCTACTTTATCTTTCCAAGTAGCACCTGCGACAGAAACATTAACGAGTTTATTCGCATTGACATATAATTTTAGCCAATTTGTCCAACCTTGGTTTCCGCCCATTGCCGTAATGCTATCTCCTAAAGTCAGTATGTTCTTTCCTTCATAAATCTTTGATTGACCTAAACCTTCTGGCAATGATTGTTTAGTTACTAAAACATAAGGTTCATCGTATTCAGTAAATTTAGTAACCCCATTTTTTTCTAATTTAATTTTTTCATAATTCATTTGATGTGATTTAGAAAAACGGATATATCCATCTACTGTCGGCGTGTATGATACAGTATCGACAGTGCCACCAAAACCACTTACATACGATTTATTCATATCATATAAAGCCAATGTGCTAAAATTAGTTTTAACTCCATCAATACTTAAAAACAATGTTTCATTTTTTGATACTGGAATATAATCTGAAACAAGCCAACCGTCTATATCCATTAGAGTGCCATTATCTTTTAAGACTGCTTTGTTCAAAGTGGCTTTTGTGTAATCAAACAAATTGGTATGATTTTCGCTTAGTTCGCTTACATCTTCAATTGCATTTTTAGCGAGTGCAATAGCATTGGCAATCTCTTCGGTAATCTTAACGATTGAATTTATATGCACATGATTTGCGAAATCAAGAGTTGACGTTTCATAAGCAACTTTTGATACCATGATTCTACACATTTCACCGATTTCACATTCAACTTCTAATGGTTCTGTTCTAAACGCTGTTCTTGTAGCACTACCATCACTGTGATACGTAATTAGTGCATATTGAAATCCATCGTCAACACTAATATTAGTTCGTAAACCATCAAAATCGGTTTTCCATTTTGTTCTAATCCAAAATGTATTTCCACCATCTGTTCCGTCTGAATTGACAGAACCTAATTCCCACTCTAAATTAAGCGTTATAGGTTGATTTTTTTGCAACTGAACTAAATCTTCCTTTAGTTGACTAACTCCTAGTGTTTCATCTAACTGTTGAACAGTGCCTTTTTTAGTCCCTTGTCCATCTTCAACGATCAATACATCTTCCTTTTTAATGCCTGTTGTTTCAGGCAATTCTTGTATTCTAACTCCCATTATATTTACCTCCTATTTAATTTCCATAGTTTTTATAGTGTTGAATATTACCTTTTTTGTTGTAGTAAGATGCTTTTACTTCCTTTATTACTCCATTGTCGTTGTAGAAAACCTTGGCAGTCCTTAATCGTTCTTTTCCAATTGTATCAACAATCAAATTATCTCCATTCTTAGCTAAGATGTCTACTCCGTCTTTAGTTAGAATTTCTGTTTGATACAAATTTGTATTGTATGCAATTTTTAATTGGTCAACTAATGTTTTAAAACTGAATGTAGCAATATCTGATTTAGAGCCGAAGTTATCAACGATACGAACGTATAATGTATAACTTGTTTCAGGGCTTAAATTGTCTAAATTAATTTGCGTGTCAGTTCCTACATTAATCCAATTTGAATTGTCTAGCGAATATTCGTAGTGATCTATTGTAGCTCCTTCGTTTACAGAGAATCCATACCAAGAAAACATACCGCCAAACGGTGTTAACCGTGTACATTCAATACCACCTACATTGGGTTTTTCAGGATTCAATGTTGTAAATGATGTACTAGCTGCTAATGAGGGTTGACCATAGTTATCGACCATTCTTACATAGAATTTATAGTTTGTATTAGCTTTCAAATTACTAAGAGTTAAGCTTGTTGCTTTACCTTTATCTATCCAATTTTTTTCATCATTAGAGGTTTGATAAGAATAATCAGTTGCCATGTCTCCTAATGAGAATCCGCTCCAACTAACTTTTGCAGAATTGGATGTTACCGAGTTTAAAGAAACACTTCCTTTTGAAGGAGCATTAGGATATTTAGTGGTCGCAGTAAAACTGACCGCTTCACTCCAAACTCCGTTATATTTTCTTTTGAAACGATAATAGAAAGTGTAAGTCGTATTAGGGTTTAATCCTGTCCGTGTATCTACAAAAGGAGTATCGGCTTTTATTACTTTATTCCAATCAGTCCATGTTTTACCGTCACGACTCCATTGGTTTTCCTCAGAATAAAACGGAACAGAAATTGTACAGTACATTGTTTTGTATGTACTTCCAACATTGCTTATCGTTGCCTTGTTTGCGGTTCTATCAATTTTAGGAAGTGAGATGTCTACTACATTTGTGTTTGTAGGGTTTCCTATAGCTCCTGTATATGTTCCATTAAACCAATAATGTATTTTGCTTGATGCATTACCATTAGAATCATGGTTAACAGTAAATGAACCATTTTGTAGAAGATATTCCTTGCTTGTACCAGCTCCACCATCTGAAAATACTGCATGAGCACTATAATTTGGTGCTCCTGTAACTCCAGCAGACCAGTCTTGTTCAACATAATAACCTGAATAGCTTGGGTTTATATTTTCAACTAAAATCCTAGTTCTTGTATGTACTGTAGACCTATTATTTATAGCATCTTGTTCGCTCCATGCATAAACTTGGAAATACATATTACATAGGCCACTGTATGACCAAATTTGATGACCTTCAAGTAATGCCCATCCTCCACCTACATAAACCATGGATTAGTCTCCTATTTGAAAGTAGAAATATCCGTTAGGGCAATTTGTTGTGTTTGGGTCGGCAGTTCCAACTTTATAACGAATTGCTTCGATATTTACTGCATGGTTTTCATCAGGTTGTATCGTCACGTCATTCACTTTGATTGTTTTGATAGGAACTAATTGATCTACAACTTCTTGTTTAATATATCCAGCATCATTTTGAAGCTCAGATACATTTTTAGGAATTTCATTTTTCTTTGCATAAACACTAGCTAAATCTAGATTTACAATATAATCAACAGGACTAATCGTGTTTCCATCTAATTTAATAGTTGTGATAGGAACTTGAATAGCAATGTTTTTGTCGTTGTCTTTGGCAATGTTTGTTCCGTTTACAGAAATTGTCTTTACGAATTGATTTAGAATTGCCATTAAATCTAATTGATTAGAAATATCACCAATCATATTTCCCCATTTGATTTTCAAATTGGCATGGTCATTGATTACTTGAATTTCTTTTCCATTGTAGATATAGAACAATCCTTTTGAATCCACATACGCATGGTCTCTACTTGGATTAGTAATATCATCTACAGAATCAACGATTTCTAGCCAAAATTCGCAATCACCATCTTTTAAAGGAAACGATACCGCCATATCTTTATTACATACTACAGGTTGCATATTATTTTCCTCCAGCTTTCATAATGTCTGCAAAACAAGATGCACAAGAAGTAATTTCTACACCTAAGAATTTTGTACAAGCTTTAATAAACTTCTTGTTAATATCCAAAGCAATATTCAATAATTCGGGGTCTCTATCAGAAGCTTGATATGCTTCAAATGCAGTGTACATAGCCATACTTAAATGTTTAACTAAACACCACTGTTCTCTATCCCCTTTACTACCAAAAGAATTGTATAGATAAAGCATTTGAGACCGTCTGATGTTGGCATAATCATCAATTTCATCCTTTAGTGCTTCAATCTTTTCTAAATTATCAGGAATTTCTTCTTCACTAATTAATCCATTTTCAACCTCAGAAATACGTTTTTCTAATAAGGTTTTAGCGTGTAGTTCTGCACTTGCAATTTGTGTAAAACTACGGATAATATCTTCTCCAATTCCCGAAGTGCTATATTTGTTTTCCATCTACACAACCTCCTTTTTGTATGCTTTGATAGACAATCTAGCAGACTGTTGTTTTTGTTTTCTTTTAAAGTCAATTTGTTGACTGTTCAATTTCAATAGCGATATGGCAGACTGCCAATCTCTAGGATTTTGTTTTACATGATTTGATAGGTTTTCAATCCTTTGCTCATATCTGTTCATAGATGCCTCTTATCTGTTGACATGACTATATTTAAGATAATTTACTAACGTACAATCAAAATTACCATTTCCCGTTACTTTGATTGTCTTATATCCTGGGTCTAGTATTCTATTTCTATCGCTTTCTGAAAGATAACCACAAGCTTTAAGAACATCAAAATTAGAGTATTGCCCAGGCCATAGTCCATTGCCTGTAATCCACGCTCCGTTGAATTGCTGCTTGAAATATGGTGTCATGTCGATTCCTTCAATCTCGATATTAAAGTTTGTAGCAGTAGAATTATCTATTACTAGTTTAAACTCAAAACGCTCATAATAAATCAAATCCTGAGAAATTGACATTCCTATTACCGCTGGTTTAGAACTTGAACATCCCCATCTAGGGAACTCATACCCATAAAAGTCAACTGTGTGGTTTCTACGTTGAATGGAATTGTATCTTCCTTTTTCTTTCAAATCATAGACACTATCAGCTAATATATTTATCGCCTTACTAATATCCATAACTACTCACTCTTTCCGTCTCTATCTGTTCTAAGGAATTTCTCTAGTGTCAATGTATCTATTTCAATTCCTGTTTTATCTATTTCTCTTTGTAGGCTTGTGATATAGAACCAATCGTCTTGTTTTAGAATACGTTTCATGTATCTATTACAACTTCCCAATTGCAATAAATTGAGATCATAAATAAATCTGATTCTATCGCCTACATTTACTTCTTTAGGTAATGCTTCACAAGAAACGTTGATAGCAAACTTTCTTCTTGCATTAATTAGTTTTCTACAGGCACAATCATATACAACCTTGGCCGCATAAATTCTATCGTTATCAGTAATGATAGTTGTTCCATTTGTAGACTCAGGGTCAATGCTCTGTTGTACATAAACACTCTTTACTCTGAAAATACCAATGATATTTGATGTACTGATTGTTGTTGTATTGCAATATGGATAAGGTTGGTTTTGGCCAAAGAAATTAGCTCTACCATTGCCAACATCTGAAACATACATTGCAACGTGTGATGCAGGTGTGTCACCACCTCTACCGAATATGCACCAATCGCCAAATTGAGGTGTACTAACATAATCAAAGTACTGAGAATAACCTAATTCATCTCTGTTATACCAAATGTAATCTGCGTATCCATCACCGCCTATAGCTCTTGTAGGGTTGGGATAATTTAATGTTTGCAATGCTTTCTTCCATGCATCTACACATTGATATGGTTGTTCAATTGGCACACCATCCATGTCTATAGATTGACCATTCCATGTATTGATAAAATTCTGGGCGTTCCAAGGACGAGATTGTGTTTTATCTGTATCGGTTGTAGTTCCGTTATCATCTTGTTCCCACTCAGGAATCAAACCATAAATACGTTGAGCAAATTCAATACGCTTTTGATACTGTAAATCAATAGATGTATCACCACGTTCATAATCTGCCATAAAAGCCATTACCATGTAATTCATATCGGCTTCCATGTGTGACCATTGTTGGAATGTGATGTTATAAGAAGAAGTTGGAATCCAAGGGCCATTTGTAGCATTTGTTGACCATTCTTCAACCAACTTAGCTACTTCCCCTTTTCCATACATCGTGTAGCTTGAATATCCATGAGAACCAAGCCAATTGGTAATTCTTGTATATGGAGTCCACTGAACAAGACCAAATCCTTTTTGAGAATCAGGAACATCACCCATTTGATACAAGTTAGGATTTAATGTTGATTCCACATGACATGAACCACATAAAGCTGCAATAGCAGATTTACTCCAAATGCCTTTTAAAGAGTGCCATAAAGCTTTAGCATTGTTTATTTCCTCTGTATCAGTTAAATATCTCTGTTCTTTAGGAATGACCCATTTATAATCCTTAGAGTCTTTTGTCATATCCTCTAGACTGAATGGCGATAAATCATCAAAAGCAAATGTTCCTTCAATGAATACACCGCTTTCATATCCAACCGACTCTGTATCAATAATCGAGTACTCCAATTGATTGTTAGGAGCTAATTTAGGAAAGTCTACATATTCATAATCACGCTCGTTATTTATGTTTGATCTCAAAATAACTACAGGGAATTTAGGGTTCTGCAAGCTTTTATCGTTATATACTTCTCTCAATGATAAAGATGACATACCACTATCAGATTTATTGGCATAAACAGTAGCTAGATTAATAACATCTGAAAAATCGGTCCCCATTGTTGGCTCACCAATGATTCTGTAGTTTCTTCCTAATGTTGGCTTATTGGAAAGCATAACAGGCTGCTTCTTTCCAAAATATCCAACTTCAACTTGCTTATCATTTGTAAATGGAACTCTCCAATAAACAGATGGTGTCAATTCGCAAGTTTTAGTAAGTGCATCTAATTTAGATTGTCTAGAATAAACGTAGTCAATCTTTTCATTATCAATCTCTGTTTCAAAATTCATCTTCCACTGAGTTGAATAATACATATCTTCGCTTTCGTATACGTTCTTTATAAGAGCGTTTTTAACCGCATAATTCGTTGGAACTTGTCTATATGTCCATTCGTTAATTACGTGCGTTAGAGATATGTTTAAACCACTTACAGAGGGTTTGTAGTCGGTAATCATTCCATAGAAAACTCCACAATCCATGATTACTCGCATTTCTTTTCTTCCTGAGATTAAATCGTAGTATTCGTTAGGAATTGTGATTTGCATTTCAGGTACTGTCATCAACTCATTTGAAAAACTGATTGTGCTTAAAGTCTCTCTGAATCTTTTCTTAACTTTTCCAAATTCTAATATTTCAAAGTAAGGAATCATATTTACTCCTAACTACCAATTTTGCCTTGTCCTACCCATTTACCATTTTTTCTAATTCTACTTGAACCTTGGTTTTCTTTATTTGCTTTATCGGCACTGTACTTGCCAATAGTTACCCAAGAGTCTTTAACTCTCTTTTTAAACCATCCTGTAGCTCTATCCAAAGAATAGAATATACCGCCTTTTCTTACTGCCCATGGTCTGAAATCAGGGATAACCTGTTGAATCGAATATATATTCTCGTAAGGGAATGTAGCATCTTCACCTCTTAATTCAACTTTAACGTGTGTTGTATCTGTTGGAAGTTGTAGCTTACCATTCCATTGACTATTTTGTGCTACTGTTTCCCAACCTGATGAATAAGCTAATGGCCATGTATCTGCATGAGAGAATATTACTTGATTGTAAATCTCTCTCCATGATGCTTTATTGTTGTTAGAAACGCTAATGATCAAAATATAGTTATATCTCCCACCATACTGTACATACTTTCCGTTTCCTGTATATTGACTAGCATTCGTTACACCATACCCAACTAAATCTAATGTGAACGTAACACCATAGTTTCCATCATCTGAAAAGTTTATACCTTTTCCATATCCTTTAGAATGGGCAATAGCAAGTGGGAATCCAAAGTCTGCGGTATCGCCTGGATTTCCACCTAATACTACGTTTGCGTAGGGCCCTGTGTTATCGTAAGCTCCATGAAAGTTTTGCCATGCCATTAAACACCACCAGCCAAATCATTCTCAGAACTTCCGTTATTAGTACGGATGTATGAGTTTCCATCAGGAGTACCACCAAAGATATTGATATTACCTGTTGCAATGCTTCTTCCATCATTGAATTTTCCTTCAAATACAGTATCTCCAGTTTGTTTCCATGCACCACTGTTTTTAAGGTTAATAAGAATCTTTTCAACCGCACTGTACATATTACCAACACTGCCTTCAAGTTTTCCAACTTTGCCTTGTAAATCTCTGATAGCATTCCAAATCTTTTGAATTTCTGCCCATAGTTTCTCGATTTCTTCCCATTGGCCGCAATCAGAACAAATCATTACATCCATGATACTGATTAAATTCTTTTCCAAATCTCTGATAGCTTCTTTTGTATCGCAAACATCAATTGTATCAATCTTTTCCAACAATCCGCCTAATAGACAATCGTTCATATCATGCATATCTGTACAGTTATTGTGGCCCTTATTTTCAAAACCTTGGTTTGCTTTAAGATTTGCACAAATAGTATCTGTTACACCTTTTTGAATGAAATTACTGCTTGTAGCTTTTAAAGAATCGCAAGCAGAACAAACATCTTTATTCATTTATGTGTACCTCCTAATCTCTACAGATAACAAAATTCACCTTGTTATCATTTACAAAACGAGTATGTAGAGATATTTCATCATCTTCTACCCAATCAACATAAATAGAAAGGAATTGCAACCAATTTGTTGTTTCTCCAGCTTTTACTGTTCCACTCATGCTTAATTCCACTGTTTTGTTAATATCTTCTTCAAAAGAAGCATTTGTGATTTTCTGATATACCAACGACCCACTCCTATTAGGAACACGAATCGAAACAGTAGGATATGAATCTGCTGAAACTCCAGTCATTTTATAAGAGTAGTGTTTCAATGTAACGCTATTGAATTTGTATGTAGCACTCTTATCTTTGTTAGGTTTCATACAGAAATCAACTTTTCCCGTAATAACTCCGTCCGCTACTTTCGTATATCCACTTGTATGAATCCAATCTGAATAATTGAATCTGAAATTGCCTTGTCTGTCAATTGCAACACTCAATCCAGGTGTGGACTGTTGAATGGTATATTGTGTTTCGATTGCCAAATTTTGAAGTTGAAGATTATACAACTGGTCTTGCAATCCACACATCCAACAAATCATAGCTGCTTTCATGTTGTAATCATTGTTAGCATATTGACTCATGAATAATTTCCAATCACACAAATCAAATCCATCTATGATGTCATACAAGCCTTTTGTAAGGCAATCGTTGGCATTTTCCATGTCTGTACACGTATTATTGCCATTTTCAGGATTTAAGCCTGTATCGTTTCCTAAAGACGTACAGATTGAATCTGTAACACCATTTTGGATAAACTCTGCACTGCTATCTTTTAACTTTCCACAAGCAGTGCAATAACTTTTTACATTTGCCACTGCAAGCCTCCTTAATTTGTAAGTTCATCAACATCTATATATACACAAGCCATCTTACAACATGAGCCTGTGACAACTAATCTATTCATTCCATGATGTACTGTGAATCCAAATTCATCTTCGATCACTAGATTATCTAAATCTACTTCCTCTGATGAACAACATCCATCCGCAGTAAAGTATAAGTTCCAACTTGAATCAAGTGTTAAAATTCCATCATATTCACCTAAAATCATCATTTTGTTTCCGTTGATTTCAATTTCAGGGTTTTGGAATTTACCATCTAGAATCAACTTTACCTTATCTGTATCTAATACTGTTCCACTGTAGAATCTTCCAGCAATTGACTCAACACAATAATCTTTTTTACAGATTTTATTTCTGATTAAATCATCACCGAAAATCTGTTCACCTTTGATGCAATCGTAGACAATCTTGTATGAATTGCCACAATTCATAAAATCTTCCAATGCTTTAGTTCCCATTACACATAAGGATGTTTCCTCTGTAATGTCTCCACAATCGCATAAACACGAATTGCAAGTTTCCATATCAGGAGGGCAAGAAACGCAACACGATATGCACTCTTGAGCATCTCTGAAATCCTCACAATCTAGGATATTGCATACAGAATAAGGAACTAAGAATGTTTTCTTTGTATCTGCGATATGCCATACACCTTCCCAAAGTTTAAAATCAATATCCATTGATAGATAACCTTGGTATTTTTTGTAATCTTCACTAAATCCTGTGACATAGGCCCATGCCCAAATCAATTTGTTATCTTGAATTGCCCATAACCTTCCAGGTTTAAGCAAATTCAAATTGAAATAGTCACGTAGGAATCTTCTATCTTCATCATGAAAATGTTCATAATTAAAATTCAATGTTAAGGACAAATCACCTTCCGTAAGAAACTGTTGATTCTTTTGGAAAGCAACATAACTACCATGTCCGTAACTATATTCTTGCGTTGCAGTCTTTGTATCTTGCTTTAGAGAAGCAGAGGAAATCTCCTCCGCACTGTCTATTACAAGATCATTGAACTGAACGTATGTTTTTAATGGGTTTAAGTTATAACAAGTCATTATGCCAAACCTCTCAAGCATCTACCTGCTTTGATAGCCTGCCTTCTTTCGTTTCCTTCGTTGAAAGCGATACTGTTATTCGTAACACGATTATCATTATTGTTGATAGTCACATTCTTATTAACAACACTTCCAACTTGAGAACCATATCTAGTAGACAATTCTTTAAACGCACCTTTCAAATCCATGTTATTTACTTTATCCATGAAGCTTTGACCTGCTTTCTTAACTGCACTACGTTTCATTACATACTCACCAGGAGTTAACATAGCAGGCACTGTATCTGTTCCACTAGGTTTCATAACAATAGGTTGTCCACCTCGTTTTAAGTAAACTGGGCCACCTTTAGCAAACTTCATATTGTTTCCTATTGATTCGTTACCTCTGTTTACTGTAGGAGTGGTTGTACCGCCTGTATTAATGTTTCCTGATTGATTGTTAAACGCATTTTTAAATGCACTTCCTAAGTATTGTCCTAAATCTGTGAATCGTGTTGAATATCCATACATCATAGTAATCTGATTAGAGATTGAACTAGACATATTAGAGATACCTTCACTGAATCCACTTACAACATCTTTTCCAAACTTCTTACCTACTGATTTGAAGCTTTTCTTCTTCAATGAAGCTTTAGCATTATCAATCTTAGTCCCAAATGAACCTTCAATATCAATGCTTTTGAATCCTTCAATAATTCCATTGGCCATATCTATACCAGAGGTATTAAATTCAGACTTCATGTTTGATAAAGTTGTGGCCATGTTGTGGAATGAAGTAACGATTGAGTTTACCTCTGTAACAACATCTGTAGTAGCTTCTCCAACTTTCAATCCTTTAACATTGTTCAGGAATGTTTGAATACCTGTTGTGACCTCTCCAACCTTAACGAAATCTAGATTTAATCCAACAATAGAATTTAAGCTTTCACACGTTTTTTTCAACTTAGAAACAGTCTTATTAACTGTGTCCATATTTTCTAGGTTTTCAGTTAATCCTTTGTTTGTTGCCATTTCATTCACTGCATTTCCAATACTCTTAATATTGGCTTTCAGTGTTTCAAAGTCGAAATTAGTTGAATATACGTTTAAAGTTCCAAATTTAAGGATTATATCTCCTAAAGTTGTAATCGCCTTTAGTGCGTTATTAAATAGCTTAGAATCAGGCATTTGTCTCAAGTTGTAAGACAGCATATTCTTGTCTTTTCCTGTTCCAACACCAGCAACAGAAATGTATCCAATTGCTTGAGAAATACTAGTGATTGTCTTTTTAATATCCTCTGCATTTGGTAAAGGATTGTTTGTAATCGTTGCTTGCAAGTTTCCAAATTCAGGAACAATCTGTTCCAAAATCTTCAATGTATCTAGGAACTCTTGAGCATTTGTAGAGTTTAAATTATATTTAATACTCTTTGTAACATCAGGGAATACAATCTTTTTCATTTCTTGAACAACACTAGCTACATTCTTTAAAATGCTTGTGCAATTCTCAACGTTAATTGAACTTCCGTTGATACTAGACATTTTAGAAAGGCTAGAAGCCATTGTTGTATAGTTCTTAATGATACTGTTTGCATCTGCAATGTTTGTTGCACTTGATGTACTGACTGTTGGGAACTCAAAATCATTAATATTCTTGATTACCTCTTGAATATCTTTGAATTGATCGTTGAAAGAACTACCGTCAATGCTCATTCCTTGAACTTTTGAAATTGATTCTCCAATAGTAACAAGTTTCTTTAGAATCCTAGTAATATTCCAAGTCTCCATGTTTTTCCATAAAGACTCAGAACTTTTAATAACTTGACTCCACCAAGAATACAATGTTCCTCCGCCTTCAAACATATCAATAACATCCATAATTCCTTGGATTTTCTTTTTAAGTCCTTTTGTGTTTGAAGGAACATTCTTATCTACTTCTTGCATAGCCTTAGCACAAGCAATCAATGTACCAGCTAGTCCTGTTGTTGTTACCATTCCTAGCACTTGGGCCAATGTAGAAATTCCACCTGTATATACACCTAAAGCACCTTGTCCACCTGTTATAGTTGCCATTAATACGATTGATTCAACCAATCCAGTCAATTTATCGTCAAAAGCACTAGTACCATCAGGCATGGTTTTATCTAGCTCTTGCATAGCTTTTGCAAATAGCCATAAAGCTCCGCCTTGGCCTAACATCAATGCAACTCCTGTTAGAACGTTTTCGTATCCTAGAAGTTTTGATAATCCTGCATCTATTGCTCCTAATCCACTCATAGCTCCCATAATTGAGAACAAGTTAACCAAACGTAAAGGCAATGTTGTAACGTCATTTGGAACATTCTTTTCAATTTCCTTTATCGCTTTGCAATAAAGAATAATTGTTCCTGCACCACCAGCTATGATAGCTAATGAAGATAATTTATTTTTAAATCCTTCTGCATCAAAAGTTTTTGGAGTGCTTGTAGCAGCAGTAATCTCATCTGAACTCTTGAATACATCTTTTATAGAACTAAATTTACTTGCTAGCTTCCCTAGGAAAGGAATATTGAAACTCTTTCCTTTGAATTTTGAAGCAACGTTTACTAAATCTCCTAAAAGACTAATTCCACCGCTTCCAAGTTTCATTAACTTACCAGCATACTTTAATCCAATACCAATTTGGATGTAGTCTGATACGAAACGTCCTAACCCTTTAGAAAAGCTTCCGTCTCCCATTTCAGTGATTTTATCTTTTGCGAAATCATATAGATCGCCAACAAGAGGTTTGAAGAAATCTATTGCTCCTTGGAAATCATCTAATCCTTGTTTAAATCCACCAACAAAATCTTTGAAACTGAATGTTTTTAAAACACTCCATAATTCAGATAACTTCGTTTTAATGAAGTCTATACCTTCGCCAATCTCTTTTTTATGACCTCTAATGAAGTTTGCTCCTATATCTCCTAAGCCTTCGACTTTTTGAGAAAGTTTGTAGATATTTCCATAGATTGTAGCTCCCGTCAATTCTGTTGAAACCTCATCTAATGCACCTAACCACTTTTCTTCGGCTTTACTAAATCTCTTAGGGATTAAGTCAAAAGCGTTTGAGATTGTAGATACAGACGATTTAACCATAGTTGCCAACGAATTTAGGCCACCACCGCCTTTTTCATCCAATTCAATCAGAGCATCCTCAAATTGTTGCAATGAAATAGTTGGATTTGACCCTGTAAATGCTTCTCTAAACTCTGCAAATGACATATTAAATTTCTTTGCAATAGCAGTTAAGGCTGGTGTCATGCCTGCATCTTCCATTGACCTCAATGTACGAGCATCCATTTTAGAACCCATGATTTGAGAATACTGAGTAACCGCATTGTTTACTCCCTCAGAATCACCACCGAATGTCAAAATGGAATCATTAATTGCCGAGAATAGTTTTTGAGACCTATCTAAATCATGATTGATTGAAGTAAATCTCGTAACATGGCTTAGAGCATCATCTAAAGTGGTTGGTAGGCCCAAAATGCTTTCATCTAGGTTATCAATCATCTTTTGGATTTTCGTTGTAGAATCGTCTACATCACCTACTACAGTGGATAATGTTCTTTTCGCAACGTTGATTGTGTCGTATCTTTTAACACCATTTGAAAGTGCATCACCAATTGCATTTTGTGTACTTGAAACCAATCCATACAAACTAGAATATCCAACACCTTGTACTAAGAATCGTCCAATATCTCCTATTGGATTGTTTTGGGAATTCTTGGCAATGTTCAACATACTAGAGCCAAGATTTGACATCTTATTTCCAACATCAAATGTAATCTTACTAGCAGTTTTCAAAGCTTTAGCAGCTTGTTGAAGCCTGTTAAGCTTATTCATACTATCTTCAAAGCCGATAATTTGCGACTTAACATCTGCGGTAGTATTGTTGACTTCATCTTCTTTTGAAATCATATCGCCTAACTGCTTATTGGCATTTTCTAATTTGTCTGTTTTAGCGTTAATATCAATTTCTTCTTTGTCTAAATCCGCAATCGTATTATCAAACTCATTAGCTAACTTTTCGGCATCTTTTAACGAAGAAATATCAGCTTCTACTTTGATTTTTTCTTTGTTGAAGTTGTTGATTTTCTGTTGGATTTTATCCATCTCAATACCGACTTCGTTAAGTTCGTATTTAAGCTGCTGACGCATATTGTACAATCCTTTAAGCAAATCGTCTCTTTTACCTTCGCTCAAAGTCTTGTCATTCAATACATCTTGTATATCGTTTGCGTTTTGCTTTAACTCAATGTCGATAGCTAATTTTTTATTGTTCAGAGAATACAATTCTTTTTTTAGATTTGAAATATCCTCTTTAATATCTGCTAATTTATTTCTAAGATTTGCTAAATTATCTAAATCAACTTGCATAGCAAGTCTTTGTTTCATTAGCGAATCTCTTTCTTTTTTTATTTCTTTTAATCTATTTTCCAACCTATCCAATTCCGCAGTGTTAGCTGCAAATTGAATTTTAGCTTTTTCAATAGCTTTTATTTGTCTTTCTAATTCATTTAATCTTGCTTTGGCATCCTTAATGTCAAGGACTAACCTAGCACCGACTTCACGTACTGACATCTTCGGACTCCTTCACTAAATCTGTTTTCTGAATGAAATGAACCGCATATCTGTCAATCTGAGGTATTTTCTTTTTAGAATTTTTATTTGCCTCGTTGATTTCATTCCATGTTTTATCGCTTTGTAGATTTGCGTAGTACCCAAAGGCTACAACTAATTCAGAAACACCCCAATGGTCTAATATCTCATTGGGGCGTATTTTTAGAATTTTACCGACATAATGAGCCATGGTTGAATAAAGATTTAGTTCTGCAACATAAGACTTTGCTTTTTTTACTGAATCCTTTTTATCATCCCCCTTATCAATTATTTGATAAAAACTGTTTCTACCTCATTGAATAATTCAGGATATTTGATAATTAGGCTAATCATGCAAGTTAAAACTGAATATTGCATCATGTGATCTTCATAAAATTCATCTAATCCTAAGAAAATTGCAACAACTTTATAAAGTCCATCAACTAAATTTGTAGAGGATTGAGCGTATAAATGGAAAATCTGTTCATTTGCTTCTTTCATATACGCTTCATAAATCTGAACCATAGTCTTGTTCACTTCTTCATCATCTGCATCTGTTGTAACGATTCCATCTTTTCCTTCAATGAATTTGTGACCATAATATTCCTCGATTTCTTGGAATTTTTCTTTATATGGGTCAAGGATTTGTTCTGCATCCAATAGCAATGGTTTTACTTCGATTAAAGCTTCTACCATCTTCATATCTTGTCTAGGAGATAATGTTAGATTTTCAAACTTCTTATCGAACATAACGTATTGCCCAACTCTTTTAGCATTCTCAGGAACATCAATTTTATGTTCTTCGATTTCTTTTTCAGTGAATCTGAAATTCACTTCAATATCAATTGTTTTAACATCTGTCTTATTTGCATCACCAACAACTGCAATTTCACCACCATTGCCATAGACTGCGTGAGGAGTATCATCCTCACGAGCTACTTTTAACTTTTCAATCATGGCATTTAACTGTGTTGGTTCTAAAATCTTTTGTTCTTCCATCTCATTTGCCTCTCAATTTCTATAAATTAGCGTTAGCTTTGTTTACTACATAAACTTCATACCAGTTTCCACGAGTATCTTTCTTGAACGCTAAACTAAATTCAAACGATCCGTCATCAGGGATACCCATTGGGAATGAAGTGATTTTTGCATTGTGGTAAGTAAATACTTCCGCAGTTCCATCACTTCTATAACGAGTGATTGTAACTTTCGCTCTCTTATTCTTTAAGCTATCGTTGTTTGCTACATAGTGTTGCAATACATCAACAGTCATTGGATAAGAAATCTTTAATGTTTTACCAACTAAGTTTTTGTTGAAGTAAATTTTTGAGCCTTCAATATCTAAACTTGGATTGATTTTACTGTTCAATACTTGGTATTGAGACTCATCTAAGTTAGCCAACAATGGAGTGTTGATTCGGTTCAATGTAGAATCTGTGATATTGCATTGGTCGCTCAATGCTGCATAGATAAATCCACATTCTTCAACAAAGTGGTCTGCAATATGGATTGAACCATATTCAGGATGATCTTTATCTGCTTCAATAACTACTTCCTGAGTACGCATCATAAAGCCTTGAGATTTATCTCCTTTGCCAATGAATGGATTCATAGTTAAGTAGTTAGATGTTAATTGAGTACCTGTAAATGAACGCTCAATAGAAGCAGAATCATCATCATAAGAATCATCAAAGCAACTTGTATCTACAGGGTCTACAGTATCGTCACCATCAAATCCTGATAAGCAGCTTACTTTAATATCGTTGTTAGAATCTAAGTCTGCAAATTCTTCAAAGAAAGAGATTGAAGAAAGACCAATCAAGATACTATCTGATGATTTATCTGTTAATGCTACTTCAATGCTTAAACGGACACCAGATGTACTTGCTTCCCATCCTTTTCCTGATACCTTTGTAGGAACTGTTGATAAGTCAATCTGTACAGGGTAGAATCCTTCTTTGTCTGCTTTTAAAGTGCTTGTATATTCATCTGCGTTAGTCATTTCATGATCTAAAACATCTGAAATCTTTGTTGTGATAGTGTAAGTACCTGCTTTAGGAACATTTACGTAGTAGTAAACAACACCTGCTGCAAAGTCTAATGCATTTTTCAATGCTTTAAATACTGCACCGCTTGTGTGTACTTTGTTTCCGTCTGATCCTTCTGCATCTGTTTCTTTAGAAGTGATGAACAATGTACCTGTATTCTTACATCCAAATGATTCGCAAACGTTGATTAAATCAGGTGCAATAGTACGTGATGTATAAGCACTAGAAGTACCTGTAATCTTTTCAAATTTACGAGTGTTGATTTTTAAACAAGAATCAATATCACTCATGATAGTAATATCAATTTCCTGAGTTTTAGTTAATTTAGAGACACTTAATTTGTCACTAATGATTTTGTTAATGTTACAGTTAGACATTATTTTTGCCCTCCCATTGTAGCTTTTAGTACACGCTCCATAGCACGCTCTGCTTTAGCACCGCCTAATTGATTTAAAGCGTTTAATTTGCGTGAAACAAATGCTTGAACATCTACTTTCTGTTCAGGAGTCTTTTTAGCTTTTACAACTTTTTCTTCCATTTTTAATCTCCTTTATTTAACTTTTGCATCAAATCTAGATACCGCTCTAGCAACAAAATCATTTGCCTTTCTAGGTGGCATCTTAATTTTGTGTGCAAAGTGTTTCTTTCCCATTTCATCTACCCAAACGAATGGCCTTCCGTTTTTACGTACTAACGTATAAACACGTTTAGTTCCATTCTGTACCATTGGTGAGTAATCAACGTGAGAAGGGTTTCTAGAATCTTTTTCTAGTTTGTCTGCATCCACACCAATTATATATTCGGTATTAGATACTTTTTCTTTCGTGATCGAATCCTTTAAAGCACCTGGCCTATATTCATTCCATGGCATACTTGTCATTTCTTGAGCATAGAATCTACTCCCTCTTGGAGCTTCTTCTCGCATGGTTTCTTCTAATTCACTAGCCAATCCTTCAAAATCTTCTTCACACGCTTCTATAACGTCTTCTAAGAGGCCTTTTAGCATTTCCTACACCTCGATAAAGGGGTAATAAAGTTTTCCTCCATAGACGTATTTAAAGCCTTTTAGGAATACACCATCTTCATACGATACTTCCTCAACTTTGTTCATAAGGAAGATTTTTACTAGGCCACTAGGCAAACACATACGTTTTGAATATTCGTAAGATGTGTTTGATTTGGCTTTCGCACCGCATACAGGGCATCCGTTTTTCTTTGTGGAACTTTTCATTCCAATATATTTAATTCTCATACTACTGCACCAACCCATGTGTCTTTTGAATTACATACTGACAAGATACCTAATTGCTCTGAATACGCTTTTGTAATATGTTCACGAACATACACACTAATTGAAATCTGAGCATCAGAATTTTCTTCTGAAATAAGAACATCACTGCCATCTGTTTCTTCACACGTGCTACAACCACATTCACATCTGTTCATTGCTATAACGAATTGTAGGAAGTCGCAGAATACAGGCAATAGACATTCTGGTATCGTTTCATATCCAGCTACATAACTGACAACGATTTTAGATATTTCATCACATCCACAATTGCACACATCTTTGTAGTCGATATTAGATAAATCAACGTACACGATACTGTCGTATGGGTTATAAGAAAAACCTTTATCAACTTCTAGTTTGTGAGTAGTAAATGTAATTCTTTCTCTAGTGATAACAGATACTTCAATCGTTGTTGGATCAATCATTGGATAGAATAGCGGTATACGTACAATTCCTGAATCGCAACCACATTTCTTAAATTCACCAACATCAAAGACTTCCTCTCTTTGAGATGAGAGGAAAGTCTCACAAGGATGGTTTTTCCAACAAGTGATGGTACTAATTAAATCAATTAGTTCTCCAACATTCTTTTCAAGCTTATCTGCTTCTAAATCGCTTTCCTTTATGCACGAACAATAGTTTTTCAATTGTTCGATAATTTTTTCGTACATTATTCACCAATGTTGATTGGTACGATAGTTGTTGGTTTTAATACAAGGTCTAATCCGTTTAATGTATCTCCTAATGTAGCTGCTGACATTGGAATACCTTGGATAACCATTAATCTGTTTGCATCTGTTCCAAATGCACATCCAAAGTTGTAGTAGTAATCACATTGAGTACCGCAACCTTCAGATGGTGTATCTGTAGCACCGAATGTATGACGTTGGAATTTTTCAGATGGTTGGAAAGTAGTTCCCATTACCAAACCTACTGTATTCCCTTCTAATACCCATACATCACCTGTACCTTTTGTAATGTCACATGGAACTAATTTATCTGCGATAAATCCATGTCCTTTAAATGTGACTTCGCCTGTTTCTTTATTGCGAGTCCATCCATCAGGATATTCTCCGTTGAATTTACCTGGAACAATAACAGATTTAATACCTTCAAGTACTAATGGGTGACAAGCAAATTTATAATCGCCATCTCCTAAAGCTGCTAAACGTAATGCAACTGAATCAAATGCAGATAATACGTTTGTACCTACGATTTTGATAACTGCTTTATCTTCCATTACTTCCAACAATCCATGGAATGGTTTCAATGTAGCAGTACCTGTAGCCATTGTTCCTAAAATTACGTTAATAGCAGTGAAGTATGCCATTGAAATTAAATCCATACGTTTCTGAGCTTCTTTAATAGTTTCTCCTTCACGTTGGAAATAACAAACCATGTCATTCGCTTTGATTTTACGTGTTTCATTTACTAAGCTATCCATAATAGGTTCGCAGCTCTTTAAACACAATAATGCCAATGGAGCATTGCTACCGCATTTAGCTAAATCTAATGGAACCCAGCAACATTCACCTTGTGTTGATTTAGGTTCTGTTGTTCCGTATGTGAATGGCAACTGAATATAGAATTTGCCATCTGATTTTTTTGTAACACTCCATGCTCCTCGGTTCATAGCACCTTGCATCTTACGTGAAGCTGGTGTGTTCATTAACCAAGAAACTAATGGGAACACGTTTTGGAATGGATTGGCTGGTGAGTTGTATGAATAATCAGTACCGATACCAACTGTTCCTGCATTTGATTTAGAAGCGTTTGCTGCTAAATTCTGTCTTGCTTTTTCATAATCAATATAAGCTCTTGAGAATGATGTTAAATCCTCGATATTAGAACTTAGACGTTCTACCATTCCTGGTGTAACCGCCATTTTTTCTAATAATGTGTTATCAGGATTTGTAAATAATAAATCTAACATGGTTTACCTCCTATCCCCACATATCTCCGCTAACTTTAGAAGTTGAAGCTAATTGTTCTTCTTTCTTTTCTTTATCGTTAACTTGTCCTGAGATCAAACTAGACAATCTGTCTAATGTGCTTTCTGCTTTCTTTTCAAATTCTGTTTTTTCTTTCTTAGAATTTTTTAATTTTTCTTTTAATTCGGCATTTTCTTGTTCTAATGCTTCAACTTTTGCACTTAAAGCTTCAAAAGCATCCATAAATTTGTTGATTTTTTCCATGTCGTCCTTAGACATTTCAACAGTTTCCAAAGTTTCTTCGCCTTTTTTAGCTTCTTCGTTTTCAGTACCTTCTTCTTTACTTTCAGGTTCTTTTTCTTCTTTTTCTTCCTCTTTGTTTTCTAAAGCTTCATTCTTCTTTTCTTCTTTATTTTCAGAACTCAACTTTAAAATTTTTTCCCATAGGTTCATTTCTGAGTCTCCTTTACTGTTTAAATTTTCGCCTGTACTGTTTACATTGGCTGGATTTGCAACAACTGAGAAACCAACAATCTCGATTTCGTTATAGAATGGTGCATTAAATTTGAATGACGATTCCAAATCAAGTGTTCCTCTCAGTTCTGCACTAATACTCAATGGTATTTCTTGCTTCAATAAATCTTGCACAATGTGCAATTCCCTATTTAGTTTGACGTTTACATCAAGGCCTTTTCTTCCATCCCCAATATCGACAACTGTTAAATCATCTTTAGTCCATGTACCTAAGTTTAAAGGGAGTGATGCAATGTCAATGTGAGCTAAGTTGATATATCCTACATAATCCGAACTCAAGCTATCGTAGAATGCTTGTACTGCCCCTTTTTTGATGTATAGACGAATATCATCTCCACCCTCATATGTTATTGCCCCCTCGTCAATAAGACGTGTAGGCTTGTTTTCTACGTACCCTGAGGATAGGTTTACACTGACATAATGGTTTTCTTTATCTACACTCGATAAAGTGATTGCATTGTCGTAAAATGCTTTTCCTTTTTTTCTACGATCAAGGCTATCTTTAATGCTTGCTACATATGTTGGAACTCTTTTCTTTTGTGGCATTATTTCTTAGTCTCCGTTTCTACTACGATTACGGGCTTATAGAATAGTTTCTGAATTCTTCCACCACATGAATTACATTTCTTGACTTCGTATGGAATCTTTGCTTCTTTTAAGATTTCTTCCATTGTGGAATCATATCTCTTTTGAATAGTTTTGTTTCTAAGTGCTTCTAACAAAATTTTATCTTCGGGAATCTTGTATTTCTTCTTAGGCTCAAGAACTACATATCCGTATAGCAAAGTACCGCTATCTAATTTTGAATAAACGTCAATTTGCGTTTTTTCTTCGATAACATCAAGAAGCTTCAAATACTGTTTTGCGTTCTTTGCTGCTTCTTCCAATGCGAACTCATGTCTACCGTTTTGCTTTAAGAAAGCGTTTCTTTCTTCTAGGGAATCGAACCAAGTAACACCGTTAATAGTTTGTACGTTGTTCTGCATGGTCTCTCCTTCTAAGCATCATGGCATTGATCGTCTGTATACTTTGTTTCTGTTTGTTCTGAGCGTTCTACTTTTGCTACATTGCAGAATAAGAATGAAGTCCAAGTTGTTACTGTTTTTTGATTAGGTGATTCACCTGTTGTAGTAATAACTGGCCATTCAAATCCAATAGCTCCGTCTTGGTCATTCAATTTGTTATGCCAAGCAGTGTTAAAAACAGTTGCATCTTTCCCTGTTAAAGTGATAGGGTTTCCGTACCCTTCTTTAAAAGTGATTTTTACAGTGAAACTACGTTTAATTGACATTTATGTATCTCCTTTCGTTATCTTGCATATAAAAAGGCAATACCTCGAAATATGCAAAAATCTATATAGACAGTGAAAACTGTTTATACCTTTTGTTTATTTCCAAATATTGCCTTGTTTTTCTACTTTTTACTTCTAATTAAAACTCTAGTGTATCTTCTACTTGTTCTGTTGGGTTATTACCAATCAATTTAAAAATCTTGACCATTGATTCTTTGTTCAATTTGCCTTTGAACTCGTTGATAAATTCTGTATCTGAAATATTTCTTTGACCAATTAAGAATAAATCAGCATTTCCTTTTGAATCTTTCTTAGCTCCAATCTGATATACAGGAATTGTAGTTGTATATACACGTCCACTTGCCTGTTCTTTACAAGCTCTGTAGTCTGTTACGACTTCGTAATATACATCTTTAACAACTTCTTTTTCTTTCTTCGTTTTTTCATCAACAATCGTCTCTTTTACTTCAACTTTTCTGTATCTGTTCTCAAAGAAAGAAGTTGGAACTGCAATTGCATTGGCTTTTGTTTCCAAATACCCTAATCCATCAGGTCGCATAGGTCTTTCACCAAATTCAACCTCTTTACCTTGGATTTTCTCTTTTACCAATCCAATTTTGTTGATTCTCTGTGCATCTTCAAATGAATATAACGGAGTTCCATTTAAACTTCCTAGGGGTGTTACCTCATTTTCAGATAAGATACTTTTTAAAATATCCATTTCCATTTTATTTTCTCCTCTCGCTATAAAGTTTTTTCGATAGAATCCATCATTCTAGTAACTGATTCCATCATATAATTCTTTGTGCTCTTGTCTAACGCTTCTGCTCCGTTGACAATAGCACCTACGATTTGAGTAACTGACAAGGCCAATTTATATGTCTTTGCAGACTTGTCTTGCTGTTCTTTCAATTCGTATTTATCAAAATAAACCTTTGGTACACCTAATTTCTCGCTTAACATAGGAGAAATCTGAGTGGCGAACCTTTCTCGCATTGGTACGATTGTATTTATCATGGCATTATCTATGATTCTTTCCATAGATACGTTTCCTGATACATCTCCTAAACCAATTAATTCAGGAGTAAGACCGAAACACTGACAAATAATAGAACCTTCCTTCATTTGAAGGTATTCCAAGAACTCTGTACCTTTTGTAACACGAGGCAAGTGATCCATTTTTTCAAAAATAGAGCTTGCAAGGATTACATTGTCTGATTTTGAATTTCTGATTTCCTGACCTAGACGTTTAGCTTCAATTCTTGCTTTGTCGGCTCTGTCTGCTTTAGAACTTGATGATTCGTCTAAAACTTGGGAAGCCGATAAATCAATCGTATCTCCTTTGGCAAATCCGTCTTTTAGCCAAAAAATCAAACGACCTGGGCCATCATACTGAATATCGTAGTTCAAACGCTCGTAAACCGCACCTAATAGTTTTAGACGTTGTTTATCACGCAATAAACAAGATAATCCGTTCTCATTGTCTGTTCCGTTTCTCAAATTGCAGAAATTATCAGGAATTTCTACAATGATTGTTCCGTCTTTTGACATTAATTTGCCTGTTTTAAGAAATAACGCTTCGTCAAAGTCGATTTCCTTTGTTCCCAATGATATAGGTTCTTTATCGTCTGCCGACATAGCATAACAGATAGGAACTCTAAATCCTTTATATTCATCATCTTCACGCATGATGGAAACATAATTACGATAATTCTCTGTAACAATCCCTTTATCTTCGTCTAGCCAACGAATACCACATTTTCCGTACAATAAGGACTGCATAATAGCATTTTGAAGTACGGAATAGTTTGTTACACCCTGTACATTGTGTTTGTAAAGGAATGGCATAAGAACATTCTTGTCTAAATTCTCATCGCCCGTTGTGATTCCGTTTGAGAATATAAAGTCAATAACCTTACCGACAACATATGGCAGCGTTGGTAGATTTTCTATCATCCAATCAATCTCATCAAACTGATTCTTAAAGTTTGTCTTTATAAATCCGTTGATGCAATCTGAATTGCAGTTTAACATAGCTTCCATTACCTTTTCGGCTTCGGTTTCTGCATTAGAACTGTGAATATTTTGCGAAATATTAGGTGACACATAGGTATTGGATGCTAGTTTAACTCTATCCTTTTGTCTTTTCTTTGTTCTTCGACTCAAATTAGCACCTCCTAATCGTTCTCTGCATACGCAAGTATTTCACCGCTTAGATTATACATTAAACAACTGCGGACAGAAAGTACCGAGGAATCTAGGGCATCAGGAGAGTGTCCTAAGCGTTGCTTTATCTCTTCCTTAGGAATAATGGCTATCTTCTTGTTATTCTTCGATATAGTCCTTGTAGCAAGCAATTCAGGCTTCAATCTTTTTGCGACTTCCGTTGTGAAAGTCAATTTCTTACTGTCCATTAGCTGCTGAAAGTCTAAATACATTTCCGCTCTTAGATTAAATGCATAAACCGCACTGTAATGTCTTGCTTTGATACGTGTTTTTGTTGGCCCTCCTTGGAAATTGACACCTTCAAGGATAAATCCTAGCTTCTCAGAGTATTTTGACAATCCTTCGGTCAACCAAGTACCGAAACCAACGTCAACACAAACATATTTGATGTTTAATGTCTCGATAATCTTAACAATCTTAGTAATAATCTTCTCTGATGTGACTCCTTGAACCCAAACACCCTCTTTTAGATTGTAAATTGTCTCAATTTTGCAGTTTCCGTATCTATTTTGGGAGCATAAAGCGACATCTATACCATCTTTTCCTGTATAAGCCGAGTCAACGCCTAAGAAAAAACGCTTTTTATAGGAACTATCGACTTTATCGTCGTCTAAAGTCATGGTTTTGAACATACTTTCGTCTGAAAATTCCTCTAATTCGCATACTAAATAACGTTGGCAAGTACTTCTATTCTTGTAAAAATGAGAATTTAGTATCTGAGAAGCACTTTTCATACGATCTTCTTCGTATGCAGTACGTACATCCATCCAAACAACTAATGTTCCTTCGGGGTATTTGTCGTTTGTCATGCAATCGTAGAATTCTCCACGTTTGTGGGGGTTGGAAATAGCAATTTCAAGCTCTTTTGAACCGTCAACACTTGAAAATTCCCTTCGTCCTATCTCGGCATATGCATCTTCACTGACTTGGGCCGCTTCGTCAATAATATAATCTCCACCCTTACCGATAGCGTTATTGTTCTTCTTCGGGTCTACACTGTTTCCACCTAATGTAACGATTTCTACACATCCTCCGCCCTTGAAAGAAATCTTAGTTTTGGAAGTAGAAGTCTGTAATTTTTCAATCTTGTTTCCTGAGTCTAATACAGAACTCTGAATAGACTCGTCTGCATTTTGTAAATGTCCAATTACTTTTGACATGATGATAGTAGCGGTTTCTCCTGTTGCGGCCGCAATTCGTACTTGATGTCCTTTATAAGCACGATAAATAGCAATCATACCTAAAGTCCAGCTTTTCCCGTACTGAGAAGTAGTAATTGCATAGATTGTATCGTACCCTTCTACAACTGCACCGAACAACATAGCTTGCGTAAAGTGAAGATTGACTTGAAAATATGTCAAAGCCTCTCTTGCACCGATAACCGCAAGTCTAAAAGCCTCTTGTCTAGAAATATTAAGTCGTTTGTAATGTTCGGGGATATACCCTCTCGTCCAGTTCTTCAATTTATACTTCGGGGTAGCTTCCTTCAATAACCTAACAACTTCTTCTTGGCTCTTATTAATAGCTTTAGCTTCCTTTAAGTCCTCTACATCCTTAAAATACTGTTCAGTAACACTAAGAGTCTGTTTCTTCACTGTTATCATCCTCCTCGTGTTCTATAACTTCGGCATCTAAAAATTCACTTCCCATTTTGATTCCTAATATATCGTTGATTCTTTCTTCCGCAATCGCTCTTTTCTGTTCAACAGTAATATTATTTACACTTCCAACATTTAAAATATTGCTCTTTCCAATGCCATCCATTCTATTTAATTCCTTTAAACATCCAAGTCTGTCTTTCATGTCCTTTTCTTCGTCTTGAATGTTATCGCTAAGCCACTGCCTTCGTTGCTCTACTGTCATAACACTCCTTTGGTCTCTTTTTTTTACCCTCTCATGTATGACATTTCTAAATAAAGGACTGTTTAATATCTTATATCCCTTGTTATAAGCACTCTTATCGCTTAAATCAGGACGAATCTTTTGCATGGACTTCGTAATATTCCCACTCTTTGAATACTCGTCAAAGAATCTCTTAGCTTCATCCTCACGCTTTAATTCTGAAACACTCTTTGCCCTTGGCATACTCTCATCCTCTCTTTCTCTACCTCCCTACATTATAAATGATTTTATTGAGGACGTTTTTACCCCTATAAAAACACTTGAACTCATTTTTTTCAAAACTCGATTTTTCGTTTTCCAAAAATTTTTATCTAAAAAAGGGGGTGGTTTGTGTTAGTAATTATTGGTGTTAGCACTCTGTTGTGTATAGTGCTAGGTGTAAAAAATGTGGTTTGGTCGATAGGGAAGACATGGGGTGTGTATGGTCGCCAATTCCTGTTGCGTTTTTCAAATTTAGGTAGCAAAGACAATAAAAAGACAATAAAAAGACAATAAAAAGACAATAAAAAGACAATAAAAAGAGAAGAAAAAGAGAAGAAAAAAAGACAATAAAAAAAGACAATAAAAAAAGCTAGTTAACCTAAACAATAGTTAACTAGCATAATAGAATTATAATAATAAATGTTATGATAAATAATAAGATAATCCATATATAATACTTAAATAGAAAAGCAGCGATTAGAATTAATACCAGTATAGTTGCTAACTGATCAATCATTTATCAACTCCCGTTTTATCTTCCAAACTTTCAAACTCATCATACATAGAGCAAGTTATATATATTTCATTTCTAATACAATTATATAATCGTTTCATAACTCTATCATTGATCAACTCATGACGGTTATACAATGTTACAAGCCTAATTACGGGCCCTATGTCGTCCATTTTTAACCGATCGTTTATTACTTCTTTTATTAGGTCAAACTTTTTTTTGTCATTCTCTACACCCCCTATATATTCTATCTTTGGTAGTAACATTTTATGTGTTTTGCTTGAATATCTTTTAATAATTTTATATACAGGTTTGTTCTCTTTTAATACGATCATTTTTTTATATTCAATGTCAATTTCATTTTCATCCATAAGTATTAAACTACTTTGCTTTACTTTATAACTAGACATAACACCGTTATTATTAAATTTAGTATATCTTTTCAAGCAGTCTTTAACTGCTGCTATTTCATTATTATTTAATTTCATTGTATAACCCCCTTTTATACTTTAGACCCAACGTTTCACGTACTTTTTTTTCAATCTCTTTTTTAGTATAGAATATAAACATATGATCATAATTATAATCATAGTTATACACATTTATGCCGTTTGGTGTGTATCTTGCATTAAATATTGTCATTGTCAGCACCTACCAATCAATTGCAATACTAGTCAATACATAATTCCAACTAGTGCCATAATGTGTAACGCCCCAAAGATACATATCTAGCGTTTCATTATA
>ENA-OPMP01000066-OPMP01000066.1-human-gut-metagenome-genome-assembly--contig:-NODE-66-length-48893-cov-9.802244_pt1 | contig 48893 bp, 39 predicted proteins | sample MGYA00241527_ERZ501751 | MGnify/ENA primary metagenome ERZ501751 (study PRJEB25962, sample SAMEA2042647) | human gut metagenome | biome: human gut; feature: human-associated habitat; material: faeces... | reverse complement strand
TCGCCACACATAAGACCGCCAGCCACCTCCGACTCGTTGTCATCGGCATCGATCATCATATATTCTATGGTGTCGCCCATGTCGGTGATTAGTTGCAGCGAGTGCATGGATGTGCCGTCGCCACACACGCCATATACCGTTGAGTCGGTCTCGTCGGCTCCTTCCACAGGTGCTTTCAGTGTAGGCACCTGATGCTTCTTGTTGTTGCAGCCGGTGCAGAAGGCCACGGCAGCAACGATCATAAGAACAAATATCTTTTTCATAATAGATATTTTTATTTTTCTTGGTTTAATTTTTCTTGCTCTTTTGCTTCGTTCCACAGCTGGTCCATCTCGCCTAACGTGAGGTCTTTAAGAGGCTTGCCAATTTTTATGCTGTGCTCCTCGATGTAGTTGAATCGACGGATAAACTTCTTGTTGGTCTTCTCCAGACATGTGTCGGGGTTCAGCTTGTAGAGGCGCCCAGCGTTAATGAGGCTGAACAGGAAATCGCCAAACTCTTCCTCCGAGTGCTCCTTGTCTTCTTTGCGCAGCTCCGTCTCCAGCTCGCCAAGCTCTTCGCGCACCTTCGCCCACACATCGCCCTTGTCTTCCCAGTCGAAGCCCACGTTGCGTGCCTTGTCTTGAATGCGGTATGCCTTGATTAGAGCCGGCAGGGCAGCGGGCACACCCGACAGCACACTCTTGTTGCCGTCTTTCTCCTTGAGCTTTATCTGTTCCCAGTTTTCTATAACCTGTTGTGCTGTGCTGACAGCCTCTCCCTCTGGTTGCTCATCCTTGGTCTCTCCGTAGGGTAGCGGCTTGGGCTCTGCTGCTCCCACCTGTGACGGGTGGTAGACGTGAGGGTGTCTGAAAATCAGCTTGTCGGTGAGCTTGTTGCACACGTCGGCGATGTCAAACTGCTCCTTTTCTTGTCCAATCTTTGCATAGAAGCAGATGTGCAACAACACGTCGCCCAGCTCTTTACAGATGTTGGGCTGGTCGTTGTTCATGAGCGCGTCGCACAGCTCATAAGTTTCTTCTATGGTGTTTGGCCTCAAGCTCTCGTTTGTCTGTTTCTTGTCCCATGGACATTTTTCTCTTAATGTGTCCAGGACGTCAAGAAATCGTCCGAAGGCCTTCATTTTTTCTTCTCTTGTATGCATGTCTTTTTCCTCTTTTTTTATAATCACGTTTAAAATACCAGCCATTTGTTCAGAACAGAATGTTTTAATCTGGCTTAATCCAATTTCTAATCTGGCTTAATCAGATAAAAAACAGACCCTCAATGTCCTTTCTGAGGTGTCGCCTGCCGTTGTCAGAAAAATGGTATGTTGCGACCATCTGAAAGATGTGGCTGAACGTGTTGGCAAAGTTAGGTATAATTTTTGACAAAAAGGAAGGACTTTTGATGTTTATGTTATATAGTTTTGTTTAAAAACGAAAATACCCGACTCTTCGCAAAGTCGGGTACTTATCTCAATGGGTATTAGTTTTTTTAAGGCATAAAGATTGTATTCAGGATAACGGGTGCAAAGGTACAAATTTTTCTTTAATAACGCAAAATAAAAAAAGATGTTTCTTAACATGTTCTTGAAAAATATTATTTTTTCGTGGTTAAAAAAGTTTAAAACGGTAATAAGAGTGTGAAAGTGACACAAAAACCGCCTACCTATTGTAACTATTTGTTGAAGTTTTGCAATTTTTTTTATGAGATAGCCAAGCTTTTTTTTAATATCTGCTTTGTTGAACCAAAAATAATGGCCTTTCGTGCAATGCTAAAAAAGATGTTTAGAAAGCATAAAAAGCCCTCTTTGCATCATTCAAATCAAAAAAATGGCCCTACTGTGCGGTGAAGACTGTTTTTTTGCTTATATATAAGGTGCATTTTCATTTTTTTTATGTAAGTTTGCATCAAAAATCAAAAACGACAATACAACTATGAAGGAAGAAAGACCCGAAGAAGAGAAAAAGAGCATTAGCTTTGTAGAACAGATTGTGGAGAAAGACCTTGAAGAAGGCAAGAACGCGGGACGCATACAGACACGATTCCCGCCAGAGCCTAACGGCTATCTGCACATCGGACACGCAAAAGCTATATGCATGGACTTTGGAGTGGCCGACAACTATAACGGCGTGTGTAACCTGCGTTTCGATGACACCAATCCGAGCAAGGAGAACACAGAGTATGTGGAGAATATCTTGAACGACATCCAGTGGCTTGGATTCAAGTGGGGCAACATCTATTACGCTTCCGACTATTTTGAGAAGCTGTGGGAATTTGCCGTGTGGATGATCAAGAACGGCCACGCTTACATTGACGAGCAGACAGCAGAACAGATTGCTGAGCAGAAGGGCACACCTACAACACCTGGCGTGGCTTCGCCTTATCGCGACCGTCCTGTGGAGGAGAGCCTTGAGCTGTTCAACAAGATGAACACACCCGAGGCTGTGGAAGGCAGCATGGTGCTTCGCGCAAAGATAGACATGGCTAACGCCAACATGCACTTCCGCGATCCTATCATCTACCGCATTATCCAGATTCCGCACCACCGCACAGGAACAAAGTGGCACGCTTATCCTATGTACGACTTTGCACATGGACAGAGCGACTTCTTTGAGGGCGTGACCCACTCAATCTGTACGCTCGAGTTTGTGCCTCACCGTCCTCTCTACGATTTGTTCATCGACTACCTGAAGGAGATGCGTGGCGAGACAGAGAACCTGCACGACTTCCGTCCGCGACAGATCGAGTTTAACCGTCTGAACCTTACCTACACCGTGATGTCGAAGCGTAAGCTCCACACCCTCGTTGACGAACACCTCGTGGCAGGATGGGACGATCCGCGTATGCCGACCCTCTGTGGCATGCGCCGTCGTGGCTACTCGCCTGAGAGCATCAGAAACTTCATCAAGTCGATAGGCTACACCAAGTTTGATGCCCTTAACGACATGGCGCTCCTTGAGGCTGCCGTGCGCGACGACCTTAACAAGAAGGCGTTGCGTGTGTCGGCTGTGCTCAATCCCGTGAAGCTGGTCATCACCAACTATCCTGACAACCAGACAGAGGAGATGGAAGCCATCAACAACCCTGAGGACGAGACAGCAGGCACACACACCATAACCTTCTCCAAGAACCTGTGGATAGAGCGCGACGACTTCATGGAGGATGCTCCGAAGAAGTTCTTCCGCATGACGCCAGGCAAGGAGGTGCGTCTGAAGAATGCTTACATCGTGATGTGCACAGGATGCACAAAAGACGAGAACGGCAACATCATTGAGATTCAGGCCGAATATGACCCCATAAGCAAGAGCGGAATGGAAGGTGCAAACCGCAAGGTGAAAGGCACGCTCCACTGGGTATCGGCAGATCACTGCCACAAAGCTAAGGTGCGTGTGTATGACCGACTGTTTGAGGTGGAGAACCCCTCAGCCGACGAGCGCGATTTCCGTGAGCTTCTTAACCCCGAGAGTCTGAAGACCATCGACAACTGCTACGTCGAGAACTACGCTGCCGAGCGTAAGCCCGGCGAGTATCTGCAGTTCCAGCGTATCGGCTATTTCATGGCCGACCTCGACTCCACAGCCGACAATCTTGTGTTCAACAAGACCGTTGGCCTGAAGGACGCTTGGGCTAAACAGAAAAAGTAAATGGTAAACAAAGAAGATAGATTCAACAACAAACGATTCAAGGAGGTCCTGGCCAAGTATGAAGCTGGCCAGGACAACCTTGACAGCTTGTTCTTTGATGTCGACGACATCATGGACATTGCCGAATATTATAACTATAAGGCCGACGTAGACAACGCCCGAAAGGCCGTTGCCTTTGCCGCCCACTTATACCCCACGGCGCCCATGGTGCTTATTCTTCAGGCACGCATGGCGTTGTTCAGCGACTTTGACATAGATAAAGCTCGCCACTATGCGCAGCTTATCGAAAAACAAGGTTGCGAGGACATGGAATATTTCTATCTTAAGGCAGAGATGTTGCTGTTTGAGGATTATATCTATGAAGCCGACAGTTATCTTGAAAGCAAGATACCGTTGCTTGATGGAGAAGACCTTGAAGATTTCTACCTTGACGTAGCGTTTATCTTCCTCGACTATCGTTTGCCTGAGTATGCAAAGGCATGGTTGGACCGGTCAAACGAAAAAGATGATCCCGACTACTTGGAGGCTGAGGGCCGCATAGCTTTCCTTATGGAGGATTATGACAAGTGTGAAACCATCTTCAAGAAGCTGCTTGAGAACGAGCCTTTCGCAGTGACGCTGTGGAACACGCTGGCGTCGGCACAGTTTCTTAACGGCCGGTTGGTTGAAAGCATCGACAGTTCTGAGTATGCCATTGCCATCAGCCCAAACAATCCCGAGGCACTGCTCAACAAGGCACGTTGCCTTTCAACGGCCTACAGGTTTAGTGAGGCAGCCGAGTTTTACGAACGTTATCTTACACAGGTGCCTAACGACAGTTCTGTAAGAGCCATGTATGCTGTGGCGCTTATAGCATACGGCAAGTATGATGAAGCCCTCTCTAACCTTTATCAAGCCAAAGATACCTGCACCGACAAGTCGCTCATTCCAGAGATCGTGAAACAGCTTGTCTTTGTGCTGTCCAAGAAAGGGCAAACTGACGAGGCTTTTGCCGTTGTTGACGAGGCAGAGAAGAATGGGCATATCGACCATCTGGACCGTCTGCTTAACGAGGGTCGCCTGTTCTTGGACATTAAAGAGAAGGAGCGTGCTGGCGACCGTTTTGTTGAGGCCATCTTGGAGAGCAAGCACAGCATGGGCATCTACATGGAAGTGGCGATAGCCTATTATGTTAACGATGCGTTTCTTGAAACTATCAAAACTCTCACTTCTGCCTTGTTCTATAATCCTCATGAAAAACGGGGATATGCTTATCTTGCCGACAGTTACCGACAGTATGGCATGAAGCAAGAATTTCTTGACACGCTGAAGCTTGCTTGCGAGAATAACCCTCTTGAGGTGAAGGAGGTGATGTGTGACATGTTCCCGATAGACATGGACCCAAGAGACTTCTACGACTATGCCCTAAAAAAGTATAACGGCGACAAGCCCGCTGACGAATAGGTAATGGTTTTGAATAAAACGAGATTTTTTTATTTATATATAATAAGGTGAAGCGATAAAACTCTTTTCGTCATTTAAATTCTTAAAATGGTAAGTGGATGCGACAATGTTTTATCGTTATTAAAAACAACAAAAAATTAAAATGAGCTGGATTTCATCTCTTTTGGGTAACCTCAACTATGGTACCGTTTTCTTTCTGATGATGCTTGAGAGCACCGTCATTCCTGTGCCTTCAGAACTTGTGGTGTCGCCCGCGGCTTATCACGCAGCAGCAGGTAATCTTGACATCTTTCTTGTAATTCTGTTTGCAACCCTTGGCGCCGACCTCGGTGCTACCATCAATTATGTGGCGGGCTATTATCTTGGACGTCCCATCATCTACCGCTTTGCCAACAGCAAGTGGGGCAAGATGTGCCTGCTGAACCAAGAGAAGGTAGAGAAGAGCGAGCGCTATTTTGACAGCCACGGCAAGGTGGCAACCATCACCGGTCGTCTCATCCCTGGCATCAGACATCTTATCTCCATTCCTGCTGGTCTGGCAAAGATGCACTATGGAAACTTCATTCTCTACACGACCATAGGTGCTGGCGTGTGGAACTGCATCCTCGCTGCTCTCGGATGGTATCTGCACACCATCGTGCCTGAGGATCAGCTGCACGACAAAATTCTTGAGTATGGCGAATATATAAAATGGGCAATCATTGCTCTTGTGCTCATCGCCATCGTCTTCTTTGTTGTAAAGAAACTCCTGAAGAAAAAGAATTAAGGAGGGTAGGGAAGAATCGAAATAAAAAACGTGAGAAATAGGAACGTGAGAAAATAGGAACGTGAGAAAATAGGAACGTGAGAAATAGAAACGTGAGAAAATAGGAACGTGAGAAATAGAAACGTGAGAAAATAGGAACGTGAGAAAATAGAAAACGTGAGTAAACGCCACCGAATGATGGTTGTTTACTCACGTTTTTTTATCGTTTTTATCGTTACTCGCCAGCAAACTGGCGTATGCGCTGTTCTTCAGAGAGCTTGCACACAAGGAGCGTGTCGCCCTTCTCTGCCACGATGTAGCCGTCAAGACCCTGCACAACTACCTTCTTCTCTTCTGTGGCATGAATGATGCAGTTGCTTGTGTCGTAGACGCTGATGTCGCTGCCTATGAGGCTGTTGCCATACAGGTCGTGGTGTGTGTGCATGAGCAATGAGCTCCATGAACCGAGGTCGCTCCAGCCAAAGTCGGCAGGACACACGAAAATCTCTTCTGCCTTCTCCATGATGGCATAGTCGACAGAAATTTTCTCACATTCGGGGTAGAGCTTGTCGATCATCTCCTGCTCCTTGTCGGTGCCGTAGACGTTGAGCAGACCCTCAAACACCTTACTTATGGCGGGAGCATATATGCGGAAGGCATTGACGATGGTGCTCACGCTCCACACGAAAATGCCGGCGTTCCAAAAGAAATTGTTTTGCTGTATGTAGCGCTTTGCCGTTTCGAGATCGGGTTTCTCGCGGAACGTGTCTATGCGGAAAATCTCTTTGTTGCGTGGTGACGATGTGCTCAGGTCTGCCTGTATGTATCCGTAGCCTGTCTCTGGACGGTTGGGCTTGATGCCAAGGGTCACGATGGCATCGGTCTCGCTTGTGAACTTAAGGCTCTGTGTTATGACGCGGCGAAACTCGGGCACGTTGAGCACAATGGCATCGCTTGGTGTCACCACGATGTTGGCTTTGGGGTCCTTGGCTTTTATGCGCCAGCTTACATAGGCAATGCAAGGTGCGGTGTTGCGTCGGCATGGCTCAAGGAGAATGTTCTCTGCCGGTATTTCTGGCAACTGTTCACGCACAATTTGTTCATATTGTTTGTTGGTCACTACCCACACGTTCTCGCTCGCACACACTCCTTCAAAACGGTCGTATGTGAGCTGAATGAGCGAACGCCCTACGCCAAGCATGTCGATAAACTGCTTGGGGCGGTCACTGGTGCTCATAGGCCATATTCTGCTGCCTACACCACCTGCCATTATCACCAAATGATTGCTTGTATGAGCCATAAATGTAAATGATTTTCTGATAAATAAAAATATGTGGTTTTATGTCTTGTGTTTACAGAGAGTTTGCTTCTTTTGTCTCTGAAATGCTAATGTATGCAGAATTCTCAGTTTCTTCGATACACAAGCATAAAGATTTTACAAAGATACAATTTTTTTGAATAGGGAACAAAAACTCTTACAAAAAAATGCATAAAAAAAGAAGACTAAAACTCTCGTTTAGACAAACGAGCCGCTTTAGTCTTCTTTTTTATATCTCATTCTTAATAGAACCTGTTATGCCAGTGCGATGAGGCCTTCCTCACCATTCACTTTGCCCTCTTTGAAGAGCCAACCTATACCGAGGTAAGCCTCTTCCTTGCTAATCTTAGCGTTCTTTGCAATCTCAGCCACGGTGAGAGCTTTCTCTGCTGCTGCAAGAGCCTGATAAACGTCACCTGCACGGAAGCCTACGCTCTCGGCGTTGATTGTCACTTCTGCTACTTTCTTTACAGCGGTCTTCTTTGCTGCTGTTGCCTTTGTTGCAGTCTTTGTTGTAGCCTTAGCTGCGGTAGTCTTTTTTGTTGTCGCTTTCTTTTCTGTCATAATTTAGTAAATTAATCTTGGCTGATATCGTTAATTTCTAACTATTCAACCTTTGATAGTTGCAAAATTACAACTAATTTTTAAACAATCCAACATTATTTATGACAAAAAGCGCTGCAAACGGCTATCAGTCAACAGTTTTACGCGTTTTCTTGACTTGCGTCAACACTGAGATGCAGTTCCTCAAGCTGTTTGGGGTCAAGAACCGAAGGTGCATCAAGCATAACGTCGCGTCCGCTGTTGTTCTTCGGGAAGGCTATGCAGTCGCGTATAGAGTCGAGACCAGCCATGATTGACACAAAGCGGTCGAGACCGAACGCCAGGCCGGCGTGAGGAGGTGCTCCATACTTGAAGGCGTTGATGAGGAAGCCAAACTGTGCCATGGCGCGCTCAGGTGTGAAGCCCAGAATCTGGAACATCTTCTCCTGAAGGTCGCAGTCATGGATACGGAGGCTGCCGCCGCCTACCTCTATGCCGTTGCACACAAAGTCATAAGCTTTGGCGCGAACCTGCTCAGGATGCTCGTCAAGCAGAGGGATGTCGTCGGGGTTAGGCATGGTGAAGGGGTGGTGTGTTGCCATGAGTCGCTGCTCCTCGTCGCTCCACTCGAACAGAGGGAAGTCGATAATCCACAGACACTCAAACTTGTTTTTGTCGCGCAGACCGAGGCGGTCGCCCATCTCAAGACGCAGGGTGCAGAGCTGCACACGGGTCTTGTTGGCGTTGTCGCCGCTGAGAATGAGTACGAGGTCGCCGTCCTTGGCGCCCATCTTCTCCTTGAGCTGCTGAAGCACCTCGGGTGAGTAGAACTTGTCGATGCTGCTCTTCACGGTGCCGTCGGCGTTGAACTTGACATATACAAGGCCCTTGGCGCCTACCTGTGGACGCTTCACGAAGTCGGTGAGCTGGTCAAGCTGCTTGCGGGTATAGTTGGCGCAGCCGGGAACGCAGATACCGCCAATGTAAGCAGCGCTGTCGAACACCGAGAACGTGCCTGTGCCCTTCAAAACATCCATCAGCTCGACAAATTCCATGCCGAAACGCAAGTCGGGCTTGTCGCTACCGAAGCGGCGCATGGCCTCATGCCATGTCATCTGCTGCAATTTGGCAGGCAGCTCCACGCCACGAATCTCCTTGAACAGGTGACGGGCCATGTCCTCAAACAGGTTGATCACGTCGTCCTGGTCAACAAACGACATCTCGCAGTCGATCTGTGTAAACTCGGGCTGACGGTCAGCGCGAAGATCCTCGTCGCGGAAACATTTTGCTATCTGGAAGTAACGGTCGAAACCGCTCACCATGAGCAGCTGCTTAAGGGTCTGGGGACTCTGTGGCAGAGCGTAGAACTGACCGGGGTTCATGCGTGAAGGCACGACAAAGTCGCGTGCTCCCTCAGGTGTGCTACCAATAAGTATAGGTGTCTCCACCTCAATAAACTGCTGCTGGTCGAGGAAGTTGCGGATAAGAATGGTCATCTTGTGGCGTAGCTCAAGGTTCTTGCGTACGGTAGGACGGCGCAGGTCAAGGTAGCGATACTTCATGCGTATGTCATCGCCACCGTCGGTGTTGTCCTCGATGGTGAACGGAGGTGTGACGCTCTTTGACAGGATGTTAAGCTCCTTTACCAAAATTTCGATGTCGCCAGTGGGCAGAGCGTTGTTCTTGCTCTCACGCTCACTAACCTCGCCTACAACCTGGATGCAAAACTCGCGTCCCAGTTTGCTGGCGCGTGCGCAAAGCTCGCTGTCGTCAGACTCGTTGAAAACCAGCTGTGTAATGCCGTAGCGGTCGCGCAGATCTACAAAGATCATGCCGCCCATCTTTCTTACACGCTGTACCCATCCGGCAAGTGTCACGTTCTTGCCGGCGTCAGAGAGTCGAAGCTCTCCACAAGTGTTTGTTCTGTACATATATTATAAATAATGTGTATGTTTTTTTATTTTGTTTCCAAATTTTATGCAAACCAACTGCAAAGTTATAGTGTTTGCGCCAAATAGCCAAATTTATTTTTCATATATAGCCATTTTTTTGTTGCTTTTGCACAGCAATCTCTGTTCTTCTTGCGTTCCTTTGAAGCCAATATGTCGTGTAGAAACGGCATCTACAGTTAATTATTGCAAAATAATAGGGCTTTAAAAGTATGCAATCAAAACTTTCGTTACCTTTGCAGCTAATATCAGATACAAAAGACAATTAAACATCCGAAAACATGAAAAAATTTTTATCTTTCATAGTTATGTGTCTTGCCACCGTTACGTTGGCAATGGCGCAGCAGGCCAAGCCTAAGACAGATGGTCCGTCTATAAAGTTTGAGAAGACCACACACGATTTTGGCACATTCTCCGAGACAAATTCTACACAGAAGTGTGTGTTCACATTCACAAACGTGGGCAAAAGTCCGCTCATCATCAACCAGGCCATAGGCAGTTGTGGCTGCACAATACCCACATACACAAAGGCTCCCATCCGTCCGGGTGAGAAGGGTGAGATAAAGGTCACATACAAAGGTCGCGGTCTCTATCCTGGTCATTTTAAGAAGATGGTTACCGTGCGTACAAACGGTGATCCCAGCATGGTGCGTCTTTATATTGAAGGCGAGATGACAGATGCCGCACAAGATTCGGCTACCAAGGAGAAGAAATAATAACGATGTCGCTTATTGGCCGTTAAGTTTGTTGACGGTCAATAAGCTACATGTTAGGCTTACGGATTCGGCAACAAATTCGGTAACAAATTGGGCTATGGATTCGGGTACGAAAGAGGGTACGAAAATATAGCTTTATGAGCTTCTTATAGCTTCTGAGAAGCTAATCCGTAAACTGTAAGAAACGAAAAATAGCAACTAAAAATCGGTTGCTATTTTTCGTTTCTTTATGATTGTCAAATGTTTACGCTAAGGAGCGATAAACGGGGCTCGAACCCGCGACCCCCAGCTTGGGAAGCTAGTGCTCTACCAACTGAGCTATTATCGCAAGGTTATCATTTGAGCCGATACCCGGACTCGAACCGGGGACCCACGCATTACGAATGCGTTGCTCTACCAACTGAGCCATATCGGCCTTGCAGAACTTTTGAAAGAGGCCTTTCTAAATTCGGATGCAAAGATAATGTATTTTTCCTTTTACGCCAAATCTTATGCCTATAATTTTCTGCAAAAACTCATTTTTGCCGTTTTTTTGAGCATGCCGTTCGTTTTTGCTTTGACAAAAGATGCGTCTATACCTTATTATATTAGCCGAGCATAGTTGACGTATTTTATTGTTAACTGTTTTTAACTGTGACAGAAATACATTTTTACACATTTCTTTTGTGGCTTTAATTTTTTTTTATTTACTTTGCAAGAGCATAATGTAACTAAAAACTTTATGGTTATGACGAATACTGCAGACACAGCAAATCTCTGTGGCCTGAGACGAGAAGATTTTCAGGCCACTATAGATGGAAAGGCCACAGACCTTTACATCCTCAAGAACAATGAAGGCAACGAGGTTGCCATTACCAACTATGGCGGAGCAATTGTGGCTATCATGGTGCCCGACAAAGATGGAAAATACGCCAATGTGATTCAAGGACACGACAACATAAAAGAAATGGTGGAGTCGCCAGAGCCTTATCTTTCTACGTTGATAGGACGTTATGGCAACCGCATCTGTAAAGGCAAGTTCCAGCTGCACGGCAAAGAGTATAGCTTGCCCATCAACAATGGTCCCAACTGCTTGCATGGTGGCAAAAAAGGCTTTAACGCCAAGGTGTGGGATGCACTTCAGATGAACGACCACACGCTGGTGCTCAAATATGTCAGCCCCTACGGCGAGGAAGGTTTTTCGGGCGAGGTGAGAGTGACTGTGGTTTATGCTTTCAATGACGATAACGAGTTGAGCATCGACTATATGGCCACAACCAATAAGAAGACAGTGATCAACCTCACAAGTCATGGATTCTTCTCTTTGGCCGGCATTGCAGATCCGACACCGACAATCGATAACTTGGTTTGTGAGATAAACGCCGACTATTATCTGCCTATCGATGAGACATCGATACCTACAGGTGAGATTAGATTCGTGAAAGGCACGCCGTTCGATTTCCGTAAGCCCAAGACCGTGGGTCAAGACATCGATGCCGACAACGAGCAGATAAAGAACGGAGCAGGTTACGACCATTGCTTCGTGTTGAACAAGAAAGAAGAGAGCGAACTGAGCTTCGCTGCCAAGATAACAGAACCCGTTAGCGGACGCACCATGGAGGTATTCACAACCGAGCCTGGCGTTCAGGTCTACACAGACAACTGGGCTGACGGTTACAAGGGACAGCACGGTGCCACCTTCCCACGCAGAAGCGCTATCTGCTTTGAGGCACAACATTTCCCCGATTCGCCAAATCATCCTTATTTCCCGTCTGTGGTTCTTAAGCCAGGTGAGCAATACACACAGAAGACAGTTTATAAGTTTGGTGTTGAAAAATAACAACGGGTCTAAGCTCATGATGAAAACACATAATAATATTTGACAATAAAACGAATTGTAGGGCATCCGTATGGGCGTTCTTTTTGAACAATCCTCACGGTTGCCCCGCATTTATGCAAGGATAACCCCATAATGACAATCCACTGCAACAAGTCTACTGCAACATTTGTTTTTATCATTTGACCACCAACTCTGACAATAAAAATCAATTAATATAACTAAATCATAAAACAAAAAATGGAAAATACTTCTAAAACACAGAGCAGCATCATTGCTATCATCGTGATGATGTTCCTCTTCGCAATGATCTCTTTTGTGACAAATCTTGCAGCACCTTTCGGCCTCATTTGGGGTAACCAGTACTCATGGGCAGGAATGATGGGCAACATGATGAACTTCCTCGCTTACCTCTTTATGGGTATCCCCGCAGGCATCATGTTGACAAAGATTGGTTACAAGAAAACTGCTATTTTGGCAATGGCTATCGGCTTTATCGGCCTTGGCGTGCAGTATGTGTCAAGCATTGTTGGTGCCGACACCGCAGTCTTCACCGTTGGCGGACAGCCTGTGATGCTCAACCTCATCATCTACTTGCTCGGTGCTTTCATCTGCGGCTTCTGCGTTTGCATGCTCAACACCGTTGTTAACCCCATGCTTAACCTGCTTGGTGGTGGCGGCAACCGCGGTAACCAGCTCATCCAGACCGGTGGCTCGCTCAACTCGCTCTCTGCAACCCTTACACCGCTCTTCGTGGGTGCTCTTATCGGTAGCGTTACCAAGGACACAGCCATGAGCGACGTGTCACCTCTGCTGTTCATCGCTATGGGCGTGTTCGCCGTGTCTATTATCATTATTGCTTTCGCAACCATTCCTGAGCCCCATCTTCAGAAGGCAGGCGAGAAAAAGGAAGTTATGGAGCACTCACCGCTCAATTTCCGTCACACCTTGCTTGGCATCATCGCCATCTTCTTCTATGTTGGTATAGAGGTCGGCATTCCTTCACAGCTCACCTTCTATCTGGCACAGCCCGAGTCGGCAGGTGGTGTGGGTCTTGCCAATGGTGCCGCCATCGGTGGCGCTATCGCTGCCATCTACTGGATGCTGATGCTTGTAGGACGTTTTTCAAGCTCTATCATCAGTGGCAAGGTGTCAACACGTGCTCAGATGCTGTTCGTGACCACAACAGCCATCGTTCTGTTGCTTATCACCATCTTCCTGCCCAGCGACCTCACAATGAGCATGCCCGCTTATAGCGTTTCTGACGGTTTCATCATGACGGCAGGTATTCCTGTCAAGTGTCTGTTCATCGTGCTCTGCGGTCTTTGCACATCAGTGATGTGGGGCGGCATCTTCAACCTCGCTGTTGAGGGCCTTGGCAAGTACACAGCAGCTGCTTCTGGTCTCTTCATGACCATGGTTGTGGGTGGTGGTATCATGCCGTTCATCCAGAACCTCATCGCCAACAACGCTGGCTACATCGCAAGCTACTGGCTCGTTATTGCCATGCTTGCCTACATTCTCTACTACAGCCTCGTTGGTTGCAAGAATGTAAACACCGACATCCCTGTAGAATAATTTAACCGAAAACCCGTTTTGTCCCTTGGCGCTTTCTGTTGAAGATGCGCCAAAGGGCAATTCTATTTTAACAATCTTTTTAATCATTAAAAAAAACTATCATTATGGACATAGAATTCGTAAGAAGTCGTTTTATCAAACATTTTGACGGAAAGACAGGTAACATATATGCATCGCCAGGACGTATTAACCTCATCGGTGAGCACACCGACTATAACGGTGGATTCGTATTCCCCGGTGCAGTAGACTGTGGCATCATGGCCGAGGTTCGTCCTAATGGCACAAACACCGTGATGTGCTATTCGATAGATTTGAAAGACCGTGTCGAGTTTAAGGTCGACGATCCCAATGGTCCTCGCGCAAGCTGGGCACGCTACATCTACGGCATGGTGCAGGAGATGCGCAAGCTCGGTGTCGACGTGAAGGGTTTTAACACAGCCTTTGCCGGTGATGTGCCTCTCGGTGCAGGCATGTCTTCATCGGCTGCCCTTGAGAGCTGCTTCGCTTATGCTCTCAACGACCTCTTCGGCGACAACAAGGTGAGCAAGTGGGATATGGTGCTTGCCGGCCAGGCTACAGAGCACAACTATTGTGGCGTGAACTGCGGAATCATGGACCAGTTCGCAAGCGTCTTTGGAAAGGAAGGATGCCTCATGCGTCTCGACTGCCGCAGCCGCGAGTTCGAATATTTCCCCTTCAAGCCCGTTGGCTACAAACTGGTGCTCCTCAACTCTTGCGTGAAGCATGAGCTTGCCGGCTCTCCTTACAACGACCGCCGCAACAGCTGTGAGAACGTTGTCAAGCACATTGCTGCAAAGTATCCCGATGCCAAGTTTGAGACTCTCCGCGACTGCACATGGGAGCAGCTTGAGGCTGTAAAGGGTGAGGTTAGTGAGGAAGACTACAAGCGCGCTCACTTCGTGCTCGGCGAGAAAGACCGTGTGCTCGCAGTGTGCGACGCCCTCAACGCTGGCGACTATGAGACCGTAGGCAAGAAGATGTATGAGACCCACGAAGGTCTGAGCAAGGAGTATGAGGTGTCATGCGAGGAGCTCGACTTCCTTAACGACATCGCCAAGGAGAATGGCGTTACCGGTAGTCGCATCATGGGCGGCGGATTCGGTGGATGCACCATCAACCTCGTGAAAGAGGAGCTATATGATCAGTTCATCGCTGACGCAAAGGCAAAATATTCAGCCAAATATGGCAAGGAGCCAAAGGTTATTGATGTTGTCATCGGTGACGGCTCACGCAAAATTTGCTAATAAAAGCTCTGTTTCTCTTACATCGTTTTAGAGAAAAACAATATAAAGTCGGTCTGCTTAACGGCAAGGCCGACTTTTTCTTTGCGTTTTTTATTGATGATGAATAAAAAAATAACAGTTTTGTCAAAAAACATATTCAAAAATTAAACTAATCCAACTAATATCACTATCTTTGCACTAAATAGATTTCTTGGCATAAAAAATAGACCTCATTTCCGTAAAAGAGGCATCACCCCAACAAAAGAAGCTTCATCTTACCAAAGAAGTTTTCGTCTCTGCTAAAAGAAATTAACCATGACATCCCAAATTTACGAATAAGATTTTAAATAGTTCTATTTTAACACTAAATACAAGACATGAACAATAAGGAATTAATGAATCATGCAGCAGACAACATAAGAATCCTTGCTGTATCGATGGTTGAGAAAGCTAAGTCTGGACATCCTGGAGGTGCTATGGGCGGTGCGGATTTCATTAATGTACTTTTCTCCGAGTTTTTAACCTACGACCCAGAGAATCCTACATGGGAAGGCCGTGACCGTTTCTACCTTGACCCGGGACACATGTCGCCGATGCTCTATTCGGCCTTGGCCCTTCAAGGCAAATTCACCATCGAGGAGCTGAAGCAGTTCCGTCAGTGGGGTTCGGTGACGCCTGGACATCCTGAGCGCGACATCGCACGCGGCATCGAGAACACGTCAGGCCCTCTCGGACAGGGACACACCTTCGCTGTGGGTGCTGCCATTGCAGAGAAATTCCTTGAGGCACGCCTCGGAAGCACAATGATGCAGCATAAGATCTATGCTTACATCTCTGACGGCGGCATTCAGGAAGAAATTTCTCAGGGTGCAGGACGCATTGCCGGCCTGCTGCATCTGAACAACCTTATCATGTTCTACGATGCCAACGAGATACAGCTCTCTACCGAGTGTGACGTGGTGATGAACGAGAACACCGAGCAGAAATATCGCGCATGGGGATGGAACGTGCTGACAATAAACGGCAACGACCCCGACGAGATTCGTGCCGCTCTGATCCTTGCCGGCAAGGAGGAGCACCGTCCTACACTTATCATCGGCCACACACTGATGGGTAAGGGCGCACGCAAGGCCGACAACAGCAGCTACGAGCGTAACGTGAAGACACACGGCGCACCACTCGGTGGCGATGCTTATGTGAACACGGTGAAGAATCTTGGTGGCGATGTTAACGACCCGTTCGTTGTGTTTGACGACGTGAAGGCTCTCTACGATGCGCGTAACGCTGAGCTGCGCACCATCGTGGCTGCACGTCATGCTGCTGAGGAAGAGTGGCGTAAGAACAATCCTGAGAAAGCAGAGCTCATGAAGCAGTGGTTCTCAGGCGATGCTCCTAAGGTCAACTGGAGCGCTCTCGTGCAGCCTCGTGATGCTGCTACGCGTGTTGCTTCTGCCAACTGTCTTGGTGTGCTTGCAGAGCAGGTGGGCAACATGGTGTGCTCTTCTGCCGACCTCTGCAACTCTGACAAGACCGATGGCTTCCAGAAGAAGACAAAGGACATGCGTTACGACGATTTCTCTGGCGCGTTCTTCCAGGCAGGTGTGAGCGAGCTCACCATGGCCTGCGTCTGCATAGGCATGTATCTGCACGGTGGCGTTATCCCCGCTTGCGGCACATTCTTTGTGTTCTCCGACTATATGAAGCCCGCCATCCGCATGGCTGCTCTCATGCAGGTACCTATCAAGTTTATCTGGACACACGATGCGTTCCGTGTAGGCGAGGATGGTCCCACCCACGAGCCCGTGGAGCAGGAGGCACAGATCCGTCTCATGGAGAAGTTGAAGAACCACAGCGGTCAAGACTCTGTCCGCGTGTTCCGTCCTGCCGACACCGACGAGGCAACAGTGTGCTGGAAGATGGCTGTCGAGAACATGGCCACACCTACAGCTCTCATCTTCTCTCGTCAGAACGTAACAAGTCTGCCCGAGGGCAACGATTATGAGGAGGCACGCAAGGGTGCGTATGTCGTGAAAGGTTCTGATGCCGACTACGACGTTATCCTTCTTGCTTCTGGCTCAGAGGTGTCTACCCTCGTGGCTGGTAGCGAGCTGCTTCGCAACGAAGGCATCAAGGTGCGCATCGTCAGCGTTCCTTCTGAGGGTCTGTTCCGCACACAGTCGAAAGAGTATCAGGAGAGCATCTTGCCACAGGGTGCAAAGATCTTCGGTCTCACCTCTGGTCTGCCCGTCACCCTTGAGGGTCTTGTAGGTGCCAACGGCACCGTTTACGGTCTCAACTCGTTTGGCTTCTCAGCTCCTTTCAAGGTGCTCGACGAGAAGCTCGGCTTCACAGCTGAGAACGTGTACAAGCAGGTAAAGGCTTTCATCGGAAAATAAACGTGAGTTCTGAAAAAGAACCCAGATGTCAGAAAAAACATGAGCAGCGACAAAAGCTGCGCATCAAGAGATAATTATTAAATGTGGGCTGTGCTGAAGCATAGCGCGTCAGCATGGCCTGCTTAATTGAAAACCTATTTACTTCTAAACATTAACGCTTATGGAGATAAAGACAGTCGGCATTGCTTGCGACCACGCAGGCTTCGCATTGAAGAAATTTGTGATTCAGTATCTTGAGTCGCACGGTTATCCCTACAAAGACTATGGAACATATAGCGACATGAGCTGCGACTATCCCGACTTCGGACATGCTCTTGCAGAGGGCATAACGAGTGGTGAGGTTTATCCCGGTATCGGCATCTGCGGTAGCGGTGAGGGCATCAGCATGACGCTCAACAAGCATAACGGTGTGCGTGCCGGTTTGGCATGGATGCCTGAGATCGCTCATCTCATCCGTCAGCATAACGATGCCAACGTGCTCGTGATGCCAGGCCGTTTTGTTGACAACAAGACAGCCGAGAAGATCATGGACGAGTTCTTTGTCACCACGTTTGAGGGCGGTCGTCATGAGAGACGAGTAGAGAAAATCGACTTAAAATAAGAAACAATACCAAGACGCGTTTCGGGTTTAACGCCCTTTACAAACGTCTGATGAACGGAAAAGGGAAGCGAACACCAAACATGTTGCTTCCCTTTTTTTCACTCTTTTTACCAACCAATCACCAAATCGTTATATGAAAAAAATCTTTCTGTCGCTTCTCTTTGCCACAACGTGCCTTGGAGCATGGAGCGACAACCATTTCATCACCGACACGCCTTACCGCAACAAGGTCGAGAGTGTGTTCAAAAACCGCATGCAGACAGTGGGCAAGCAGTTTTTTGACACCAAGAGCCTCAAACCCACGCTTGAGCAGACAGAGGCTCTTGAGTTTCTGTATGCCTACATGCCGCTTGCCGATGTGACCGACTATCCTACAAGCTTCTATCTTGACAACGTCAAGGCCACGCTCACGGCAAGAGAAGAGATGACGTGGGGCAAGAACGTCCCCGAACTGTTGTTCCGCCATTTTGTGCTGCCGCTTCGTGTTAACAACGAGCCGCTCGACTCGTCACGCACCGTGTTCTACCGCGAACTGAAAGACAGGGTCAAGGGCAAGAGCATGTATGATGCCATTCTTGAGGTTAACCACTGGTGTCACGAGAAGGTGACATATCAACCGTCTGACGCACGCACGTCTGCACCCCTTGCCACCGTGCGCACAGCCACAGGCCGTTGCGGTGAGCAGAGCACGTTCACCGTGGCCGCCTTGCGTGCTGTCGGCATTCCAGCCCGTCAGGTCTACACACCGCGCTGGGCACACACCGACGACAACCACGCATGGGTGGAGGCTTGGGCCGATGGCAAATGGTATTTCCTCGGTGCCTGCGAGCCAGAGCCTGTTCTTAACCTCGGATGGTTCAATGCTCCTGCTTCGCGTGCCATGCTCATGCACACCAAGGTGTTTGGCGATTATGCCGGACCCGAGGAGGTGATGCTTCGCGCTACCAATTTTACCGAGATAAACCTCATCAGCAACTATGCTCCTTGCAGCAAGATAAACATTGCTGTGGTCAACGTTGACGGCTCTGCGGTAAGCAATGCGCGTGTAGATTTCAAGATTTACAACTATGCCGAGTTTTGCACCGTTGCCACAAAATATGCCGATGCCTTGGGTCATACAGACATCTCTGCCGGAAACGGCGACATGATGGTGTGGGCATCAAAAGGCGGACGTTATGGTTTCGCTAAAGTGACGTTCGGAAAGGACAAGAACGCGCGCATAACGCTCAATCACGATATGAAAGATGCGGCTCTGTTGCATGACACGCTCGACGTTACGCCTCCCGCAGAAAATACCATCCTGCCAGCTGTCACACCAGAGCAGCGTGCCGTTAACGACAAGCGTTTCGCTTATGAAGACTCGTTGCGCAAGGCTTACACATCTACCTTCCTCACGCTTGATGAGGCAAAGAAGATCTGTCCTGAAGCAGCCGAGTTTATTGTCAAGTCGCGTGGAAACCATGAGGTCATAACCTCTTTCGTCAGCCGTCATGCTGACAACATGCCTCGTGTGATCGCTCTTTTCAAGACCCTTAGCGATAAGGACTTCCGCGACATAACAACCGACATCCTTGAAGACAATTTCACGGCGGCGAGCGACCAGGTGGGTCCGCGTGTGGAGAACGAGCTTATCATCGCGCCGTTCAAGAACCAGCTGGCAAAATATTTTGCCAAGCAGGCACCTGCGTTCCGTAAGAATCCGCTTGCTCTTGTAGAGTGGATGAACAAGAACCTTCGCGTGTCTACCGACAGTCTGGCTCTTAAGATTGCGCAGACACCTATGGGAGCGCTCAAGGCACGTCTTACCGACACCCGTTCACGCGACATCTTCTTTGTTGACGCTGCACGAAGCATAGGTATAGAGGCTCGAAAGGATGAGGTGACATCGAAGGTGCAGTATAAGCAGGACGGACAGTGGAAGGACGTGTCGTTTACTGCTGTCAAAGAGCATAAGAACGCGCCACAAGGCAAGCTGGTACTCACCTATAAGCCTACAAAGGTGCTCGACAATCCTAAATATTATAACCATTTCACGCTGAGCAAGATCGTTGACGGTGTGACACAGCTGCTCAACTTTGAGGAGGGCCAGGCCGACATGGGTGAAGGTTCAACATGGGCAAACACCTTTAAGAGCGGCATTGACCTTGATGAGGGTAAGTATCTTCTCACAACAGGTACACGTCTTGCTGACGGTAGCGTGCTGGCAACCAACCAGATATTTGACCTTAAGGCCAACACCACAACAACGCTGCCGCTTGAGATGCGTACCAGTCAAACCGCTGTCAGCGTCATTGGCTCGTTTAACAGCGAGTCGATGTTTGAGAAGGATGGCAAGAGCGTGAGCATCTTGTCGCAGACTGGCCGCGGCTATTTTGTCGTAGGACTCGTTGGAGTGGGGCAGGAGCCTACCAATCATGCGTTGCATGACATCGAAAAGATGCGCACCGAGCTTGAGAAATGGGGCCGTCCCATGCTGTTGCTCTTTGCCAACGATGCCGATGCCAAGAAATTTAACGCAGCCGAGTTTGGCAACCTTCCGTCAACCGTGATGTTTGGCATCGACAAGGATGGCGCTATCCGTAAGCAAATAGCCAAGGAGATGAAGCTTCAGAACCCTGACCAGATGCCTGTGTTTATCATTGCCGACACCTTCAACCGTGTGGTGTTCATATCACAAGGCTACACCATTGGTCTTGGTGAGCAGCTGCATAAGGTCGTAAACGGCATTTAAGCAATCTGGTCTTCAAAAGCAAAAGCATAAGAATATAAAAGCATAAGAATAAGTAGGTGTTCAAAATTAATCGCATATATGAATCTAATAAAAAAGGTTATGCTTTCAAATGCCTCTACGCCCTCTTTTGGTCCGTATGCCCAGCTCTCATCGGTCGTGTAGCCCGCTACACTCCCTCTTCGGAGCTGAACATCCAGACCAAAATAGAGCATAGAATCATTTAAATTAATTTTGAACACCTACTTATAAAAAGAAAAACCGCAGTAGGGAACCAACCCTATTGCGGTTTTTCTTTAAGTTATTGTTGTGTGAAAAGCCACCCGTTGTAAAAGCTTTCCCGTTCTAACGGCTTTTCCGTTTTACCGTTTTTACTGTTTTAACGGCTTTAATGGCTCTTGGGGTAGCTTTGCTTTTCTTATTCCTCGTCAGGTGTGATGAGCTTGTATCCCTTGCCGTGGATGTTGATGATCTCAATCTGGTCGTCGTCTTTCAGGTGCTTGCGCAGCTTGGTGATGTAAACGTCCATAGAGCGAGCGTTGAAGTAGTTGTCATCAATCCAGATGGTCTTCAATGCAAAGTCGCGCTGCAAGATCTCGTTGGCGTGGCTGCAGAGCAGAGCCAGCAGTTCGTTCTCCTTGGTTGTGAGCTTTGTCTGCTTGTCACCGATAGAGAGCAACTGCTTCTGTGTGTCGAACACGAAGCGTCCGATGTGGTACACCGAGCTCTCCTTGTTCTTCTTGCCGCGAACACGGCGCAGGATTGCCTCAATGCGCAGCACAAGCTCTTCCATAGAGAACGGCTTGGTTATATAGTCGTCGGCGCCAAGCTTGAAGCCCTCCAGGATGTCTTCCTTAAGCGTTTTTGCCGTGAGGAAGATGATAGGCATCTCTGCGTTCGACTGTCTAATCTCTTGAGCCAGCGTGAAGCCGTCCTTCTTAGGCATCATCACGTCGAGCACACAGATATCAAACTTGGTTTTCATGAAAGCTTTGAAACCAGCCTCGCCATCGGGGCACAACTCTGCCGTGTAGCCTTTAGCTTGCAGATACTCGCGAAGAAGCATACCCAAGTTCTCATCATCCTCGCACAACAGAATTTTCAATTTCTCGTCCATAATCTTATAATGTTTAATGTTTGATATTTAATGTTTAATAATTCTCTTTTAAATACTTTCTTGTCGAATTGTTTGTTCTCGATTATCTCTTTTGTTTATGTCTTTTTCCTGATATGCCTTTTTTCTTTTACAATGTCCTATTCGTCCTTGATCACGGGCAGCTTGATTGTAAACTTCGTGCCCTTGCCGAGGTCGCTCTCTACCGAGATGTCGCCCTGGTGTAAGATGACGATCTTCTTGACGTAAGCCAAACCGAGGCCAAAGCCCTTGACATCATGCACGTTGCCTGTGTGAACGCGGTAGAACTTATCAAACACCTTCTTAAGGTTGTCGCGCTTTATGCCCAAGCCTGTGTCGCGTATGGATAGATAAAGATGCGTGTCATCGTTCCATGTGCGTATGTAGATGTCGACAGGCTTGTCGGGTTTGCGATATTTAACCGCGTTGTCGAGCAGGTTGTTAATGACATTCTGGAAGTGCATCTCGTCGACATAGATCGTTGAGTCGATGGCTTCTATCTCTGTGTATATCTTGCCGCCTGTGTGTTCCACACGCAAGGTGAACGAGTTGGCGATGTTCTCAACCATCTCGTTGAGGTCGAGCTTCTTCTTCTTGAACACAGCCTTCTTGCGGTCAAACATCGACATCTGCAGCACCTTCTCGACAAGGAATCTCAGACGTTTCGACTCGTCGTAGATAACGCCGCCGAGATGCTTGAGCATGGTCTCGCTCTTCGGCACGCTGTTGTCGTTGAGCATCTGTGCCGCCAGGGAGATGCTGGCGATAGGTGTCTTCAGCTCATGCGTCATGTTGTTTATGAAGTCGTTCTTTATCTCTGTGTAACGCTTCTGACGGAAGATCACGACGATGGTGAAGAGGAACGTTATGAGCAGCACGATTGTGAACGCCACCGACGGGATCATGAACCTCACAGACGAGAAGATGTAAGCGTGCATCTCAGGGAAGTGTACCTTCACGACACCCATTTTCGACTGTGGGTCGTTGCGGAAGAGAACCTGCGAATAGGTAAACTCCTCGCCTTCGTCCGAATATTCGGGACAGCGGTAGACCTCACGACCGTCTTGTGTGGACACGGTGAAATGGTACGGAATGTTGATGCCGTTGTTCATCAGCTCTGCTTTGAGGTCTTGGTCAAGCAGCTTAAAGTTGATGCGCTCTTTCAGCGGCTTGTCCGATGCCGAATAGAGAATGGTGTAGACAACCTCGTCGAGCAGCGCTTTTTGGTAGACGTAACGGTTCTTCACAATCTCCTGCAACGATTTCGATGCCTCCGACAGCGAGTTCTTGTCGGTGTGCAGGATCATGGCCTTGGGCATCTGCGATGGCTTCACCGATATCGTCTTAAGCTCAAACGACGAATAGATGGTGCCGTCTTTGCCCATGACCGAATATTGGTGCGACTGCTGAATAGACCCGTCAGGTGTCTTTGAGCGTGTGCCTACAGAGTCGCGGCGGAAAGCGCGTCGTTCCGTTTCGTTCACGTCTTTCTCCAGATACCTCAATGTCTCGTTGAGTTCCAGATTGCGTGATGCCTGATACAACGCTCTGTTCACCGACTCATCGAACTGTTCCTTCTTCATGTCCACCATCTCCTGGATGTATCTCAGCTGAAGGTAGAGCAACGCCATGAAGGAAAATCCCATGATTGCAGCTATTGTCCAAATCGTTCTTTTTTTCATATCGGCAAAGATAAGCCATTTTTTCCTTTGTTAATAGCGTTTTGTTAAAAAATGAATGGCGATTTAAGATAATTAACCAATTTTGACGTAGATAATTGCAAAACTGCATGTATGTAACGCTTTTCTTTCTTCCCTCTTTTGATTATCCGTTCCATTTCATGGCACCTTTTCTCGCCATGGCAGAACTAAAGCAAGCTTTATTTCTGCTCATCTGGCTTAACGAAAACGTTTGTAAAAATGTCACAAACAAAAAACGTCCTCCCGAAAGATAATCATGAGCCTTGTTGTCGGCTTATGATTTCCTTTTGGGAGGACGATAATTTTATAGACATGTTGACGTGTTACCCGTCAACTTTTATTTCTTTAAGCATTTGCCTTGAGCGCAGCAAGGCTTTCCTTGAGCGCAGCAATCTTTTCCTCAGAGTCGCTCTGCTTCTTGCGCTCCATAGCCACAACAGCCTCGGGAGCGTGGGCCACGAACTTCTCGTTGGCGAGCTTCTTCTTGACACTGGCGAGGAAACCTTCGAGGTGCTTGAGCTGAGCCTCCTGCTTCTCGATCTCGGCAGCCACGTCAATGAGGTCGCCCAGAGGCACGGCAAACTCGTCGGTGCCTACCATGAATGCCGAAGCGGTGGGATCCTTCTCAGCCACAACGTTGATGGCAGAAAGGTTTGCCATCTTTGTGATGACAGAGGTGTAGGCCTCAAAGTCGTTCTTGCCGACAACCTGCAGTGTGAGAGCGTCCTTGTTGGGGATGTTCTTCTGGTTGCGCACGGTGCGCACACCACTGACGATGAGCTTTACGTTCTCGATGGCGGCAGCCAATGCGTCGTCATCGGCAGAGGGAGCGGCAAGGTCGAGCTGTGCACGCATAATGCTCTCGCCGTCCTTGCGGTCGTAGATGTGCTGCCACAGCTCCTCTGTGATGAACGGCATGAACGGATGCAGCATCTTAAGCAGAGTCTCGAAGAAGGCCAGTGTCTGCTCATAGGTCTTCGTGTCGATGGGTGAACCGTAAGCGGGCTTCACCATCTCCAGGTACCAGCTTGAGAACTCGTCCCAGAACAGCTTGTAGACAGCCATCAGGGCCTCAGAGAGACGATACTTTGAGAACAGGTCGTCAACCTCGGCGTTGGTCTGTTTCAGCTTGGCCTCAAACCATTTTGCTGCTATGGCGCATGCCTCGGGCTGCTCACCGTCGGCTACCTGCCAACCCTTCACCAGACGGAAGGCGTTCCAGATCTTGTTGTTGAAGTTGCGTCCTTGCTCGCAGAGGCTCTCGTCGAAGAGAATGTCGTTGCCTGCGGGAGCAGAGAGCATCATGCCCATGCGCACGCCGTCGGCACCATATTTCTCAATCAGACCGATGGGGTCGGGCGAGTTGCCAAGACTCTTCGACATCTTGCGGCCGAGCTTGTCGCGCACGATACCTGTGAAGTAGACGTTGCGGAAGGGCACATCCTTCATATACTCCTCGCCGGCCATAATCATACGGGCCACCCAGAAGAAGATGATGTCGGGACCTGTAACGAGGTCAGAGGTGGGATAATAATATTTTATCTCCTCGTTGCCGGGGTTGTTGATGCCGTCGAACAGAGAGATAGGCCAGAGCCATGATGAGAACCATGTGTCGAGAGCGTCCTCGTCGTGGGTGAGCTGGTCGGCAGTGATGTTCTCGTAACCCTCAATCTTGTGAGCCTCCTCAAGAGCCTCTTCCTTGGTCAGAGCCACAACAAACTTCTCCTCTGCACCTTCGGCTGTCGGCAGGAAGTAGGCCGGTATGCGGTGTCCCCACCAGAGCTGACGTGAGATACACCAGTCCTGAATGTTCTCCAACCAGTTGCGGTAAGTGGTTACATATTTTGTGGGGTGGAACTTGATCTTGCCTTCGAGCACTGGAGGCAGGGCGATGTCGGCGAAGTGTTTCATCGAGAGGAACCACTGCTTGCAGAGACGAGGCTCCACGGCTGTATCCTGGTTGCGCTCCGAGTAGCCCACCTTGTTGTCATAGTCTTCAATCTTCTCCATCAGGCCAGCAGCCTTCAGGTCTTCAGCAATCTGTTTGCGCACATCCATGCGGTCCATGCCCACATACAGGCCAGCAGCCTCAGAGATGGTGCCGTCGGGGTTGAAGATGTCGATGGTCTCGAGGTTATGTGCCTTTCCAAGGGCGTAGTCGTTGACATCGTGTGCTGGAGTAACCTTCAGACAGCCTGTTCCGAACTCTATGTCCACATAGCGGTCCTCGATCACAGGGATCACGCGGTTCACCAGAGGCACGATAACCTTATGGCCGCGCAGCCATTGGTTCTTCGGGTCCTTGGGGTTGATGCACATGGCGGTGTCGCCCATGATGGTCTCAGGACGTGTTGTGGCTACCACAGCATAGAAGCGTCCGTCAGCATCCTGGTGCAGCACCTCGCCCTCGCAGCCTGTAGGCACAACGGGGTTGGTGTCGGCATCAGCCACATAGTAGCGCAGGTTGAACAGGTGGCTCTTCTCGTCGCGGTAGATCACCTCCTCTGTAGAGAGCACGGTCTGTGCCTTCGGGTCCCAGTTGACCATACGCAAGCCACGGTAGATAAGGCCCTTCTTGTAGAGGTCTACAAACACCTTGAGCACGCTCTCTGAGCGCTTCTCGTCCATGGTGAAGGCTGTGCGGTCCCAATCGCATGAGGCACCCAGACGGCGGAGCTGCTTGAGGATGATGCCTCCGTGCTCGTTGGTCCAGTCCCACGCATGCTCAAGAAACTGTTCGCGTGTCAGGTCGCGCTTCTTGATGCCCTGCTCAGCCAAACGGTTCACCACCTTTGCCTCTGTAGCGATTGATGCGTGGTCGGTTCCAGGCACCCAGCATGCGTTCATGCCTTTCATTCGTGCCCGGCGCACGAGGATGTCCTGAATTGTGTTGTTGAGCATGTGTCCCATGTGCAGCACACCCGTCACGTTTGGTGGCGGAATGACCACGGTGTAGGGTTTGCGTCCATCGGGCTTGCTACTGAACATCTTGTTGTCAAGCCAATACTCATACCATTTCGACTCCACTGCTTGTGGGTCGTATTTGCTTGCTAATTCCATACTGTTTATGTATATTTTTTATTTGTTTCTTTCGTTCTATACCTCGTTAACCAACTGTTGCGTTGCTTGTTGGGCATAATCAGCTGCAAAATTAGTAAAAAAAGCGCGGAATGGGCTCATTTTACATTAATAAAAAGAGTTTTTCCTTTATTATTAATGTAAAAAGACGAATAATATGTAGCAAGTGGTGAAAAAACGAAAAAGGCAACTCAGTGGCTGACAATCGTCAGTGCTGTGTTGCCTTTTCGTTGATTACCCTTTCGGGCTTTCCCTCAACCCAGAAGGCGAAAGCCTCACGGCTTAGCCCTGCGTTTGAGTTCAATCAATCTGTGTACCTAAATTTTTGTAACAATCTTAAAACCTAAAAAAACCAAATCCTAATGAAATCCTAAAATTACCAATTTACTAATAACCTAAATCCAAAATCTTTACTTACCTAATAACTAAAAACCTAATGAAATATATCTAACTAAAAACCTATCTTTTTTCTTTCTTTTGTTGTCGTTTCGTTTCAACGACCTGTCATCTGTTTTCAACGGCCTGCTGTCAACATTGTGAAGCTTCGTTCTCTTTTTCAAGAAGAACTCTCGTTGTTTCTTTTTGACAATGCAAAGGTAGCATGTTTATCGTTTTTCTCAAAGAATTTGCAAGAAAGTTTTTCGAAAAATCACTAATAAATGATGTAAATCAAGGCTTTGTGTGCGAGCACAATATGTTTTACGACATATTTAACGGCTTTTCACGCTTCATTACATTTCTTTTAAGTTTTGTCGTTTTTGTATCATGTTTTTCATTTCCGTTACACTTGATCGAAACTTGCAAAATAATTTTATTTTTATTCAGCGTTGCATCATTCAGCAAAAATCGTTATATTTGCATAATCTTATGCAGAAATTGCTTTAACGAAGCGATAGAAGTGAGTTTGCGTGTACCAATTTTTTCCACATTATTATAATATAACTGAACTTTCGCATTTAATAAATGGAAAAGTTCAATTCCTTTATAAATAAAAACCACGGGCTGCACTCAACAATTGTTGTATGCAACCCGTGGCGTTTTTTGTTTCATTAAATGAACCCTCTTGTTCTCTGAAATGAACTCTCCTGTTCTCTGAAATGAACCCTCTTGTCATCGTACCCCGACCGAGGTACATGCGTACCCCGACCGAGGTACATGCGTACTCCGACCGAGGTACATGTGTACCCCGACCGAGGTACGATGACTTTAAGATACTTTTTCACTCTTCATTCTTCATTTCCAGAATATTTCTTTTCAAAGGCACGAACTTATATCCCTTGTGTTTAAGAGTCTTGATCATCTGCGGCAGACGCTTATAGAACTTGTCGGTGCGTTGTGGCGACGTGCCGAAATGGACCATGAGCAGGTGGCCGTTGAGAGAGTGGTCACGCTCATAAGCCATGAGGCGCTTCATGATGGTGTCGCTTGAGCGATAGTTCTTCATGTCGGGAGTGGTGTAGTCGGCGTTCGTGCCTGTGCCCGGTGTGAAATTGATGATTTGCAGTCCCATCTGCTTCGCCCATGAGCACACTGTAGAGTTGTAATACTCATAAGGAGGTATGAAGAACGGCGCTTTGTCCTTGGTAATGCCAAACTGTGCCAGCGTGGCGTAGCTCTTCATCATGTCGTCAACAAACTGTTGCTTGGTGACGAGCAGCGAGTCGCGGTTGTCCCATGGGGCATAGAGCAGATGTCCATAGCTGTGACTGCCAACATAATGGCCGTCAGCCACAAGACGACGCACCACGTCGGCATGCAGCTCAAAGAAACGTCCTGTGAAGAAGAAGGCACCCTTGATGTCGTTCTTCTTCAGCGTGGCAATGATGTCGTCGGCACCGTCGGCCCACTCGTCAGCTGTGAACACCAGCGATATGTTCTTCTTTGAAGGGTCACTCTTTATTATTCCACCCTCCTGTTCATACACGTTCTTGTCTTCAGCCAGGCCCGTCTGCTCCCGTCCCTCAGCCTCGTATGTAGAGAACGGGAAGGTGAGCGCCGCCGTGCCGTCCATGGTCGGCTCGTTGGTGCTGTAGTCGCTCATGTTGTCATGGAACACCACGTCGCCAGGCTGGAACAGCTCATAGTTGTGTGCCTCTGCTGCCCGTGCTCCTGTTGTCAGGCTCACGCCCCGTAGCGAACCGAAGATTGTAGCGTATACCGGTCCGTCGACCAGACCGCCGGTCGTCGTGCCTTTGTTCAGGTACACATAGCCCGAGTGGGGTTGGGTGGGGTAGGTGCCGCCCATAGGCAGCTCCACGATCATGCTTGTGCCCCACGGGTTGCAGCCGAGGAGCCAGTCGCGCAACGCGCCTTCCATCTCCTCGTATGTGCGGTCGCCCGTGAGCTGTCTGTAGAGGATACACTGTGTGAGCATGGCTGTCGTCAGGTTGTTTGAGCACCACACGCCCGGTACGCCCCAGAGGAACGGGTGGTTACGTCCGCGCTCGTATGTGCGTTCTATGCCTGTGCGCAGGTTACGCACAAACTCGTCCTTCAGGCGCTTGTTGTCGGTGAGCTTGGCCACCTGATAGTGGCCCATGTTCATGAACGGATACCATTGATAATGGCGTGCGCTGTCGGCACCCATCCATGGTGTGAACGGCTCCCGTCGACCATACTCTACAGCCTGTGAGAGATAGCTCTTGTCGCCGGTCTGGCGATACAGTTCCATGGCCCCCAGCTCCATGTCGTCCACCCAGTTGTCCTCCTCATAGATGTAAGGCGACACCACCGACACCGTCTGTGCGTTGCCCGGCTTGTCCACGCCCACCTGATAGGCATCCTTCGCTTTGGCCCCGATTTTTGCTGCAAACTCGGGGTAGAAGGGCTTGAGAATTTGTGATCCGAGCGCGAAGTCGCTCGCAAACTTGCCCGCTGTGCTTGCTGCTCCCATCGTGGCGTTCATGTATTTGCCACGTTGTTGAGGCTTGCCGTCAACAAAATAGACCGGTCGGTCAGCGTTCTTGCCCCATCCATAGTCGGCAGGGTCATAGTTGGGCAGCTTCATGGCCACATGGTCACGGTCGTCAGCAATCTGGTTATACAGCTCACCCCTCTCCGGGTTCATGCGGTCGAGCCATTGCAGTCCCCAGTAGATCTCGTCCACGATGTCAGGAATGTCGTTGCTGCCCGGTGTTCCGTCAGCCTTATACTGGTCAGCAAAGGCTGAGGGGTTCTGCATGTAGGCAAACATCATCTGGTAGATGGCGTTTGCCGACGTGGTGGTATATTGCAGCAGGTCGGCGGCGTCGTGCCATCCACCCCTCACGTCGAGGTGCTGTCCTTCCTTTGTGGGATGGTTCTTTATAATGCCGTCCTTCTGGTGGCAAAAGTCTTTTATGTATGGGTTCCATCCGCACCGTTGCTGTCGCATGTAGCGCAAGGTGAAATCGGCGGTGCCGTGATAGACCTGTCCGTTTATCGGGAACACGTCGGAGCGGCAGTTGCCTACCTTAATATAATAGGTGCCTTGCAGGTCGAGCGTGCTGAAGCACAGACGAAACGTGGCCTTCATGTTGCCGAGCGGTCCCGTGGCTTTCACGTTGTCAGAAGAGAGCACCACCTTGTCGGTGAAAGCATCTCTTATCTCGAACGTCTTCACCTCGGGCGTGTCCTCACACATCATCACAGCCACCTTCGTGGCTTTCGGCAGGTAGCCCAGCTGGTTTATGCGTATCCACTCGCCAGCCTGCGCGTTAGCCACGGCAGAGAGAGCAAGGGCCAGCATGGCCACTGCGTGTTTGAGCTTGTTTGTCATAACGGTCTTGTCGTATTGTTAGGAAAATAGAAAGTTTAGGAGAATAGATCTTTATGGTGTTTTATCTCACCCACACGGTGTAATCGGCTTTTCGTGGCTTTGCCTGTGCAGGCTCGTTAAGCGCATAGCCGAGCGCCACATGGCCAATGCCTTCATAATCGCCTGTGATGCCCCATTGTGCGAGGAGCTGCTTGCCCTCTTCCGAAGCGAACACCTCGCGTGCGCGGTGTATCCAGCAGCTGCCCAGTCCCACGGCATGAGCTGCGTTCATGAGGTTGCCCATCACGAGGCTGCCGTCATAAAGATATGTGGGACGGCTGCGGTCGGCAAGCACGAGCAAGATTACGGGTGCGCCGTAGAAGGGGTCAGATGTTACGCCCATGACCTCGGCGTTAAGCTGTGACAGACGGTCGCGCACCGCCTTGTTGGTTATCACCACGATGCGTGGCGACTGCATTCCTCTGCCTGTCGGCGCATATTCGCCAGCTTTCACCACCTCACTTATAAGTTGGTCTGTAGGCATGCGTGACGGGTCAAACTCCCTCACGCTGCGGCGTGTCTCAAGCACGTTAAGAGTTTCGTTCATATTGTTTGCTTTTTTTGTTTATCTCTCGCGAAATTACAAATAAATCTGTAATTCGGCAAGAAAATCTTGCCAGAATGCTTTATTCTGTGTATCTTTGCAAAAGCATTTGGTTCTCCACGCATCGTTATGGTGCGGAGGAGCTAAGATGGGAATGCAGTGAGAGTCTGCAACTATACCCGTAGCTGTGTGTCCTTTGTATGAGGATAACCGACAGTGTCACTGGACGCAAGACCGTTTCGGACAGGTCTTGCTGAATGTCTGGGAAGACCGTGTTATCTTAAGGACGAAGTCAGAAGACCTGCCACTGCTGTAACGACAACCATGGTGTCTGCGGGATTACGGACACAGAAATCATAAGACATGACATTATTGAAAAGAAACTGCCTGATGACGTGCCTTGTCATCAACCTGCTTGTATGTGCCGTGACGGCCAATGCACAGATCATGCGACAGCATGCCGACTCTACATACCACATCAAAGAGGTGGTGGTGAAGGGCAAGCGTGAGACCACGCCGCAACAGGTCATCTCACGGGCACAGATAGAAGCGCTGCCGTCAAGCTCGGTGGCTGACGCTTTGAAATATCTTGCTGGTGTGCAGATAAAAGACTATGGCGGACTGGGCGGTCAGAAGACCATAAACGTCAGGTCGCTCGGCTCGCAGCATGTGGGCGTATATCTCGATGGCGTGCGCATAACCAATGCGCAGAACGGCACCGTGGATCTCGGCAAGTATTCGTTGACAACCCTGGAGAGCGTGTCGCTCTTCAACGCCAACAAGACGGAGATGCTCATGACGGCCACCGAATATGCTTCGGCATCGACGGTGTATCTGCGCACGCACAGGCCCGACTCTACGTCACTCACCGCCTCTTACCAGAACGGGTCGTTCGGCACGCACAAGCTGGCGGCAACATGCAGCTACAAGGACTGGGGCTTTATTGACGCCGCCTACACACGCACCAAGGGCAACTATCCCTTCTCCTACCACACGCAATATGAGGACACGACAGGCACGCGGCGCAACTCGGACATAACGATGTTCCGCATCGAAGGTTGCGCCTTCTGGAAGGGCTTGCAGTGGCACACCTATTATTTCAACTCTGTGCGCGGACTGCCGGGCGGAATCGTGCGGCGCCTGTCTGACACCTACACCGATGTGGGACGTGAGTGGGACCGCAACTTCTTCTCACAGCTCACCTACCGCGAAGAGTTTGGACGTCTCGGCTTGAGAGGCATCGTGAAATATGCCAACGACTACCTCCACTATCGCTCCGATTATCCTGAAAACATATCGGTGCACAGCAACAACAGGTATCACCAACAAGACGTTTATGGTGCGGCGGCGGCCTCTTTGCGCCTGGGACGCTTCGGGCTGTCGGCATCGACAGACCTCAGATGGTCGGATCTGACAACCGATGTGAAGAATTTTCATTATGTCTACCGCATGGACAGTAAGACATCGCTGTCGGCGTTTTACAGTCATAACGGACTGAACGTCAACCTCAGCGGCCTCTACACCCACGTCAGCGACCACACCTACGGCACGACGAAGCCCCTGAGCAAGATGACATGGAACGCCTTGGCTTCTTACACTACTGGTCCCTGGACGCTGCGCACGTTCTATAAGAGCGTGTTTCGCGCACCGACGCTTAATGACCTCTACTACACGTTGGTGGGAAACCGTAACCTGAAGCCAGAGTATACGAAGCAGTTTGATGTGGGCGTGGTCTACAAGACCAACTGTCTCGACCTGCAAGCCGACTTCTATTATAACCATGTGGAGGACCGCATTGTGTGTCTGCCGCTGAAGGGGTCCTACCAATGGACCATGCTCAACTATGGCTACACGCGCTGCATGGGTGTGGACGTGACGATGAACGCCCACTATAAGGCCCACTCGCTCCTGCTTACAGGCACGTTCCAAGACGACCGCAACAGGACGAACCCGAAGGAGGATGCTTATAACGACTACATTGCCTATAGTCCGAAATGGTCCTTCACCGCTGTCTATTCGTTCCTCTACAAGGGTTGGACAGCTTCGTTGAGCCACATGTTTGTGGACAAGCGCTACTGGACGGCAGAGAACGCCATTGATGACCCGCTGAAGGCATACAACTGTACCGACGTGAAGGTGGGCTACAACTTTCTTCGCCATTACACCGTTGAGGCAGAGTGTCAAGACCTCTTCGACGTGAGATATGAGATGATTCAGCGATGGCCCATGCCCGGCAGACGCTTTGCGGTGACGTTTAAATATAAAATGTAGAAACCCTCGAAAAACAGAGGAGAGAAAACCCAAGAAGGGATAACAAATTCTTAAAGCGGAGAAAACAGATTTTCAAAGCGGAGAAAACAGATTTTCAAAACGGAGAAAACAGATTTTCAAAACGGAGATAATGTTTTTCAAAGCAGAGACAGCAAAAAGTAAAAGCAGAGATAACGATATGATAAAAAAGCTCTTATATATTATTATGGTGGCGCTGCTCGCCTCATGTGGCAGTGACGACCCAAGTCCTTCACCTGGAGGAGAGCCTGACGAGCCTGGAGGAGAGCCGAAGCCAACATTGCTTGGCGAGAACCTCATTGTCTGTAATGAGGGCAACTGGCAGTCGGATAACGGACAGCTGTCGTTCTATGACGGCACAACGGGCGTGATGACCAACAAATGGTTCCGCAAGGTGAACGGCTCAAAGATTGGCGACACGCCAAACGACATCTTGCATGTCAACGACACGCTGATAGCCATCACCGTCAACTGGTCCAACATCATACAGTATATCCACCCCGACGGCACGGCTTGCGGAGCAACGGAGAACGTGCCCAACAACCGCCGCATGTGTAGCGACGGGAGGTATCTCTATGTCACGTCTTACGCCCACAAGTGTGGCTCGCAGACCTTCACCCGTGGCTATGTGGCGAAGATAGACCTCAAGACCAAGGATGTGGTGGCCACCTGTGAGGTGGGGTGGGAGCCTGAAGGCATACGTCTCTACAAAGGGGTGCTCTATATTGCCAACACGGGCGGCTACTCGTTCAGCGAGACCACCCACGACCATGAGACCACCGTATCGCTTGTCGACAGCGAGACGATGACACTCATCCGTAACGTCGACACGGGCTGCATAAATCTTTTTGGTGAGATGTCGCAGGCAGGCAGGTATCTGTGCATCAACTCGTGTGGCGACTATTATGACGTGAAGCCACGCATGCTGATCTTCGATTGCGAGACCAACACCTTCAACGTGCTCGATTTCCCCTGCACCTACAACACCACCGATGGCAAGCTGTTCTATGTGGTGGGCTCGGAATATTCTTATTACACCAACGAGTATAAGTATTATCAGCGAACCATCAACCCAGCAACGATGGAGGTTAAGGAGGGTGTGGTCAACGATGTTGTGACAAAGAAGCTGAGCGAGCTGACGTCGCCCTACGAGATCTACATCTCGCCTTACACACATAACATCTATTTCACCGATGCAGGAAGCTATGCCTCTGCCGGCTATCTCTATGGCTACACCATGAAGGGTGAAGAGCTGTTCAAGCCGCAGAAGGTGTATATCAACCCCGCGCACATCTTGGCTCTGCCTGTGTATGGGAAATAAAGAAAAGGAAGAAAACAAAAAAATTATGATAAAAAATATTCTTACATCAATGTTTTTAGCCACGGCGATGGGTGTGTCGGCACAGACACAGCAGGTCACTGTCGTAGAGCTGCATCCCGCCCCGGGACAGTTTGTCAACACGCTCCCTGCTGCCACAGCCGAGACAACGCACGAGGAGGTGTGTGAGGCGGCTACGGAGAGCCTGGCTGACGAGGAGCTGATTCACCTCGGAACCTACGGAGGCTACATCACCGTTCAGTTTGACCACCCCGTGCAGAACAAGAAAGGGTCCGACTTCCGCATCCTCGGCAACGGCTTCTATGCTGCCTCCGACCCTGTCTACGGCAGCGAGACCATTGGCGGCAGCTTCGAACCGGGCATTGTGTATGTGGGCGTGGGCGATGACGTGAACACATGCAAGTGGTATGAGTTGGCGGGTTCCGAATATTACACCTCTGAGATTCACGACTTCTCCATAACCTACCACAAACCCACGGCAGAGAGCGGTGACCATGAGCAGCCGTTCTCCACCTTCGACAACTACATCAAGTGGGAGGCGACATGGACAGCGAAGGATGGCACGAAGCGCGACTCGACAGGCTATCACATGAAAACCTCGTTTCATAAGCAGACCTACTGGCCGCTGTGGGAGGAGGGTGAGACGCTGACGTTCAAGGGCGGCAAGCTCCCAAACAACGCCATAGACCAGTCGGGCAAAGGCTCCTATTGGGTGCTCTACCGCTATGCCAAGGATGCTTATGGCTATGCCGACGCCTCGCTGAACACAGACCAATATTCGACGTTCGACATCGACTGGGCTGTAGATGAACAAGGCAACCATGTGGACCTCATGGAGATCAACTACATAAAGGTGGTGACTGGCATCTTCCAATATTGTGGCTGGCTGGGTGAGACCTCAACAGAGGTTGCTGGTTTCGTTGACCTGCACCTTGTGCCGGGTTATGACGATGACCCGATAATCATTCCTGTGAAGCAGCGTCCCACGGGTGTCGCTTCCGTGCGTGCTGACGGTAAGGACGATGTGCGCTATTATGACCTCACGGGCCGTAGGGTGGTGAACCCCACGCGCGGCATCTACATAAGCGACGGAAAGAAGATAATGATAAAATAGGAAATTTCGTTATCGGCTCTTTAGACAAGAAAACGTATTACATTAAAACATTAAAATTATTTTTATGAGAAAATTTTTTACTCTTGCAGCATTGTGCCTCGCAGCAATGTGTGCCAACGCACAGGATGAGGCTGGTTACACCATCCGCACACTGACATTTGAGGATGCCGACTTTAAAGGTGACGACCCTACCTTCGGCGGCGAAAAAAGCTGGTCGTCGCTGATTGACGAACCTCAGTATGGCGGCCCAATGCTTTATGGCACAGGTGCTGGCTTTAGCTCTGAAGAAGAGGCATATAAGTGGACCGACGAAAACAACACATTGCTCTCAAACACACTTTCTGAGGGTTATGGTACATGGTGCTATTGGAGCGGTGGTCACGCCATCTCCAACTATGCTTCTGCTGACATTGAAAGCAATGGTGACTTCAATTCGCAGCTTACCATTTACAAGAAGAGCGATGACCTGGAGCTTGTGCGCACAGGTGGCGGACACAACGGTTCTGACAACTTCGCCGTTCATTATGGCTATGCCGACAACTCAGGTTTCGGTCTTACCGAGGCTTCTCTTCCTGCATTAAAATTTGCCGACGGCACAGCAAGGGTGATCGACCACATGTATGTCAACAACAACTGCTATGCGCTCAACTGCTACATGAACGGCAATGGCCTTACCGCAAAGATTGGTCCCGACGACTGGGTGGCTATCGTGGCAACAGGCTACAATGGTGACGAGAAGACGGGCGAGGTAAAGATATTCCTCTGCAACGGTCCTGATAACATTGTTACCGACTGGACAAAGTTTGATCTCTCGGGTCTTGGCAAGGTTACAAAGGTGACGTTCAATGTGACAGGCTCAAGCGACAACGGCTATGGCTTCTCTCAGCCCGCCTACTTCGCTTATGACGATGTTGCTGTGCGCTTCGATGTCTCTACAGGCATCAACAGCGTCAAGACCAACAAGCCTACCGACAACGCCTATTATGACCTACAGGGTCGCCGCATCAACGGTCCTCAGAAGGGCATGTATATCCACAACGGAAAGGTTTATGTGAAATAATCCCGATTTTTGAATTTTGAATTTTGAGTTTTGAATTATTGCGGCGGCTGCCGCAATTTTGAATTTTGAGTTTTGAATTTTGAATTGTTACGGCTTTGCCGCAATTAGGAATTGTTCAGTTTTGAATTAGGAAATTCAAAAGTTATTAATTGAACTTTCGCATTAAAAAATGAAATTATCTCAAGCGAGCGTCGCCTTCGGCGACGCTCGCTTGAGATGATAATCGCTTGAGAATGTGTTTGTTATGCACTTGCGAAAGTTCTGCTCATTAATTCAAAATCGGCTGAAAGCCGATAATTCAAAACTCAAAATTCAAAATTCAAAACTGCGCGATGCGCAAAGCGCTTCGCGCTTAAAACTCCATCCCAGCCTATGCGTCACTCCTTTTCTTCCCAGTGAGCGCACGATGTAGACACCATCGGGAAGATCTTTAACGTTTATCTTTGTTCCATAGTATGGGCGTGTTGCCACAATGCGGCCGTAGATGTTTTCGATGGTTATAAACTGAGCATCGAGGGTGGACCCCTTGGGCGGCACCGTTATGAAGGTGTTGTCGCATGGGAGCAATGGATTGGTGGCGAGAGCTGCTGCTTCATATCCCGCTGCTGCTCCTTTATCCATCGAAGCGGTAGCATCGTAACCATCCAGGTCATAGCCTGTTGGTTCTATGCCTTCCTGCTGCAAGGGTGCGCTCTCGTTGCCGTAGCGGTCGGTTGCTGTTACGGCATAATGGCGTGAAGGGTCTGTGGGGATGGCAAGTTGCCAACGTTGCAGACGTGTGGCGATGAGGTTCTCTGCCTTTTCCGTGTTGACGGGGTAGGAGCGTGATGAGTAGACGTTGTAGCGTATCATCACCGTGTCGCGGTCTGCAGGTGTCCATGACAGCACGCTTGTGGTAAGCCCGTCTTTTCCTTTTGCTTCTTCGGTTGTTATGGTGAGCGCCGATGGGGTGGTGGGTGTCTTTGCCCGCTCCCATGTCATCGGTGGGATGAGGGCTGGCGTGCGGTCAAAGCGCGATGCGAAACTGTAGATGCCCTTGGTGTTGTCGGTGAAAAACTTGGAGCGGAAGAAGGCATGTCCCATGCCGTAGGAGCGCAGCACCTCCATCTCGCGTGTAATGTCGATGAGGGGCCAGTTTTTCTCGCGTGGCGACATGAAATAGATGCCGAGGCCCGGTGCTATGATGCGGCCGTGGCTCTGCTCTGCCCAGTCGATGGCGAAGGGGTAGAAATGGTTGTCGCGAAAATACATCATGGGGAACAGCTCGTCCATCAGTCCGTCGCGCAGCCATCCCTGTGCATCCTGGCACACCCTGGTGTAGGCGTTCCATCCGTTACTGCAATAGCGTGACAGGTCGTCGGCCTTGCCTATGGGTGAGCAGCTCATCTTTACCCATGGCTTCAGGGCCTTAACCTTCATCGACACCTTGCGCACGATGTTGGTGATGAAGCGGCGTCCCTGTTCGCGGCTCACCTTTATGTTCCATGTCTCGGGGTAACGAATGTAGTCGAGGTGTATGCCGTCGATGTCGTAGCGACGGGTTATCTCGTCACACAGACGAGCAATATAATCGGCTGTGCCTTGCTTCTCAGGATCCATGAAGCCGTCGGGGCCAATCTTCTTTATGAGCTTGGGGCAGCGTCGGCGCAACGTGCGGCATCCTAACCCGTCCCATTTGCCCACGGGTATGGCGACCACCCATGCGTGTAGCTCCATGCCACGATGGTGACACTCGTCGATGGCAAACTTGAGCGCGTCATATCCCGGACTCTTGCCCGGACATCCCGACAGGCATCCGTCCCATGGCTCCAGCTGCGAGGGATAGATGGTGGTGGCGCGTATGCGTGTCTGCAACAGCACGGTGTTGATGCCTGCTTGCTGCAAGCGGTCGAGGATGTGGCGCATCTCTTGCTTCTGCTTCTCTATGGACCGTGCCGACTGGGCGTAGCTGTGGGGCCAGTCAAGTCCGCCGATCGTGGTGAGCCATACCGCTCTCACCTCATGCTTGGGTTGAGGCCCACTAAACGTTGCTGTCTGTGCCTTAGCTGTGACTGAGAACAGTGAGCAAACGATAATGCTCCACATTGCAAGCACCGTTAACGTGTGCCATGTCGTTTTCTTTTCTTTCATATCGTGCAAAATTAATGAAAAAAAGACGAAACCCTTGCGTTTTTGTCATAAATAAAAATTTTTATCTGATGCCTTGGGGGGTAAGGATAAGACATCAATGTAAATAACATGCGTAATGTTGTTGCGTCTCAGATATATTTTGTAATTTTGCATGTCAATTTAAAACCTACAAGTCGTTTCTTGTAAGAAAACGTTATGAAAACGTAGGTGGTGACGATAATTGAAAACGAAACAACAATAATTTTAAACAAAAATGATATCTTTCACTCTCAGCTTGTTAGCATTGATCGTAGGCTATCTGGTCTACGGAAAGTTTGTAGAACGAGTGTTCGGCCCCGATGACCGCCCCACGCCCGCTGTGTCAAAAGCCGACGGCATCGACTATGTGGTGTTGCCAGGCTGGAAAATATTTATGATCCAGTTTCTTAACATTGCTGGCACAGGCCCCATCTTCGGCGCCATCATGGGCGCATGGTATGGTCCTGTGGCTTATCTGTGGATTGTGCTTGGCTGCATCTTTGCAGGAGCTATGCACGACTATATGAGCGGCATGCTCTCCCTTCGCAACGGCGGCGTTGGTCTGCCCGAGCTTGTGGGCAAGTATCTTGGCAATCGCACAAAGAAGGTAAACCTTGTGTTCACCGTGTTGCTGCTCATGATGGTGGGCGTGGTCTTTGTGTACAGTCCGGCAATCATTCTTCACGGCATCGGCGGTTCCGTGATGATGTGGATAGTTATCATTTTTATCTATTACATCATTGCCACCATGCTACCCATCGACAAGATCATAGGCAAGGTCTATCCGCTTTTCGCCTTCTCTCTCTTGTTCATGGCTGTGGCGCTTATGATAGGTCTGTTTGTGAAGATGCCGCAGCTGCCCGAACTGTGGAGCGATCTCAGCAAGAGTAATCTTAACAGCACCCCAACGTGGTTAGGCACAGAGAGTTACATGTCTAAGAACCCGCTGTTCCCATGCCTCTTCCTCACCATCGCCTGTGGAGCCATCAGCGGCTTCCACGCCACACAGAGTCCGCTCATGGCCCGCTGCATGAAGAGTGAGCGCTACGGTCGCCCCATCTTCTACGGCACCATGATAACCGAGGGCATCGTGGCTCTCATCTGGGCCACCGTGTCGATGTATTTCTTCTATTATGGCGGTTGGCGCGAGGTTGTGCCTGCTGCTGTGGCCGACCAGTTCATAGCTCAAGCCGATGGCGGCAAGTCGCTCATCCAGTTCTTCTCCGCTCCTGAGGTCGTGGAGCATGTGTGCTCAGGATGGCTCGGCATGTTTGGTGGCTTGTTGGCACTTCTCGGTGTCGTGGCAGCACCTATCACCAGTGGCGACACCGCCTTCCGTAGCGCCCGTCTTATCGTTGCCGAGGCGTTGGGCATAGACCAGCGTGCCATACGCCGCCGTCTCTATGTCTGCGTTCCGATGTTCGTTGCTGCCGTGCTCTTGCTTGTGTGGCAGATGGAGAACCCTGACGGCTTCAATGTTATCTGGCAATATTTTGGTTGGGCGAACCAGACGCTCAGCGTGTTCACCCTGTGGGCGCTCACTGTCTATCTCGTGGAGCAGAAGAAACGTTATGTCATGACGCTCATCCCCGCCCTGTTCATGACCACCGTGTGCTCAACGTTTATCTTCGTGTCAAACCAAGCGTTCGGTCTGCAAGGATGGGTTGGCTATGGTCTTGGTCTCGCTGTCTTTGCCGTGGCTATAATATGGTTTGTTTGGTGGAAGAAGCACGCCACTGTGTGAAAAAAAACAGAATAATAAGCTAAAATATAATTTTCTGCCCTTTCGGGCGTTATATATAATAAGGTGAGGCGACATGCACTGGTGACATGCCGCCTCATTGATGTTTACACCTTATTTTAAACAGGAATATTTTAAACAAGAATACTTTAAACAAGAAGATTTTAAACAAGAAAGATAAGTATGATGAAGAAACTTTACGCATTGGTTGCCGCGCTGATGGTGTCGGTAGCCGCAAACGCACAGTTTGAGCAAGGAAAATTTTATATGAACGGTTCGCTCACTGGTCTCAACATGAGCTACAGCGGCAACACAAAGTTTAACATGGGTGCTTCGGGTCAGATGGGTTACATGGTGGCCGACGACTGGCTCGTTTACGGATCGCTGGCTTACAACCACTATGGCTCAAAGGACATCAGCGACACCTACTCGTTTGGTGTTGGCGGCCGCTACTACATTGAGCAGAACGGCATCTATCTCGGCATGAACTGCAAGCTGGCTCACGCCAAGGGTTACACCGATGTGATGCCTGGCTTCGAGGTGGGCTATGCTTACTTCCTCAGCCGCACCGTGACCCTTGAGCCTGCCATCTACTATGACCAGTCGTTCAAGAGCCACAGCGACTATTCGACCGTTGGCTTCAAGGTGGGTATCGGCGTTTATCTGTTCAACGACTAACGGCCACTGATGATAGAACAAAACTATCCCTCACAGCTTCTCGACGATGCTGTGGGCGAATTGTCAAAGTTGCCTGGCGTGGGGCGTAAGACAGCCCTGCGCCTGGCACTCTTCTTGTTGAGGCAGAGCACCGACAGCGTCGACGCGTTTGCCGGAGCGATAAGCAAGATGCGGCATGAGGTGCGCTATTGTCGTGTGTGTCACAACATCAGCGACACCGACATCTGTCCCATCTGCGCCAACCCCAAACGCGACACTCGCACGATATGTGTGGTGGAGAACATTCGCGACGTGATGGCGGTGGAGAACACGCAGCAGTATGGCGGCCTCTACCATGTGCTCGGTGGCGTAATCTCACCAATGGACGGCGTGGGGCCTTCAGACCTTGCCATCGACTCGCTTGTGGAGCGTGTGGCAAGCGGCGAGGTGGAGGAGGTCATCCTGGCGCTCAGTCCGACAATGGAGGGCGACACCACCAATTTCTTCATATCGCGTAAACTCGCACCTTATGATGTGAGGATAAGCGTCATCGCGCGTGGCATATCCGTGGGCGATGAGCTGGAGTATACCGATGAGGTGACGCTTGGACGTGCCATCATCAACCGAACAGAAATGAAAAATGACAAATGAAACGTACACAACACATCCTTTTCATAAGTGCCGTTGTGCCTCTCACCATAGTGGCGTTGGCTGTCGTGCTCTTTGAGACCGACCTTCTGCCCTGTGGCGTGCTCCGAGGTCAACAGGTCGACTTCGAGTTTGTGGCAGCGGTGGCGATGGAAATCCTTACCATCGCCTTCATTCCTCTGGCCTTGAAACTCTTTAAGCTGCGTGCTGTGACTAAGCGTCTGCGCACACCCCAGGCCTTGCTCTGCCTTGGTTCTCTGCGTCTGGCCATGCTCACGGTGCCCATGGTTGTCAACACCCTGCTTTATTATCTTTTCATGAATGTCGCCTTTGGCTATCTGGCCATCATCCTGGCGCTGTGCATCTTCTTCGTGTTCCCGTCAATGTCGCGCTGTGAGGCAGAGGTTGGCATGGGTGGAGATGAAGAGGGGCTTGGCGATGCAGCCGGCGAACCGGCCGATGCAGCCGGCAATCATGCCGATGCAGCCGGCGAGCTTGGCGACAACAATGAAGGCAAGTCAGCACTTTAACACGCTTTTCCATTGAAACTCTCTGTAATTATTGTCAACTACAACGTTAAGTTTTATCTCGAGCAATGTCTGTTGTCGGTCTTTAAGGCGACAAAAAACATTGCTACGGAGGTGTTTGTTGTTGACAATCACTCGCGCGACGGATCGGTCGACTATCTCACCGACCGCTTTCCTTCAGTCAACATTATAAGCAGTAACCACAATCTCGGTTTTGCACGCGCCAACAACATTGCCATACGACAATGTTCGGGCGACTATGTGCTGCTGCTCAACCCCGACACCATCGTTGGCGAGAACGCTCTCGACGAGGTCGTGGCGTTCATGGATGCCCATCCTAAGGCAGGAGGGGTAGGGGTGTGTATGCTCAAGGTAGACGGCACACCTGCCATGGAGTCGCGCCGCGGCTTCCCGACACCGCTAACCGCCTTCTACAAGATGAGCGGTCTGTGTGCCCGCTTCCCTAAGAGCCGTCGCTTCGGCCATTATTATATGGGTTACCTGCCGTGGAGCAGCGCCGAGCGCATAGAGGTCGTCAGTGGGGCTTTCTGCATGGTGCGTCATGAGGCACTCGACAAGATAGGGCTGCTCGATGAAGATTTCTTTATGTATGGCGAGGACATAGACCTGTCGTATCGTCTGCTTAAGGGGGGCTATGAAAACTGGTATGTGCCAGCCCGCATTCTCCATTACAAGGGTGAGAGCACGCATAAGTCGTCGTTTGCTTATGTCCATGTGTTCTACGATGCCATGTTCATCTTCTTCCGAAAACATTATGGCCACTTGTCCTTGCTCTTCAGTGTGCCCGTCAAGGGTGCCATCTTGGTAAAGGCCACGGCAGCTCTGTTTAAGATGCTGATTGGACGTGTGCGAAAGAGCCTGGGCTTTTTCAGCCGTAACAGGGTGGCAACAACGTCTTATGTCTTCATTGGCTGTAACGATGCTCTTGAGCGTTGTCGCAAGATAGCGCGCAAGAAAGGTCTCGATGCCACGTTCCATGAAGGCACGGCGGAGAGCTTGCCCCGTGGACATGTGGACATGCCGATGCCTAAGGGCGATGTGGTGGCGGTCTATGATGTCTGCTCTTATAGCTATGAACAGATTTTCGACATCTTTGCCAACGACGACAACAAGGACGTGGGCATTGGAACTTTCGACAAGACAACAGGCACGATCATAACATGTGAGGAGGTGCTGAGATGAACAGGGATGAGAAAAAAGATATAAGCCTTCAAGAGGATATGAGCCTTAACGCTGAAAAGGGCCTTAACGCTAAAAAGGGCTTTAACGTTGAAAAGGGCTTTAACGTTGAAAAGGGCTTTAACGTTGAAAAAGGCTTTAACGTTGAAACGGCCATGGCTGTTATTCGTCTCCGAGCAATGGAACCCGAAGACCTTGATGCTCTCTACTGCATAGAGAACGACCGCGATGTGTGGGATGTTGGAGAGAACAACGTGCCTTATTCGAGATACATCTTGCACGATTACATTGCCAACGCCTCGGCAGATATTTATGCTGACAAGCAGGTGCGCATGGTTGTGGAGAACGAAGAAGGCCAACTGGTGGGCGTTGCCGATGTGGTGAATTTCTGTCCATCTCACGCAAGGGCAGAGGTGAGCATCGTCATTTGTCGCGAACACCGGAAAAAAGGCTACGCAAGGGCTGCGATAAGGCAAATTATGGAGTATGCTCTTCGTACGCTTCATCTCCATCAACTCTATGCCGTTGTGTGTGAGGATAATATGCCGTCTCTGAATCTGTTCTCATCGCTTGGCTTTAAGAGCAAGATGGTGCTTGAAGACTGGCTTTTCGATGGCAAAGACTACCATAATGCGGTGGTTATGCAATTTTTTTTGTAAAAAAGTTGTCGAAAAATTTGGTGGGTAACTAAAAAATGTCTACCTTTGCACTCGCTAAAACGAAATGACGCGATTTGAATGGTGCGTTAGTTCAGTTGGTTAGAATACATGCCTGTCACGCATGGGGTCACGAGTTCGAGTCTCGTACGCACCGCAGAAAGCTTCAATCTGAAAAGGTTGAGGCTTTTTTGTTGCATCTACATTTTAACGATTAAATGGTTTAACGATTTAATAATTTAATGGTTTAATTGTTTAATGATTTAATGGTTTAATAATATTTTTTCTGTGATGCTCGCAAAGCTTTGCTTTGCTTGTTTTTATAACATTAATGCCCATTAATTATCCATGAATTATCATTAAAACGCGCACCGCGCGGTTTTTTATTAATGTTTTATTAATGTTCAATTAACGGGCATTAATGTTCTGAACAAAACGCGCAAAGCGCGAAATAGATTGTTAAGACACGGCAATAATATATGAGCCTGAACAAGGAAATAATGATATTTTTTTTTACTTTATTCCTCTCTCGTTCAAAGCCTTGCTATATTTTGCTGCGTTCTGTAGATGCTCCTTATAAGAGCGGGCAAAGTTGTGTGTGCCACTGAAGTCTTCCTTTGCGCACATGTAGATGAAGTCGTGGTTCACATGGTTAAGCACAGCATCGATGCCGGCAACCGAAGGAATGCGGATGGGGCCTGGGGGTAAGCCAGGGTTGACGTAGGTGTTGTAGGGGCTCTTGATGTGCAGCAGATTGTTGTATATGCGCTTAAGGTCGAAACGCTTCCACGCATATTTGATCGTGGGGTCTGCTTGCAGCGGCATGCCTTCGGGATATTCGGCATTGCGGAGCATCAGACGGTTATAATACATTCCTGCCACCATAGGCTTCTCCTCGTCGTTCGCCGTCTCCTCGTCCACGATGCTTGCCAGTGTTATCACCTCGTTGGGTGTGAGCTTCATCTGTTGCGCCTTCACCGTTCGGTCGCCCTCCCAGAAGCGTTTGCTCTCTTTCTGCATGCGGTCGAGCAGACGCTCCACCGATGTGTTCCAGTAGATGTCGTAGGTGTTTGGTATGAACATGCAGGCAATGGTCGCTGTGTCGTAGCCATATTTCTCGCATGTGGCCTCGCTGGTGAGCGCTTTGGCAATGTCGGCGCTGTCAACCATCAGTCGTTTTGACAGTTCGGCGGCCAGCTTGTCGAGCGTGCGAACGGACGGCACGGTCAGGTTTACAGGCGTCTGCTGCCCGTTTCTCATGTGGCGGAACGTCTGCAAGGCTCCTGTTGACGGCTCAATGGCGTAACGTCCTGTGCGCACATGCGAGGCGTAGCTTGTGGCGTTGGTGAGGAGCTTGAAAGCAGCAAGCGAGTGGCTTGCCGAGACATCAGACAGCTTGGTGTAGACCGAGTCGATGTTGTCGTCATCGTCTACATAAACATAATGTGTCTCGCCGTCCTTCGACATGGACGAGAAAAAGTAGTAGTAGCCCACACCTGCTGCTATTACGGCACAGGCTGCTGCTGCCACCGCACATTTCTTTATAAGGTTCTTTTTCATGTTCGTCTTTTTTATGCTTTTCTTGTTTCTTTTTCTGTTTGTTCTCTTTCTTTTTTCTGTTTGTTCTCTTTCTTTTTATCTCCTTTTCAATTTGCAAAAGTAATCTTATTTTTTCATATATCGCTCTTTTTGTATGTTTTATATTGGGGTCGCAATGTTTAATTGTTGCTGATTTATGATAAAATGTTACAAAAAAAGAGAAAAATACAAACAAGTGTTAATGTTTGGCCCTGGTGATAAACTTTTATGCGTCTTGTTGCATCTAATAGCCAGATGACATTAATTATCGACAGAACTAATTTATCAAGAACATAAGATGAAGACATTCTCAAAAACATGTGTGGCTGTAGCCCTCCTTCTCGCCTCGTTTTCTCAGGCAGAGGCACGTCAATGGACGTTGGGCGACTGCGTTAACTATGCACTTGCCAACAACATATCGTTGAAGAAAACCAAGGTGCAGCAGCTCACAGCTCTTGAAGACGTGAAGCAGAGTCAGGCGGCGCTGCTACCGTCGCTTGATTTTTCTACTTCTCAAAACATCACTTATCGTCCGTGGCCGGAAAGCGGACGCCAGACTGTTGCCAACGGATATGTGCAGTCGAGCGTGGACAAGACCTATTATAACGGTTCCTACTCGGTGAGCGGCAACTGGACCGTGTGGAACGGCGGACGCAACACCAATCAGGTGAAGCTCAACAAACTCACGGAGCAACAGGCGGTGCTCGACTCGGCTCAGACGGCAAACAACATTCTGGAGCAGATCGCGCAGCTCTATGTGCAGATTCTCTATTCGAACGAGGCCATAAAGGTTAACAAGTCGAGCCTTGAGACAAGCAAGGCCAACGAGGAGCGTGGAAAGACAATGGTGAGCGTGGGAAAGATGAGTAAGGCTGACCTCGCACAGCTGACCTCGCAGCGCGCACAGGACGAGTATAACATTGTGGAGGCAGAGAGCAACCTTCGCAACTATAAGCGTCAGCTCAAGCAACTGCTACAGATCACCAACGACGACGAGTTTGACGTGGCTGTGCCAGAGGCGACCGATGCCATGGCGCTCGAAGCGGTGCCGGCGCTCAACGATGTCTACACGGCGACCATAGAGCACCGTCCAGAGATCAAGGCGGCACAGCTCGGTGTGGAGAGCAGCGACCTGAGCCTGAAGATTGCCAAGGCGCAACGCTTGCCGACCATCGGTCTGAACCTCGGCGTGGCGACCAACACCACGTCAATGAGCAACGACGCATGGGGGGCGCAGATGAAGACCAACTTTAACGTGGGTGGCGGCGTGACGCTGAGCATTCCGCTCTTCGACAACCGCTCGTCAAAGACTGCTGCCAACAAGGCCATGCTGCAACGCGAAAGCTACATGCTCGACATGAAGGACAAGCAGACCACGCTCTACTCGACCGTGGAAAACTACTGGCTGCAGGCTGTCACGAACCAGAACAAGTTTAAGGCGGCACAGGTGTCGACACAGAGCGCACAGGTGAGCTACGACCTGCTGAGCGAGCAGTTCCGTCTGGGTCTCAAGAACATTGTCGAACTGATGACGGGCAAGGATAACCTCCTGAAGGCGCAGCAGAACGAGCTGCAGAGCAAATATCTGGCAATTCTGAACCTCAACATGCTCAATTTCTACAAGACGGGTGAACTGAAATAAAAAACAAATAAGAGAGAGATGAAAAAGATAAGCAAAGTGTATATCGCCGCTGGCGTGGTGGCGATAATGGCTGTTGTTGTCTGGGCGATGTCGGGTGGCAAGAAGCAAGAAGAGGTGTCGTTCGACACGGCAAAGGTGGCACCTGCCAACCTCATGACCAGTGTCACGGCAACAGGAACCATCGAGCCTGTGACATCGGTGACCGTGGGTACACAGGTGAGCGGCATCGTGAGCAAACTGTATGTCGACTACAACTCGGTGGTGAAGAAAGGACAGGTCATAGCGGAGCTCGACAAGACAAACCTCGTCAGTCAGCTTAACGCTTCGAAGGTGACGCTGGCAAGCGCACAGAGCAAGCTCAACTATGAGTCGGCCAACTTCAAGCGTTATGCCACACTCTACAAAAAAGGTTTGGTGAGCGCCGATGAGTATGAGAACGCTCAGCTCACCTACAAGCAGGCAAAGGATCAGGTGGCCACAGCCAAGGAGGATGTGCAGCGCGCACAGACCAACCTCGGCTATGCAACCATCACATCGCCCATCGACGGTGTGGTGCTGTCAAAGTCGGTGGAGGAGGGTCAGACCGTGGCTGCCAGCTTCTCTACGCCAGAGCTGTTCACCATTGCGCAGAACCTTAAGGAGATGCAGGTGGTGGCAGATGTGGATGAGGCCGACTTGCACAGACATATCTTGGGGGCATCACCTGCTCGGCAATAACCGAGGGTGTGACCGATCAGGCAACGGAGGAGATAACGAAGATCTTGCGACGTACGCATAAGCTCAAGGACGCTACTGATACCACTGAGGCCGACTCTGACGACTTCAACATACGTTCTCAGGAGGAGTTGGCGAGCATGATGAACTCGACCACCGACATGCTGACCATCTTGCTTGGCTGTGTGGCTGGCATCTCGCTCATTGTGGGCGGCATAGGCATCATGAACATCATGTATGTGAGCGTCACGGAGCGCACTCGCGAGATTGGTCTGCGCATGAGTGTTGGTGCGCGTGGCGTTGACATCCTCAACCAGTTTCTTATCGAGGCAATATTGCTTAGCGTCACAGGTGGACTCATTGGTGTGCTTCTTGGCGTGGGAGCATCCTATACCGTGAACCTCGTTGCCCATTGGCCAATAAGCATTCAGCCGTGGAGCATCATCATGAGCTTCGCCGTGTGTACCTTCACTGGCGTCTTCTTCGGATGGTATCCAGCCAAGAAGGCTGCACAGCTCGACCCCATCGAGGCTATACGTTACGAGTAACTCAAAATTATTGCGCCTGCTGGCGCAATAATTTTGAATGTTGAGTGTTGAATGTTGAGTGTTGAATGGTTGC
>ENA-OPMP01000052-OPMP01000052.1-human-gut-metagenome-genome-assembly--contig:-NODE-52-length-54861-cov-9.679050_pt1 | contig 54861 bp, 33 predicted proteins | sample MGYA00241527_ERZ501751 | MGnify/ENA primary metagenome ERZ501751 (study PRJEB25962, sample SAMEA2042647) | human gut metagenome | biome: human gut; feature: human-associated habitat; material: faeces... | reverse complement strand
GCGAGCTGGGTTCAGAACGTCGTGAGACAGTTCGGTCTCTATCTATCGTGGGCGTTGGAGTTTTGCGTGGTGCCGTCACTAGTACGAGAGGACCGTGATGGACAGACCTCCGGTTTACCAGTTGTGCCGCCAGGTGCACCGCTGGGTATCTGAGTCTGGAATGGATAAGCGCTGAAAGCATCTAAGTGCGAAGCCAGCCGCAAGATGAGAGCTCCTCATAAGGGTCGTTGTAGACGACAACGTTGATAGGGTGCAGGTGTAAAGACGGTGACGTCAAAGCCGAGCACTACTAATTGCCCGAAGCTTTCCGCAGGGTCATAGTTTCAGATGTATTGTTAAAGGCGAGAGTCTTTAGTTGTTATAGAATTGCTTGTGTTGAGAAGTCAACCTTATACGTCATCCTTGATTGGATGTTCGCAACCGAACATTAGGTGGCTATTGCGGTGGTGTCCCACCTCTTCCCATTCCGAACAGAGAAGTTAAGCCCACTAGCGCCGATGGTACTGCAATGCAATGCGGGAGAGTAGGTAACCGCCTTCTTTTAGAAGAGAGTTCTGAGACGAAAGTCTTGGGACTCTTTTTTTTATGCCTTTTTTTTTAAAGGAAGACAATCCTCTTTTTTAAATTGTAGAACATTACGGGGCTCACCCGATAAATCTAGGGGGAAACTTTTTGATTCTACAGAAAATTTATACCTTTGTGCCATGAATAATCAAGGACTATTAGCATTGGCACAGTTAATCCTGCCATCAGAGATACTTACAAATTTTGAAGTAGTACATGTAGAAAAAGAGGCATCCCTTATCCGCATCTATCTTGACGAATCGGTTAAGGCTGAATATAAATAAAGCCCTGAGATCGAATCCAAAGGGTTCTGTGAAGCCTAGGAACCGCCGTATGCGGAACCGTATGTACGGTGGTGTGAGAGGTCGGTAAACACGAAAATAGGAGATAAACACCTATAATTAGTGTTTACCTCCTACTCGATTCAATTTCTTTTATGCTAACCAATTGTTTGGGGCTTGTTAAGCTTCAAGATGTCTGATAAGCTTCAGAATGTCTGTTAAGCTTTTATTTTCCCACCACGCTTTTCATGATGATGTCGGTTGCTCCAGAGCGGCTCTTCACATAGTTGGCACTTGCTTCGCCACACTGGTGACGGAACTGGTCGTCAGAGATGAGGCGCGAGATGATGGTGTTGAAGCTGTCATAGTCGGTCACCTCGAAGCTACCCTTACATGCCAGCAGGTCCTGAGCCTCTTGGAAGCGCTTGTTGTTGGGACCGAACAGTACGGGAACACCCCACACAGCCGCTTCAGGCACGTTGTGAATACCTACGCCGAAGCCGCCGCCCACATAAGCAATCTCGCCGTAACGATAGATGGTGGAGAGCAGACCGAAGCAGTCGATGATGAGACAGCGTGCCTCGGCTGCCGACTGCTCTGTGGCTTGCGTGTAGCGCACGGCCTTCATCTGCAGCTTGTCAAGGATGTAAGCCAGATGGTCTTCACCTATGACGTGTGGCGCGATGATAAGCTTCCAGTCAGGATGGTCGTTGAAGAAACGAATGAAGATGTCTTCATCGGGTTGCCAGCTTGAGCCGGCAACGAAAACCTTGCAACCTTTGCAGCCGTTCTCAGAGAGATCTTCCTTGCAAGCGTCCTCAGAGAGATCTTCCTTGCAAGCGTCCTCAGAGAGATCTTCCTTGCAAGCATCCTCAGAGAGAACTCGCTTGCAAGCATCCTCAGAGAGAACTCGCTTGCAAGCATCCTCAGAGAGATTATCCTTGCAAGCGTCGCCTTTACCGTTTATGCCCTTAAAGGCCTCTACGATGGGCAGCTCCTTCGCCTGTTCTTTTATTTGCAGCACACGGTCAAAGCGTGTGTCGCCCACCACGGTGGCTTCGTCTATGCCTATGCCCTTGAGCAGCTGCAAGCTAACCTCGTTCTGCACAAAGAAATGGGTTATGCAGTGGAGCACCTTGGCATAGTTGCGCCCATACCACTTGAAGAACACCTGTCCTGGTCGGAAGATGCTTGACACGCTGTATACAGGCACCCCTCGATGGCGCAGAATGTGAAGGTAGTTGTACCAGAATTCATATTTTATGAAGAACGCCATGACGGGATGCACGGCACGCAAGAAGCGTCGCGCGTTGCGTATGGTGTCGAGGGGCAGGTAGCACACGATGTCTGCACCTTTATAGTTTTTTCTTACCTCATAGCCCGAAGGCGAGAAGAATGTAAGCAGAATTTTATATTCAGGATGCGTAGCCCTCAGTTGTTCGATAAGAGGCCTTCCTTGTTCAAACTCGCCAAGGGAGGCGGCGTGGAACCATACATACTTGGCGGTAGGATCCACTTTTTCTTTCAGTAGATCCACCGCTTCGCGTTCGCCGCGCCACATTTTCTTTATTTTCTTGTTGAAGAGGCTTCCTATGGCCACTCCTATAAGATAAATGTAAATGGCAATGTTGTACACAGCAATGTGATTTTTTGCTTTCGTCGATTAGTTGTTCTTTACTTCAGTACCTCGATGGCCTTTTCCAGACGTTTCAAGGTCTCCTCCTTGCCGAGGAATGCCGATATGTCGAACATGCCGGGACCCTTGCCAATGCCCACAAGCGCCAGACGGAAGGCGTTCATCACGTCGCCCAGCTTGTAGCCTTTGTCCTCGACCCATTTCAGCACCACAGGCTCCTGACCCTCGATCGAGAAGTCGTCGATGCCTCTGAGCACCTCAGCCAGCTCGCCCATGACCTTTGCCGAGTCTTCCTTCCAGCGTTTCTTCACCGTCTTGGCGTCATATTCGGTCGGTGCGATGAAGAAGAACGAGCAGAGAGGCCACAGCTCCTTGACGAAGCTCACGCGGTCTTTCATCATGGCCACCACCTGTGTGATGCGCTCCATCGACTCGTCCACGCCGTTGTTGGCAACGATGGGTGCGAACAGCTCGGCAATCTCCTCGTTGCTCTTGCGCAGCATATACTCGTGGTTGAACCACATGCCCTTCTGGAAGTCGAACTTGGCTCCCGACTTTGAACATTTTGTTATGTCGAAGAGCTTCACCAGCTCCTCAAGCGAGAACATCTCCTGTTCGGTGCCGGGGTTCCAGCCCAGGAGAGCGAGGAAGTTGACAACAGCCTCAGGGAAATAGCCGCTCTCGCGATATCCCGATGACACCTCGCCCGTCTTGGGGTCGTGCCATTCGAGCGGAAACACGGGGAATCCCAGTCGGTCGCCGTCGCGTTTCGACAGCTTGCCCTTGCCTTCAGGCTTCAGCAGCAGCGGCAGGTGTGCAAATGTGGGCATGGTGTCTTCCCAACCGAAGGCGCGGTAGAGGAGCACATGGAGCGGTGCGCTGGGCAGCCACTCCTCACCACGAATGACGTGTGTGATCTCCATGAGGTGGTCGTCGACGATGTTGGCAAGGTGGTATGTGGGCAGCTCGTCCGCGCTCTTGTAGAGCACCTTGTCGTCGAGTATGTCGCTCTTGATCACCACGTCGCCTCTGATGAGGTCGTTGACATGTACCTGTATGCCTGGCTCCACCATGAAGCGCACAACATATTGCTCGCCGTCGGCAATGCGCTGCTCCACCTCCTCCTTAGAGAGCGTGAGCGAGTTGGTCATCTGCATGCGTGTGTGGGCGTCATACTGGAAATTCTGTATCTCGGCACGCTTTGCTTCAAGCTGTTCTGGCGTGTCGAAAGCGATGTAAGCCTTTCCAGCGTCGAGCAGCTGGTTCACATATTTCTTGTATATGTCGCGGCGCTCGCTCTGACGGTAAGGCCCATGGTCACCACCGAAGCTCACACCTTCGTCAAACTTGATACCCAACCATTTGAACGACTCCAAAATATAGTCTTCTGCTCCTGGCACAAAGCGGTGAGAGTCGGTGTCCTCTATACGGAACACGAGATCTCCACCGTGCTGACGTGCGAAAAGATAGTTATACAATGCTGTGCGCACACCACCGATGTGCAAAGGACCTGTCGGACTCGGTGCAAAGCGCACCCTAACTCTTCTGTCTGTCATCTTTATCTCTTGTTAAATAGTTTTTTTAACGTGGGTTTTACCCGTTGCCATCGTACCAAAAACCAAAAACGATGGGCGGTGTTTAGCTCCACCTTAAATTCATATTTTGTTTATTTTTGCAAAAATACTATTTTTTTTTCATTTTTGGCTTATTTTTTAGTATTTTCGCAGTGTAAACCATTAATAGGCTATTTTATGAATGAATTTTATAATAATGAGGGCCATTTTTGGCGCAACACCGTCACACGCACGCTCCTGGTCATCGTCACCGTGGCCATCATTGTGTGGGTGATGCCGCGAGAGCAGGGACAACGCTTCCGCTACGATGTGGGCAAACCCTGGATGTACGGGTCGTTCATCGCCAAGTTTGATTTTCCTATCTATAAGACCGATGAGGCCATAAAGGAAGAGGAAGACTCGCTGATGGAGAACTATCAGCCCTACTACAACTACAAACCTGATGTAGAGCAGAAACAGGTCAAACGCTTCGTGCACGATTTTAAGGATGGCCTGCCCGGTCTTCCTTACCAGTATGTGCCGCTCGTGGTTGACCGCCTGCACCGTCTTTACCAGGCGGGCATCATGTACACGCCCGACTATAACAACGTTTACAAAGACTCTACCTCGACCATTCGCATAGTGAGCGGCAACAACGCGCGGTCAGAACAGATAGGCTGCATCTACTCCACGCTGTCGGCCTACGAACAGCTGTTTCTCGACGAGAAGCTCAGTCCGCACCGCCTGCTCCTTTCAAAATGTAACCTCACCAACTATCTGGAGCCCAACCTCATCTACGACCGCGAACGCAGCGAGACCGAGAAGAACGACCTGCTGAGCAGCATACCGCCCGCCAGCGGCATGGTCATGAGCGGTCAGAAGATCATCGACCGCGGCGACATCGTGAACGAGTATACCTACCGTGTGCTCAGCTCCTTTGAGCGCGAGCTCAACCGCCGCATAGCCACCGAGAACCAGCTCACCAGCACGTTCATCGGACAGATTCTCTATGTGGGCATCATGGTCATCATCTTCACAGCCTATCTCGTGCTCTTCCGCCGCGACTATTTTGAGAAGCCGCGAAGCATAGCCATGCTCTATGTGCTCATAACGCTCTTCCCCGTGGTGCTGTCGCTGTTCATGCGCCACAACTTCCTGAGCGTCTACATCATTCCGTTTGCCATCGTGCCCATGTTTGTGCGGGTGTTCATGGACTCGCGCACGGCCTTCACCACACACGTCACGATGGTGCTCATCTGTGCGGCTGCCGTGAAATATCAGTACGAGTTTATCATCATACAGCTCGTGGCGGGCTTCGTGGCGATCTACTCGCTCCGCGAACTGCTGCGCCGTGCCCAGGTCTTCCGCACGGCTCTTCTTGTGGCTGTGTCATCAGCCGTTGTCTACCTGTCGTTGCAGATGATGCAGGACAACGACTTCATGAAGTTGGATCAGGAGATGAACATCCATTTTGCCGTGAACGGCGTGCTCCTGCTCCTTGCCTATCCGCTCATGTATGTCATAGAGAAGACCTTCGGTTTCGTGTCGAACGTCACGCTCTTTGAGCTGTCCAACACCAACCGCGGCCTGCTGCGTGACCTCAGCGAGATTGCTCCCGGCACGTTCCAGCACTCAATAACCGTGGGTAACCTCGCGTCGGAGATTGCCAACAAGATCGGCGCCAACTCGCTGCTTGTGCGCACCGGCGCCCTCTACCACGACATAGGCAAGATGTCGAACCCCGTGTTCTTTACCGAGAACCAGGCGGGTGTGAACCCCCATGACAACATGCCGCTCAAGGAGAGCGCACGCATCATTATCAGTCATGTGACCGAGGGCGTGAAGATGGCGGAGAAAGCTAACCTGCCGCAGATCATAAAAGACTTTATCCTCACGCACCACGGTGCCGGCCTTGCCAAATATTTCTACATCAACTATAAGAACGAGCATCCTGATGAAGAGGTAGACCCCGCACCGTTCACCTATCCAGGCCCTAACCCCTTCACGCGCGAGCAGGCCATCCTTATGATTGCCGATGGGGTAGAGGCAGCCTCGCGTTCGCTCGACAAATATACGGAGGAGACCATCAGTCAGCTCGTCAACCGCATTATCGACGGCGATGTAGCGGCAGGCTGTTTCCGCGACAGCCCCATCACCTTCCATGACCTTGCTGTCTCTAAACTGGTGCTCATCGAGCGCCTGAAAGCTATCTACCACACCCGAATTCAATATCCTGAACTGAAGAAGGAGAAGGAGGAGAAACACAAAGAGGAAGAGGCGGCAACTGCTGAGACTCCTATGGAGGAGAAGCCTAAAGAAGAGAATTTTAAACGACAATAGAGACAATAGAGACAATCTTTTTTTGTGTGTTGTGAAGGAATTTCTTATAGCAAGAATTGCTTGTTAAGGAATGCGCATAATGTCAAATATTTTTGAAAGTCGTCTCGTTTCGGTCGGGGTGTATGCGTACCTCGGTCGGGATACATGCGTACCTCGGTCGGAGTACATGCGTACCTCGGTCGGAGTACATGTGTACCTCGGTCGGGGTACGATGACAATAAAGCTTCTTTGACACGACAAACACAATGTTTTTATAAAACCACAGCCATTGTTTTCATTAAACAACAGCCTTGTTTTCATTAAACAATAGCTCTGTTCTCCTTAAGTAACAGCCATTGTTTTCCTTAAGTAACAGCCATTGTTTTCCTTAAACAACAGCCATTGTTTTTCTTTGTTTTATAGTTTTTTTTCCCTTGTTTTTAAGCTTTTGATTTTTATCAATTGTTCTCGTTTCTTCATCCAAATTTCTGCACAAAGCAAATGGTTTGTGCAGAAACGTTGTGCTCATTTGTTAATATAAGCTAAAAGGAGAGGCGTAGAATAGGTAAAACGTAACAATCTATATACCTTTGCAACCAATTTAAAGGTAATTTGATAAAAAAAGGATGAATAAATTTAAAATGGTCTGCCTGGCAATAGCGTTGTCACAGGGCAGCAACATGTTGGCAGGAGGATTGCTGACAAACACAAATCAGCACATCGCTTTCAACCGTATGTTGAGCCGTGAGGCATCAATAGCGATAGACGGTGTTTATTACAACCCTGCCGGTGTGGCATTCTTGGGCGAAGGTCATCATCTTGCCCTCAACTGGCAGTTGGTCTACCAAGACCGCATCATCAAGAACGATTATGCGCTGTTTACAAACAACGTGAACGCTCCCATTACTCCCCGCGAATTTAAGGGCAAGGCTTTTGCTCCCGTAATGCCCTCTCTTCAGTATGCTTACAACAAGGGCAATTGGTCATTTCAGGCCAACTTCAACCTCATTGGCGGTGGCGGCAAATGTACGTTCGACAACGGACTGGGTTCGTTTGAGAAGATCGTAGCCGAGACAGCCATGGGTGCCTGCGCTCTTGCAGGAGCCATTGACCAGGTGGGTCATGCAGCAGGTCTGCCTGCACAGGTGTTCTCTTCAGACGCAATGTTCGGAAGCAAGGGTAGCTATTCTTACAACAGCTACATGCACGGCCGCCAATATTATTATGGTCTGTCTATAGGTGCTGCCTATAAGTTTAACGACCATTTCAGCGCCTTCGCCGGCTTGCGCACCGTTTATGCTTCGTGCAACTATTACGGATATGTTGAGGATATCAAGGTGGGCAACATGCCCCTCTACAAGGTGCTCGACCCCACAAAGCCCCATGCAGCCAACATTGAGCTGAGCTGCGACCAGACAGGTTTGGGCTTCACACCCATCATCGGCGTCGACTTCAAGGCAGGCCGTTGGAACTTTGCTGCAAAGTATGAGTTCAAGACCCGCATGCGCCTTAAGAACAAGTCGGTAAACAAGGCTCCCTCTATCGGTGCTCTCGCCGACAACCTGCATGCTGCTTACACCGAGCAGCTCCATGTTCCTGCCGCCACAGCCGATGCCATCCTTGGCAACCAGCTCATTAAGGGTGCCATGGCACAGCTCAAGCAGCAGTTTGACACCAAGCTCCAGAACGCCATCGGCGAGTATGAGGACGGCAAGAATATTGCTGGCGACATTCCCTCTTACCTCGCTGTGGGTGTAGGCTACAAACCCGTTGACGCTCTGCGCATAAACGTGGGCTTCCACTGGTTCGACGACAAGAACGCCACCTCTTATAACAACCGCAACAAGGAGCTTGACCGCGGCACGTTCGAGTATAACGCCGGTGTCGAGTATGACCTCAACAAGAAGTTTACCGTCAGCACAGGTTGGCAGAGAACCAGCTATGGCTTGTCAGACGAGTATATGGACGACAAGTCGTTTGTGGTTAGCTCCAACTCGGTAGCCGTCGGCGGTGTTTACCACATCAACAAGAAGATGGATCTCAACGTGGCCTATTTCCACACCTTCTACGATCACAAGAAGACCAGCGAGAGCGTGGCTCTAAATGCTCAGACAAGCATCAACTACTCGTCTGACTATACCCGCAACAACAACGTCTTCGGCGTGGGTCTCGACATCCATTTCTAAGTCATTGAACTTTCGCAAGAATTAAGATTTACGTCGCGATTAGCGCTCGTTGATTTTTTTGAACATTCTTGCGCCCCGTAGGTGCTCAGGCGCTTCGCGCATTTTTTAACATTAATTTCCATTAATTGAACATTCTTGCGCTCCGTGGGTGCTCAGGCGCTTCGCGGAGTATGAAACATTAATTTTTCCGCGCGAAGCGCGTATTAATGATAATTAATGGGTCATTAATGGACATTAATGTTCTACAAAATGCGCGTAACGCAAAGAAAAGTGTTCTTTATTACACATTGTTAGCAGCTATTTATGCTTGTAACAATCTGATGGAGCTCTTGTTGTTCATATGCGAAAGTTTAGTATAAATAAAAAGCGAAAACAGGGGAACGCCCAACCTTTTTCTTAAGGTCACGGTGCTTCCCTGTTTCCGTTTTGACAAAAGCCTTTCTTGGTGTCATGGCGAAGGCCATTAGCGTGAAAGAAAAGCGGAAAGCCCCATTCGGCATAATGGCTTAAATCAAGAAAGAACCGTGAAAGGACTATATTTTTGCACATTTATGCCCGTAAGTGTGCAAAAATTTGTACCTTTGCATGCAGAAAATAAAAAAATTTACTGAGTCGCTGCCTAAAAACGCAGGCTCAATTAATAATCACAAGAAAGAAAATTTATGTCTTTTAATTTATTGAAAGGAAAGCGCGGTATAATCTTCGGCGCATTGAACGACGCATCCATAGCATGGAAAGTGGCAGAACGTGCCGTTGAGGAAGGTGCACAGATCGTGTTGACAAACACGGCTGTGGCTTGTCGCATGGGTACCATCGACGAGCTGGCAAAGAAGACCGGCGCTACCGTCATCCCTGCTGATGCGACATCGGTGGAGGATCTCAACAACCTGTTCGTTCAGGCACAGGAGGCTCTGGGTGGAAAGATCGACTTCGTGCTCCACTCATGCGCCATGAGCATGAACATGCGTAAGAAACGCACATACGATGACCTCGACTACGGTTTCTTGGACAAGACGCTCGACATCTCGGCCATCTCGTTCCATAAGATGCTTCAGGTGGCAAAGAAGCTCGACGCCCTGAACGAGGGTGCCTCGGTGCTGGCTCTCACCTATGTGGCATCGCACCGCACATTCTTCGGCTACAACGACATGGCAGACGCCAAGTCGCTGCTTGAGTCGATTGCCCGCAGCTTCGGCTATATCTACGGCCGCGAGAAGGGCGTGCGCATAAACACCATCTCTCAGTCGCCCACATTCACCACCGCAGGCAGCGGCATCAAGGGCTTCGACGGTCTCTACGATTTCTCTGACCGCATGTCGCCCTTAGGCAACGCTTCTGCCGACGAGTGTGCCGACTATTGTGTCGTGATGTTCTCCGACCTCACCCGCAAGGTCACCATGCAGACCCTCTTCCACGACGGCGGCTTCTCTAACATGGGTATGTCGCTCCGCGGAATGACGCAATATAACAAGTCGTTCGTCGACGAGAACCGCGACGAGAACGGCAACATTATCTACGGATAAGGCGCATCGTTTAAAAACTGTCCATAACGCACCAAGCCAAAGGGTCGGCACCTCTTGCCACACCCTTTGGCTTGTTTGTTTTTATTTCTTTCCTCTCCTTCCTCTCCTTCCTCTCTTTCTTTTTTATTTCCTTCCTACCTACCTTTCCATTCTTTCTTTCTATCCCTCCACCGCCGATATGCGCACGTCGGTGAACTGGTCCATATAGTCGATGACGCGTAGGTTGTCGGTGGTGCCGCGCTTCACCTTAAGCTGAATGTTGACCTCAAAAAACTCGCCCTTTGATGTGCGGCGTTCCTTGAGCTCATACAACTGCACGTCCATGCCGTCATGTCTCATGTGGGCAATAAACTCGCGCACGCTCTCTGTCGTCGGGGCAGAGAACGATAGCTCCACGGTCGACATGCCCAGCTGTGGGATGAGGGCGTTGATGACCTCAAGGCCGAGAAGCACCATGACGGTGGCAATGGTTGCAGCCACGAACATGCCGGTGCCGCAAGCCAGGCCAATGGCTGCCGTGACCCATAGGCCAGCCGCCGTGGTCAGTCCGCGAACCACGTTCTTCTGGAAGATGATGGTGCCTGCTCCAAGGAAGCCTATTCCCGACACCACCTGCGCTGCCACACGCGACGAGTCTTTGAGGTCTATGCCAAAGCCAAACTGTGAGACGACGCAAAACAACGCGCTGCCCAAGGCCACAAGAAAGTGGGTGCGAAAGCCTGCCTCCTTGGCTCTGTATTCACGCTCTATGCCTATGGCGCCACCAAGCACAAGGGCGAGGGTGAGGCGCACGATGTAATCGAGATATGTTGCTTCCATAATGGTTTTCTTTTTACAAAAATACAAATAAAATATCAGAAAAACAAATTGTCAGCTTTTTAGTGTCGGTAAAAAAATAAATTGGTATGATTTGAGCCAAAAAGATAAGGCAGATACCATCTTTATAGGATATGTATTTCTCTCAAATCGTACCAAGTTGTTTTTTTGGCGTCACTTATTCTTTCATGCCGTTGGCGCATCACCGTTTCTCTTCCCACACCACCAGCTCGCGAGGCAGCGTTATGATCTTCTTGCGTTCATACCACACCCTCGATGAGGCCGAGATGTGTCGCAGCTTATGGCCCGAGATGGCATAATAGGCAGCCGAATATTCGTCCATGATGGCTGCGAAGGCTGCTTTTATGCGTGAACACTTCTCGTTGAAGGCGTTGTCGAGCGGGTCAACAAGCCGGTCAACCACATCGTGCACCTTGTCGATGTCGAGCCATGACGACACGCGCATGTATATTGAGAGCAGCTCGTCACGATGATCTGACAGGTGCTTCGACTCTATGCCGTCGGGATGATTAAGAAACAGCAGATAAAGAGCTTTGTGTATGGGTGACATCTCGACCTCCTTGTTGCCATAGTCGGGGAGCAGAAAACGGTAATCGGATGTTATGAGCAGTCGGCTAAGCTGTGCCCGTGCCGCTTCCAGCCGAAGCAGTTCGAGGTTGGACATGCCGATGGCTTGAAGCGCCAAGTCGGCGCGTCCGTTAGCAATCATCTGGTTCACCAATTGGCGAACCGTTGCTGCCATCTGCTTCATGTCTGTGTTTTCTTCTGCCATCGCGTAAAATCTGTTTGCAAAAGTAAGACAATTGTTTCAACCGACAAAACGAAGACACGTTTTTCGTTCTTTTCTGCAAGGCTTGCGAAAAGTTGGTTGTTTGGAAACACATTGTTATCTTTGCATTGTTTTAAGATAAGCTGCACCTAAGCTGCACCTAAGCGAAGCGTTCAAGCAAGCTTATAAAACAGGCTTATAAGACAAGTGCCCCCTCAGCTAAAGAAAAAATGGAAGATATGATAAACGTTTTCGATACTCAAGACGGCAACGCCCCTATCTCTTTTGCCGCCGACAAGGAACAGCCCGCCGCAGAAACCACGCACAAGCCCTCTGCCGTGCAGCCTGTACACAGGCCCGCCATCGACTTTGGTCCCGTGGAAGACAAGACCCACGGATTGATTAAGGTCGTCGGTGTGGGCGGTGGCGGCTGTAACGCTGTGCGCAACATGTATGACGAGGGCATCGTCGACGTCAACTTTGCCGTGTGCAACACCGACAGCAAGTCGCTCTCAAGGTCGCCCATCCCTGTGAAGCTGCCCATCGGCAGCCTTGGTGCGGGAGGCAATCCTGAGGAGGGACGCAAGGCGGCCCAGAGCCATCTTGAAGAGATCAAGCAGCTCTTCACCGACGGCACACAGATGGTGTTCGTCACGGCGGGCATGGGTGGCGGCACAGGCACGGGTGCTGCGCCCGTGGTGGCTGGCGTGGCTAAGAGCATGGGGTTGCTCACCATCGGCATCGTCACCATACCGTTCTACTTTGAGAAGAAACGGAAAATTGTGAAGGCGCTGAAGGGCGTGGAGGAGATGCGCAAGAACGTTGATGCCATTCTTATTGTTAACAATGAGCGCATCTGCGATATCTATGCCGACTCTGACATCACGGTCAAGGAGTCGTTCCGCCGTGCCGACCAGATATTGTGCAATGCCACCAAGAGCATTTCGGAGCTGATAACCATTGAGGGCGACATCAACCTCGACTTCAAGGACGTGGAGTCGACCATGCGCAGCGGTGGCGGTGCCATCATGGCCATGGGGCGTGCCAGCGGAGAGCGCCGTGTGGAGAAAGCCATCGTCGACGCTCTCGACTCGCCGCTGCTCTATGGCAACGACATAAGCAAGGCCAAGCGCATTTTGTTCAACATCTACACCAGCGAGAAATCGCCGCTTCATGTTAACGAGATGAACGAGATCGATGCGTTCATGGATGCCCTCAACCCTGACATTGATGTCATCTGGGGCGTGTCAGAAGACAACACGCTCGAAGACGATGCCAAGGTCACCATTCTCGCCACGGGTTTCGACGACGGCTTTGGCTCAAAACTCTATAATGAAGAGAGCCGGTCGCACGAGGAGGAATATTACAGCGCTCTCATTGCAAAGCTCTATAAGCCGTTGAAGAAGAACAACTGGATGTTTCTTTCGCAAGCCAAACAGCCCGTTGGTGAGCAGCCCTGTTCTGAACGGCTCGACACAGAACGGCTTTCTGCCGGGCAGCCTGCTGTAGAACAACCCGTTGCCGGACATGAAGCAACGACAGGCCCCGACAGTTTTAGCTCTTCGTCAGCCGCTACCGCCTCAGACGACATATATAATAATGTGGACGAAGAAGATAAGGAAGACAAAAACGATAAGGCGAACACATATAATAAGGAAGGCGAAGCTCATGACAGCTCTTCATCGACAGCTCCTTCCGATGAAACCAATGTTTCTGAAAACTACCCCTCAACCAACACGGAACAAACCAACGGCTCTGCTTATGCTGCATCAGCCGACGGTTCAGCCTATGGAACATCAGCTAACGGCTCTGCTTATGCTGCATCAGCCAACGGTTCATCCCATGACAATGAACCATCAAGCGCTGCACAATCTTCAACCTCAAACGCCGACGTGGCAGACCGCCAACGCCCAACATGGGGCAAGTCGTTGCTTGGCAAACTGAAGCAGCGGCTTGAGGATATGGGCTTGCTTGAGGACATGAACAACCCAACAGAATAGCAGCCTTTCCTTCTGAAAAGGAAACTTTTTTTTAATCTTTCCTTCTCAGAAGGAAGCTTTTTCTGGTTTCTTTCCTTTTCAGAAGGAAACTTTTCCTGATTTCTTTCCTTTTCAGAAGGAAATGTATTATCTTTGCAGTTGAATCAAACAACGAGCAATATGCAACTACGCAGCATTTTTCAATCGGTTATAGCTCTTCATCAGGAGGAGTTGCCGTTACGCTTAAAAGACAGAAAGCAGCATCTGCCTATAAACAAAGATTGCATCGTCACCGTGACTGGCATACGTCGTTGCGGCAAGTCGTCACTTCTTTCTCTCACCGTTAACCGTTTGCTCCAAAGCGGTGTTCGACCAGAGCAAATATTATATATCGGGTTCGACGATGAACGCTTTGTTTCAATGCAGACAGCCGACTTTGATGACATTCTTCAAGCATATCGCGAGATGTACCCGACCCAACCGTTAAAGGATGTCTATATGTTTTTTGACGAGATACAGCTCATAGAGGGTTGGGAACTCTTCGTGCTGCGTGTTTTCAAGAACTATTGCAAACACATCTACATAACAGGCAGCACGGCAAAGATGCTGTCTGGCGAAATGGCGTCGGCTCTTCGTGGATGGCCAGACGAATATCGTGAGTATCCTCTTAGCTTTGACGAATATCTTGATTTTAAGGATGTTAAGGCAAACCGGTTTACGGAGGATGGGGCTGCTGTGCTGGCAAGCGAGTTTAAGCATTATTGTAAGGAGGGCGGCTTCCCGCAGGTGGTGCTTGCTGATGTGGCAACAGAAAAGATTAAGATTCTTCAGTCTTACTTCAACACCATGTTGTTCCGCGATGTGATAGAACATTATGGCATCTCGGCTTCGCCATCGGTGGTGCGCTATTTCTTGAAGCGCGTCATGAACAATATCACGAAGCCCACAAGCGTGAACAATATTTACAATGAACTGAAATCGCAAGGCATGCGTGTCTCTAAAGACTCTTTGTATCAATGGCTCGACTATGCCTGCAACATCTTCTTGCTGCGTAAGGTGCCCAAGTACACACAATCGATAGTGAAGCAGAACCTCTCGCCTGCAAAATATTACATTGCCGACTTTGCCATGCGCAACGCCATTCTCTTACCGCAAAGCGATGATGAGGGCAAGGCGCTTGAAAACATTGTCTACATGACGTTGGAGCGAGACCTTGGAGAGGAAGACCAGGTGTTCTATTTTAACGAGACGGTAGAATGTGATTTTGTTGTTGTGAAGGCCGATCATGTTGAGCAACTCATACAGGTTTGCTGGCAACTTGACGACAACAACCTCAGTCGTGAAGTGGAGGGTCTTGTGGCAGCGTCCAGTTATACGGGTTGTAAGAACTGCACAATTGTGACTTACAACCAACAGCGCACCATAGACCACGATGGCTTGAGTATAGACGTTGTGCCTGTGTGGAAATAGAAATTATGAAAGGGAGGGATGTTGCTGTCTGGGCAACATCTCTCCCTTTCTTATAGCGGGTCCACGTCATAGTAGACCTGCAAGGCACCATAGCGCTTGTCTTTCATCAGCTCTGTCTGTTGCTGTTTCAGGCACAGGCGCACCTTTGCGAGGTCTATCTGGTTCTCCAGTTTTATCACGATCTTGCGAATGTTCAGCTCCTTCACGCGAGCCACGGCGGGCTTGTCGGGACCGAGAATGCGTGTGCCGAGGAAGGATCGCAGACGGCCGGCCATCTCTATTGATGCCGACTCTACCGTGTGGTCGTCGCGATGCTTCATGAACACATAGACGAGATGGTAGAACGGGGGATAGTGGAAGAGCTGGCGCTCCTCCATCAGCGCCTGGAAGAAACCCTCATAGTCGTTTCTCACCACCTGGTCAATGACCGGCAGATCAGCGTTCTTCGTCTGCAAGAGCACCAGTCCGCGCTGCCCCTTGCGTCCTGCTCGTCCGCTCACCTGAGCCATCATCATGAAGGCGTGCTCATAGGCACGGAAGTCGGGATAGTTGAGCATCGAGTCGGCATCCAGTATGCCCACCACGCTCACGTTGTCAAAGTCGAGCCCCTTGCTTATCATCTGCGTGCCGATAAGAATGTCGGTCTTTCCTGCCGAAAACTCGCCTATCAGTCGTTCGTAGGCGTTGCGCGTGCGTGTGGTGTCGAGGTCCATTCGTGCCACGCGTGCCTCAGGAAACAGTTCGCTTATCAAGTCTTCAATCTTCTCCGTTCCGAAGCCGCGGCTTCTCAGATCCGTGCTCTCACAGTTGGGACACATCTTTGGCACGGCGTAAGTGTAGCCACAATAGTGGCAGGTCATCAGGTTCGTGTTCTTGTGCAGCGTCAGGCTGACGTCACAGTTTTTACATTTAGGCACCCATCCGCACACGTTACACTCTACCATCGGCGCGAAGCCCCTTCGGTTTTGGAACAAGATGACCTGTTTCTTCTCGTCCAGCGCCTGTCGCATGGCAGCCAACAGGTCGGGCGAGAACGGCCCGCGCATGATCTTGCGGTGGCGCAGGTCCTTCACGTTCACCACCCTTATCTCTGGCAGCTCAATGCCCTTGTAGCGTGTGGTGAGCTTCACCAAGCCATACTTGCCCGTGGTGGCGTTATAGTAGCTCTCCGCCGATGGTGTGGCGGTGCCGAGCAGCGTCTTCGCCCCATACATCGAAGCCAGCACAATGGCCGCCGACCGTGCGTGGTAGCGTGGGGCAGGGTCCTGCTGCTTGAACGACGACTCGTGCTCCTCGTCAATGATCACCAGTCCTAACCGTTGGAACGGCAGCCACACAGCCGAGCGGGCGCCGAGAATTATGTCATAGGGCGTGTCAGAGAGCTGCTTCTTCCATATCTCCACACGTTCGGCATCCGAATATTTTGAGTGGTAGATGCCCAGACGGTCGCCAAACACATGCCTCAGGCGCGTTGTCGTCTGCACCGTGAGCGCAATCTCGGGCAGCAGGTAGAGCACCTGCTTGCCCTCGTTCAACGCCTTGTCTATGAGGTGAATGTAGATCTCTGTCTTTCCGCTCGATGTCACGCCGTGCAGCAACACCACGTTCTTGCGCATCATCTGCACCACAATCTTGTTGTAGGCATCTTCTTGTGCGTCGTTGAGGCGTTTTATGTTCTCGCGGTGCTCCTCGCCGCCATTGTTCAGCCGGCCGACCTCGCGCTCGTAGGTGTAGAGCAGCTTGCGGTCGAGCAGCGCCTTGAGCACCGCCACCGAGCAGTGGCTCTCGTTCATGAGCTCCTCCTTCGTTATCTCCACCACAGGCTCCGCCGTCGCTGTGCCTTCAATGGTGTCCCAGTGGCTCAGCGAGAGATAGGTTATGAACGTCTGGTGCTGCTTCAAGCCCTTGCGCAGCATGGAGAGCGCAATGTGGAGCGCCTGTTCCGAGCGATAGTTCTCGCCCAGCGCTACATACGCCTCCTTGCGTGGGCGGTAGCCATCCTCCGACTTTAGTCCTGGTGGCAGCGCCGTCTTGAACACATCTCCTAAAGGCGACATATAATAGTCGGCAACCCACAGCCACAGACGCATCTGCTCTGCGAGCAGCATGGGTTGTGTGTCGAGCACCTGCAGCACCTCACGGGTCTTGAACGCCGGCTCCTGGTCGTGCAGTCGCAGCACCATGGCGGTGTATGTCTTCGACCGTCCTAACGGCACGAGCACGCGCATGCCCGCCTGCACCTTGTCCTCCAAAGCGTCGGGCAAGGTGTAGGTGAACAGTCCGTCGAGCGGCAGCGGCAAGATGACATCTACATATCTCATTGTTCTTTTTATCTCAAAGCTCTTTTTATCTCAAAGCTCTTTTTAAAACGTTTTTTTATCTCAAAGCTCTTTTGCAGAGCATTATTTGTTGCGTTCTGCAAAATTACACATTTAATCCTGTCTTTCCTCTGTTTTCCTGCAAATAATCATCATTCCACCCCTGCGGCATAGAGAGGAACATTGGTCATCCATTCTTGGTCTTTATATGGTGACATGGAGAAGCGAAGACCTTTCATGCCGTTATGTGCTTCAACGAAAGTGCGGAGCGACTTGGAGCGAAGGTTTTCCTCAGCTTTCACCTCAACGGGCGTTATGGTGCCGTGGTGTTGCGTGAGGAAATCGATCTCTAGGCGCGAGTCGTCTCTGCTGAAATAATAGACATGCATGTTCTCCATGCTCATGAGCTGACACAGGACGTAGTTTTCGGTGAAGGCCCCCTTGCTCTCTGTCATCGCCTTGTTTGAGATAAGCATCTGCGACGGTTCCATCTCGCTCAGAGCGCCCAACAAACCGACATCGAGAAGAAACAGTTTGAACGCCGTCAAGTCTTCGTAAAACTTGAGAGGCATGCCTACATCTCTTACCCTTGAAATGCGATATACCAGTCCGGCATCAACGAGCCACTGTATGGCCATTTCAAAATCTTTGGCGCGTGCCCCTTCTCTCACCGCACCATATATAAACTTTTTGTTTTCTTTTGCAAGCTGCGACGGCACCGACTGCCACACCATGCTTATGCGGGTTGCCTCGTTGGGGCTAACATGCTTCGACATGTCGCTGCGGTAGACAAAGAGAATATTGTCTTGCACCGTGCGCACAGCGTTGGCATCGTTGGTGGCGAGATAGGTCTTAACGGCTTCAGGCATGCCTCCAACGAAGTAATATTCTCTTAACGCTTTTGTGAGGCTCTCATGTAGCATTGTTATGGTTTTCCAATCTTTGCTCCTTAAAATCTGTAGCAGTTGGTCGTCGCCTTTTGCCATGAGAAATTCTTCAAACGTCATGGGGAACAGGCGCAGAATGTCAACTTTGCCCACAGGTGCTGACTCGCCTTGGTGCATGGCGACGCCAAGGAGAGAGCCCGCCACTGCAACGTGATATTCGGGCGCATTCTCACAGAAATATTTTAATGACGTTATGCCCTTGCGCAGCTCTTGTATCTCATCAAGGATAATAAGCGTTTTGCCTGCTATGATGGGTTGTTTGCTTATGGCTCCAATGACCATGAGCACGCGTCGCATGTCGTAGTCGTCGGCAAAGATGTCGGCAATCTCTGAGTTGCCGTCGCAGTTGATGTATGCCACGTTTTCATATTCTTGCGCTCCAAATTCTTTCAAGATATATGTCTTTCCTACCTGTCGTGCTCCTGTAAGAATGAGAGGTTTGCGGAAAGGGCTCTCCTTCCATTTTTTTAGTTGTGATATTATTGTTCGCTTCATCTTGTGGGGTTTTATAGTTTAACTTGCTGTGAAACAGCGAATATCGCTCACTTTTAACCGCGAAGATACACTTTTTTACACGAACTTTCAAACTTTTGCCACACTTTTTTACACGATCTTTTGGTGCTTGTCTACACTTTTTTACACGAACTTTATTTTACGATAAGCTAATGATAAGGCTTGTTGCCGCTGATTTGCGACAAAAAATGCCCGTTTCCAGAATCACTTCTCGAAACGGGCCGAATTGTTTTAACGTATGATGATGGGCTATTTAAACTCTTGTTTGTGAACCTGTTGGGGCTGACAAGCTGTTGAGGCCTGACAGCCTGTTATGGCTGATAGATTATTCTACAACAACCTTCTTGCCGTTCACGATATAAAGACCGGCGGGAAGAGCTGATGTGGCCTCCTCGGTAGATACATGCTTGCTGAAGGTGCGCACGGTGCGGCCGTCGAGGGCAACAACGTGTGTGGGCGCGGTGGCTGCAGCGTTGTCGGCAACGATGGCGTTAACACCCGATGTTATCTGCTCGGTCACGTCCTTAACCATATATTTGTCGCCGCTCTTCTCGTTCTGAACCTCCAGATATGTGGTGTGCTTTACTTTTGGCACGTCCACGGTCTGGGGATTGCCAGTGCCTGTGCTGAACACGAAGCTCACCTCGTCGGTTGAGGTGTTGATGCTTGTGTCATACACATACCACTTCTTTCCTGCGATGGTCGTGGTTGTTGTCATTGGATCGCCGGGCCATGCCTTAACGGAGGCGTGGCTGCCGTTGCCACCCCATGACCAACGGTTAATCTTTGTCCAACCCACCTTGTCTACATTCACATAGACCTTGATGTCGTAGGCGTTAAATTTGGCGTGGTTGTAAGAGCGTGTCTGCACGCCTGTAACCTTGCCGTTTGAGAGCAGACCCACCTTGAACGTGATGTTGCCTTCTGGAATCTTCACTATTGCGCCGTTGCTCACCTTATTGCCGTTAGTGGCGGTAGGCTCTGTGCCGTCGGTGGTGTAGACAAGTTTTGCCGAGCTGTTGGCAGAGATGGCGCGGAGGGTTGTGCGCAGCGACTCGTCATAGTAGGTGCCTGAGGGCAGCGAGGGCCATGCCATCTCACAGCTTGCGGGGAGGAAGTAGCGCCAGTGGTGACCTTCGGCAGCGAGAGCGTAGTCCGCAAGGGTGTAATTGTTGGCAATCTTGCCCACGGCAGCCAGGAGCTTGCCGTTGTCGCCTGTTGTCTCAACGACGTAGATGTTGTTATTGCCTGTTTTCTTTGTCCAAGAGCTGGTGTTGCTTATGCCCACAAGGTTGCGCAGCAAGATCATGTTCTTGATGTCGTTCTTGCAGTCTTGCCAGTGTTTCAGGAAGACGCAAGGTGTGCCGGGCATGGCGAGCATGAAGGCGTTCACCGCCACGGTGTCGCGCTTGATGGGGTCCTGAGGCTCTGATTCTGAGCGATACTCCACGTCGTGGTTCTCAACGAAGGTCACGGCATAGCGCTTGTATGCGTCGTCGGTGTTGATGCCGCCGTTGGCGAGCTTCGACCAGTTCTGGCCGTTAGCAGCGTCGCGGCAAGAATAGCGGAAGGTGAAGTCGAAGGCGCCTGACATGATGCTGTTGCCCACCTTCGTCTTGTTCATCCAGTTTTTCACCGTGTTGGCGTTGCCGTCCCAATATTCGCCTACCGAGTAGGTGGGCTTTGCGGCGTTGTTGTATATGCCTGTAAACTTGCCGTCGTAGCCTTTCACCATGTCGTAGCGGAAGCCGGCATAGCCAAGGTCGTTGAGCAGGAAGTTGAGATAAGCCTTGACGATGGTCTGCACGTTTGACGAGTTGTGGTCGAGGTCGCGCATGCCGTCCCAGCTTTCGCCCGTGTCGTTGTTGGAGCTGAGTTTGTAGCCGTTCTTGTCGGCCCATACCTTGCATTTGCCGCCATCGTCGTCGGCACAGATGTCGGTCGACTCCATCTTATAGGTCTGTCCGTTGTAGGTTTCTACGGGGAAGTCGACCCAGTTGGTGAGTGTTCCGCGGTGGTTGATCACCACGTCGGCAATGGTTCCGAGTCCTTTATCCTTGAACGTCTTTATCATGGAGCGGAGCTCTGCCTCTGTTCCGAACGAGCTGTTATAGTTGTTGAACCAGTAGAGGTCGTTGTAGCCCATCGACTGACCTCCACAGTAGGCGCTCTGCGGTATCCATATAAGCTTAAAATACTCAGACAGCTCGTCGGCCTGTTTCTCCAGCACCGACCAGTTGGTGTCAGAATAACTGTTCCAATAGAACCCCTGGAGCATTACGCCCTTGAAGTTGGCGGGCCATCCCTGTGCGCTGGCGTTGGCTGGAGCGAGCATGGTGAGCGCCGAGAGAGCCAGTGCGGTCTTTGCCACATGGCTTCTCCCCTTACGGCAGATGCAGGTAGACAGATTCTGCAGTGTGTGTGTAAAATTTGAAAGTAGCATAAAGTGATGTTTTTTAGTGAAGTTTCGCATGCCAGAGCATGCGAAACTGCAATTTTGGTTTATTCGTGGTCTTTAAAATTCGAGCACCATGACACCTCTTGGGGCAAGCTTTACATCTTTGCTGATGTTTATCTTGTGACCGGTGAGGATGTTTGTTGCCTCTTGTGCGTCGCCGATGATCTCGGCATAACGTTCAGCCTTCATGGTGGCAGCCTTGGATGTGCCGTTGATGACGGTCATGACGTTCTTGCCGTTGTAAGAGCGTGCCACAACGTAGACGCCGTTCTGCGGAATGAACTGAGTCTGCTTGCCCTTTGTTATGACCTCGTTGCCCTGACGCCAGTGGAGCAGACGGGCGGTCCAGCGGAACATGTCGTTCTCGGCCTTGGTGCGTCCCTCTGTTGTGAAGGCGCTGCGGGTGTCGCCGGGGAAGCCGCCAGGGAAGTCTTTGCGCACGTTGCCGTCGGTCACCTGTTTTGTGCCGTTCATCAGCACCTCGGTGCCATAATAGAGCTGCGGAATGCGGTTCACGGTGAGCAGCAGGGCTAGAGCCTGCTTCAGGGCGAGCGTGTCTTGTGTCTCGCCGAGGAAACGGTCGGTGTCGTGGTTCTCGATGAACGCCATGACGTGGCTCGGGTCCTTATAGAGGTAGTCGTAGCAGAGCGAATTGTAGATGCGGTTGAAGCCGTTCCACCATGCGTCGGTCTCCTCGTTTTTGGCTTGGTTTACGCGGTCGAAGAAGGCGAAGTCCATGACGGTTTTGAGGTTAGAGTTCTCCTTCTGCAGAGGCGAGTCTTTCTGCCATGCTGCGGTGTAAGCTGGCTCTGTTACCCATGTCTCGCCCACGGTGTTGAAGTTGGGATATTCCTCGTTGAGCACCTCCATCCAGCGAGCCATGCCCTTGCGGTCAGCATAGGGGTAGGTGTCCATTCTGATGCCGTCGATGCCCACGGTCTCTATCCACCACTCCGAGTTCTGTATGAGGTAGGTCATGAGATGCTCGTTGCGCTGGTTGAGGTCAGGCATGGTCGGCACGAACCAACCGTCCACGGTCTCGTGGAGGTCAACCTTCGAAGCGTATGGGTCGAGCACAGGTGTGAGCTTGTAGCTTGTTTGCAGATACTTGGTGTTGGTTGTCTGCTCGCCGTCCATGGTCTGTGTCTTGACCGTGTATTTCTGGTTCTCGGGGTAGAGCCATTCGGGTGTGTTGAGCCAGTCTTTCGATGGCATGTCCTTGACCCAGGGGTGCTCAAAGCCACAGTGGTTGAAGATCATGTCCATGACCACCTTGAGACCTTTCTTGTGAGCCTCGTCGACCAGACGGCGGTAGTCGGCGTTTGATCCGAAGCGCGGGTCCACACGATAATAGTCGGTTGTGGCGTAGCCATGATATGTGCTGGTCTTGCCGTGGTCGGGCGAGTTGTTCTCCAGCACGGGCGTGAACCAGAGAGCTGTCACGCCGAGCTCAGTGAAATAGTCGAGGTGCTGGCGCAAGCCCTCAAGGTCGCCGCCGTGACGCAGCGAGGGCTGCGAGCGGTCCACCTTATAGGCGTTGAGGCCCTTGACCTCAAGGTTCTTGCCGCTCGATGCGAAGCGGTCGGGCATGAGCATGTAGAGCACGTCGGCGTTGGTGAAGCCCTGACGGTCTTCGCCCTTCATGTCGCGAGCCTTCAGCTCATAGTTGACGTTGGTCTTGTTCTTGCCCGTCTTGAAGCAGAGCTTCATAGTGCCGGGCTGCGCGTCCTTGATGTTCATGTAGACAAGCAGATAGTTGGGACTGTCGAGACGCACGAGCGAGTCGATCTTCACGCCGGGATAGTTGGTCGACACCTCGGCCGAGCGGATGTCTTTGCCATACACCATCAGCTGAACCGACGGGTTCTTCATTCCCACATACCAGTTGGTGGGTTCTATGCGGTCAATTTTCTGTGCTGCGTTCATAGCGAGTGTTCCTCCTAAAAGCAGAGCGGTCAATATTTTTTTCATGTGTCAAAAAATTTTGTCGTTTCTGTTGTAAAAGATTATTGTTTAGTTGTGTATGATGAGAGCCGACTGTGGAGCTACTGTGACGCTGCTGCCGTTCAAAATGCCCAGTCCGTTCTCGTCAACCTTGCCGTTGGCGAGAACCTTGGTGTACAGTCCTTCGGGCACGTTGATAGCTCTCTCAGTCTTGTTGGCGTTGAGCACCACGATAATGTCTTTCCATGAGTCGCCGCCGGCGTTGTTCTTGAGCTGAAACGCCACCACACCCTCGGGAGCGTCAAGGAACACGAGGTTCTTCTTCACCTCCTCGGCTTTGCCCATGCGGAAGGCGGGGTGAGCTTTGCGCAGAGCGATGAGCTTGCTGTAATAGTCGAAGACCTGCGGATAGCGCTTGAGGTTGTTCCAGTCGAAGCGGTTTATCGAGTCGGGCGACCTGTACGAGTTGTGCTCGCCTTTCTTGTCGCGCAGCATCTCCTCGCCGCTGAGCAGGAAGGGCACACCCTGAGATGTGAGCACCGCTGTCTGTGCCAGCAGGTCGAGGCGTATAAGCTCGTCGTCGCTGATGTTGGGTACGGTTGCACGCAGACGGTCGGTCAGGCACAAGTCGTCATGGCAGCTGACATAGGCAATCATCTGTGACGGCTCGTTTGTCCATGCCGTCTTAGAGTAGTTTACCTTTGTCATGTCTACCTGCGGGTGGTCTATTGCTCCCGCGATGCCAAACTTTATGCTCTCTTCGCAATTGGGCATGCCTACAAGGAAGCCACCTTTTCTGTCGTCAGAGAAGGGGCCGCGCAGAGCGTCGCGCATCTCGTCGCTGAAGGCACCTATGCCGTTAAGCTGACGGGCGTTGGCTTTCATGGCGAGCTTCTCCTGAGGGTAGGCGCATGAGCCGGCGCTCCATCCCTCGCCGTAAACATAGATCGAGGGATCTATCTTGTCGAGCTCGGCGCGTATGAGGTTCATCGTCTCGATGTCGTGAACGCCCATGAGGTCGAAGCGGAAGCCGTCGATGTGATATTCGTTAACCCAATATTTCACGCTCTCCACCATAAACTCGCGCATGAGCGGTTTCTCCGAGGCTGTCTCGTTGCCGCAGCCTGAGCCGTCGCTGTAGGTGCCGTCGGGACGGTGGCGGAAATAATAGCCGGGATATGTCTTCTGGAAGTTGGAGCCGTCGATGCTGAAAGTGTGGTTGTAGACCACGTCGAGGATAACGCGTATGCCGGCCTTGTGGAGGGCCTGCACCATTTGCTTAAACTCCTTTATGCGTGCCTTGGGGTCGGCGGCGTTGGTAGAGTAGGAGCCTTCGGGCACGTTATAGTTGAGAGGGTCGTAGCCCCAGTTATATTGTGGCTTGTCGGGTTGCGACTCGTCCGTGCTGGCATAGTCGAACGACGGCAGGATATGTATGGCGTTCACGCCCAGACGCTTGAGGTGCTCAATGGCTTTAGGTTCTGTGAGCGCCAAGAACTTGCCTTTGTTCTTTATGCCCGACGAATAGTCTATTGAGAAGTCGCGGTGGTGCATCTCGTAGATAACAAGATCTACGGGGTTTCTCAGTTCAGGACGTTTGTCCTCGCTCCAGCCTTCGGGGTCGGTGTCCTTAAGGTCTATAATGGCACCGCGCTGTCCGTTCACCCCTACAGCCTTGGCAAAGACGCCGGGTGTGAGGTCGGGCTGTGCGTTGTTATACACGCCGAAGAGATAATACTTGCCTTTGAGGTCGTTCTTGACGGTGAGCTTCCATTTGCCTGCACCCACACGTTTCATGCTTTTAACGAGCTGTGCCTCGTTGTTGTCGGCATCGCTAATCAATACGTTGACCTTCTTTACCTCTGGTGATGTTACAAGGCTGAAGGTTGTGGCCTTGGGCGAGTAAGAGACCTCGTTGAAGGTCTGCGCCTTTACGGTCTGTGCCGCTGTGGCGGTTAGGAATGAGAGGATGATTGTGTTAATATTCATTGGCTTTTTATGGTTAATTATTCTTTGTCAGGTGGCTTTTAAAAACAGGAGTTAAGGAGTCGTTAGTTTTTTCGTAACTCACGGCTCCTTAACCATTCCTCTTTTCTTTATATTATGATAACTTTCGGATTTCTCATGCTTTCCGATGCTTAAGCTTTTCGAGCTTGCTATGGCTTTCGCCTTTCGGCACTTGTCAGCCTCGGCGTCCGCACTCGTCGATAAGCTCCTTGATGTTGTCGTTATACTCTTTGTTTGCCATCAACTCTTCAATGCTTACATGCATGCGGTAGCGCCAATAGTGTTTCGGATTGGCGGGTATGTTGATGCGCTCAGCGTTGGCGTCGGGCAGACGAAGCTTCTCGTCGATGGCGAACCAGTCTTGCAGCGACAGGATGCAGAGCATTGACGGCGAGGTGAGCTGGCGCGACACGATGTCGCGGGCGAGCCATCCTGGCAGCGGATGAGGTGCAGCACCACCGCGGTAGAGCATGGTAGAGTAGAACTCCTGCGTGCGGTCCCAGTCTTCATCCCACCACTGGCGCAGCGTCGGCATGTCATGTGTGGAGAGCGTGCAGACAGAGCGGTAGGGGTTGCGTGAGAGGTGACCGAACTTAACCGTCGGGTCTTTTGGCATCGACTGCAGCTCAAGGCTGAGGATGCGAAGCTGCTCCATGACCCATGCCACGCAGTCGGGCACCATGCCGAGGTCCTCAGCACATACGAGCATGCGTGTGGCCTGTACGAGGATGGGCAGCTTCTTCATGGCCTCGCTATACCAGAAATTGTTGTTTCTGCGATAATAGTAGTCGTTGTAGAGAGCGTTGAACTTTGCCTTGTCGCTGTCGTAGAGCGCCTCATACATGAGGTTGAGCTGTGCTGTGATGCGCGGATGGAACTTGTTGCTGTCGTTATTGTCGCGCACGAAGAGCACGTTGCTGCAAAGCGAGTAGAGACCGTCGCGCACCCAGATGTCGTCGTCGCTAGTCTTGCCGGCAAAGGCAGCCTCGATCTTGCGCTCCGTGTCGTATTCGGTTTTCAGCTCGTAGATGTCGTCATGGCTGTGGATCAGGAACTTGTCTATCACATGGTCGGCGTGCTTGCCGAACACGCGGTTCACGATCCAGCGTGAGATGAACGGACGGGTGAACAGGTTTTCCTGGAAGTGGAGACCGTAGCTCTCTATCTCGTCGCGTGTCATGCCGAGCGACGGCGCAAACTGTCCGGTGAGGGCGTGAACGCAGTCGACAGGTATAGACCAGATGCGGAAGAAGCCGAGCACATGGTCAATGCGGTAAGCATCAAAATATTGCGACATGTTCTGGAAACGGCGTTTCCACCACAGGCATCCGTCTTCGATCATACGCTGCCAGTTGTAGGTGGGGAAGCCCCAGTTTTGTCCGTTCACAGAGAATCCGTCTGGCGGAGCGCCTGCCTGCGAGTTGAGGTCGAAATAATGAGGCTCATGCCACACGTCGCAGCCGTTGCGGTTCACGCCGATAGGTATGTCGCCCTTGAGCACCACGCCTCGTGCCACGGCATACTCGTGAGCGGCACGCATCTGGCGGTCGAGAATAAACTGTACATAGTAGAAGAACTCTACCTCCTGCCATGCCATGGTGCCGTAGGTTGAGAGCGGCTTGCGGTCGGTCTCGTTCCACAGGTTGTGGTCGGGCCACTGTGAGAACACGGCTGTGCCGTTCTTGTCGCGAAGGTAGCAATATTGTGCGTAGGGCACGAGCCAATGCTCTGTGCGTGCGAAGAACTCCTTGAATGCCTCGCTCTTAAGCTCTTCCTTGCCTTCCTGCTCAAACACGATGTGCAGATACTCGATCTTGGCGTTGTTCACACGCTCATAGTCGATCTGTGTCAAGGCGTTAAGCTCCTTCTGCAAGGCAGCAAACTCGGCAGCCTTCTTCTTGTCCTTTATGGCTGGCAGCTGGCGCAGGTCGGCATATTGTGGGTGAAGGGCGAAGATGCTTATGCAAGAGTAGGGGTACGAGTCGGTCCATGTGTGCGTTGATGTGCTGTCGTTGATGGGGAGCACCTGCAGCACGCGCTGGTGTGTCTCTGCCACCCAGTCGATCATCTTCTTCAGGTCGCCGAAGTCGCCCATGCCGAAGCTTCCTTCAGAGCGCAGCGAGAACACGGGGATTAGTGTGCCCGCAAGCTTGTCGTTGCTAAGCTCGAAGAACGCCTGGCTCATCTGCATGACCACACACTGGCCGTCCTTAAACTCGGGCAGGTCGATGGTGCGGTTCAGTCCGGTCTCCCACATCTGCTCGCCTTTGTCGCCAAAGGCAATAAACTTAAGCTCCAGACGGTCGTTGTCGAAGCTGTCGGCGTTGAGGTCGATGACCCACTCGTTGTAGTTGTGCTCACACATGAGCAGAGCCTTCGAGGGCTTCCACTCGCCCAAAGCCTTGCCGCGTCCTATAACCGCCAATCGCTGGCCGCAGCGCATCTGCGGCGCACGCACAATGAGGCGGAGCGTCTTGCGATAGTCGCATGAGCCCATGGGTGTAGCGGGACGGCGGTTCACACATTCGGTGAATGCCGAGCTATATAAGTAAGAGTCGTATGGGATGTCTGACCAATGGTCATAGACTGTGATCTCAGAGGTGTTGGCGTTGTTAAGTTCAAGACGGTGAGCGATGGTTGTCCACTCATGACGCCCTTCCCTTCCAGCATTGTCTACACTGTAATGGTAGTTTAACGCTGAAGGGTGCTCATCCTTTGCGGTTTCAATCTGGCAGGTCCAGGTTTTTCCGTCAACGGTGTTCATACCGTACACACGCTCTTTTGCCGTGTTGCTGTCAGTCACATGAACGAGCAGCGACTCGCCAAAACGAGTGTTGTATTGGATACTGAAAACTATTTTCATTTTATTTTGCTTATATTATATATAATGTAAGATGTTGATTGATTGAACTCTTGTTTCGTTTAAGATAGCTCCATTTTTTTAAAGATAGCTCTTTATATTTATGGAAGCGTTCTTTGCTTGTCGTTTCGAAGCTTTTGCTTGCTGCTTCGAAGCTTCTGGGGCTTGTCGTTTCGAAGCTTTTTAGCTTGCTGCTTCGAAGTTTGTTTCTTCGTGTTAAGGTTTAATTATTTTCTTGCTTGCAAATTTATTAATAATTATTTTCTTGTCATATGTCAAGCCGTTGTTTTGTTCGCTTTTTTGCGTGCAAACGTTTACATGATGTTTGCGCGATGCGTTTTGGGGTTTTAAATGTTTAAAGAATAGAAGACCCGTTTAAGCAACTCTTAAACGGGTCTTCAACGGTTCTGACGATATGATGACAATCGTTCTTGTTCGTTGTTTTAAGCGTTCAGATGCTATTCTGAGCGTTCAGATGCTATTCCAAGCGTTCAGATGTTATGAGCTTTTTGCTTATGTTCGTTAATCTCGTTTGCGATGCTTATTTTTTCTTTATTAAGCCAACGCAAGCGGCGCCGATGGCAAGACTCACGGCGGCCACAATCATCATGTTATACTGATGTGAGCCAACTATTGAGAGAAGTATGCCACCAAGGGCGGCAGCGATGATCTGCGGAATGCAGATGGTGCCGTTGAACAGTCCGAGGTAAGCGCCCTTGTGACCATAACCCTCAAGAGCGTTGGTAACGAAGGCAAACGGCATGGCGAGCATGGCAGCCCAAGCGCAACCGATGAGGAGGAAGGGCAACACAAGCAGATACTTGTCGGTAACGAACGGAACCATGGCGAAGCCGACGGCACCGATGACGAGGCTCAGAGCGTAAGCAAACTTCTCGTTGCTGATCTTCGGCAGAATCATTGCCCATGCCACGCTACCGATAGCCTGCCAGAAGAAGAGCACGCCTACCCAGTTGCCAGCTTCCTGATAACCCTTCGACACCACGTCGGTGGTGTTCCACACGGTGTCGGCGATGGTGCCGTTGGTGTAGGTCCACATGTACATGAAAGCAGCCCAGCAGAAGAACTGCACCAGTCCGACCTTCCAGAACATGTCCGGCGCTTTCTTGAGAAGGTCTATCCAGTTGGCGCTGCCTTCGCAGGCTTCGGGATCGGACTCGTTATATTCGGCATATTCTTTCGGATCCCATTCCTTTACCTTTACGGTGGTGTAGATAACACAAAGGATGAGGATTGCGGCACCTATATAGAATGAATAGATTACAGAGTCGGGGATTACGCCCTTGGGCGCCTCGTTGGCAATGCCGAGGGCTGTGAAGAAGAAGGGGAACACATAGCCCACGAGCGAACCGCTGTTGCAGAGGAACGACTGTATGCTGTAGGCCAGCGACTTCTGCTTCTCGTTCACCATGTCGCCCACGAGCATCTTAAACGGCTGCATCGCCATGTTGATGCTTGTGTCGAGGAACATGAGGGAGATGAGGCCAAACGTCATGGCGGTGCTTACTGCCATGCCGAAGGAGCCGGCGTTAGGCAACAGGCACATCACAGCCACAGCCACGGCTGAGCCGATGAAAAGGTAGGGTATGCGTCGACCGAAGCGGCACCATGTGCGGTCGCTCAGCGTGCCTACGATTGGTTGAACAAGAACTCCCATGAGGGGTGGGAGAATCCAAAAATAGCTGAGCGAGTGGGGGTCAGCGCCCAAGGTTGCAAAGATGCGCGAGATGTTGGCGCTCTGAAGAGCGTAGGCTATCTGTACACCGAAAAAACCGAAGCTTAGGTTCCAAAGCTTCCAGAAGCTTAAATCTTTTTTCTGTTTCATTGTTATTTGGTTTTGTTGATTTTGTTTCTTTTTTATAATAGGTTTTATGTGACTTATGTGGCTTATGAATTTTATAAGAGGCTTATGTGTCTTACAGGTCTTATAAGGCTTATGTGTCTTACAGGTATTCTTCTTACCCTCTTCCCATCTACCTTGAGCTGCCTCTCACCACGAGCCTTGTTCTGATCACGCGCTTCTCTATCTTTTGTGGGGGGATGAGACCCTCGGCCTTGTCGATAAGGATGTTGGCGGCTTCACGGCCTACCGTTACGCCTCGTTGCTCCACCGTTGTGAGCTGCGGGTCGCACGCCACAGCACGCTGGCCGTTGGTAAAGCCACACACCGACACGTCTTCAGGCACATGCAAGCCCATGCGCTTGGCTGTGTAGATCACACCGATGGCGGTGTCGTCGTTCACACAGAAGAAAGCGTCGGGACGGTCGGTGCGGTTAAGCATCTCGGGTGTTATGTGCTCTGCATCTTCACGGTTGTCGCATAAGCGCACAAGCGAGTCGTCGGGGTGCATTCCCGCCTTGAGCAACGCATCGTGCCATCCGTTGTAGCGGTTCTTGCCTATCTCGGTGCTTACCGCCATGCCGTAGAAGGCTATGCGCTTGCAGCCCGTCTCTATGAGGTGTTGCACAGCCATGAAAGCACCTTTATAGTCGTCAACCACCACCCTGCTGGCATCAACGCCTGTGCATATACGGTCGTAGAAGACGATGGGAATGCCTTTTGAGAGCAGTGATTTGAAATGGTCATATTTCACCGTGTCTTTAGCTTGCGACACGATGACACCGCACACCTGGTGCGCTTCAAACATCTGACATACTGCCACCTCGCGTTCGTAGCTCTCTCGGCTGGTGGCAACAATTATGCGGTAGTCGCGTTCCGTTGCCGCTTCCTCGATGCCTGTGAGCACCGATGAGAAATAGTAGTGTGTAAACTCGGGCACGATGACACCTATAATGCGGATGGGTTTGTGGCGTGAGTTGCGCAGCGACTTGGCAATGTCGTTTGGGTAAAAGTCGTGCTCGCGAGCATAACGGCAGATGGCGTTGCGTTTTTCTTCGCTGACACGCTTGCTTCCGCTCAGTGCCCGTGACACAGTGGCTATCGACACACCGAACTTCTCGGCTATGTCTTTCATTGTCGTTGGCTGGTTTTCTGTAGTCATTTTGTAGTCATAAGGATTAAGAGTGGTTTTGTCTACTGCAAAGGTATTGTAAAGTTTTGAAATAACACATACATGCGTAACACTTTTTCAAAACGTTTTGTGCAAACGTTTGCGCACAAAAAATGGTTGATTTAACTCAAAAAAATGATAACGAAACACTAAATGCATTTAATTTTGCAGCAGAAATCCAAAAAAATGTAAAACCTACGGTAAAACTGGCTGGCATTTGTTCAACCAGTTTCCTGAACCGCAAAAACCTTCGGGATGGTCTTCGGACCGCAAGAAACAGATGACATTTTTTAGGCCAAAGGCTTGACTCTCGAAACAAGTTTTCGTCACAACAAGCTCTGGTCACGAAACCAAAAAACCAAAGAAATATAAAGCGCAAGCTTAAAGACAAGCAAGCGAAAAAATATCAATTTATTATATATCAATACTAAAAAATGATGAAGCAGGTTAAATTCGGAAATGCTCTCAGGATGTTCACCCTCTCGGCTGGACTACTCCTGTCGGCTTCAGCCTTTGCACAGTCGATCACTGTGAAGGGTAACGTGAAAGACGAGACCGGCGAACCAGTTCTTGGCGCTACTGTAAGAGTGGTGGGCCAGAAGAACGGTGCTGTCACCGACCTCGACGGTAACTTCTCTATTGCTGCCGATGCAAAGTCGGAACTCGAAATCTCATACGTTGGATATGAGACGGTGAAGATCCAGGCACAGCCCAACCTTTTGGTGCAGCTGAAGAACGAGTCGCAGACTCTTAACGATGTCGTGGTTATCGGCTACGGTATTGCCAAGAAGAACGACCTCACTGGTTCGGTTACCGCTATCAAGCCCGATGAGAAAAACCGTCCTCTCGTGAGCTCAGCTCAGGAGATGATGCAGGGTAAGATTGCCGGTGTGAACGTAACAACATCTAACGGCGGCCCTGGCGGTGGCGCTACCATCCGTGTGCGTGGTGGTTCTTCACTGAACGCCAACAACGATCCGTTGATCGTGATCGACGGTATGGCCATGGATAACCAAGGTGTGAAGGGTGCTCCTAACGCCCTCGCTATGGTTAACCCTAACGATATCGAGAGCTTCACCGTTCTGAAGGACGCTTCGGCAACCGCTATCTACGGTTCGCGTGGTTCTAACGGTGTCATTATCATCACAACAAAGAAGGGTCGTGGCAACGCAGCACCTAAGGTAAGCTACTCTGGCAACGTGTCAATGTCAATGCTCGCTAATAAATTTGACGTGTTTAACGGCGACGAATACCGCGACTTTATTAATAGTTATTATGGTGCTGACAGCGACGCTGCTAAGCTCCTTGGCACAGCCAACACCGACTGGCAGGATGAGATCTACCGCACAGCTATAAGCACCGACCACAACGTCACAGTGGCTGGCGGCGTTAAGGGCATGCCTTTCCGCGCAAGTCTTGGCTATACTGACCAGAACGGTATCCTCAAGACCAGCAACTATCAGCGTTACACAGCAAGCTTGAACCTCTCACCCTCATTCTTCGAGGATCACCTGAAGGTTAACGCCAACGGTAAGTTCATGTATGCCAAGACACGTTATGCTAACAACGACGCTGTGGGCGCGGCTCTCCGTATGGACCCCACACAGGTCGTTCGCTCTGACGACCCACGCTTTGTAAACTATAACGGTTACACCGCTTGGACACAGGTAACCGACGATAAGAGTCCGCTGCCTAAGGACACTTATCCAACATTCGCTAACACCAACGCTCCAAGCAACCCTGTTGCTCTTCTTAACGAGAAGAACGACCGCGCCAATTCTTACGACTTCCTCGGAAATGTTGAGGTTGACTATAAGGTACATGGCTTCGAGGACTTGCGTCTGCATGCCAACGCTTCTGGCGACTGGGCAAACGGTAAGCAGAAGACCGACATGGCCGACTGGGGACCCTCTAACTTCTATTGGGGCAACTCTGGCTTCACAAAGGAGAACAAGTATAACCTTGCGCTGTCTACATACGCTCAGTATTATAAGGATTTCAGCAAGACACAGCACTTCGATGTCATGGGCGGTTACGAGTGGACCCACGTTAAGTATTGGGGAAATCAATTCTATCGTGACACACGCACAGAGATGGGCAAGTCGGCAGACCAGATTGCTGCTCTCACAGATAAGGACTACAATTCTTATAAGAAAGAAGAGTGGAAGCAGGAGTATTATATCGTTTCGTTCTTCGGACGTATGAACTACATTGCCTTCGACCGCTACATGCTCACCGCAACAATACGTCGTGACGGGTCTTCACGTTTCAAGGAGCACTGGGCAACATTCCCCGCTTTCGCTTTTGGTTGGAAGGTTAACGAGGAGAAGTTCCTCAAGAACGTTCATTGGCTCGATGAGTTGAAGCTCCGTCTCGGCTATGGTAAGACAGGCCAGCAGGACATCAACGACAACTATGCTTACTTCGCTTCTTACAACGAGAACATCAATTCTACCAACGGCCGTTATCCGCTCGTAGGCGTTAACCCCTCTGGTGTGATGTCGCGTCCTGATGCATACAACCAGGATCTGAAGTGGGAGACCACCACTACATACAATGCAGGTCTCGACTTCTCAGTTCTGCGCGACCGCATCCGTGGTAGCGTCGACTACTACTATCGCAAGACCACAGACCTGATCAATGACGCTTCGGTATCGGCAGGTTCTAACTTCCGTAACCAGGTTAAGTCGAACATCGGTTCTCTTGAGAACAAGGGTATCGAGGCTTCTCTGACCGTTCGTCCTGTTCAGACAAAGGATTGGCAGGTTGAGGTGACAGGCAACTTCACTTACAACAAGAACGAGATCACAGAGCTCACAGGAGAGGCTGCTATGATTAAGACCGGTGACATCAATGCAGGTACAGGTAACAAGTGTCAGGTTCACACCGTTGGAAAGCCTGCAAACTCATTCTATGTTTACCAGCAGGTTTACGGTGCCGACGGTCTGCCTCTTGAGGGCGTGTTCGTTGACCGTAACAATGATGGAAATATCTCTGAGGAGGACCGCTACTGCTACAAGAGCCCCGCTGCTCCTTACCTCGCTGGTCTGAGCGCACGCATACAGTATAAGAACTGGGACCTCGGCTTCAACCTCCGCGGCTCATTCGGCAACTATGTGTACAATGACCGTCAGGCAGATTACACCAACGTGGCTAAGCGTTATGACTCTTCATTCGCTTGCCTCCAGAACACCACTCCTACAGCTGTCAAGAACAACTGGAAGACTTACTCATGGGTACTCTCCGACTACTTCGTAGAGAATGCTTCGTTCGTGAAGCTCGACAACATTACCCTCGGCTATTCGTTCCAGAACCTCTTCAAGGGCGGTTCTTACAACGGCTTGAACGGACGCGTTTATCTCACAGCTACCAACGTGGCTACTATCACCAACTACTCTGGACAGGATCCTGAGGTCTTCGGTGGTATCGACAACTCAATCTACCCGCGTCCTTTCTCAATGACTCTGGGTGTAAACATCAACTTCTAATTACAACATTTTAAAGGTAAACATATTATGAACTTAAGATATTTCAAAAATATTATCCCGGCAGCAGCCATCATCCTCGCATCTGCGGGCATGACATCCTGCGTGGGCGACCTTGATGTTACTCCTATCGACCCATCAACCAATATGACTGTGGATGAGCCCGGACTCTTCACAAAGTGCTACGCCAACATGGCGCTGGCTGGTCAGACTGGTCCTGACGGCGATTGCGATATCGACGGTCTTGACGGCGGTATAACAGGTTTCGTCCGCCAGCTTTTCAACACTCAGGAGCTTCCTACCGATGAGGCTATCTGTGCATGGGGTGACCCTGGTATCCCCGAGTATAACTACGCTACATGGGACTCTTCACATCCTATGATTAGAGGTCTCTACTATCGTCTCTATGCAGGCATCAACTACTGCAACCACTATCTTGACGTGTGTGCAGGTGTTGACGAGAAGCGTGAGACTGAGGTTCGCTTCCTCCGCGCTCTCTACTATTATTATCTGCTCGATGCGTTCGGAAACGTTCCTTTCGCTTTGAAGCTCTCTGCCGAGTCGCCTGAGCAGATTCAGCGTGCAGACCTCTACGCTTGGATCGAGACAGAGGTTAAGGAGATCTACAACTCTCTTGCTGCTCCTGCTGCCCGCAACAGCTCACAGGAGGGATATGGCCGTGCTGACCAGGATGCAGCCAACATGCTGCTCGCCCGTCTGTATCTGAACGCAGAGGTTTACACAGGCACAGCTCATTGGGCTGAGGCCAAGGAATATGCCGAGAAGGTCATCAACGGTCCTCACAAGCTGTTCACCGACCAGTCGGCTGGTTACGATCCTTCTTGTGGCTACACTCCTTACCAGATGCTCTTCATGGGTGACAACGGTGAATCAGGTGCTGCTACAGAGTCAATCCTCTCTATTATGCAGGATGGTGTCACATCAGCTGCTTACGGTTGCACATTGTTCCTCATGGCTGCCACATGGAAGAACGACATGAACGAGGACGGCGACTACGGTTCATCTGAGTTCTGGGCAGGTGTCCGCTCACGCTCTCAGTTGGTGAAGAAGTTCTTCCCCAGCGCTGATCCCACTCCCGACAACTGCAAGAACACTGCTAAAGAGGCTGGCGACGACCGTGCGCTGTTCTGCGGTAAGGGTACTCTCGTTGAAAAGAAAGATGACGGCACAGACAAGGTTACTGTTACTGAGCGTGACCTCGTTGTGAAGAAGCCCGGTGAGTTTACATCTGGCTACTCAGTAGGCAAGTTCCGCAACACCTACTCTAAAGGCACTCCTCACCACGCCAAGTTCTGCGATACCGACTTCTTCCTGATGCGTGCAGGTGAGGCTTACCTCATCGCTGCCGAGGCTGATGCACGTCTCAACGGTGGCACCACAACAGCTACAGGTGCTGGCTACATCAACGCTTTGCGCAACCGTGCACACGCCACAACACAGGCACAGTATAACCTGAACCAGATTCTCGACGAGCGTGCCCGTGAGCTCTATTACGAGGGCTTCCGTCGTACCGACCTTATCCGCTACGGCCTGTTCAACTCTAACGAGTATCTCTGGGACTGGAAGGGTGGTTCTGAGAAGGGCGTAGGTTTCTCTAAGGACCGTTGCCTGTATCCGCTGCCCGCTGACGATGTTAACGCTAACCCCAACCTAAAGGGTCATCAGAATCCTGGATACGGAAATTAATTTTTAAATAGTGACGGGTAACAAGCGGCTCAACACATGGTTTTCCGCTTGTTGCTCAACACTTGCAAACTTAATAATAAAACAAACACTTATGAAAAAGATATTTTCATACGCAATGATGATGGTGGCCACCATGGTGGCTTTCACATCATGCGATTCAGACCGCGACTCAAATCCTGAGCTCCTCACACCGACAGAGTTTACGGTCAATAACCCCGCTGTGGGTGACGCGCTCGTAGACCTCGAAAAGTCGAAGTCGGTAGAGCTCACTTGGTCACAGCCACAGTTCACCACAATGAACGCTCCTGTTGCCGCTAAATATGAGGTACAGGTTTCTTCTACTGGCTCATTCACAACACAATATAACGAGGATGCAGAGGACAACTCAAGTGCCGATTACATCGTTCTCGATGACGTCTATTCGTTGTGCAAGGCTAACGTTCCCACAGCAAGCATCGCTACAGCTCTTGCCAAGCTGAACAATTGGGAAGAGGATCAGGTGCCTGCCGAGCAGAAGGTGAGCATGCGTGTTCGCGCTTTCGTTCAGGACGCTTCAAAGGTGACCTTCTCTGAGGTGACATCTAACGTTGTTGCCATCAACGCTGTTCCTTACTACGTTGTGCTCACACCAGCTGATCCCCTTCTGTGGAATCTTATCGGTGGTGACATCGGTGACGGCTTATGGAAGTGGGATATACCTACAAGCTCGTTACCAATGCAGCCTGTTAAGGATGGCGTTTATGACAAGAAGACCGGTGAGGGTGTAACCGAATGGGTAGGCTACCTCGGCGGTAACGGTTTGAAGCTTAACTTAGGCGAGGCTGACAACTGGAAAAACCAGGTTGGTGTTGATGGCAGCACTTATGTTCTCAACAACGACGGCTCAGGCGACATCAAGGTTGGGGCTCCTGGAGTTTACCGTGTGACATTCACCACCACTGGTGCTCAAGGTGCAACAGGCAACACTCCTGCCAAGCTCACAATCGAGCCTTATGACGGCAACGCTCCTACTTACTCGAAGATTTGTCTGGTTGGTGAGTTTAACGGTTGGAGCGAGAAGGATAATGCATTGTCTCCTATTCACGTTTGCGCTGGCGAGAACAATCACGACTGGTACATGACCTTCACGAATCCTGAGGGAGGTACAGTTAAGTTCACCAACGGTACATGGGACACCAACTGGGGTGTTGATGCTGGTGGCGTGCTGACCTTCAGTACAGGCGACCTCTACGGATGGGGCGCAGCAGGTGGTGGCAACATCGCTCTCCCTGCAGGCAAGTACATGGTTATCTTCAACGATATTACAGGCTACTATCGCTTCATTCCTCAGAACTAATTTTCTTAAGGCGGGTTCTTCTTTGGAACACACATAGAAGAACCCTCCTTAAACGAAACCTAAAAAGAAAACAGAAATGAAAAAAACAATATTTTCTCTTCTCGTGCTCGCTACATCGCTCGCAGCTTGCACAGACGATTACAAAGATTGGGCTGGCCCTCAGCACAATGACCAGCCAGCCACTGTGCAGTTTGGAAACGGCAGTGTGACAGAGGTGCCTGTCATCAACCTCGGCGAAGTGTTTGACGAGACCGTGCAGGTGGCACAGGTTACAGCTCCTACATCAAGCGATGCTGCCTATGCAGATGCAACTTATCGTTTGGTTCTTGAGGGCAAAAAGAGCTTTGATATCGCTCTCGATGCAAAGGTTCCTTATGATGAACTGCAGAAATATGTAGTTGACAACTACGGCAAGGCTCCTGAGGAGCGCGACCTCGATGCTGTTGTGGAGCAGTTCCCCAGCAACGGCTCAACTGCCGTTAAGGTAACAAGCGGCACCTTCAAGGTAAAGGTTATTCCTCAAGCTGCTGACATCGACGCTGGTGGCTACTATCTCGTTGGTTCGGCTCTCGGCGGTTGGGACAAGGCTCACGCTGTGAAGCTTGGTCACTCAGAGACCAACTTCTGGGATGATCCTAACTTCGAGCTTGTCTTCACTTCTCTTCAGGCTGGTAAGGTAGGTCTCGTTAAGGCTTCTCAGATAGACGAGTCTGATCTCGAATCTGTAGCTTATGGTATAGTAAAGGGCAAGCTCGTTCAGGGCGAAACAATAACTATCGATGAGGCTGACAAGAAATATGTCTTCAACTTCAACGCTGAGAACAACTCTGCATCTTGCGCTCTCGCTCCTATGGATATCTTCATGACTGGTAGCAACTACGGATGGGGTTCTGGTGAGAATGCATGGCTTCAGTTCACTCCCACTTGGGATGGTGACATGTATTGGAAGATCATCTACCTGCATGCTGACGAGCAGTTCAAGTTCGCTCCTGTAGCTGATTGGAAGGACGATTTCGGTTTCGGTGGCACCACAATCAACGACGAGGCAGGTGCCGGTATCGTTGACGAGGGTGGCAACCTGAAGGCTACCAACGCAGGCTGGTACCTGATCGTTGTAACATACAAGTCGAAGACTGACCGCGCTGTCTCTATCCTTGAGCCTAACGTCTACCTTCAGGGTGCTACAACTGCTCAGGGTTGGAATGTAACAGGCGCTGTAGAGGCTAACAAGTTCACTGTTCCCACAACAGAGGATGGCGAGTTCGTTTCTCCTGCATTCGTTAAAGACGATGAGATTCGTATGAGTCTTGCTCTTGATGGTCTTGATTGGTGGAAGACAGAGTTCTTCGTAAATAACGGTAGCATTTTGTACCGCGGACGTGGCGGTGATGATGTTAACACTCATGTGAACGTTGAGGCTGGTAAGCAGGCTCATATCAACTTCACCACAGGTGCTATTGAGATTAAATAACAGGCTTCATCATAAGCATCATAATCATTGGAGGCTGCCCTTGCTCCTCCGGGGGCAACGGGCAGCTGTTTAAAGCGTTTGTTGGGATTCTCTTTTTTAGAGGGTCCCAGCTTTTTTGTATGCTCGGCATGAGCATTGTCTAACGGGTGGAAGTTTTTATTGTTTATATCGTGCTTCGCAACTGCCATGTTTACGCTTCGCAACAGCCATGTTTACGCTTCGCAACAGCCATGTTTACGCTTCATGAATGCCATGTTTATGCTTCATGAATGCCATGTTTATGCTTCATGAATGCCATGTTTACAATATTCAAATGATGATGTTTTGACTTTGCAAACATGCTTTGCAAAGAATGAAAAAATGTTAAAACGAGAGCATTTTCACCCCGATTTTGCATAAATATACAGAATGGCAGAACGATAGCAAACAAGGCCTTCTTCTTTCACATTGTACAAAATTATAGTTAAAATCAAATCACAAATTGTTAACGGTTCTTAAAAACACCCCTCTTTTGTCATTAAGCCTCTTTGAGGTCGTCAAAGAGGCTTAATGAGGCTGTCAAAGAGCCTCTTTGACAACGCAATAAAGGCACTTTCATTTTGTCAAATGGGCTTAACGAGAACCTGAATAAATATACGACCAGAAGTGCATATTTATGCATTGTTCCACATCGTCGGTTTGTTCAAAAACTTCCAGATTAGTCTTTTTGCTGCATCGAGGATACGCTTACCATTGGGTGACATTGGTGACATTAGGTGACAATAGAAAAAGCCCTTATTGTCACCCATAAATGGTTGATTATCAAATAGCTGTCTTGCGTGGTGACAATAGTGATATTATTTTGAAGAAAAAAAATTCATATAGACAAAAACATCTTAACAAGTAGAATTATGGTCAAGAAAGCAAATAAAAAAGCAGGTGTGTCAAAAGAAAGATGACACACCTGCTTTTAAAAGAATATTTTTGTTTTATGCTTGTCTTAAGTATATTAGAAGCTTGTCTTAAGTCTATTAGAAGCTTGTCTTAAGTCTTTTAGAAGCTTGTCTTAAGCCTATTAGAAATAGTAGGCGAGAGCAATCTGCCAAGCGTTGGCGCGGCTGCGTGCCTCCTTGTTGACGATCTGCTCACCTACGTTCTGAAGACTGGCATCTGAGGTCTTGCCGCACACAATGTTGTAGTTGGCAGAGATCTGAAGGTGTGAGAGAACGGTGAAGCCGGCACCTACGTTGACGCTGAAATTAGAGTTTTTAACGCTCCATGACGTGTTCTCTGTCAGGTCCTGGTTCTTCTTGCCGACGTTGAAGCCGAACTGGGGACCTGCGAAAAGAAACACGTTGGCAAGGCTGCTCAGTCCCCAACCGTAACGGAGGTTGATTGGAACGTTGATTGCCTGGCAACGCAGCGTCTTGTCTGTTGTGTAGTTGTCAGCAACTTTCACCTTTGCCTCACGCTGGTCGTAGAGGGCAGAAGCATCGATGCCGAGACCCACAAGAGGCAGCTGTATCTTAACGGTGGGGCCAATGAAGAAACCTGTGCGGTTGCTTGCGTCAAACACGCTGTTGTTGAACGACATGCTTGTGACGTTAACGCCACCTTTCACACCGAACTTCACTTGTGCCTTTGCTGTTATGCCTATCATCAGGGCAGCAGCAACGAGCAGTGTTGTAAAAATTTTTTTCATAATCCTTTTCTTTTTCCTTTTTTGAAGAATACTATTCTTTATTGTTATCTCTCTTTTTTATGTCTTCGTTTCTTCTCATTCGGCTTCCCTTTCTGTTACCGTTTCACAACCGAACGACAGTTGCTCCTTCACGGAGCCATTGTCAGCTGTCCTTTCAAGGACCTTAATGTCTCTCTCTTCTCACCGTCACTCGTGCCGAGCCCGACGAGCTTTTAGAAGAGCTTGAAGACCGACGGGTCTTCTTCACGGTTGACGTGGTTGAGGCCGACGAGCCTGCACGGCGGTTCTTCTTTTTCTTTTGCAGCTTCAGCTCTTTCTTGTCGAGCTTTGCTATGCTGTCGAGAGAATCTTTGCGAGCCTGGTCGCCCCACATGTTCTTCTCAAAAGCTTGCAGCTCACTCTCGATGCGTTTCTGCTCCTTCGTCATGGCAGCCTCGTCAGGACAATACTGTGCAAGCGTCTTGCCCAGCATGTTGTTTGTCTTGTAGATCTTGCCTTTGTAGAGGTTCTTTGTGAAGAAATCGTCCATGCTCATGACGGCAGCGTTGTTGACGTTGCTTGTCATGATGTTCTGCTTGGTGAGGAAGGGTGCGAGGTCGTCATATTTGATCCAGAACAGCGGATACGATGTGGCGGCATCGCCGAAATCGTCGTCGCGGCGAAGGATGGGGCATAGCGCCAGCACTTTCGTGTGGAAGGTTGCCGAGTTTTGGTCGAAGAAAGCGCTCTCCTTTATGTAATAGCCCGTCACCTCTTTCGACGGGATGTCGCTGTCGTCGATATGAATGCCCTTGTCTGTGCGCTCATAGAAAATGTGGTAGTTGTCGAGCAACGACTTGAGGTTTATCTGTGCCGACTTGTCAAACACCTCGTTGCCGTCAAGACGATACTCGTAAGCGGGCACCGCACGACGCATCACGAGCTTGAAGATGTAGGTGAAGAGGTTCATCTGCGAGCCTACTGGCTCTACAGGATAATAGAGCCCAGCGTTGGCATCTTGCGTGATGTCTATCTCGCGGTAGATGTCGCGTCGCCACACCACGTCCTCGCTCATGGGTATCTGTGTGGGGAACGAGATTTGAGCACGCACGCTCAACTGTCCTGCCTGCTGCTGTGCCGCCTGCTGCTGTTGCTGGCGACGCGCTGCTGGCTGTGCCGATGCTATGTTGGGCAACATGCAGGCTGTGAGCAATATGATAAATAGTCGTTTCATTGTTTTGTTGTTTTGTTGCTTGATGGGGAATAGGGGGCTTGAAAAGCTTCTTAAGCTACCCTTTGTCATTATTTAACAATCACCTGCATAGAGCCTGTCAGCTTATGGGAGATGCCGTCGGGGCCTACAGCTGTTATGTTGGCAATGTAGAAGCGCTTGTTGCGTGAGAGCTTGCGGAACGTGTCGCGTTGGCGGTCAGAGAAATGTGCACCGTTCGATGCCATAGGCACGGCGTTGCCCATGTTGTCGAAGAACACGGTCTCGAAGCCTGTCACACGGAACTGAATGTCGAGGATGCCGTCGTCGATGGCGGCGTTGAGCGTGTTGATAGACATGAGCGACTGCTTTGACAGTCCGCCTTCGCGGAAGCGTGTGGTGCCAATCTGCAAGTAGGCTGTCGGGTCTGGCAACTTACGCACATGGAAGGTGTACTTGCCCATCTGTCGTGAGCGTCCGTTGTCGTTGCTTGCCACGTTTATGGTCACGTCCTTGCCTACAGCCGACGGTCGGGCTATGTAGCGGCCCATGCCTATGGAGCGGAACGAGCCGCCGTCCATTGATGCCGACACGCTGCTAAGAGGCACGCCGGGGATGGAGATGCTTATGGGGTTGTCGTAGCCGGCATAGAGCACGTTCATGAGGTCTGCCGACACGGTGGCGCTTGGTCCCACAACGGTGTACTTCTGCGTGAACTCGCGGCGTATGGTGTTGCCGTTGCCGTCGCGCATGGTGATGTAGCCACCGAAGCTGTGCTCACCCACGCCGCCAGCTGTAAACTGATATTGGCTGCCGCTTATGCGACGTCCGCCGACGTAGATTTCGGGCTGCTGTGTGGTGTCTACCGCAGCCATGACGATCTGTGCCTTGAACAGGTCGCCGCTGATGACGGTTCTCGATTCGGGAATGACGAACGCGCTGAGCTTGTTTACGCGGATGTCCTTCATGTCGATGTTTGCCACGAGGGTGTGGAGCACCTCGCCCTCAGCATAGCGCACGTCGCTCTGCAACTTTGAGAGCAACGTCACGGCAGCAGCCACGGGCATGTCTTCAAACATATACTCCTGCCAGTTCTTGCCCAGCGTGTTCTCCTTGTGAGGCACCTTCGTGGTGAGGTTGCTTGCTATGATGGCCTTCTGCTGTGCGTCGGGCACCATTGCCAGGATGCGCTCTCGGAACGAGTTGATGGCGCGGAACAGTTTTCCTCCCTGTCCTGTGCCAGGCGCAAGCATGACATGGCTTGCCGCCTCAAGGTTGTCCTTGCCTTTGATGTTCAGCACATCGCCGTCGGCACCATCGGCTTCGCGCACGATGGCAACCTTCAGTTGTTGTGCAAAGTTGTATAACGAATCGCTCATGCGCTTCACCTCTGTAGCCTTGTCGAACCATTCTTTCACCTTCTGTGGGTTGGTCTTCATCTGGTCGGCAAAGTTGCTGTAGAGGCTCTCGTTCTCTTTCGATGAGTTGGCGGTTGTTCTGTTCAGACTTTCCTCCACTATAGAGAAACCGTCAAGCACCTCGGTAGAGATGTTGAGAGCGAGCATGGCCATGAGGACGACATACATGAGGTTGATCATCTTCTGGCGTGGCGATACCGGTCTTTTCTTTATTGCCATTGTTTGTTGTTTTAATGGAGGTGAGGAGCTTTATAGGTCTGCGCCTATGCGTTGCTTACACCTTTCATGTTAACGGTCATTGCTTCAATCATGCGGGCATAGATGCTGTTGAGCTGCTCTATCTGCTGTGCCATGTGTCGGCTCTGGTCGTTTATCTGGTCGATGGTGCCGATCTGCTGGCTGGCACTCTTAAGCTGCATCTCGTACACCTTGCAGATGCCTGTGAGTGTGCGGTTGAGGTTCTCCATCTCTTCGCTGTCGCGTGTCAGGCGCTCGCTCTGCTCCGACACCTTCTGCAGGGTCTCGGTGAGCTTCTTCAGCTCTTCCACATAGCGGCTCTGTGCTTCTGCCAGCTCGGGCGATACCTGCTGCTGTGCTTCCACCCATGAGGGGGCGGCGATGACGGCTGCACCTGCTGCGCCGGTTCCTTCAACAACCGGACCTGAAGAAGCAGCTGCTCCTGAAGAAGCGGCAGCTCCTGTAGCAGCAGCTCCTGTAGCAACTGTTCCTGTTGCAGCTGTTGCTCCTGTGGCGCCGTTAGCGGCTACGGCTCCTCCACCTATTATTATTGTGCCGCCTACGGGCGCACCCTTAACGACAACACCTCCGGCGTGTTCGCCCTCTTGACTTTCGCTGTTTCCGCTCTCGTCGTCCTCCTCACCGTCAAGATGAGTCGGCAGATCCATGCCTATGGCTGTCTTGTCGAAGGGGCGGTCAAATGCTGAGAGGAAGAACACGAACACCTCTGTGCCCATGCCCGCAAACAACATGATGTTGGCTCCCGGCAGGTGGGTAAGCTTGAATAGCGTTCCAAGAATAACGACTGATGCGCCCCAGCTGTAGGCATAGTTGAGGAATGTCTGTCCGGGCACACTGTCCATCCACTTCTGCAGACGGTACACGATATTTAGCTTGCTGTATTTAGTCATCTTTTCTTACTTTTTTTCTGTTTAACACTTGACGGACTTGCCAGACTGCGCACGCAGCGGAAGCCGATATATGAACGTGGCTGGTTCTGATATTCCCATGTGCGCCATGCTGAACGTATGAGCGACTCGGGGTCTTTCCACGAACCGCCTCTCACGCTCTTCTTCTTCAGGCTGTAGGGGTCTTCCTTGGCAGCCTTGTATTCGAGCTGCGGGTTAAGGTCGTTCATGGCATCGACGCCAGCATCGGTATAGACGGTGCTTGTCCATTCGGCCACGTTGCCAGCCATGTCAAACAGTCCATTGCTGTTGGCGTTGTATATGCCCACCTTCGATGTTATGAGGTTTCCGTCTTGGGTGTAGTTGCCTCGGTCGGGTTTGAAGTTGGCATAGAAGCATCCCTCACCGCTCTTCACGTCGTTCTGCTCCCATGGAAACTCGGTGCCTTCCTTTCCTCGTGCCGCATATTCCCATTCAGCCTCTGTGGGTAGGCGGTAGCGCTGCACATAACGTGCCTCGGCCCCCAAGCCCTTGAGCAGATAGTCGGTACGCCAGGCGCAGAACGCGTTGGCTTGCTCCCATGTCACGCCCACCACAGGATAGTCGTTGTAGGTGGGGTTTGAGAAATAGTTGCGCAGATAGGTCTCGTTCTCAGAGTTGCGGAAGTCGTTGACCCACACGGTGGTGTCTGGATAGACGTTCACGATGTAGGTGTTGAGGAAATCCCACGGTCCCGAGAGCGGACGGTTGATTGTCTGTCTCACGATGCGTCCCTCGTCGTCGACAAAGGCGGTGTCCTTGGAGATCATCACCACCTCGTTGGGGTTTATCGTGACGTCGGTGTTGAGGTTTCTCTCGTCAGGGTTCAAGCGGTTACGGCGCAGCGCAGCTGTCGTGTAGTCGTAAACCTCATATTTATAGTTGAGCTGACGATAGTCGAGCATCTTCTCGCCTGTCACAGGGTTTGTTGTGTATAGGCTCTCGAAGGCACGCTGCTCGTCCTCATTGGGCTTGCGCGGCAACTGCTTCTTCCAGTTGAGGTGTGGTGTCACGGGGTCACCGTTCTTGTCTTCTGTGATCATGTATGTCTCGTCGCCGCCATAGTTGGGGTCGGCGAGTCGTGTGCGCAGGATGCTGTCGCGCACCCAGAACACAAACTGCTTATACTTGGAGTTGGTCACCTCCGTTTCGTCCATCCAGAATCCGTCCACCGAGATGTCTTTCTTCGGTGTTTTCATGCCCCACAGGCTGTCTTCCTTCTGCAAACCCATGTGTAGGAAGCCGCGGCCCACTTTTGTCATGCCGAACGGTGTGGGCTCGGAGAAGCCGCGTCCGCCACCCACGCCGACCAGTTCGCCTCCACGTCCTGATGATGTGGTCGACTTGCCGCCGAAGCAAGCTGTCAGGCAGAGCGTAATGACCGCTGCCGAGAGCACAGATATAATGTTTGTTCTTTTCATCATTATGTTGATAACCTTCGTTGTTATAGAGTCAAAATTTTTTTAGAATTATTATTTTTTTCAGAGCCGCCTTTCCTCCTTTACAAATTCTTTACAGAATTCGCACGCTCTGATGTCGGTTCTTGCCTTTCTTCGTCATGTTGAGGTCCATCTGATAGCCGATGAACAGCTCGTGGCTACCGTTGCCGAGGCTCATGGCGGAGGTGTAACACTCATAACTGTAGCCGAGCATCACGCCGTGGACGCGGCCGCCGATGAGAAGCGTCACCGATGTGTTGGGGCTGTAGGTGAGACCGGCATACATCACCTTCTTCTCGTTGGTGTAGACGAGTCGTCCTGTCACGTCGGCTCTCCATGCCACGCCGTCGGTTCGTCCGAGGGCTGATGTCTTGACGGTGAGGAACGGGTTTCGCAACTTTATGTCGTAGCCCGCCGTGAGATAATAGGTGGGGTCGATCTTCAGCTCGTTGCTCTCTCCCAACTCGATGAGCGGGGCGTTGAGATGAGTGGCCGACACGCCTACATACCACGGGCCGCGGTTATAGTAGAGTCCGGCTCCAAGGTCCAGCCCGTTGCCGTCCACTTTTGATGTCGCCAATGCGGGGTCGCTGCTTTCTCCTGCATCGACCTTTGATCCGTCGAAGCTCTCGCTGAGCAGTCCAACGTTCACGCCGGCACTTATCGTTCCTCCGAACAGCTTGTGTTTGTAGGCATACTGCAACGCCACGCGTTGGTGTGAGAACAGACCGATCTTGTCGTTCATAAACTGCAAGCCCACACCGTGTAAGGCACCGATGAACCTGACGGGCATGTCGGCAGCGGCATACATGGTGTTCGGGTTGTTCTCAAATCCCGCCATGTCAAGGGCATACGCTGCCGTGATGTTCAGCTTTGGTTGCTTTCCCACGGCAGCCGCGTTGAAGGTCGGCTCCATGTCGAAATAGTGGCTGAACGACACGTCATATTGTGCATTGGCCTCTGTTGCGGCTGATGCAAACGTTGCTAATATAATGAAAAAGCGTTTAAACACGCTATAATAACGCAAGAGATTGGGGTTTATTGCGAAAAAAAAGAAAAAATGTTGTCTTATAGACAAGAAAGCTGTCATTTTTATAAGATACTGAACTTTCCAAGGATTATTATTTACATAGCGCTTCGCGCTCGTTTGTTTTTTAAACATTAATTTTCATTAATGCCCCATTAATTATCATTAATACGCGCTTCGCGCGGCAAAATTAATGTAAAAAATGCGCGAAGCGCAAATTATATAAAGAAAAGGCGCACAAAACCTATTGAACGTTTTGTGCGCCTTGTGCTTTTATGTCGTGCTTGCAGGATAGACCCTTTTGTAAAAGAACAATCTTACAAAAAGAACTGTCCGTTAAGCAGCAGCTGCTTTATTAGTCGAGCTGAGCGAGCTTGCCGTCAGAGCCGAGCACGTCAATGATCTTGTGCTTGTACATCTGCTCCATGAGGTCGCGAGCGGGACCGCAGTACTTACGGGGATCGAACTCACCTGGTTTGTCGTGGAACACCTTGCGAACAGCAGCGGTGAAGGCCAGACGTGAGTCAGAGTCGATGTTGATCTTGCAAACAGCGCTCTTAGAAGCCTTGCGGAGCTGCTCCTCGGGGATACCAACAGCGTCGGGCAGCTTGCCGCCGAACTCGTTGATCATGTCAACATACTCCTGGGGAACTGAAGAAGAGCCGTGGAGCACGATGGGGAATCCGGGGAGCTTCTGCATGATCTCGTCGAGGACGTCGAATGCCAATGGAGGAGGAACGAGCTTGCCAGTCTTCGGGTCGCGTGTGCACTGTTCGGGAGTGAACTTGTAAGCACCGTGTGATGTGCCGATAGAGATAGCCAGTGAGTCAACACCTGTGCGGCTTGTGAAGTCGATAACCTCCTCAGGCTTTGTGTAGTGGCATACGTCTGAAGAAACCTCGTCCTCAACACCAGCCAACACGCCGAGCTCACCCTCTACAGTTACGTCGAACTGATGAGCATAGTCTACAACCTTCTTTGTCAGGGCGATGTTCTCCTCGTAAGGCAGTGAAGAACCGTCGATCATAACTGAAGAGAAGCCGAGGTCTACACAGCTCTTGCACAGCTCGAAGCTGTCACCGTGGTCGAGGTGAAGAACAATCTCAGGATGCTTGCAGCCAAGCTCCTTTGCATACTCAACGGCACCCTCTGCCATGTAGCGGAGAAGAGTCTCGTTAGCGTAAGCGCGTGCACCCTTAGAAACCTGAAGGATAACCGGCGACTTCAGCTCTGAAGAAGCTTTGATGATAGCCTGAAGCTGCTCGAGGTTGTTGAAGTTGAATGCGGGGATTGCATAACCACCCTTGATGGCTCTTGCGAACATATCACGAGTGTTCACCAAGCCCAATTCTTTGTAGTTTACCATAGTTTTATAAAATATTTTTAAAACGTGTATTATATGTCTTTTGTCTTTTGACAGCCGAAAATGTTGTGCTTTTCTTTTCGGCTGTTTCTTTATACCGATGCAAAGTTAACATTTTCTTTTTGAAAAGCAAGTGTTAAAACAAATTTTAATGCTTCGTGCTGTTCAATTTTTGTTAATAACCCACACCTTATTATTATAATAAGGCGACGTTGCAATGCTGACATGGCAAATCGCCACAATGTCAGCACAGCGAACCGTAGTCTTGAAGCTTACGCTTTCTTCAGAAAAGCCCGTTTCCTCATGGCGTAGGCAAGCACGATGGCGAAACCGACGAGAGGAATGAAGAAAGGCAGCAGGAAATTGTCGGTGCGGTCGGCGATGAGGCCCATGAGCAGGAAGCCGCAGCCGCCCACAGGGGTCATCATCAAGATAGACGATGCGCTCTTGGTGAGGCGTCCCAATCCGTCAAGCGTCAGGGAGAAGATTGTCGGGAACATGATGGCCTCAAACAGGTAGTTGGCGATGAGGGCTGCCAGCGACAGACCATTGATGTCGAGCATCACGAGCACCATGCACGCCACGCTGCCCATGGCACAAAGGGTGAGCATGGTTTCTGCTGCCACGCGTCGCATGATCCAGCTGCCTATGAATCGTCCGATCATGAACACGAAGAGGGCGGCTGTGATGACCATTGCTGCCGACTTGTCTGCCATCCATCCCATGCCGGTGACGAAGTTGATGAAATAGCTGTTAATGGATATTTCTGCCACTTCGTAGGCGAGGAGGGCAGCCAGACCGAAGAGGAACATCTTGTTGCCGAAGAGCAGGCGCAGGTTGTGTGTGCCGCTCTGCCTGCTCTCGTCTTCGTTGCCGGCATCGGCATGCTTTATCTCGGGCAGGTTGACGCGTGAGAACACAAGTGCGATGACGAGCACGAGCACACCCATGATGGCGTAGGGCACCACGACGTTGCCGCCCTCATTGCTGTCGTTAGAGCTGAAGAGGAACTGTCCCACGACAAACGTTGCGAACATACATCCCAGACCGTTGAACGACTGCGAGAAATTCAGACGGCTTGTTGCCGTCTCCTTTGGTCCCAGCTCTGTGGCGTAGGGGTTGGCAGCTGTTTCGAGGAAGGTCAGTCCGCAGCCAATCACGAACAGGGCGGCAAGGAAGGCATAGAAGGTGCCTGCCGCAGCGCAAGGTATGAAGAGGAGCGAGCCGAGCCCGAAGAGGAGCAGTCCGAAGACCACACCGCGACGATAGCCAAAGCGGTTGATGAACAGGCCTGAGGGTATGGCCATAAGGAAATAGCCCAGATAGGTTGTTACCTGTATGAGTGCCGACTGTGTGATGCTTATGTCCAGTTCGTTTTGGAAGTGCTTGTTCAGCACGTCGAGAATGGCACGAGCGAAGCCCCACATGAAGAAGAGTGAGGTGATAAGCACAAACGGCACGATGTACTGTTTGCTGCTAAGAGATACTTTCTTGTTTTCCATTATTCTTGATGATGGGAAAAAGGTTTTTGAAAGGGAAGTTAAAGGGAAGTTAAAGGGGAGTTAAAAGGGGAGTTAAAGGGGAGTTAAGGGGAAGTTAACTCGCTTCGCGAGTGAAGTTAACGGACATATGCCATGGCGTTTGAGCTCTACTGCTCATTGCTTATAGCAACTAAAAGCCATAGTTAATGGTCTTAAAAGCCATAGTTAACGGTCTTAAAAGCCATAGTTAATGGTCTTAAGTGCCATAGTTAATGGTCTTAAGTGCCATAGTTAATGGTCTTAAATGCCATAGTTAATGGTCTTAAATGCCATTGTTATTAACGTCAAAGCCCATAGCTCTAAATAAAAGTCCTGCTGCTCCCTGTAAGAAGCTTCCGCAGTTTATATATTTTTTACCTTTTTACTTTTTTACCTTTTTACCTTTAAAATTATTCAAGCGGTTCTGTCTTCAAGCTTATAACGTTGCCTGTCACGGGGTTGAGGACGATGTGAGACGTGATCTTCTTTCCGAAGAGAGCGCCGCTCAGCAGTTCCACGCGACCATATTGGGCGGCGTAGGTAGAATATTGAGCCACGGTGCGTCCGTCGTTCACGATGTTTACCTTTATTTTTCCAGGCAAGCTAACCCCGATCATGAGGTCGTCTTTCTTTTTCTTCTCGTCGCCGGTTGTCTCCAGCTCATCAATGATGTGTTCGTCCTCAACGACAGCATAATAGGGAGCGCCGGAGAGGTCGTCGGTGTCGGTCAGGCCGAAATGGCGAGAGAAGCGGAAGGCCAGCATCTTGTCCTGTCCCTTCTCGGGAATGATGGTCACGACCTGCTCGGTGGTGTCCTTCACCGTTGTGCCTTGGAAGGCCTGTGTGAGAGCACGTTCTTGCGTGTTGAGCTGGGCAAGCATGATCTTGAGCTGCTCGCCGTCCTTCGGCATGAAGTCGGCCTCGCCTCGTGACAACTGGTTGCGGCTGTCGCGTATGTCATAAATCTCCTGAGCCACCATACGCGCCATCGTGGGCATGTTGCCCGATGAGAGGATGTCCTGGCTCATATAGTCTTCAGCTTGCAGCGGTGCGGGCTGAGGTGCCGCCTTGAACGGCGTGCGCTCCTTTACAGGCTGTCCCTTGGCGTTAATGGCCATGATGACGCCGTTCTTGTCGCATTCGACGTTTACGATGCTGTGCTTCTTGTCTACCGTGATCTCAAACTTCTTGTCCTTGTCGGGCACAGCCATGGTGTTGCAGCTGATTCCGACAATGCGGTAGCTCACGCTGGGTTGTGTCTCTGCCGGTTTCTTGAAATAGATGTCAGAGTAGGGCGCCAGCTTGCCTGGCGTGAATGTTGTCTTCTCTATGCGCAGCGCTATCTGCACGCCTGTCTTAGGCAAGAAATAAGAAATGCCTTCCTGTGCTGATTGAGCCATGGCGGCAGTAGCAGCTGTTATGGCTATGGCCAATGTAGAAAATATTCTTTTCATAATGAGCATTGTTGTTTTCTTGTAGGTAAATCTTGTTTTTATTGTTTCGCGCTTTAGTCCTGTAGCCATTTGAAGGCAGCCGGAAGATACGCAATGATGTCGCTTGCTATGAGACTCTCCTTGCCCAGCTCCTTGGCGGCGAGATCGCCAGCCAGTCCGTGCAGATACATGCCGAGCAGGCAGGCGTTGCGTTGCGAGTGGCCTCGTGCCAAGAGAGCCGTGATGATGCCTGTGAGCACGTCGCCGCTGCCTGCTGTCGCCATGCCCGCGTTGCCTGTAGGGTTGAACGTCACCTTGCCGTCGGGTGTGCAGAGGGCAGAGAAGTGGCCTTTCAGGATGATGAATGCCTCAAGCTGCATCGCCATGCTGCGTGCTTTCTCCAGCCTGTCAAAATCGTTGTAGCATGGAGTGCCAGCCAGACGGTCAAACTCGCGAGGGTGGGGAGTCATGATCATGCCTTTAGGCAACTGCTCCATCCATGACGAGTGGTTGCCGAGAATGTTGAGGGCATCGGCATCTGCCACGACGGGGCACAGCGTCTTGCGTAGCTGGTCGATGAGCGCTATGGCTGTGTTTTCGTCGCGTCCAAGGCCTGGTCCTATGCCCAAGGCGTCGAACCCGTCGGTGTTTACAGGTTCCGAGAAGATGGTCTCGTCGCGGTCCAGCTGAACGACAGCTTCGGGCACCGTTATCTGCATGATGTCATAGTTGCGTCGTGGCGTGTGCGTTGTGACCTTTCCCACGCCGGCTCTCAAGCAAGCCTTGGTTGCCAAGACAGCAGCGCCCGACATGCCGTAGCTGCCCGCTATGATGAGGGCATTGCCCATGGTGCCCTTGTGGGCGAAGTCGTGGCGAGGGGTGAAGAGTCGTCTGATATCTGCCTCCTCAGCAATGGTGAACGGCGTGTCGGTGTTCTGCACATACTCTTGCGAGAGACGTATGTTGAGCACCTTCAGACGGCCGATATATTGCTGGTTGTCGGCGAGCATCATAGACAGCTTCCGTTGGTGCAGGGTGAGCGTGAGGTCGGCTCTTATGATGTGTTGCTGGTTGTTGAAGCTGTTGTCTTCAGCCATCAGACCCGACGGGAGGTCAATGCTCACCACCTTGCATGGCGATGCGTTGATGTATCTTACGAGCGAGGCAAATCCTCCTGCCAGCGGCTTGTTCAGTCCCGAGCCAAACAGTCCGTCTATGATGAGGGTATCGGCGTTAAGCGTCGGCGGGTCAAAATTGGTTGACACCTCGGTAAACTCTATTCTGCTGTCGTTCTCTATGCGTTTCTTGTTTGCGGCGCAGTCGTCGGACAGGTGGTTGTGTATGTTGAAGAGGTAGACCGCAACCTTGAAGCCTCTCTCTGCCAGCATGCGTGCCACGGCCAGCGCGTCGCCACCGTTGTTGCCGGGGCCGGCGAACACGATGACGGGCGTGAGTTTTGTCCACTCCTCAGCAATGGCTGCCGTGAGTGTCTTCGCAGCCCTTTCCATGAGATCAATAGAGTCTATCGGCTCATGCTCAATGGTATATTTGTCAAGCTCATGAATCTGAGCACTTGTAAATATTTTCATAGTGATGCAAAAATACAAAAAAGAAACCGTTCAAGTGTCATCAAAGACAGCTTTTTCTTCTTGATGTTGAATAAATTGTGATGTATGGCTGTTGTTTGGCGATTTTTTCGTAATTTTGCGGAAATTTTAAAATCCGTTTCATGAACATAGTAAAAATAAAGGACAAGACCTTTAAGACATCCATTCCTGAGGAGGAGATCCTGAAGAAGGTGAAAGCCGTGGCTGACAAGATTAATGCCGACATGGCCGACAAGAACCCTCTGTTGCTTGCCGTGCTCAACGGCTCGTTCGTTTTTGCCGCAGACCTCATGCGTATGATAAACATTCCTTGCGAGATCTCGTTTGTCAAGCTTGCCTCATATCAGGGCACAACCTCTACCGGCACGGTTAAGGAGGTGATAGGCATAAACGAGGATATCTCGGGTCGTACGGTCATCATCGTTGAAGACATTGTAGAGTCGGGCTTGACGATGAAGCGGATGATAGAGAGCCTTGGCACACGCAACCCCGAGTCGATACACATCTGCACGCTGCTTCTAAAGCCTGAGCGTCTGAAGGTGCCTCTTGACATCGAGTATGTGGCGATGGAGATTCCTAACGATTTCATCCTCGGTTATGGTCTCGACTATGACCAGCAGGGCCGCAACCTGCGCGACATCTACACGCTTGTTGAGGAGTAAGCCTCTCCATTGCTGTTTGGCTTCACAGGCTGTGGCGTCGTGATAGACGTGTCTGCTTCTGAAGAAGCCTGAACGCTTTTGCCTGTCATGTCTGAAGGCGACACATAGGGTGTCTTTTGCCTTTGGAATGTGGCGGTTAGAGGGATGTGTGCTTAAAGCGCACCTTTCCATAAGCTTAAAACTGAGGTTGGCTTAAGGCTTGACTTGTAGAAAGATTGGCCCGCTTAAGGCTTGACCTATAGAAGGCTTGGTCTGCGGAAGGCTTGACCTATAGAAGGCTTGGCTGGCGGAAGGCTTGACCTATAGAAGGCTTGGTCTGTTGAAGGCTTGGTCTGCGGAAGGCTTGGTCTGTGGAAGGGTTGACCTATAGAAGGCTTTGTCTGTTGAAGGCTTGGTCTGTTGAAGGTTTGGCTGGTGGAAGGATAGAACATTGTAATTAACAAAATATTTTAAGGTAAAAAGATGAAAAATATTGTAATTTTCGGTGCTCCTGGTTCAGGCAAGGGCACACAGAGCGACTTGATGATCGAGAAGTATGGTTTCAACCATATCTCTACTGGCGACGTGCTTCGCGCAGAGATCAAGAACGGAACAGAGCTGGGCAAGACAGCTAAGGGATACATCGACAACGGTCAGCTGATCCCCGATGAGCTGATGGTTAACATCCTGGCAAGCGTTTACGACAGCTTCGGCAAGGAGCACAAGGGTGTGATCTTCGACGGTTTCCCCCGCACCATCCCGCAGGCTGAGGCTCTCAAGGCCATGCTCGCTGAGCGCGGACACAAGGTAGCAGCCATGATTGAGCTTGACGTTCCCGAGGAGGAGCTGATGAAGCGTCTCATCAAGCGTGGACAGGAGAGCGGCCGCTCTGACGACAACGCTGAGACCATCAAGAAGCGTCTTGACGTTTACCACAACCAGACTGCTCCCCTCATCGAGTGGTACAGCAAGGAAGGTATTCACCACCACATCAACGGTCTTGGCGAGCTCGACCGCATCTTCGGTGACATCTGCACCGTTATCGACAGCCTCTAATTTGAAGCTCTGGTTGGAGGAATCTGATTTGAGGGCTCTAATTTGAGGGCTCTAAATTGAGGGCTCTAAATTGAGGGCTCTAAATTGAGGGCTCTAAATTGAGGGCTCTAA
>ENA-OPMP01000049-OPMP01000049.1-human-gut-metagenome-genome-assembly--contig:-NODE-49-length-55817-cov-2.438004_pt1 | contig 55817 bp, 73 predicted proteins | sample MGYA00241527_ERZ501751 | MGnify/ENA primary metagenome ERZ501751 (study PRJEB25962, sample SAMEA2042647) | human gut metagenome | biome: human gut; feature: human-associated habitat; material: faeces... | reverse complement strand
ACATGTTATTAATTTGTCAAAGGTTCGTTGTTTTGTCGTTCTTAGCGACAACTTCTAAAGGATACCACTTTGTCTCGTCTTTGTCAAGAACTTTTTTCATTTCTTTTTGACGATTCAATTTTTATTGATTCCTTTTTTGTGCTGTCGTATCAGCGACAGCTTGCTTATAATATCACTCTGAAATCTGAAAGTCAACCCTATTTTTCATTTTTTTACAATTTTTTCTGTGGTTGTTTTTCAGCTCCATTTTTCATCTGTGTTTAGAATATTTTCGCAATCATACGATCCGCAAGTGGCTGCAACAAATTGTGCGAATCTATAAAGGATAACACCACATTATCTTGTATCTGCTGCATCAATACATTGCCTGCAGAGGTTCCCACGACATAATGCAGGATGATAAATGCCATCCATATATACACTAACACCTGTGCCCCACCAAACACAGCTCCCATCACCCGGTTCAAGCCGCCAAGAGATGCCATGCGAAGCGCAAGGGACAATAACATATATAATAGAAATAACAACAGACTGATGACGAGGAACGTCAGCACATAGACGCCTGCCCGCACAATCATTTTTGCCAAGCATCCCGCTACATATTGATAAAAGGAGCGCGCTGCATAATCTGCTACATTCGCAGAGGCATTTTGCAGGATCGTTTCTCTTGCATCTTCCGGCATGGAGATCTGATATAGCATATCTGCCTGTTGATTTTCACTTAGTTGCGTGTCAAGTGCTGCATTAACCATGTCATCTGTAACTGTGATGCCATATTGCCCCACGGATGCCTCTAACTGATTTTTCACCTGCTGTCTTGCTGTTTCCTCCATCTGTGATGCAATGGATGCCTGCAGTTTATCATCCAGTGTCGTGTATGAAATTACCCAATTTGCAATCAACGGTGCAAGAACGTATGACAGCACAACAGAGAGGATCGTGATCAGCAATTTAAAGACTGACCGCAGAAATCCTCTCCGAAATCCTATAAACATACCTGTCAGGATTGCAAGTATTACAATATATACCATATTTAAATTCTACCCTATGTTCTTATTGTGCGTCACCCGATGTAGCTGCATTTGCTGGCGTTGCAACCGGAGTATCTGATTTTGTCTTTGTGTTGCTGTTCCCTCTCTGTGAGCCTTCTGATAATGCATTCTTCAATTTGATTACCTGCGTTTCATTTTCATATACAACCACATATTCGAGACGTTTTCCACTTGGCACCACACTTCGAATCCGACTCTTTAATTCGCCTTCAAATTTAACAGAGCCATTCTTCCGGAAAATAGCGCAGTCGTTTCCACCTGTTACAATAATCTCATCTTTTCCTGCGAAAATATTATCATAGTCAAAGGATAACGATTTTGAAAACATCTCTTTTCCCCGCAGATTATAGGCATGCAGGGTGTAAAGCGCATCCGTATTTTCATTTGTATTTTTCTGGATCACGCCAATATAATCGTCTCCGTAAAAAATACTCCGAATCTCATCATTGAAGACAATATGCTTTTTTAAAACCGGTTTTTCCTTCATCGTATAGATTTCGATTGCCTTTGTACCAAATGCAACAACGGTATCGTTATCTACAAACTGCACCTTGGAAAATACCTGATCCGAGAAGGAATAACTTCCAACCAGACGGTCTGCATTACTATTCTGTCCAACCTCACCAAAATTATAGGCTGCCAGTGTATTTTCCATGACCATGTTTCCTACATTCATGTAGCTTGTAAACAGCTTCTCTCCATTGTCTGAAATCGAAATATCTAACGGATATCCACTCTTATCAATACTCGTCTGGATCTCATATACAATTTCACCTTTGCGGGTATACAGATTTACATAGTTGGTCTTTTCGCTTTCCAATACAACCGCAAATGCACCCTGATCGCCGACATCAATATCGCAGACCGGATACTGCATCGTCTGGCTGCTTACCTCGCCGGATGTGCTGAATACGCAGACTGTATTGCCGTTCATATCTGCAACCACCGCATAATCCCCACTTGCCACCGCAACCGGGACCTTCATATTGATACCTGTCGTCCAGACAGTTTCTCCCTTAGCATTGATATAGGAAACTCCATCTGGCGTATATTTGAGCAGATTGTCACTGAATCGGATATAGCTTGCTGTATTCGAATAATCAGTCTGGTTACTCTCAACAACCTTATACCCCTTATATTCCCAGCGTGTGCCTATCACATACGCAACCGCTGCAAACACAAGCACAATCAAGATTCCAATCTTCCACGCACGATGTTTTTTATGTTCGCTCTCTAACTGCTCTGCATTTCTTTTTCCCGCAATTTCCGAACCACCGGCATCAATTATTTTTTCATTTGTAGCTTCTTCTTTTTTTCTCATTGCATTTCCTCTATACTAATATATAACTCCACAATCCAATAAAGTATAGCACATTTACTGGAGGTTTGGTAGGAGTATTTTCTGTCCAACAAAGATGTTGTCATCGATTCCAATGTCATTTGCCTCAGCGATTTTCGCCGCCAGATCGGCGTCCCCATACCGTGTAAATGCAATGGAGCTTAGTGAATCCCCCTCCTGAATAATATAATACTGATCCTGCTCTGCCGCTACTGGCAATATCGTTTCCGTTGTCACAGATTCCGTCTCAGCAGGTTCTGCAGAAGTCTCCGTGGTAACTGTGTTATCCGATTGTGCTGGATCAACCGCAGCTCCTTCCGTTGTGTCTGTGCTCGCAGCTGCATCATTTCCAGTTGCCGCTGGCAGCTCTGTCGTCGCCATCGCTTCTACATAATCCGTATCCACTGTCGTATCCGCCGTGACCTCCAGCCGGTTGATTGATACTTCCATCTGCTTCATCTTGTCGTAATTGCTCACAATTGTGATTCCCATCGCCAGGAGTGCGAGTACGGCAAAAGAACTTGCAATATACACAAATCCGACTCCGGTATCTTTGTTTTCCGGCAGATCTTTGTTTTTGCGGCGGAATTGTCGCACGATTTCTTCATCTTTTCTCTGAATCTCGGACTGCTCCAAGGGGGCATCCCCCTTTTGTTTCATGATATAGTTTTGCATTGCCTCATTTTTCTCATAGTAAATGTAATAGCCCTTCTGTTTTACAAGCTGTCCATGTTCATACATATAAAATGCATCTTCTGATTCAAGTGAATCGGTGATAAATAACACCTTGTCCTTTCCTGGGAAATTCTCCACATGCATCTTCTCGATTTTATCATTGATCGCCGTTGAGAATCCCATACGCGACAGAAACCATCCCATCACGGATAGTCCCGGGAAAAACTGTTTGACCTGATCATAGATTTCGGTCCAGATCTCCTGTGTAAATTCACTCTCATCCATATCAAATTCGATATTCTGTGCATCGACCGCACCACTGATAAAAATCACATCTCCTGCATCTGATTTCTTGCTTTCGCCAAGTAAAATAGCACCTCTCGCCTGCGTGCTGCCTGGTCTTGCAATATAGTTCAGATATGTAACAACATAATCTTCCATATAGATGCGCTTATGTCCATCCGGCGATCCGATCTGTCTTATGTTTTTCGGCAGGCGCAGGTTCACGCTTACCTCGTGCTCATTTTTTTCGTTTGATTCCTGCTTGTCTTTTTCCTTGTCCTTATCATAGATAACTTCAATCATGCTATGCTACGCCTCCATAATTCGTTTTATAGAATATAGCATCAGCGTCTTTTTCTGTGCTTCGAAACCTGTCGCCTGAATCTGGCTTTCCACCGCAACTTATTTCAACAACATGTATTCTGCGACAGAAAAGGAAACAGATTGCAGCTTTGTTTATTTTTCTAACAACTTGTTAATACTTTCTGCATAGAGTATAGAAGGAGCAAACGTGGCCGAGGTGTTTATGAAGGAAATCGCAGAACGCAGAAATGGGATTCAATATTTCGATGTTGCGCAGGGTTATGCCCATATCGAGCTTGGAAAATGTATTCTGGAATATTTACAGGATGTTGAAATCGAACAATACACCCCGATTATTTTATGTATTGGAACCGACCGTGCCACAGGCGATTGTCTCGGTCCGCTTGTCGGCGAACAGCTCTTAAATTACAGTGAAACGTTTCATGTAATGGGCTGTCTGTCTGCGCCCGTCCATGCCCTGAATATCCATGACGCCTTGCACGATATCCGAAACAATTATGAAAATCCATTTGTTATCGCAGTCGATGCTTCGCTTGGAAGCAGCTCCCACGTCGGACTTGTCACGATCAACGACGGTCCTATCCTGCCCGGAAAAGGTGTAAAAAAGAAATTGCCGGCAATCGGAGATCTCTCCATTACCGGCATTGTAAACGTGTCTGGTGGACATCCGGGTCTTTTGCAATCCACCCGTCTGTACACAGTCATGCAGCTCGCAGACTGCATTGCGAACGCACTCAAATATTCGATTCGTTATCTGGACGCCTTCTGACCTTTGTAAACTGCGATCGCTTCCGAAACCGTATCCGCCTGTCCCTCCTGCATGATCGCAATCAAATCTTCCAGCTTATCCTGTCTGCACAAATCTTCACCAAGAATGGCAGCGTATTTATTCGCGATCAAAAGTGTCTGATCCGAAAAGCGTTTTTCCTCCGCAGCAATTTCATTTTCCATGTTTGCTTTTTCTTCCTTCATTGCCTCCAATGCCGGAAGTCTGCGGTTATTGATTTCCTCTGTGATCATGGATGTCGTCTCTTCCTCGAACGACCGGAGTGCTTCCTGCTTCTCCTTACCAATCGCATCTGCCTCTGCATCCAGATTATCCATCTTCTCATCATAGGCATCCAGATTATACTGGCTGTCATCATGATCTTTGTTGATGGAATGACGGATAGCATTTGCCTGCTTCTTGTTCGCGATCATCTTGTCACGGATACTCCGTGCCTGTGTCATCGCATCCATATGCTTCAGCTTCGTCTTACTGTAAATTGCAAAATAGATCAGTAATAATACGATCAGCGTTCCTGCCGCTATCAGCGCACACCAGAACGCAACATTGATATCTTTCTTTGTATCGAGTACAAGTTTTTTCACCAGAAATGTCACAAGTCCCGGAATGCCACCGAACCCGATTATAAATGTCAGAAGCTTCAAGCCAAACTCGCGCACATTCCGTGCATAAAACAACGCAAAGTATAATTTCTTTCCACAGAAAGATGGAAGCTTATATTTACGCAGCAACGTCTGCATCTCAACCTTAAGATCCTTATCGCTTTCCCGCAGGCTTTTCGTCTCCTCGTGATAGCGTTTGTCCATGCGCTCCTCTTTTTTCTTGTCTCGCTTGTTCGCCACCTTCTTTTTCCGTGCACGGTTATCATCAAGCCGGTCATCGTAGGTCGACTGAATGTCCTGTCGGCGCTTCTTGATCGTCGTCGCAATCTCATCCGCAATTGACTTTTCTTCTGAAGCAATGCTTCTTGACAGCTTCTTCTGCTGCTGTTTCATGCGGTCAATATTTGCCGCATATTCATCCCGTTTTATAACCTCGTCACGCGCCGCAACGATATAATCCTGTTTTTCATTAAATATATTTTCTGCCATCTTGCATACCCCCTCGTTCGGATTCGGATGTATTTTTGTCTATAAATGGAACAAGCGATAATTGCTTCCAATCATCGCTTATTCATGTACTCTTCCAATCGCTCCCGGTCAACCTTGATACGATTATCCATAGTCTTCATTATATCAACGATCTGGTAACGCCGATATACACCATTATTACTCAAATCATAAATTTTATTCGTCGAGAAACCTAAAACAACCGGACGCAGAATATTCTGCGGATTCTCCGATATGACAAGTCCCTTCTCACGGTTCGTAAGTTCGATACAGACACCCGGTGTCAGGATGTTGATACTCTTGATAAGTGCACCTACAATCTCCTCATCGAACTCGTCTTTATTCAATAACAGATATTTGATCGCTGCGATCTCCGATATCGCTTCCTCACTGATCTTCATGCAGGTCATCGTATCAAACAGATTCGCAACTTTCAAAATCTTTGTACTTTTTAAAATCTTGCCCTGTTCCAGATTACTGTTTCCATATTCCATGCGATGAATCTGGGCTACGATTCTGCGAACGCCGCTGTCAATTCCGATCTCCGGTCTGAGCAGTCCCAGTCCATCGTTCTGAATCTTCTTGACAATGATCAGATCATTCGTATCGTAATCATCGTATTTTTCCCGCACCTTGTTCGGCAATAACAGCTTTCCGATATCATGCAGCAGTGCTGCCAATACCAGTTCTTCCTGTTCTGTCGGTGTGTAATACACCTGTGCTGAAATCAGCGCACATAAAATAGCTGTGTTAATTACATGCTTATACACATAATCCGTCGTGGAACGAAGATTCTGTGTGAATGTAATCTTATGATCCAGACGCCCATAGTTCGTGATGATCGCATTTGCCAGACGCTTCAGATTCACTGGTTCTCTGCCGGCAATGATATTATCCAGTTCTTCCCGGATACTGAACACTGCCATCGTCTGAAATCGTTCAAAGTCCAGATCTTCCTCCGTCATCGGCGGTACTGGCTCCGCTGGCTCCAGAATATAAAGTCCAAGCAGTCCGAAGTTCTTTACACTCTCGATACCCTGAAGTGTCAGTCTTGTATTACGCTCATACAGCAAAACGCCAGTCTTATTGTAGATTGGTTTTGCCAGACGCATACCATATTTCAAGTCTTCCGACTTCACAAATATCATGGTGTTACTCCTCCTGCTCGTTTTCTACGCATTTATCCGCGCATGTTGTCAACTGTGTTATCGACACAATACAACACAACATTTAGATTATTTTAGCACAAACTGTCAGATAAAACAAGAAGAAACAATACGGTATATTTTATTCAAACTTCTATTTATTCATGTGGTTTGAACGGTTCAACGCACTGATCAAAGCATATGCAGATGCATCAATAATATCAGACTTGATGCCTGCGCCCCAGACGATTCCATTCACACCTTCGACTTCCAATCCGACATATGCACATGCCTGTGAATCTGAACCTACCTGCAGAGCATGCTCTTCGTATGTAACAAGGGAGAACTTGATATCGAAATGTTTCATGATCGCATTGCTGATCGCATCAAGACGTCCATTTCCCTGTCCATGATATACTTTCTTCTCGCCATTTACGAGAATCGTAAGCTCTGCCTGAATACCGTCGATCTGCTTGAAATGGCACTCTACAAGCTTGACTGTATCTTCACGGTTTACATATTCGTTCTGGAAGATATCCAATACTTCCTTCGGAGAAAGCTCCTTATGCTGATGGTCAGATACGCCCTTAACTGTATATCCAAGATCCTCACGCATCTTCGGTGGCAGGTTGAATCCATACTTCTGCTCCAATAAGAATCCGATGCCGCCCTTTCCGGACTGACTGTTGATACGAATAACATCGCCATCGTATTTTCTTCCGACATCCTCTGGATTTAATGGCAGATATGGAACCGTCCACATACCATCCGGATCATTCTCACGATACTTCATACCCTTGGCAATTGCATCCTGATGGGAACCGGAGAATGCTGCGAATACCAGTTGTCCCGTGTATGGAGAACGCTCATATACATGCATTCTCGTCAATCTCTCATAGGTTTCTGTCAGATGCGGAATATCCGACAGATCCAGTTTCGGATCTACGCCATGCGTGAACATATTCATGGCAAGTGTGATAATGTCGACATTACCGGTACGCTCACCATTTCCAAACAAAGTACCCTCGATACGGTCTGCACCAGCTAAGATACCAAGCTCTGCATCTGCGACACCGCAACCACGATCGTTGTGAGGGTGAAGGGAAAGTACAACATTCTCACGGTCATGCAGGTTCTTGCTCATGTACTCAATCTGACTTGCGTAAACATGTGGCAATGACATCTCAACCGTTGCAGGAAGGTTGATAATAACCTTACGCTCTGGTGTCGGCTTCCAGATGTCGATGACTGCATTGCATACTTCCAATGCATAGTCGACTTCAGTTCCGGTAAAGCTCTCTGGTGAGTACTCAAACTGATGGTTCACACCATACTGGTCTGCCATATCATTTAACAGCTTTGCGCCGTCTGTTGCGATCTTCAGAATCTCTTCCTTGGACTTCTTGAATACCTGTGTTCTCTGTGCGTAGGATGTCGAATTGTACAGATGCACAACGACATTCTTTGCACCCTGAATTGCCTCAAATGTCTTCTTGATAATATGCTCTCTTGCCTGTGTCAGAACCTGAATCGTCACATCATCCGGAATCAGATTCTCCTCGATCAATGTACGACAGAACTTGTATTCTGTCTCAGAAGCTGCAGGGAAACCAACCTCGATTTCCTTGAAACCTACACGTACCAATTCTTTGAAAAATTCAAGCTTCTCATCCAGACTCATCGGAATGATCAGCGCCTGATTACCATCACGCAGATCTACGCTGCACCATGCTGGCGCCTTATCGATATACTCTTTGTTTACCCAGTCTGTACTCTGTACCGGCGGCATATAATAGCCACGCTTGTAATGCTCAAAATTCTTCATCTTTCTACCTCCATACATAAAAAAATAAACCTGTGCCTCCAACAACTACTTAGAGACGCAAGTTTCATCATTCTAACCTCTTACGCGGTACCACTCTAATTCATACATATCGTATGCTCTCACAGATACAAAGATGCATGCATCCTATATCTTCCCGCTGTAACGGTCAGGCTCCGTCCAAATCTACTAATGTCAAACTTTCCTGTCTCACATCTGTTCAATCGGCTGCTCCAAGGCGAGTTCAAAATCTTCGGATTATCGTTTCACACCAGCCAACGACTCTCTGAAATCCTTTGGATTCCTACTATTCCTCTTCTCTGCATTTACAGACTTACATTATCACAGATTCTTTTTGCGGTCAACCACCTTTTTCCAAATAAGCGGAAAAGATTTATATCTGCAAAATATTTCCTATTTTATAGAGAAAATCCATGTGGTATTCTTCTGGCAGTTGTGATAATCTAGTGTTAATAGAAAACAACGAATTGATATCTGCCAGCTTCGCACCGGCAGCACTTACAAAGGAGAGTATTATGCCACCAATTCGAAATGACTGGGCTAAGGTTTTGGCACCAGAATATAATAAGCCATATTATCGGAAACTGTTTGATTTTGTCGGGAAAGAATACAGCACCCATACGATCTATCCACCTGGAGATGATATCTTCAACGCATTTCATCTGACTCCGTTGAAGAATATCAAATGCGTCATCATCGGTCAGGATCCATACCATGGAGACGGGCAGGCACACGGACTTTCCTTCTCGGTAAAACCCGGGGTTACGATTCCGCCATCCTTGAAAAACATCTACAAGGAGCTGCACGACGATCTCGGATGTTATATTCCAAATAACGGCTATCTTGTCAAATGGGCCGAGCAGGGCGTCCTTATGCTCAATGCTGTACTGACCGTCCGTGCGCACAAACCGGCTTCCCATCAGGGAAAGGGCTGGGAAGAATTCACAGACGCCGCAATTCGTGCTGTCAACAATCTGAACCAGCCGGTTGTATTCCTGCTATGGGGGAATTTCGCCAAGAAGAAAGCGGAAATGCTGGACAATCCGAACCACCTGATTCTGACTGCGCCGCATCCTTCGCCTTATTCTGCATCGAGCGGTTTCTTCGGCTGTAAGCATTTCAGTCAGGCAAACGACTTTTTACAGAAGCATGGCGTGGAACCGATTGACTGGCAGATTGAGAATATATAACCACAGGCATTCGTAATTGCAATATATATGTAGATGCATTTACGGTGATCCTATGGACAGAACGGAGAATAAACATGGAATTATATATAGTACGCCACGGAGAAACCTTGTGGAACCGGGAAAAACGGTTGCAGGGACGCGAGGATATTGAATTAAGTGAAAACGGTCGTAAGGTTGCACGTCTGACTGGCGAAGCACTGATGGATACGCGAATCGATAAGATCTTCTCCAGTCCGCTTAAACGTGCCTACGAAACAGCCTGTCTGATCCGGAACGGACGCGACATTGACATTGAAACGGATGACCGGTTGCGCGAATTATCATTCGGACATTTTGAGGGACAGAACTTCTCAGAGCTGATCAAGGACGAAACGCTTACATTCCGCTACTTCTTCAAGCAGCCAGAATTGTATGTACCTGCCGACGATGCTGAGACACTTCCACATCTGATTGCACGTGCCGGAGATTTTATGCAGGATAAGATCGAACCACTCGCTAATTCCTGCGAACGTGTGATGATCGTCGCACACGGTGCGCTCAACAAAGGAATTATGTCTTATATTAAGAAGCACGAGATCAAGGATTTCTGGTCGGGTGGATTGCAGCAAAACTGTAATGTGATGATTGTCGATTATACCGACGGGGAATACCGAATCGTGGATGAGACGAAGTTATTTTATACACTGCAGGAGTGAAAGTTCAAAGCACACTGTACCCCGAAATCAAGGGACTGCCATCCCCATTACACGGCAGTCCCTTTTTATATTGGATTAAGCCCCAAGAAATCCTTATTTCTCACAATTACATTTCTTCTTATCCACGCATGGAGCCGAGCGGTCAAACGCCGGATTGAATGCATAGAAATTTTTCTCATCCAATTTATCCTGCACCAGGCGAAGTGCTTCACCAAACCGCTGGAAATGCACTACTTCACGTGCACGCAGGAATTTGATTGGCTCGTAAACATCCGGATAATCCTTACATAATCGGAGGATGTTGTCGTAGGTACTGCGTGCCTTCTGTTCAGCCGCCAGATCCTCGTACAGGTCGGTAATCGTATCCCCCTTGCTCTGGAATTCGCATGCGTTAAACGGAATGCCTCCCGCTGCCTGCGGCCAGATACCAATCGTATGATCGATATAATATTTGTCAAAGCCGGAAGCCTTGATTTCTTCCATAGAAAGATTCTTCGTCAACTGGTAGATGATGGATGCAACAATCTCCAGATGTCCGAGTTCTTCCGTTCCGATATCCGTCAGAGTTGCCTGACACTCTTTGTATGGCATAGCATATCGCTGGGACAGATAACGCATGGATGCGCCCATTTCCCCGTCAGGACCGCCATAGACGTTTGCTAATGGGGTAGTAATTTTATTTCTTGCTCTGCTTATATATCTGATTTACTCCGGTAGAAGCAAGACCAGACATGATGCCAACTGAAATCGCCGTGATAATATCTTCCGCCGGAAAGCTCTTCATCACATACATAGCAGGTACTGCAATGATTCCTCCCACAATTCCTACGATTACCGGTATCACCTTATCGCTGATCTTCTTGCTCGCCTTACACCCGATTCCAACCAGATAACAAATGATCACGATCGGTAATACTGTTACATAATTTGATAAATCCATATTCATCATCCTTTCTTCTCTAAATTTTCTAAATCCTCAATTCTATGATTTGCGGTACGAATTTTCTCATTTGTGACCGCCTGTTGCTCCTCTAAACGATATGTACGTTCAACAACATTGTTGTGCTTGTCTACTCTTTTTGATAGCTCATCAAGCTTGTACTCTATCAATGCAATTGTTTCATCATGCTTTTTGCTTGCAGCCTTTTGCTGATAGTGATTATTGATTAAGCATACGATCAATGTAACAAACGCCGCAATCATGGCAGATATTATTGATGTCATACCATCCCTCCTACTTCTTACGTTGCCAAATATATGGTGTTATCCTCGCTTGTGATTGTCCCCCATCATTATTAACATAGGATACATCTAATGTAACAGATCCCTGATTTTTCCATGTTCCATAATTAAATGGCGGGACAGCATTCTGATAAGTTAGTACACATGCATTTACTGGAAGTATTGGAACCGTAAAACCAGTGAACTCAGATTTCTTGTAATATAAATAATCATGATTATGACTGGTATTGCTCTTAGAATTCAATGCTTTGTCAATCGTTTCTTTTCTGTAATATAAATCATCATGATTATGCGCCACTGGTGCCTTTTGACTTGCAAGCTTTTTAACACCAAGTGCTCCTGCAAGCTGATTTGCTGCTGAATTTGCGTTGATTTCATCAGCAGAGTCAAGGATATTTAAAGAATTCAAATGTGTTTCACATGCGTTCTGGAACTGTTGCGCATAATAGATTGCTAAGTCTTTATATGTCGGACAGACCATAAACTGTGTTGATATCTTGGTCAGTGCTACGCCTGATACATAAACAGCATATAGCGGCATTTGATTTTTCAAATCACCATTTAAAATATTTCCACTTACTATTTCAGGAGCAGACGGCGTTCCCGCCGTTGCGGTCCCCTGTACAACTTCTAACTTTGCAGATTCAATACCGGATGCCGCATTTTTCTCGTAGGTCATTACGATCAGATCAATTCGATTTGTTCCTGCGGTACCTGTCGATATTGTCAAATCTTCATAAGTATTCGGTTCAATACGGATATGTCTACCCTGCATCAGCATATCGCCGTCAGAAATTCTAACTGTGTTGTTATTGATAATTGCTCCTGCAAATCTTGATCCGCTACTCATAACAAATTCTCCATCACCAAAAAAGGCAGCATTGAAGCTGCCCTGATCTGCTGATCTAATATGTTCTTTCCCGGCATACCCTGTTACTAAATGTGCCATAGTCTTTCCCTTCTTTCTCCGCTTAGTGAATAAGCGACATCCATGTATTATATCCAACAACACCATCAACTGTAAGCAGATTGTTTTTCTGATACTCTTTCACTACTGATTCTGTAGCTGTGTCAAATACCCCCGGACATGTGAGATCACACGCATATCCTTTAAGCATAAGCAAAATCTGCAGTGCAGTAACCATGTACTGTTTCTCGCCCTTTTTTACATAGTGCTTTCCAAGTGCGGCTTTAGTGGCAGATCCATAAATCCCATCAACCGCAAGTTTCGACTTATAGTCTAAGTTCATCGCTGTTTGTAACACCTTAATTCCTGCTTTTAAGGTCGCATTTCCACGAATACCATCCGTTACGATTCCGGCACCGGCAAAATTATTCGCATGGATCTGTCCGGCACGAATGATAGCGCCCTTACCAGCGATATGTTGAATCTGCTGTATAGATTCAGTCTTCGATGGGATATTCTCGGATACTTTCACCACTTCTCCAAACGGAAAGTTTTTTCCGGGGCATGCAGTCTTACTCACATCACTATGCTTTCTGAATCGAGTAATTCCATATTCCTTGCGAAGCCATGAAACAACTTCTTTCAAAGCCTGCTTCTGTGCTTCTGGCATCTGCTCATTTTCAAAATTTCCTTCACAACAAACTCCAATCGTGTTGTAATTCACACCAGATGCATGTGCGCCGATCATATCGATTGGTCTGCCCTTGTATACTTTGCCATCTAAACGAATATAGATATGATACCCAATGCCAGACCATCCATTTGCAAGATGCATTCTGTGAATATCCTCTACACTACCGTGACATGCAGCATGATGAAATACAGCTCCTCCATCTGTGCTTTTTCTCTTTGTAAGAGATTTAAACTTTAAATGTGTGTCGATTATCTGCATAATAATCAGCCTCCTTCTTTTTATTTTATGCAATCACAGTTGTCATTGCAGCATCGTCCTCTTCAACCTTACTTTCTAAATCATCCAAACTGTTTAATGTATTAACCTTTTCTTCAATTCGGGATATGTATTCTAATACAGCATCCATTTTAGTTGTGATTTCATCTGTCCCTGAAAAATCAATTGAGGTAGCCGTCGAACAACAAATTGATGAAATTCCAGTCAACAGTCCTTTAATCTCATCTGTAGTCATCTTTCTTTCAACATCCGTCATGTGCTACTCCTCTCCGATCATGAATTCAATTGCGAGACATGCTGCTGGTGTGATGTTCTCTGGCAGATCATCAGCTGTAATCGTGTTGATTTCCAGCGACGCTTCGACTGAACCGATCTCATTAAACTCTTTGATGAACTCGTCCCAGTTCGGATTTGAACGGTTCATAGTAACTCCGTCGTCAGAGTACTTTCGTATCAGCTCATCACGAGCCTTGTCATACTCCACAAGATCCTCATCAATTTTCTTGATATTACGAGCAACGGACAGTCCTGCCTTACGCGAGAACGCAAGATCTAAGATGCCATTATTGGCGATCAACTGACGAATATCAAACAGTTTGCTTAATGTTGTAATGTATTTTTTCATAATGTTTTGACTCCTCGCTTCATAAAGTAGTAGTGTTTATAGACCCTCTCCAAGGTCTTTATTATTTAACTTTTACTAAGTACCACCCGCAATGACATGCTCTAACTCCTGACATACTGTTGTATACCCTCAAATAAAAATTAGTGTTACTACTAACATTTATAACAACTGGGGAACTACAGCATGCCCTATCCATATTATCATCTGACATATAAGCCCCCGCATCAGTAGCTCCACTATTAGTTGAAAAAACCATAACCATTCTGGATGCAGGAGTTCCATACATCTTTGCAAACACTATTCCGACATATGTTCCAGCAGGAAGTGTCACGCTAGCAGGGGTATTCCATCCGCCACATGTAATATTAATATTTTTGTCATATCCATATATAGGTGCCGAAATACCACCAGCACTATTAGCATAATTTGCAGATTTAGCATAGTTTACGCTAAAGTTTGATGGATTATATACATACATGTTTGCACCATCATTTCCACCCCACAACCAACTTGGCTGTCCGCCTTGTCCAGACCAATTCCATTTCATACCATTGATTGTTCCTGAGACGGTGAGGTTGCCCGACACAGATAATACGTCAGCAGATAGTATAGACGCATGTGTTCCATTCGGATTCGAATAAAAATACCCTTCATTTTCATATCCCTCTGCCATATATATGCCCAAAGCATTAAAATCTCCTCGAAACTTTTCAGATTGACAAGCAATTCCATCAGAACCTATCTGTGTAGCTATGGTTCCTATTTTATCGCCATAACCAATGGGAACATTCGTTGAGGTTAAAGCGATATACGCTAATTTGCTTCCATCGCTAGTGATATTCACGCTTCCGCCAGTAATAGTCGCCTTAGATGAGACTATTTCGCCCTCGAATTTACCGCTCGTAGCATATATCTCGCCAGTAAACTTACCATTTTTCGCCTCTATTGAGCCATCTTCCAGCACTTTGAAATTCTCATTGGCGGTGACAAGACCTTCGAGACTGATTTTTTCAGCCTTGATTGAAATCTCCTCTGCCGACTGGTTGATTTCAGAAATGATTTTTTTCTTTTGAACCATTCCTTCTGGCGTAGCACCTACACTGTATGATGTAGATGTTGTATTATCAGTGTAGGTAATAATCGTCCTCGTCCAAAGATATGGCTTTGATGTGTCCGCAGCCGGTATCGACGCAGACCACGTCCCGGTTGGGGTTGTTGTACCACTAGACGATGCCTGATAAGTTACCGCAGTTGTTTTAACACCTTTACCTGTTGCACCAGTGTCGCCCTTTGCTCCTGTATCACCCTTCTCGCCTTGAGGCCCTTGACTACCTGTATCACCTTTCTCACCAGTATCTCCTTTGGCTCCGGTATTACCAGTAATGCACACACCATTTGGCGATGGCGTATGTTCAGAACTTCCATCTCCATACGTTACCGCAGTTCTTCTCCATATATACTTTCCTTCAGTCCATGTCGGCTGCGTTTTTGACCATGATCCGCCAGATAATGACGTAGGTGATTTAGATAAATAGAATTCCTCGATAGCACTGGTTATTGTAGAACCAAGCACCGTATCCAGATCTTTATTACTTGCGCTGAATTTAATGTTGTCTGCTGATATTGCCAGCTTATATTTTCCGTCTTTATCCTTGAAATACTTTAGAAATTTATCTCCATCACCAAAAGCAATCTGTCCATCCTTATCCTGATAGATTCCTCTTGTTGTGTTGTCGACAGAACTTTTTACTCCCGAATATATAGCGTTGTCGGTGATGTTAAAACCGCCAATTGTTGCATCGAAAGCGACTAAATCTTCTACGCTAATCTTGGTAGCGGTTATAGACTTTGCTGTGATAATGCTTCCATTCAAGCTATTTTGATCTGTCTGCTCTGTTTCTACAGTCTCAGCAGATACATTGAGCTTGTAGTATAGTCCGTCAGACCCTTTTACCACCAGCTTATCGGCTTTAATCGTATTACCCTCAATCAGATCTCCCTTAATCGTAACGCCAACCAATTCTCCCGTGACTGTCTGATCTCCGATGACCAAATCTTTAATAATGCCGGATGTAGCATAGAACTGTTCGATCGCAGCCTTACCAATATTTGAAAAATCAATATTTGCATATCGAATATCTGCTTGTTCTGCCGATAATTTCGTTGTATTTAACGATTCGATATCAGCTTCCGTTGCCCTAAACGACTCAACTGTTGCATCTTTAAACTTGCCATAATCAACATTCAAATTACGTATCGCTACATTTGTTGCATCCAAATTCGTGATTGTTGCATAGGTTATTTCAGCAATCTCTGCACTAAGCTTAGTTGTTTCGAGATTGTCAATCTTTGCTGATTGAGCAGTCAGAGTGCCATTAATGGTCGCATTATCAGCTTCGAGATCATCGATCTTTGCTGATTGAGCTGTCAGAGTATCTCTAATCGTCGCATTGTCAGTTTCGAGAGTTTCTATTCTACCAATCGTAGCCTCAAGTTCATCGGTTGATACTTTCTTCGCCATGAGCTCTTCGACAGACAATACTTTTGCTGAGAGATCTTCCACGTCTCCTGATCTAGCAGCGGGAGACGACAGGTTTCCTGTAACAACGGCCGTACGATTCTTTACTGTAACCGTGACTCGCTCTCCATCCTTAGCCGCCGCAGTCTGTATTACAGGAGTAAGCAACTCAGAGCCATCCAGTTTCACATATTTTTTTTTATCACTCTCGACAAATGTTCCATACATAGATGTCTCTTTTGGCTTTTTATCGTTGCCATCGTTTAGTAATTTTGCGAATTGACTCGCCAAATCATTAGACAATGCCACCACTTATCACCTCCATAAATTTGTTGTAAAAACTGCTTTTTCGGACACTGGACACCCGCTCTCACACGTTATTGATTGACTTATCACTTTGGCTTTTACATTTTCCAATCCAGCTCTTGAATATTTCAGCCGCACACAGTCACCAACTCTGACCGGACAGTAAGCATGTGTATAACTCACTGTGTATTCAACTGAAGATAAGCTTTTCAATAGTTTCTCAGCATACTCATCGACCTGAGCCTGTGAAGGAGAACCTGCAAAAGACGGTGAAGTTTCACGATACACAATTTCTCGTCCTCGTTTTACTGTTGATGTGGGGCTGTTTTCATCATCATTTACGATTCTCGAATAGTAATTGTCATTACCGCTCGAATAAAGAACCTCTACAACATTTGGAACCCCATACAAATCATGACTCAAACTTACTTCCGGGTATAAAATCGAACTGTTGTCGTCGTTGTATGTCCATACTGGTTGTAATGCAACAAGTTCTTGCTTTGGTGCAAACAGTACCTTTCCTAGCTCGTCAAGATCCAATTCATATTTTGCATTGCTTAATAGATCGGAAAGAAATGCAAGCCATGTATCATCCGTTGACGAAACAAAATCCCCGGTCAATTTGTCGTTTGTTTCGACTCTTACAACCGGGGCTCTCATATTGCTTCTGGCAATCCTATATGCATTTTCCATGATGTTATCGTTTTTAAATAACGAATATCCTATGTCTGGTTTTTTCTCAGATAATTCCAATAATGGGGAATACGCATCCATAGATACTGTGCTCACCTTTCCGTCATAATCTGACGAAGGGGTTTGCACTAAGAATGTGCCTAATGGATACTTCGATCTTTCTCCATTTTGAATTGTAATAAGGTACACTCGAATGTAGCACTCTCCAGTGAAATCTTTCACATCAAACGTGGCTGAAGCTAATGTATCTGATGTGCTGTCTCGTGTAATTGTACACGCAGTCACGTTTCGCATCCGCTCGTCATCCATCCAAGTATTTGGGTCAACAGTATAATACTCAAATGTCTGAGTCATCGACTCTAACCAATTAGTCATTTATACTCCTCCTTCGACCTTTGTAATTTCAAAAGACACCGGAATGACCAATGAATCATGGTTTACGTTATATGATACTGATATATTAGCCCAATACCCTGTTCCAGATGGTTCTCGGACATAGACATCTCCTTTCCATATAGATAATCGTCTTATGGCATATAACGTTTCCTTATCCGTTTTAGGAATATCTACCTTCCATGAAGATGATGTTGTTACCTGTGTACCGTAATAACTTACCGGAGAAGTTCGTCCTTGATACTTCACCAATGTACTGTCTGGACTGTTTTTATCAGAGACATCTATATTATAAGGAAGCCTTAACATGGAGCCAGACCAAGGCGGTGTGGCTAATTCTCCTGCATCATCAGTATCAAACCAAGACCACTTCTCATCCCACTGTATAATTACAGCCTTTTCGCCAATGGGATACCCAGTTAAATCCGAATACCCAACAGCACCAGTATCTTTTAATATGGCTACGATTCTATATCTCGCTATATCCAATGATGGGTGTGGATCTGTCGCATACGTTGTTTTCGAATTATCAAGTCCAGTTTCTATCTCTGTAAACGTACCATCAAATTCGCGTCTATACACGGATAATGTACAGTTAGATGGCAGCTCCTTTTTGACCGAATAACAAACATATGCTTCTTCGCCTGTTGTTAAAACAGCCCGCATCACATCTTCACCCGTTGTGGTTCGTTCTCTGGTTGGAAGATACAATGTTCTGACTAATTCAACCTCTTCTTCTGTCTTTTCGTATCCCGTTTCCTCCGAATAATCAACTCGGTAGGCTGTGATCATATATCTTTCACAATATGGATTGATGTATGTGGACATGGTTTTACTATCAAATGTTATCTGTGCATTTGGTGTCAAATCATATTCAAACCATTGAACCCGAAAGATGCGAGTTTCTGTACATGTAAGCCCCGTGTTCATAGATACCACCACTTCAACTCGATATGAAACATTGTTCACCAGGTCGACATCATTCGCTGAAAGTGTAATATCAAGAGATGTTTTAGTATCATAAAATTTAGAAAATACCTCTTGATTGGCACTCACAATTCTCTGATTACCGATGTTATCGATAGTCTCATAAGAACTCATAGCTTTAATAGTTACATGATATCCTGTTGGAACTTGAGTATTTGGTCCCGCAATACCAGAAATATGAAACGGAAATGAAGTAAGAATTGATAAATCATTGTTGTATGCATCTGATAAATTCAACTTTAATGTTGGTGGAGCGTACACTTTTATTTCTCGCTGTACTGACCAATCTCCATACTTATTTGTGACTCCTGCGGTTCTAACTCGCCATTGTATTGTAGCGCCTTCGGTTAAACTTAACGTGTCTAACTCGTAAGAGCTCGTCTTATCCTTATCGTCGTCTGATCTATCATTCTTGATTGTTTGAGTTTGCTTTTTCCCATTGATTATTATCTCAAGTTCGGCATACGTCTGACTTGATGAATCCGCTGAATTATGAACCCAATATAACATCAATTTCTCACCGCTAATTAAAGTGGTAGTCGACGACCATGTGGTCGGCGCGGCTGGTGACTTACCTATTACAACAGACACTACACCAGACCACGCAGATTCACCCTGGTCATTAACAGCTCTCACTCTGAAGAAATACTCCTGTCCTGTTTCCAGACCAACCACCAAATAATACGAATTTTCAATTCCTGATTGTTTAGTAGTCTGATCTGTCCTGTCAAAGTAATCTTTATTCGGTGAGTATTCAATTTCGTATGTTTTCGCTCCCGTGGCTGCCGACCATACAAGATATACAGAAGTTTCAGATTCCGCTCGGCAAGTCGTTATTCCGCCAGAGGCGGCCGGTGCAGATTTTATTTCTTCTGAAAAGTCTGACCAATCACTGCACCAGTCTTCTATAATTGGAGAATTTGCTGCAAGATCACCATTCAAACTTCTACATCTAACTTTATAGATATATCCCGGTACTATGTTGAATGTACAAGATGCTGCGTTATCTTGAAGCAACATAACTGTTTTACGAGAGTAAGATGTGTCAAGATAATACCCCGGTGCCCAAAGCTCAAACTGAACACGATTGGTATTCAATTCTTTACCGCCAATTTTTGCTGTGATCGTATACTTGTCAATTGATACTGTAGGAACATCTGGCACCTGAATTCTTTCTTCTTCTGGTGTATTCCAATAAGTCTTTTCTACAGACCAATCAGCATTCCAATATGCAACTTGAACTTTGTTTACCTCATGCGTTTGTGCTACTGGTTTTACCTTAAACCTTACTGCTCTTGCGTCACTAGGTATACTGTAGGTGGATGTTTTCTCTGTTGTAGTTCCAGAATTTCCAACAATCCAAACTACGTTACCATCATCATTTATGGCAGCGCCCATATTATACTCCCATTTTACTTCGAAATGGTCGATATGGTCATATGGCCACGACCATGTGGCATATAACATAGTTCCTTTGGGGTCTACCGTTCCGAAACCTGTGATACGTGGCGAATTAGCCATCTTTACATCCTCCTCTCTATTCTAGCTGCTCTAATGAGTGTTTGAACTGCATCGTTTATGCCGCTTCCGTCATCATATGTAATGCCATCAATAATGTATGTATCGCCTCGTGTATTACCGAGTGTTTTACCAAGTGTATTGATAGCTGATATCACATCATTTGCATTTCCATTTTGACGATTTCTCATTGATGCGTTAATTGCTCCAATATTTGTCATTACGCCAACAGATGGATTCATAGCAAGCATCCCATTCATAGTTGCTACGCCAGAATTAATGTCGCTCAAATCCATTACTGGTCTGATTGTAGGCTGAGCATCAACATCCATTGCAAGCATCTGACCTAATCTCGAGATTGTCTGCTTTGTACTGTCGATAGCTGATGCGGCCATAGTCTTTGCTGCTTGAACACTGAGATGTGATTTCTTATCAATACCATTAGCAAATCCCATGCCGAAATACTGTCCAACTTTGTCTAACTTCTTAGATGGTGAATGAACTTGCAATTCTTCTCGTGCAGCCTTCTCCGCATCTTTGGCCATGTCCTTAGCTTTTGCTTTAGCTTTATATGCACTAGCTGATATACCATTTGCGAATCCTGTAACAAGATAACCTCCGATAGTGTAGAAGTTATTATAATATCCCTTCAGACTCAGAGTGATGAATGCCATCATTGATGTAAATGCTGATGATGCCGTATTTTTCGAACCTTTTATTCCGCTAACAAAGTTCGACATGATTGTCTCTCCGCTGGTTTTGAACTGCTGAACATTATAATTCAGAGAACTCTTGATGCTGCTAAGTATTGAATGTCCGATACTCGTAAATTCACTTGACTTGCTCTTCATGCCTGAAGCGATCGCGTTTACGACACTTGAGCCAATTGAATTGAATGATGCGATCTGATCATCTGAGAATGAATTACCAATACCCTTAAGATTTACTGTGTCACCGCTGAGTGAATTAAGAATTCCCTTAAAGGTGTTTACTCCATTAGTGTTCAACCCATCCATACTCTTGATTGTGTTAACCAACTTATTGATTGAGTTGATTGCTGTTTCAACCTTTGAAGCGTCAACGTTGTCGAACGAATCACAGAATGTCTTTATGCTGTTTCCAATACCCTCGAAATCGAATTCGTCGATCTTTGTTTGATCTACTGCGCTGATTGACTGAGTCATTTCGCCAAGTCTTTTAGCCGCTATACTAACTGTCGTGAGATTTGATACATCCATTTGAGCTGTCATATTGGCAAACACACCCATATATTTACCAAATGACATTAGCTTAGCTCCGAAATCATCCAGATCCATCTTTCCATCGAATAGATGAGTCTCTGGCAAAGCCGTCTGAAGTTCTGTCATCAATAATCCACAGTCCTTAGCTATTGAAACTGTTGTTGTGTCTACCGGGTTTTCTGACAATACCTGAGAAAATGCGGCTAAAGCTGAGCCATAAAGTGCAATTTGGGTTCCGAAAGTACCTAGATTCTTTTCACCAGCAAAATATTTTACTACACCACCAATAGCTCCAGTATTATTTTGTAACTCTGCCATTACGTTTCCTGCATAAGCTGCCTGATCAGCAAGATCGGAACTAATCCCACCATTAGCCTTAAGTTTCTTATCAAAATTAACAACCCCATCTGCAAAGTTACTCATCTGCGATCCGAAATCGCCAAGATCTTTTTCGCCAAATATGTCCTGTTTCAATCCACCAGTTCCATATAAGCTACTCTGAAGCTTAGCCATCATCTCACCTGCTTTTGCGGCTTTTTGGACGGCTTTATCATTTATACAATCACCATTATTAAGCTTGTCTGAAAATGCGATAATTGCATCTCCGAAATCTGAAAGCTGAGAACCAAGATTTCCCAAATCCTTTACTCCCAAAAATTTGGATAATCCGCTCACAAGTTCTGCCGCTGTAAGAGTAAGCAGCATCTTAGCTAATGCTTCCCCACCAGCCATAGCATCTGGGTCAATAGCTGACACCTTCTCGATAAATGGCTGGAGATTTTCCATGAATGTGCTAAGACTTGTGCCTATACCAGCAAGACTATCAATAGCACCAGCAACAACACCACCGACTAAACCGCCGATGAAATTACCGAGACCTTCGCCCATATCTTGAAGAATTGGGATACTATTATGTACGAAATCAGCGACAGCTGGAAATTCATCATTTAATGCGCCTATTGCTATCATTAATCCGCCAACTGCGGCTATCAACGTCACTAACGCACCAATTCCTACAAATGCGGCAGCACCACCAATTCCTACAACAGTCAGAATAGCTAATGCGCCAGACATAGCAAGAAGTAAAGCAGATAATTGAGCAACAGTCTTTGTGGATACATCAATGTTGAGTTTATCCATTGCTTTCATTACAACTGCCAATTCGGCAACGACCAATCCCATCAATGCCATAGCACCAACCGCTTTAAGCGATACATTTTTCGTGTTTCCTAAGAGAGCTAACGAAGCTGCCATAGAAACCAGCAATACGGAGATTGAAGCAACGGCGCCCATATTTCCTTCTATATTAAGTGTCTGAATCATTCCAAGAACACCAACCAACATGAGAACTACCAACGAAATTTGAAGAAGAACTTTCGTCGCTCCTTCGGTATTCTTGATTTGTCCGGTTGCTGCGATCATTGCTGCCATAGCTACCATAACCATAGATAATGATTCCGCTGATGTAATTAGCTTATCTGAATTCAGAGTGGTAAGTAATGCCAAGCCAGAAACAAGTAATGTCAGTGTTGCGACAAGTCCTATAATTGTCTTGTTTGCATTCTGAGACACCTTCGTAACTGCAATTAAACCTGCAAACAAAGTCTCTAATACTGCTACTACACCAACTGCTTTCCATAACTTCTTCGAATCCATCTGTCCAATCAAGAATAATGCGCCTGTAAGAATTAATAATGAGACTGACACTTTTAACAGCATTTCACCAGCCTTTGCCGCATTTTTACCAGCTAAGATTGACACTGCGACAAGTGCGAGGATAAATGTCTCAAATGCAGCCATTACTCCGAGCCCCTGCTTAAGAGTATTCTCATCAATGCTTCCAGCCATTTTGACGACTTGCGCCATAACCCCCATCGCTATAGCTACGCCAATCATCATTATGCCCGCTCTAGATGCATTCTTTCCGGCTAATAACGACACTGCGACCAATGCCACGATAAACTTGCCCAAAGTCTTTATGAATTTTAATCCCTTCTCGACTTCATCGGGTTTTAACTGTCCAATCGTTTTTACCACTTTAGCCATAATCTGCAAAGCAATTGCGATTTTAAGAATCATATTACCAGCTCTAGATGCGTTCTTTCCAGCAAGTATAGACACCGCTACTAATGTAGCCGTAAATATTCCCATTATCTCAATGAATTCTAATCCTTGTGATAATTCTTCTGGTTTCATGTTTCCCGCTATTTTAGCAACCATTACCATAATAAGTAACGCTCCGGCAATCTTAAGAATCATAGTTCCAGCCCTAGACGCATTCTTTCCTGCAAATAAAGACACCGCAACTAATGCGGTTGTAAAGATACCCATCACAGCAATGAATTTTAATCCTTGTGTCAGTTCGTCTTTTCTTAAATTACCCGCTAATTTTGCAACTAAAGCCATAATCAAAAGTGCGCCAGCAATTTTGAAAATCATCTTCCCTGCATCTTTAGCATTAGTGCCAGCAAACTTAGATATTGCGATCAGACTTATGATGAATAATTCCAAAGCACCGACAAACACGATTCCCTTTGCTATTTCTTTCCACTCAAGTTTTCCGATTTCAGTCGCAACTTTTCCCATTGCCAACAAAGCGACAGACATTCCGAGTAACATTACTCCAACTTTATCGGAGAATACACCGAGCTTATCCAATTTACTCATAGCCACAGTAAGACCAATCAGCATTCCGGCTAAAACACCAATAGCAATTCCACCTTTAATCAAACTCTTTGTGTCTATTTGAGAAATGAAATATATCGTTGCTCCAAGAGCCGCAATTGAAACTGCTAACAATAACAACGCTTTTGCCTGTTGTTTCAATGCTCGTGCTTTGACATATTTACTGATACTATCAAATATTGAAGATATGCTATTAACAACGCCAAGACCTGCGTCGATTACCTTTTCCTTGATATCCGTTACAGCATTAGTAAATTTGTTAAGAACTATCAACAGTCCCAATGCCGTTGTGCTAATGCCAAGATATTTGTAATCAATCTCTTTTCCAACACCAACGATAGCTTCACCAATTGATTTGACGGTATCCCATACTTTCTTTGCTCCTGCTTTAAGACCATTTATCAATCCCTGAATTATGTACAAACCAATTGCATAAAATTCGGTAGATGGTGAATGAATCCCAAGAACGCCACAAACAGTCTGAATAATCGATTTCGCCAACTCTATTGCAATAGACACAACTGTTGAAATCCCATTCTTCAATCCATTTACCAATCCCTGAATTATATAAACTGGTATGTTCTCGGCTTCTCTAGCGCCTTCAATCCACGCCTTGAATCCTGCTCCAGCTTCTCTAAGATATGAAAGAATCTTCTTGAAACCCTGAGTGATCTTTTCATTGGCGACAACCCAATCTTTTATTGCGACAATTCCTTCAACAATCAACGATACAAACTCTTTCAAATATGGAGCCATAGTTTCAAACGCTCTTGTGATTAAATTATTACCTTTTACCCAATCTCTGAACTTAACCAAGGCATCACCAAGTATTGCTGTGACGTCTAATAACGATAAATTGAAAAGACTAAGTATGTAAGACGTAGCTTTTAATGCTAATCTTAAACCGCCGCCAACAAGGGTACTAACCAGATCTAATACTGCGAAAAGACCTTTGAATGTACGTTTTATCTTATCTGCATCTTCATCGGTTACCTTCATTCTCTCAGATAACTTATGAAATGCTGCTACAATATTAAACACTGTGTCAGTAGAAGACGATGGAAAAATATCTTTCCATGCCTGTCCAATTGCCTTAAATATAGAAACAATACTATTCCCTATATTCTTCAGCGCGTCCATAATAATCCACTTACCATTCAGCTCATCAATATTGTCAATAAGCTTATCTATCGGCATACCAAGCTTATCTGCTACTCCTCTTAACTCTCTGAATGCTGCGATCTGTTCCTCAGTGTAACCATTTGCTCTTAATTGTGCATCGCTCATACTGGCAAGTTCTTTAATGAGTTTCTTCTTTTCGTCAGTCAGTTTAACAGTTTCCGTCGTTTCACTCTTTGTCTCTGAAACTGTATTTTCCTTAACCCCAAGAAGTTTGTCCTGTGCCTGTATTTGATCTTCCGAAAATCTAAACCCATTATTAAGAGCTTCATTTACTTTATTTTGAATTTTGTAATAGTTCTGTCCCGCCTCAGTGAGTTTATTAAGTCTTTCCGCCCCGTTTCCGAAGTCACCACGAATAACTTTATTTACGATATCATCCAAATCGGTTACCGCGTTGACAGTTTCTTTCACAGTATCTGTGACCTTCTCAATCGGCTTAGAGATCCCATTTACCAGCTTAATAATCTTGCTCGCGCCAAAATCCCGACTCAAAAAACTGAATTTCTCAAACATCTTGTCGATATTCAGCTTTGAAATTGCCGCATTTACCTTTGTCGCCAGCTTATTAATAGTGGTTGTGACCAGTTCTGCAAATGGAACAATATTTCTCTTTACGTCATTTACTTTTTCTCGTATTGTGTTGAGAACCTGTACAAGTGGACCATTCTGCACAATAAGTGGTGCAACGAATTCAGCACCGATTCTGGCTAATGCTGATTTTACATTGGAGAACGCACCATTCAATGTCTCATTTGCCTTCTTAGCATGTTCTCCAAATGCATTATCCATCGCCGAAGCAAATGTTGAGAAAGAAATCTGTCCTTTAGACACCATGTCTCTAACTTCTTGCTCTGTTTTCCCTAACTGTTCTGCCAAAGTGGCTGCCGCATTCATACCTCTACCAGATAACTGTAACAACTGATCACCCATCATTCGACCTTGACCGGCTACCTGTGTAAAGATTCTACCAATATCTTCATAAGAACTGTTTGTCATAGCAGCAACACCAGCAACTGCTCTCAAAGATGAAAACATTTCATCTCCAGCTCTCATTCCTGAAGCTGCTAACTGAGATGCTACTTTTGCTGCTGCATCCAAACTATAGGCAGTGCCATCCACCGAATCACTTACGTTTTTCATTACAGCGGCAACTGCTTCATCGTCCTTTAATAATCCCTGTAACTGAAAACGGGCGTTTTCGATGTTTGTTGCTCTCGAAATACCGCCCTGTTTAATAGTGCTTGTTATAAGATTCTTGGTTTTGGTTACCATCTGCATCGCCGAATCGGTTAAATTCTCAATAACTCTCATTCCGACAATGCCCATTGCAGAAAATCTCTTTTCTAATGTTTCAACGCCAGACAAAAGCTTATCGAATTTCACTTCATTTGCAGCTTTGCTAAGATTTTCCAAACTTTTTCCGCTATCCTTAAAATTCAAACTCTGCTTAAGTTTCTGAATAGTGGTCATGGAAGTTTTAACATTAGCCTCAAACTGTTTGTTGTCGAATTGCATCGATACAACTCTTTCGTCAACCTGCTTACTCATAATCTAGTAACCTCCTTCCAAGCATCATCGGCAATCTTATCAAAAAGAGACTGAACCGATGGATTGATATAATCTCTTCCTTCGACCCAGCCTCCAGTTCCAGTACCATGTCCGTACTGTAATATGATTGCTATTGGAACACCATCATTAATATTCGAATTAAGAAAATTAATTGATGCTCGTCCATCTTCATGTTCTATTGTGTAATACCAAGAATCCGCCGTTTTTCCAGATTCTTTCGGTGTGGCAGATGCAAGTGCCTCAACACCAGCTCGACCATATTTGTTGAGATCACCCATTTTGACGACCTCCTTGATCTTCTCAAAAAAGCCATTCAATTTAGAGAAATCACCCTTCTGCTTAAATGCGATCACCTGCATCACCCTTTCATTATCTAATTTTCAATTTCTGACCCGGATAAATCTTGTTTGGATCCGGAATGCCATTCAGCTTCTGTAATTCCTGATATGTTGTTTTGTACTTCGCAGCAATGCCGGAGAGCGTATCTCCACTCTTGACTACGTAAATAGCTGCCGAACTAGCCTTGGTCGTATTCTCAGCATTGATCTTATTCTGAACAGCATCATACTTATTGAATGCTCCAAGAATAATTTTGCGAGCTTCGCCATTACCGTAATCGCCAGCCTTTGTTTCTGCTACCAGCTGATCGATAGAAGCATTTGCCACATAATCAATAAATTTCTGAACCTCGTCATATCGAGTTCCAAGCTTCTGCTTACGCTCATCGCCTACGCCATACTTATTCTGCAATGTTGCTACCACAAGCTCGATAGTTGTACCCGTAGGAGATACCGCCGGAGCTGGTGTTGGAACTGGTGTGGCAACTGATACTCGTGCATTCCAATCCGCTGCTGTACCATAAAACTTGTTCAAATCCAAGTCTCCAGGATAACCTGTGAGACGACCTGTTGATGCATACTGTCTGATGAGACATGTATATACTCCCTCATTCCACGGATTCTCCTGATAACCCGTAGGCTTGTTATTCGCATACTGTGCGATCCAGAATTCATACCCAAGTCCATCCAATGTAGTCATGAAACTCTTGGATATATAAATAACTGGCTTAACACCCGTCCGAGCATACACATAATCACACCAGTTCTTAACCCAGTCACGATCAGTTTTACCAAACTGTGGATTGTTCTGACTCTCCCAGTCAAGAACAAGCAATGCTTTTCCAACATACTTCTTTACCTTCTCTAAGAAGAAATCTGCCTCCTGCTTGTAATCTCCACCATTTGCATAGTGATATACACCAAAGCACTTGCTGAGGCGAATTGCATCTTCGCAATGACTGTCACATACGCCATTGATATACTTCGTTCCTTCGGTAGCCTTTACAATTACAAAGTCGAATGGAACATTACTTAAGTTAATCCCTCTCTGCCATGCACTAATATCGATTCCGTTCATTGACATATCTGTACCTCCTGTTTTACTTAAATTTCTTTCTTCTACTTGCATTTAGAGCCGAATAATGATCAAGAATCTCATTCTTACTCATCTTCTTTGGTGGTTGATTCTTAACATTACAAACTCTAATTAATGTGATGAGACTATTTAGATGCCATCGTTCAAACTCCACAGGAATGTTCAGTGATATCATCCAATAATAGATAATCTCACTGGTTATTATCTCTCTATTGAACTTACGATTTTCTCTATCAGAAAACGTAGTAGCAGTCATCGAATCATTAATATAATTCCTGATTGTCTCTATGTTTTCATTCGTAAGTCCACGAAAAATATCATCATCAACATCCGGAGTAAGTGTCATACATCTAAAATAATCCAGCACTTCTTCTGTTGTTTTTTCTTTATCGGAGAAAAATGGTTTTTTCCATTTCTTTTCCCATTCATGAAGAGAAAGAAGAGAATGCTCCATTTGAATAGTCATACTCGTCGTGGTCACAAACTCATTCTTTTCTTCATCAAACCACTCTCTCCCGGGTATCGTAATTGAAAGCATTCTCATTCATCTCCATTTTGATATATTATTTTACGACCTTCGGTAACGCCGCCTTGTTTGCTTCTTTAATCAAATCAGCCGGAAGGATACCATTAATAAACGCGGAACCAGCGTCTGCATCTGTTGCAAGCTCCATGAAAATCTCGGAATATGCCGGTGTCTGCTCGAACGCGATTGCTAATGGACGTCCATTGTCGTCAATCTTAATAAACCGCTTTCCATCTGCTGACTTCTCGCCGTATGCCTTAAGCAGCAACTCCTTGAAGATCTTCATGATGTCAGGCGAATCCTTTGCGTCGATGATTGCCTGCACCTTTTCGGCATAACCGCCAGTGGTACCAACTTCCATCTCCAATAATTCTGCTTTACTCAGATTGAAGTAATAATCCTCCGTTCTTTCTGTGCCATTAAAATCTGTATATGTTATTGTCTTCTTTAACATAAATTTCCTCCTTTTTATAAAAAGAGACCCCACGATTTTTGTGAGGTCTCATGGTTGATATTCTACTCCTGTCCCATGATTTCCATGATTTCATCAGGGAATGGCAATCTTGGCTCTGTTGCCTCATCGTAATACTTGTTCTCTTCCCAAGTTGGCGCTGATTCACCAGTAACCGCTTCGAACTTATCTCCGGACTTCGTATAATACTTCTTATAATCCGTTGACCAATTCTTAGGCTCAGTCTTTGTGAGCTCGTGATCTGTTCCATACAGAATATTCTCAAGAACAGCCAGCTTAGCAGGGTCTGCTGTTGTGCTATTGATTACTACAGTAGAAGTTGGCTTATGACCTGCAACATTTACTGCTGTAGAACTAGCCGACCAAGACATCGTCTCTGCCTCTGGGCTATCATTAATGGTTGCATGTGACCGCTCAGATGGAGAAGCCAAGCTATTATACACAATATGCAGCTTGTATCCGAAATCAGAGCCTTCAATATCATTGCCGATACGTGACTTGTATACGAATCCAAACTTCTTACGTGACTGCTGACCAATCGTAACGCCCTTAGCAATACTTGCTGTTCCATCACAAGCATCAAACTCAACAGGTGATGAATATGCTTCGATTGTGTATTTATACTTCTCTACTGAGATAAGATCCAAGTATGCTACATCGTCTGCATACAACGTTGTGACTTCTCCACCTTCCGGACTCTCACTTACGCTCGTAAGTCCATTCCAAGGCACACCTTTTCCATAAGTTCCGTTATTGTCCTGTACAAACAACGCTCCATTTTCTACACCGGTTTCGAACAAACGCTCTCCGGTTTCATCCCATTTAATCTTAGACATATATCTGTCCTCCTTTTCATGATTTAGGTAATAAAAAAGAGCCCGTATTATGGGCTCTTACTTACCAATACAAAGTGAATACGTAATGATTCAAATTATCTGATACGTATGGTCTATCAAAAGAACAATATGGAAGGTCCAACAATCGATTTACCACTTCCGGATCTGATTGCTTTGATATCACCGTAACACTATAACTTCTATTTCTTATGTATGAACTATTGTTTGCGTTTCTATCCTCTATATTATTAAGAGAATATATTATTGCTGGATAGCTCATCTTAATATTTTCAGGGGCTTTATAATATACGTTTCTACGCCCAAGGATTTCCTCCAGTTTAGCCTGTAAATCAACCCTACTCGCCATTATACACACCCCCTAATGTGAGCAGTAATCTTGGATATTGTGGCTCGATATCTGTAACCTTCCACTTTATACCCAAGAATTCCGCATACACAATTTCAGAGCAATTCTCATTGGCAAACGAATCAGCAACAATGCTGATAATGTTGGAAATATTGACATCGTCATTTATTCCACCGGAATTCTGGCGTTTCCATCGATTGCCCATAATATCTCCGAAATATGATTTCTCGATAATCTCGGAATCCCATTCACCAGGATTATTTTCAGTTGTATGTGCAAAACCAACATTCCCATACCATTTACCCATTTTGAATTTTCCTCCTTAACTACTCAGACTTAACAGTCGCAATCTCCGGATTTGTAGAGCCAGCCTTAACATATGACACAGTTGTCACTTTAGAAGCAACCTTAACGCTGATTGGCTTGTACTCTACTCCAGCATCGATGACGATCATCCCTTTAACAAATGTGTCATACAACTCATCTGCTGAGATCTTTGTCTTGTAATCTGAATCAGAATAAGCATAAGCGTCGCTAGGCTTTGCATATACCTTTCTTGCTACTACATGTAAGTCACTAGAATTTTCCATGATCTTTTCCATAATCCATGTTCCTCCTTATATAATTACGCAACTACGAAACCTTCTCTTCGAGAGCGATCGCAGAGTAAACCTTTGTAAGTGCTCCAGAAAGTCTTGTCTCCAGCATGTACTTGTACTGGTTGAAGTCAATATCGAAATCTGAGAATCTTGTAACTTCGCCGCCCTTAGTAGCGCCAAACTGATAATCGGCCATGTTGACAAACAAACCAAGAAGCTTTCTCTTACCATCATCTGCTGTTCTCTCAAGTCCCTCGAACTGCTCAACAGTATGAATTTCATTTACATTGAGTGCCTTGGCAAGATCTGCCTTGGAATCATAGATACGACGACCATTAAGGTCACGAGCAAGAAGCATTACATTAAGAAGATGTGGTGTGCAGTACAAATCTGGTGTTCCAGAACCCTTGAACTTCTCACGAGAATACAAAGCTGACTCAATCATAGCCTCTGCTTTGATATAGTTCTCACTGAAGTTAGCTCCTGTATTTGTGCCCTGAAGCTTTGTCTTTGCGGCTTCGAAATCCACAACCTGATGGATTGTATAAAGCTCATCGTCATGCCATACTGAACGAATATGATCTTCGTGGATCTTATCCGGATCACCATCATCACGACCATCACCAACAAGAGCGGCCATAGCCATTTCCTCATCAAGTACATGACGCATCATGTTCCACTGATAAGCTACAACATCAAAGTCTGTAATGTCGACAATATCGTCTCGATGCATTGTATCCTTGATGTAGATTGTCTGTGGGTCTGTTGTACGACTAAGCAGCTTGATCTGCTCTGACTCATGCTTGTAATTTCCCTTCTTCTGATAACCGCTAGCTCTAAGCTCTGCAATACGAGCGTCCGCCTGTCTTGTACGAATACGGCTGATTGGGCTCTTATGAATCTTAGAAATTACAGATCCAATCCAGCTCTGATCTCTCTCAAGTGTCTCAGGTTCACCCTTCTTGAGAAGCTCATACTCTGGGAAAAGCTCCTCAACACTGTCATCAAAGATACCGTGTGACAAAGTATCCTTATTCTCTTCTGCGTAAATCGCCATAGCCTGCTGAAGGCTACCAACACCGCTCTGCTTTGCAAGTGCGACGATTGCCATCTCATCTGAATGGCTAAGTACATTCTGCTGAGCAGTTTCATTGTTCTTATCAAATGCGTTATGTTTCATAGAGTTATCTCCTCCTTCACTATTATCTTTTTCTTCCTTTTCTTCAATTGCCTGTGCAAGCACGCCATAGAACACTTCCTGCTGTTCCTCATTCATGGTGTCGATTACATCCTGAATCGTCTTCTCTTTCTTCTCTTCTGGCTTATTGTCACCTTCGTTTTTCTTCTCTTCTGGTTTATTGTCACCTTCCATTTTTGAATCTCCTTTCTCTCCATCAGCAGAGTGATGAAGCATAATATTTTCATCCCATGAAGCATATAAACTGTCTTCTTCCTCAGTGCTGTGTGCCATTACGAAATCTACGTATGCTCCGGGATTAGCACCTGCTAATACAAGACTGAGTTCACGAATATTTCCGTGAATCACATCTCCTCCAATCTGTTTCAGTTCATTTGCCCAAATGGACAAAGATCGAACATCACCATTCTGTACAAGATCCTTTGCTTTCTGTCCCTGCGGACTGTCGTTGAACACTCCATACGCATAGACACCCTCTGGTCGATTTTCCAAAACAGCATGTCCAAGCACGGCATTCACGTCATCATGTTTGTGGTTCCAAACAAGCGGAACCTGACACCCATCATTCTGTGCAAAGGCGTCTTTTCGAATGGTTCTACCGTCACCACATAACAAATCGTTTCGGGTAGCCCATCCACTAAAGTCGCAATTAATACCCATTTTGACCTTCGCTCCTTTCTTCATTTTCTGTATCACCCACCACCAACTCTTCTCCCTGGTTTGGTTGGCTGATATTACTGTTTATAAGCTGATCAGCCTTCGGATCATCCGACGGTTTCATTCCGATAATCTGTCTGATTTCATTCGAAGTCATAATTTCATTTCTTGTGAACTTGTCTGCTATTTCAGCGATGTTATCAACCGGAACCAGTTTGAATGGGTCTGTGAAATAAGAAATAGACTGTCCTTTTGTTCGGGCAGTCTTCGTAAGAAACTTTCGTTTCACTTCATCAACAACCGCAGCCACCAAAGGCTCGATTGTTCTGTTATTGTAATTAAGCATCGTCTTTTCATCAGCGGTGCCATCCATAACACTCTGAGTAACACCCAACTGGCTATAGAACAGGTTGGTAAGATACTCAATCTGTTTCATAAGATTGTTCTCAACCGATCGATTAAGCTGGGTAATTTTCTCAGTACCATCAGTCCAGGCAATTCCATACTTACCATTCATTAATTGATCTTCGATGTCTTTCCTTCGCTCTTCAGCCTGCTGGCGACGAAGTTCACCTTTTACCGCATATGGGAGCTGAATAATTAAATCCAATTTTCCAGAAGCAGACTGTTCATCGGTAGCATCCAACAAACTAAGCTTCTTCTTCAGACGTTGCATGGTCGAGTTAGGCTCATTCATAACTGAATATGCCGGATTCTCGATAATAGCCACTTGACTCTTCGGCATCACCAATTCCTCTTTTTCGCCAGTTCGATCGTTGTAGGCAAGAACTCGAACATGTCGAGGATACCAGTCGAGAATCCTACATACACGCATCGAGTTAATATCGTAGGAATTCGTATCGTCTGGATTATCTGTCGTGTCTATTGGAACGAGAGCAATACAACCCTCGTCTAGTAACGACAGATATATATCCAGTTTGAATGCTCTGCCCGTCTGATCAATATTTGCTGACAAGTTGAAACAATCGTTGAGTGGAGAATCAACGTCTTCCAAATAACGTCCATTCTTGTCTAACCGACAATGCTTAATGTCTATGGCTGCTGCATCCATCGCAATACGTGTTAATACAGCATTGACTATAGATTTTTCGTTACCTCTGGATAGTCTTGGTCTACTCGGAGATAAAGAATAACCGGGTCCGACAGATTTATATCCACCTGTAGGATCCCGGTTAGTAAATGCATTCCAGGCTCTTTTAAGCCTAGATCCAATATTCAATTCCATTTTGACCTCCTTTATTTATTAGAATCATATTCTGTCTTCCTTTAATATTTTAGAAATTTTTTTAACCAGCTTTTGGCTTTTTCAATTTTCTTTTTTGTAATTTCTAATTTTCCTAATGGGGTCTTAAAATAAGCTTTTTCTGCTTTCGCATACTTCTCACCAGCTTTTCTGTAATCAGAATTTGCTTTTAAAATATTATCATTTATGTTTTTTAATCTTGCATGATCTTTTTTGTATTCTGATCGAAGTGCCGGTAGAATGTTTCCTTCAGGATCTCGAAGGTGCCTATATTTAGCAAATAACGATGACTGATAGTTGTTATTTAACGAATTTGCATTTAATGTCTTCACATATGCAGCATCTAAATCCTTCTTTGCTTTTTTATAGCCATCTCTTTCGTCATACCCAAGAGCATCTTTTATATCATAGTAGTACCGCCATTTTCCATTAACCCTTTTTCTTTTAATGTACTTCCAATGGTATAATTCATCATCTGGAATTATGACTTGTCTTTTAATTGATAAACCATATTGTTTCAAACTTTTTACACCCGCCTTTTATAATGTAAGATTCTTACTCAAATGCTTCTCGATTTAACTTGAATGCAACGAAGGCATCCATCATAGCCGCTACAGCATCGATCTTTGCATCATGTCTTTTCTTTAGAAGTTTACGATTTCCATTCGTATCCTCCATGACAATACAGTTTCCCATCGCAAAGGTCATAAGCTTCTCGTCGAACAGTAGCATTCTCTCTTCCGATAACTTCTTTAATTCACCCAATGGGACTGACTCGGTTTTTGTTCCCTGTATTACTTTCTCAATACCAAATGGTCCATTTTCTCTTGACCATCTTTCCACAAATTCTTTAGCATTGTATGGATCATATCCAAAACACCGAACGTCATAGCCAATAGACAGAATGTATTCGTCCAAATCGTCGAATACCTGCATCATATCGAGAATGTTTCCATCCATGACAATAAGACTTCCTTCATTCATGAACTCTTCGTATTTGAATCTCATGGCTGAAGGTAGCTTATTCAAAGTAAGCTCCGTTATGTAGTTTCTTGTTTTTACACCGAATTCTCCATTTGATAATGGAAATAGAAATACGAAAGAACAGAAATCATCACCTTGAGAAAGATCGGCTCCCATTGAACACGGCATTTGCCAATACTCTTTCTTTCTGTGAGGAAGAGTTTCTTCATATGTGAAGTAATATGTATAACCCTCCATGGGAATACCGAATCTCTTTGCCAAAATATCATTCCGAACTGCCGGATTCTTTTCAGCTCTCTCGACATCCAACTGATACGTTTCATAACTTACAGTTTTTCCAAGGTTTGGATTTGCTTTTATCCATAAATCCGGTTCTGATACTTCGTCAACAGAATCAAGGGCATACCACCATATCGAGGTGTGTGGAGCATTGTACTCACCTTTTAATATACTCATCAATTCCATTTTGATTGTATCTCCCGAACCATTACGGACAGTTCCTTCAGAGGAAATCGCTACGATAAGATAGTCATCGTTCATACCTCCGCCCTGTTCCTTAGCGGCGCCCTGCTCCAAAGCACCAATTACATCTTCCCGGACATCTCCAGACAACCATTCATCTACGGTAGCTATCTTCACTCGTAATCCCTGAAGCTTGTCAATTGACATAGGTCTTACTTCCAGCAACGATCCGGTCAAGAAATTCTGAATTCCCTTCTTCGTGCTGGCAAGTTTTACTCGGTCAGCTTTTGAACCTGTCGTATTCTGCAATGACCCATAAGTAAGAAATTGATACAGTGGCCCTCTTGCTCTAGTTATGGCTGTCTTGATTGGTGACATAACCTCTTCTGCTTGCGGCATTGTTGGAGCAGTTGTGACCTGATGCGTTGTGGATGTATCAACATTCAAGAAATAGTTTTGAATACAAGAAGCATACATGGATTTTGCTGCGCCTCTCGCAACGATCAGATACTGCTTATTTATGAGCCGTTTCTTAATTCGTTTTCTCGCATAATGCCCTCCGTGCCCATCTTTTGACGGGACGTATACACTCCTCTCAACAAAGTAATACCATCCAAAGATCTGCTCAGCCCACAGTTTGAATGAATCCAATAGATGCAAATCATCGCCGTTGGTTAGAACCAATTCTTTTTCACAATAAGCAATAAATCCGTCTATTGCCTTATCATCGTAGTAGACACCTGGATTCTGTATTAGGGCATCTATTCGATTCATTTCCATCTCGATTTTTTCATTTACCGGAATTTCACCTCGAAGTACGGCATCTCGAAACTCGCCGTAGTATCGTGGGGTGGCGGTGTTCGATAATGCCATATAAAATCACTCCTATTTTTTATTCTTTAAATCTTTATACATTCTGTTGAAATTTTCGATGTTATATCGATTTCTAGCATCGAGCATTTCCTGCTGTAATTTTTCAGATTTCTTTTTTTTGTTGTCTGCATCATTCATACCCAACTTCGTTCTAACCTGCTTATCCAGATAATCTCCAGCAAGTTTTGTGCCTTTATCCTTTAACACTGATACTGCTGATGATTTGATCGCATCTACAAATTTCTTTCCGGCAGATATATGTTTAGGAGTTAACGATGATATTTGTCTATTCAAATCCAAATAATCTCGTTCTGATCTCAGGCGTTGAACTTTTTTATTTAATTCTTCGTCCGATAAATCCCCTAATGTTTTTGGTTTATTTGTCACTGCCTTTCCGGACGGTACAAACCGAGTTAATTTCTTTCCACCAGTAACCGCTGAATACTTCTCTCGCATCTTCAGAGCCTTCTTACGTCCGGCATATGTATAGTCGCCGTTCTTCTTTCGATACTTTTGATTCTCTGTGAAATTTGTATATTTGTCCTGGATTTTCAATGCTCGTTTCTTTCCAGCATACGTAAGACTTCCATCAGTATTCTGGTATCTACGGACACCCCATTTCATACCAAGAACACCATGATGGCATAATACATATTCGTACATCATGATTCCTCCTCTCGAGAATTTTTACTTTCGACCATCACAAGTATTCGCCATTCGAGCTCACTAACAACATGATTAATTGACTCTGTGATAGCTGAGCTTGATGGAGGGTCAAACATCAATCGAACTTTATAGCCCATATAAGATTTCACAGCTTCTAACTGACTATCATTTTTCAAATAGTCGTCCCACATCGTAGTTTTATCCAGAATCTTAAAACCAGAAGCAGGTCCGACGCCAAGCTGATTGAGAATCATAAAAACTGTGTTGATATGCATAATGATATCTGCATCAAAGTGTTCATGCTCTTCTGGTATTCCAAGAATCTTCTTGATTGATGTAAGAATGCTGTCGTTCGCATTTGTGACTTCGCTCATTTGCATACCTCCTCTCAAATAAAAAAGAAGCCTATCGTCAGGCTTCTCACTTTAATGTCTCCATGGACATGTGTCATTCTTAGTTCTTGTAATTGGTGATGTGCTTAATAACAATTCTTTATCGCCATAATGTATCGCATCATGTGTACGCTTTGTGACTGTTATCAGATACTCGGGATTCAAAATATAATCTCGCCTTTTTAGCACATCATCCTTAGTAATCGGATTCATGTGATGTATTAGAATTTTATCAAATATCTCTCGACCATCAATTGCCAAATCGCATCCGTTATCTCTTGCTATAACAAAATCTCTCACTGATCGCCATTCTTTTGATCGATAAAAAACTTGATTCAGATACCTATCAAAACCAAAAGTGTCTTCGCCGACTCGACCATTCAATTTCAGATAGTCGTATCTTTCTTCGAATGTTAGAAATTTTATAAGTTCTGAATATCTTTTAATATTCATCTTCTATATCATCCTCCGTAGTTCCATTGCCACTATACTCCTTCATTGCTGCAATAGCATCCTTAAACATCTCCTCATTATTCTTCTGAGCCCGTACCATTTCTGCTTTTGCGTGGATGAGATCATTCTCAGCTTTAAGTTTCTCTATCTCGAGTTTATTCTTTACAGAACCAAGCTTCAAAAAATGAGTTGTTTCCTGTGATGATGCCGTTCCATTCATCAACCGCTCCTCGACCAAATCCATAGCCAAAGCAATAGCTCTGTTTTCTCTTGCCTCTGGCGTTAAAGCTGGTCTGAGGCTCTTTTTTGTGTCTTTGGTTGAGGTTTGCTTCACTTTTGCCATGTTTCTGATCTCCTTTCTTATAGTTTCCATACTGTTTCATAACACTTATAAAGACTTATGATATGGCGGAGGGATGCACAAAACAGAAAGGAGAAACTAACAAACTCTCAATAGGTGGCAGGTCCATTGAGATGTGCACTAGACCATATCATAAGCCCTTATAAGTATCATGAAACTCAAATATAAAAAATCCCCCCGGGGAATTTTCAAAGAGGGCGGCGATGCAGGGAGGGGGTGCATTTTTTCAGACCCCCCTCTATGCTTTTTCCACCACATATCTAGCCCAAAACAAGCTCTTTTGTAACTTTTGTGTAAATTCCTAAAGGATTTTCTGCAATAATTTCATCAATTGCTCGATTTATTTCTTTATCGCACTCAACTTCAGACATATCATCTGAAATTTTGGCAATTCGCATCAAATAACCACACGTATCTCTTCCTTTTTGAGCATCAAACAATTGCCATTGCGTGAACTGCTCGAATGGATCGAATGGATTATCTGTTGTTGTCAATAAAGATTGATAATTCATTTAATTCACGCTCCTTTCAAATACTTTGAAACTGTTGATGTTGAGACGCCTAAAGCATCTGCGATCTGTTTTAATGTGAAGTTCGAAGAAGACATTGCTTTTGCACGATTGATTTGAGATTCGGTCATAGCTTTTGTCTGTCTTGGTGTGGCACGTTGTCTCAATTCATCAATGTCTGCATTATTAAGAATCTTCTTTAATTTACTTTCACTGATTGCTCCAGCTTGAATAGCTTTCCATTCATTGTCTGTAATCTGTATGTTTCGAGCTCTTCTCGAGACAGAGCCAACTTCTTGTCGAAACTTTGTTAATGCTTGCTGACTCGCTTTCTTAACATCAGCAGACTTCCAATCAGGATTGTCCAATTGTTTCTTTTGTACTTCAGCATTAGCCATTCGTTGTGCGGCACGCTCTCTAGGAGCATTTAATAATGCATTATTAAGTTTCTCATCCAACGACTTAACCTCTGCTTTATACATTGTGTTGGCATTTCGGTTATATGCCACCTTACTTGTATTGGCTAGTTCAACACGTGCCTGATTCGCTAATGCTTTCATATCATTGGCATAATCGGCATATAGAAGTTCCATAGGGTGTCTAGCCTTTGATACTAGAGTGTATGCATCATCAGTATCAGCCATATTGGTACTCTTCTGTGTATGAACCTTGGTTCGATACTCTATGCTTCCATCTTTATTAGTGAATGTGACTTTTCCGGTAGCAGGGTCTCTCCTCTCTACTGGGGCATACCTATCTACCGCATCCTTATCGGCATAGGAGTAGGTTACTTTTTTACCATCCACGGTACGTAACTCCACGATACCTTTCTCTTGCTTACGATCTGGGTAGTATAGGTTATCTGCATCTTTATAGATAAGTGCACCTTCAGGTCTGCTTGGGTCATACCATTCTTTACCCTTAAGATTAATCTTGGGCGTACCTTGGCGTTTGTTTATTGTAGATTCGCCCTTACTTCTTGAAATGATAGTAGCGGCGCCACCATAGCCAGTAATGTTTCCATCCTTATCCGTCTTAACCTGATACTCTTTTCTCAATGCTTTAATGTTGTTATCAATCTCACTTTGCTTGTAGTCCAGCTTATGTTTTCCAGCATCAATAACTACCATAGAATGTCTTACTGCTCTAGCCATTTCTTCTGGTGGTGCTCCTGCTAAGGTCATATCACTGATAAGGTTTGAAATTCTCCCCATTTCATTCTGAGTATTGTCTTTACCAGTCTTTGGGTCTTTCATATATTTCATACCGGGACGTTCTGGGTATGACATTTTTGGATCGAATCCCTCAAGACCTTTTAATGGAGGCGTTGAGGCGATCTTAACCCTTCCTGCTTTGTCGTGTGTTGGAATACACATAACAGTATCACCATCAAAATCAGCTCCTGATAAACGCTCAGCAACCGTGTGATTAATACCGACTGCGTCAATAGATTCGGTTCCGATTATTCTTCTACCTTCTGGATTTTTATCAGTAACAGTAAGTATTGGAATTTCAAATGTTCCACCATGCGGATAACGAATCAATGCTAACTTAGTTCCTGGCGTATATCCAGGAGCATACACTTCGTTCTCCTTTAAAGAATTGATAGGGAGTATTACATGGTATTTCTGCCCCGGTAACGCTGCCGCTTTCAAATGAACTGATGCTGAATCACAACTATCAGCAAATTTCTCTAAGAAATGTTTTTTAATCACAGGGTTCGTGATCGATTTAATCTCTTCAAACTCATCTCTTCTGTCTGCCTTGGCTAAATCCAGCTGTTTGCCCGCCATTCTCAATGACTGCTTTGCCAAGAACTGAGATGGTAACGTGTCTTTCCATTCAGTCCAATCACCCTCATCGGATCTTTTATTGATCAATCCAAGTTTCTTTTTACCAGTCTTTGGATCATCATACCAATACTGACCTCCTTGATCAGCATCTTTGATGAGTGAACCAAAAGGATTGTCTGGATCATTCTTGATGTCTTTCAACACATCCATCTTTGCTACTGACTTAGATTTGTTTGTATTGAAGATGGCATCAATACCATCGGGAAAATCTTTTGGATCTCCATAAACAGCCATACCTTTTATGTATTTCTTACCGTCAACCATAATACGAACCTGAGAATAACGAGATTCGCCAAGCGATAAGTCAGCAACACCAGGACGAAGCTCTACTACTCCATCCTTTTCAATTCCGCCATCCTCTTTATAGCGGATCATCAATCGCCTTGAATCCATGCTCTCTGGATAATGGAACTTCTTTTCAAAAGTATCACCGCCATCTCTCGAAATGTAATCTTTCAAGGATTGTACTCTATTGAAATCATATATTTCTTTATGCTCAATTCCAGGCTTGCATAATACTCGCTGATTTGTTTGTTGCCCTGGGTTGGTTGCCTGTGGTATTCCACCTTTGTAAACGTTATACCCATCTCTCTGCAACAGATAGAGAGCTTGATCTAATTTCTCCTTTGAAATATTCAGCTCTCGCTCTACACCTGTACCAACCTCAACCATTTCCTTCTTATCCACTTGTTCTTTCAAATATTTTGCAGTGTTTCTCGCCTGCTCCATACGCTGTTCAGAATGTGGATTAAGTAACGATCTGACTGTCGATTCATTGATACCCATCTTACGTCCAATCTCTGTTGCTCCAAGACCATCATCTCTGAGTGACTTTGCCCTTGCTACGTCATACATTCTTCGTTCATCTTTAGCCAGAGCTTTCTCAGTACGATACTGTGTTGTCGTCAATCCGAATGTCTCTTTAATATTCTCCGGAGTTTCTGTCCAACCAGTCGCTTTTAATTCTTCAACTCGACTAATGAAGTCTCTCTCATGCTGATATGGATCCTCACCAGAACCCCATGGATATCTACCTGATCTTCTAGGCATTCCATAATGCTCAAGGAATTCGTTCGTTGTCATCGAGCCACATCCCTGATATGATTCAATTTCTTCTGCAATAGGATTCAATATCTACACCTCCCTGTCGTCAAAGTTTTCTAATGCTTTGTTAAGAGACGTGATCTTGTCCATGATTGGTAAAATATCTTCAGCAGTTGGCTCATGAACAATTACTTCATTGTCCTTATATAAGCGTAACTCCATCTGTATATCTCCTGGTTTGATTTTGTATTCCAAACAAAAAAGAGCAGCGTATACTTCAAGCTGCTCCATGTGACCAGATTTTCCAGTCTTAAGATCATGTATTCTTAATTTATTATTTCTAAATGATATAGCATCAGTTGTACCAAAGAAATATGGTGAGTAATATAACACCACTTCGGTACTCATTTTAAAACCAATAGCATCATTGACATATGCATACAAGGTTTTATTTGATCTGGGCTGTTTGATTCCTAAGTCAATAGTTCTCTTTGCCCAATCATGAAGCTTTGTCCCTCTTTCTTTTGCCCGCATATTATCATATACGGTTAGTGCTTTTTCAGTGTCATATCTAAGCCATGCCGACTGACTAGCACTGAATGGTGCATGAAGCCCCTCAAGATTTGAATGTTTCACGAAGTTCATTTAATACGTCCTCCTCATTTTCTGGAAATATAAATCTGGAAAATGACATCTCATTCATTTTCTCAACATAGTAATCTTGATTCGGTCTATGAGAAGCTTTCGCCTCTTTCTTGACTTCTAAGGCAGCCCACTTATCTTTATATAAGACAAGTAAATCTGGAATGCCTTGAATATCACTCGAATCGAGTTTGGTTACTATACATCCGGGAAACATCGTTTTAAGTTTCTTTTTTAATCCTGCCTGAAACTTATTCTCTTTCACTTTAACCCCTCCTTAAATATAAATGACCCCGGGCCCGAAGGACACCGGAGTACGTTCCAAAGTCAAAGGTAAGAGGAAATGTTGTGAAATACAGAATATCACACTTTCCTCTCATAAAAGGGCATGATATTTCCGCGGGGTATGTTTTATTCGCACTGAATCATTTTACATATTCAAAGTGGTAACCCATGTGCGTTGCTCTTCTATTGTGACCTCTCAATATTTCACAAATACTTCCAGCGCTACCACCAATTGCATCTGCACATTCGGATATGGAATTAAATGTTTCTCCGGTTTCGACTATCCGAACAGCTCGTCCTTTTCTTCCACGATATTCTTTTCTCGAAATATCATAATTTGCTCGGGGATCTTCTACACGAATAATGTGATAACCTTTACAAGTACATAATCCATTGTTTCCTCTTGTGACTTTTCCAAGCCAAGTAACATCAACGCCCAATCTGAATGCGCATGCTCGAATAGAATTGAACTCTTCACCAGTTTCTACAATCCTCACTCGCACTCCATCTCGTTTTGTTTTATAACTCATAATTTCTGTTCTCCCTTCATTGCAAAAAGAAAAGCGTCAGTAAAAACCAACGCCTCTCTTTAATATAAATTTACTGTTTGTTATCATCAGTAAATTTCTTAACAATATCACTTACATATTTCTGCTCCTTACATCTACAGATTCTATCCACTATTGGATAAACACAAAGAAGTAACACCACGCACTTTACGGCAAACTCAAATAATAACATTTACTCGTCTCCTTTCTACTTGATATAATCATATGTTGGAATCAGATCGTCCACATCACAACTGAGCGACAAAGATAAATTAATAACTGCTCGTAATGTCGGCATAGACTTTTTCTGTAAAAATCTTGTAATGGCTGATTCAGACAATTCCGCTTCCTTTGCCAACGATCTTTGTGTGTAATTACGCTCAATCATAAGATCTCTTAAATTATCGCTAAAAATGTCAATAAATTCAGTTTCACTCATGGTTTGTTTTCACCTCCTAAAAACTTGCACACATGCAAGCGCTTATTTTCTTATATAATATATATTTTTTTTAATATCGATTAAGGGTGCTTGCATACGTGCAAGTAATGCCCAAAAATGGCTTAAATACGTGGTTTTTTGAAGTCCAAAATTGCACGCATGCAAGTCGTCCAAAAAATTCACAAAAATCACTCTCAAAAAACTTTCGTCCATGCAAGTATTTTCGTCCATGCAACTTCTGTGTGTGCAAGTTTTCCATCCATGCAAGCTATTTTGCTCCAAAATAACCACTCAAGATCCCTGCATAATCATCCCTCATCTCAATATATTTCCGGCTGGCTCGACACCCTTCTTTTAATATTTCATGCTGTTGCTTTACTGAAAATCCGAATGTCATATCTACCTTAGTCCCTCTCCATTCTTCTCTGCCGTCTGAACAAGAATAAACCCGAACTCGACATTTCTTATTCCCGATAACTGATTGATGCCATATCAAACGATTTAACGTCACCCCGTCCGCTCGAAGTTCATCGACCAGTTCGCAAAACAAATGACCCGCATCTTTGTTGTCTTTACATAAAACTGCAATAGTAGTCATATTAATCGCCTCCTACTTTTTAGCTTGTTCTTCCAAAATCTGGTTATGTATGATATTACATTTATTCATATCCTTACAGCGAACTTCTATATGAAAATCGCCTAGAATACTCATATTTACTTTCACAGGTTCAAAATATGGACAATTCTGACAATAGCTCTCAACAAATAGATTTATCATACTGGCTTCACACCCCCTCCAAAATCATCAAATATTCCAAAGGTACTTCTCAAACTACTCGACTTAAATACATTCTTCTTAGCATTGTCATACATAACAATCACCCTGCTAAAAATATCAACACGAACAGTCTTGCCATCCTTATCAATTTTTGCCGGAACTGTAAACGTTGACTGCCGAATGTCATAAACAACTTTATCTTTGATAAATTCATTTATCTGGTTCTCCAGATCAATACTCTTACGAGAATCAAAAACTTTTACCTTCATATTCAATCACCTCATTCATCTTCATACATAAACACCAGTTATATAATTTGTCTTCTACCCTACGCTTTGATAAAGCCCGGGCAAAAAATAAAACCGTAGGATGTCTACGGTTTATCAATACAATATGCCAAAATATTCCGTGCTTTACCGAGAAAGCTAAATAATCGGATTCGACATAATCTTGTCCGATCAATCTGCATAAACGCGCGTACAAATGTTCGCTGACATCTAAACTATTAGAACTCATTTAATGTCACCACCTTATTTTTATCTTCATATTTACTGAAATGATTACAATCACAGCCACAACTCTCTATAAATCCTGGGTGATAATGTCTGCAATTGAAACATTTCGGTCGCTCCTTCATTTCTTTGATAGTGTCGACAATAGTTTCTAATATCTTATGTTCTGGCCATAGCCAATCAACTTCACAAGCATTACCTTCGTTAGTTGCACGATCTACAATTTTTACATTGCGCTGGGGATCAGCAGAATAAAAACTCAAAGTTATATCACAATTCGTTTCCTCTCCTAATCTATGTATCATTTCCAATATATGTCCCATCTTTGCGCCTCCCTCAGTTTTCTTTGATTCTCTTGAAAAATACTATCTTAACTGTATCATCTATTGAGTGGCTTATTATATAACATAACAAGATGTTCAAATCTGACATCACCCATCGATCTTGAATAATAAGTCACAAAATATCTATAAGTTTTCTTCTCCATTGTTTTTCTCCTTTATATGATTTATAAACTCTTCACATCCTGTTAATATAAATCCAATTATGGAATATATAACCAGCATATAAGCCCATGGTAAACTTATCATTAATTCGATAAATGTAATTCCTGCACTATCACCATGCGTATGTATACTAAGAAATATAAATATTGCCACAACCAAGCATACAAATGTATAAAGACAAAGCATTAATTGTTATCATCTCCTTTTGTTTCCGACTTCCAAAAACAAAAGACCCAATGTATTTCTACACTGAGCCTTTATATTCCTAATAATCTTCCATATTAGTTTTGTCTAATATTTTGCCATCAACATTAAAATTAAGTATATAGTTTGATGTTCTGTCTTCCCTCGTCATTCCAAAATCAATCGTTTTTCCTGGTGCATAAATCCATCCAACAACTTGACCAGCTTTAGTTGAAGCTATTCCCAACCATTCATATACAGTATTTAGGAATAGATACCCCTTTATCCGCAAGTTTTCATTGGCATAGAATTGTGCTCGTGATATAAGAAGTTCGTTCACTTTAGAATCTTTCGTCCAAAAAGAGCAATTACTATCAAACCGCTTAGAATACTTATTTAATTTTTTTGTCTCTGTCATAAATATCACCTCCATAAAACGGTACGTTTTCTACGCGAAAAACAATTTAAAGCGATGTGGAACGTCCATTCATCTTTACAGTATCGAGTGTTGAAGTGTCATCCGAACCTTTACCATCTTCCTTTGTTTGATTATAACGATCTATCGCATCGTCTATCTCGACCGGAAAGTTAAGAAAAGTCCACAACTTTCCAATACATTCGTCACACAAATCAAAATGTATATTACTTGATGCCATTAAATTGCAATGTTTTAACATACATCCTGTAAATTCTTGCCTATTCTCAACATAAAACTTACCGCATCTATCACATCTCTTTGCATTTGCCATAATTACTCCTCCTTATAATCTTCTAAATATACTATCAGGCGCTGGTTTAAAATCTTCCTGCCATTCCCGAATAATTGGTTCAAATATTCCAAGGTCGTCGGGAATCAAACTATCAAAAATATAAACTCGATTACTCATGCAATCATCAACACAAATTTGATTTTGATAATTGCGAACAAGTTCTTTAAAGAAATATAAATCGTCTTTGTTTTTTATAGAGACATTCAAACCATCAATATTACGTATAAAATTATAATCTGCCAACCAATAATATAATTCTTTAGCGTTGGTGTACACATATACTCTTTTTATGTTTGAATATCTCCTTTTGTAATATCGGGCAATCCGACATGGATTCGTAAACAAAAAAGGCTCTCCGCCTGTTAAGCAAAGAACCTCAGCTTCTCTTAATTCCTCATCTGTGACATAAGGAATATCGTTTATATTATATTGGTTATTACAACAATACTTACAATTTCTATTACATAATGGTGTAACCATTAAATGTATGACTTTCTTTGTCGAATCTGTTTTAGGATTTAATTCTGCCATAATTACTCCTCCTTTGTTTTACTCATATATTCATCTAAAACTACACGAGCAATTTCCGAAAATGTATTTAATTTCTTAATTCCACGATGTTTGAAATAATTATCTGCATCACGGGAATTCGTCCAATAGTAATCGGGACACATAGCTCTAACGTATCCTGCCTGCGCCGGTTTGAATAATATTTCAATACCTGGTCTAATACAAATTAGATATTTGCTATAATATGTAACATAAGGACAAAAGACTGCTAGTTTATTCATAATACGAAGATTCAAACGTTCGACCTCATCACGACTAGCAGTTATTATCAATATCTGCATAATCCATCCTCCTATCTAAAGAATAAGAGCCATATAACTGAATATATGACTCCAATGAAATCAAGACACACTAACACGCCTTGAAATACTAAGATGTTCTCAAACCATTTTGGTCCTTGATCTAAACCGATTAAAAGTTTAGTTTTAAAATCTAGCCCAGCAACAATTGCTTTGACAATAAATGTCGATAAAAAGGTTATTATAAGCAACACAATAGTCAATTTAACTCCTATCATAATATTCCTCCTTAATCTTCGTCTGTATCATCGGATTCAATAGGTAATCCAGTAATCAACTCTGAATATGGAAGCCGCTCGATCCACTTACAAAACTCTCGCCATTCGTCCAGCTTATGATCTTTTCTCCACCGGTAAATATTTGCCAGCACCTCATAATTCATCATAACATTACGAGTCTGGTTGTAACTACTCGGAAGAAGCTGAATCATCTGCCACCAATATTTTTTATTTCGGGTATCAAGAAACATTTTTCTATTTTTATTCAATCTCTCAATGACTATTTCGAGGACTCCTCGAGGATATAACTCATAATCATGAGCCGAATCTCCATCTGACATCACAATAAAAGAATTAATGAAATCGTCGCCTTCTTCGAAACCTGTCGATAACTGATCACACGAAAAATCCTCCAGCGTAAACTCTTTATCGTGAATCTTATCTATCACGTTGCTATTGTCAGAAATTACACCAATCGTATATGCCGCCGGAAGATCATCAAAATCTTTCCACCAATATAAAGGTGCGGTGATTCTCACATACACCGGCATCATTCTCATAAAGTTTCTACGGTCTGTACCAGCATTAGATAAACGCTGCATAAGTAAATAATCAGTCTTTCCAATATCAATATAATCATCAACTTCATGATCGGTTTTGACTATTGTACTATCGCTTTTCTCCCAACTATTCATAGGATTCCGCATCCCTTCAATAATAAACTCCATCTGCTCCGGACTCGCCAGAACTACGTTTTCTAATTTAATCATTTCTAATCACCATACCCTTCCAACCAAACTAAAATAATATCATCTTTTGCTTCCATTTCTTTTATGTTACGTTTTAATAGACTATCAGGTAACGGCAAGTCTTCGAGATGACAAACATTAACCACAATCGATTGAAAGCTACCATTCATTATTGCTATATTGTTTTTTGCAACAGCAAGTAAATCTTCTAATTTAATCATTTCTTCTCATCTCCTTTCTACTGTGATGCATCTTAAAATTTTTTAACCATCGTATCCATCCTCCGAAAAATGTATTTCCATTAGATCAGCAATCATTAAATATTCTTTTGCAATTTTTCCTCCACGCGTGTTTTTTACTTGATTTCTGAATTCGTCGATGGTTCCTAAAAAACATCCACAGGATACTTTTACTGTTTTGTCTTGACATCTGAAAAATGTCGTAGATCTATAACAAGTGCCGAAACCTTTGATCACGGCATAATTGATGCTCTTATCCACCTGAGCATCACCACACACATTAGCATCTCCACATACCCGAGCATTATCACATACCCGAGCATTATCACATACCCAAGCATTACCAGACATACTAAGATTTTCCTCTTTTTCAACGAACCCACCACGAGCTCCTTTTTCTACATTTCCAAAATCAATTAGAGCCTTAATTCTATATAATTTTTTTCCTTTATATTCGATTGTTTCATTTGTTAATTCATATTTTTTCATGGTTTATCTCCTTTCTTGACTATGCATAAAAATAACTCGAATCCACTCATTAAAATGAACTCGAGTTATGACTCTATATAGCTTCAATTACATTTACTTCTCATCCTTCATTGCTTCTTTAATCTCTCTTGAAATATCAGCAGCAGTTATCTGTCTCTCCTTCCTCTCGTAATATTCTTCCTTAGATATCTCAGTCCAGTTACCCTCTTCATCGCCTTCTGGTTCTCTGAAGAATCTGTTAATCTCAATCTTCTCCTGTTTACCATCCTCTGTTTTCAGCGCATAGAACACTCCGACAGTATCAAAATCGCCGTTCTTTTTATCTGTTAAGAAATATTCGCAATAAACTTCGATTGGTTTTCCTGGCATATACGGCATTGTTATAGGAAACATCTCGTCAATAATTCTTTCAACCATTACAAAAGAATATGTATCATTGCAGTTATGAATACTGACACAATATGAATGGTTATTATCCTCGTACTTGACAGTTCCGTCAGCATACACGTACTTAAATAAGGAAAACATGCGTTTGCACTGATAGATACGCTCTTCTCCCTTCAAATCACTCATATCAGAAATATCACTCCATACCTCGTCGGTATCCTCAATCGGTGTTAATGGTTTACCATTTATGAGCCGATTCAATATCGCCTGAGTCATTCTAATACTGAAACCAGAATGATCATCTTCGTATAAGCTTTGAAAAGCTTTTAATGCACTCTCGCAACAGGCACATCCATAATCAAACTCTCCATCTTTTCTGTTTGGATTTTCTTTCTTACATGCAATTTTAACTTCATTTTTAGCCCAATCTAACATGTTACTCATTACTTTCATCCTCCATTTCTTTCAACTTAGAATCAATAACGTCTTGAATAGATTTATCTTCCAGCCAAACCTGCAAATGTCCATCACATATGGATATATTCCGCACACCCTGATTCAAAATATCAGCATTCAAATATTTTTCCGCCTTCACAAGCGGTTTTGGAAGTTTTATTTCTGGGCATGGACAGTTACCATTTCCAAAAATATAAACATCACAACTACAATGTTGTAATAAATCTCTTAATTTAATCATCTCTTTTTACCTCCTTACAATCACTACTCATACGCCCACTAGGGCTTTGTATTCTTAGCCATTTTTTAATCTGATCTAAGATGCTTACACCAGTTAAATAATGCATGATAGATTCTTCAATGTAGAAACCAAGCCATATAATAAGCACCACAACAAACCCGATTAACCACATTTCTTCTTACCTCTCTTTTTCTCAAGAACATAATTTCCGTAATCGGCAGGGCGTATGAATGTTTCTTTTTCATGCTTCCACTGCCCGTAACCTTTACGTCCAGTTCTTATGTTTCTATCTTTTGTGTACATACTGGAAATATCATTACTCATATAACCTCTCCTTCGCTTTCCTGCTTTGCCAATCCGGTATCCAAAATGCTTCTGCACCGATTGCTACAAACCCGCTGCTCATAATGAATATCAACTCTATTCGTAAGATTTCCGCAAACAGCGCAAGGCTTTTTATCCTTTGCTAAAATATAGAAATCGCCAAATGTCTTAGTTAACTTTTTATTGAATTCATAAAAATTCATAGCCTATTCTGCCCCCTCTCCAAACAACATACCTCTGATTTTATTAATCACTTCTTCCTTCCCGTCTTCAAAGCCTTTGTTATACATCTCTTCATATATTTCCATGACGTCCGGAGAGCCCAAACCATTGATCTTCGCATTGAGATCATAGCCGGTATTCTCTTTAAGTCTTCTAATTCTCTGGATGAGTAAAACTGCCTGAAAAAGCTCCCATTTCTCAACTTTAATTTCGTAGTGGCTCTCTATATAAGAATTCAAGATTGCAAATATAAACTCATTCTCAGTTTCTCTAACTTCCGTCACAATCTTGTGGGTTATACTATTTACACCAGTTGCTAAATCTTCCATGGCCTATTTCTCCTCGCTTTGAATCTCTTCAAATTTGTTTGAAAATTCACGATATAACAGCTCCACAGTATAATCTGCAAGCTTCTCCAAATCATACATAATGTCGTAAAATTTATTAATTTCGACATAATCTATGATATGACGGTATCTGTACATTGTGCCCTTATATGTTGAAGTCACTTTAAACATCACATATTCCCGTTCGTCATCCTTCTCATGTTGAAATATTGAAAATGGAAGCTTCTCATACAACTTCTCCTCAAATAATTTAACAAACTCATCAATATTATTTCTATCTGCCATTTCATTATCTCCTTTCAAAAAGAAAAGACCCGATACCTGCCATACCGAGTCTTTGAAATATATTTACTTAACAATTGATACCAGTCCTGTTTCTGCACTGAACCGATATAAGTTATATGACAATATCTGTGTGTCTGGAACTTCTGTGTCATTTATATGTTTAACACTTTTTCGTAAGGATTCGGATAATGATTCGACATCAATTCCATATATAATAATCAATTCGTTTGTCGATGACAGAATAATATAATAATCATCAACATTAAATTTCTCACAAACACTTTTTAATACCTCTGGTATAGCAATTAAATTTGCCCCTCCGGTAAAAGTCTTGTTTGTGAGTACGTACATCGAACGATCGATAGAGATTGATTCTCCAATATCTTTATTCATACTCAATAGTAAATCGTAGATATTTCTGTTGACTACACCAAAGAATTTAAGTGTATTTTCTTTAGCAATATTATACATTTCGTCCAGATTACTATTATCAGGAATATCGTCCAACAATACCGATGCTCTGCCGGATTCATCTATCCATATCAATACTCTAAATACAATTGCCAAATCTAAAAAACGAATATGCGGACATAATTCCAGTATATTTTTATTTGCTTCATAATTTACAACTTCAAAATAAATATTATCCTTCCAGAATTCGAGCGCTTTTTTAACATCGTATTTTTTATTCTCAGTCTTATTTTCTTTATATTCCTCATATATCTGGTTTGCAATATCATTGATTGTTTCCTTATTTTTGATGAAATTAATATCAAAATACGGACGTAAATATATTATTGGAGACCATCCTTCCTTCATAAAGTGTAATCCTATTTGTTTTACGCCATTATTTTTAGTAAGTTCCCTCACTTCTACATCGAAGCCACATAACTTAGCCACTTCATCTTTTACATCCTCACAAAACATTTCAAATAATTTTGCCATAAATTATTCCCTCCTAAAATGTAAATTACTTTTCAAAATCGCCCAACACGATTACTGCGTTTGTGTATAGTGATGCTACTTCATCTGTAAGAGATGTAATAACATTCATAAGTCGAACTAAACATCCCAAGGTTTCTAACTGTAAATGTAGCGGAAGTCGATCGAAGTTACTCACCAAATAGTTAAGTTGGTTCAGAAATACACTCAATCTTTGATTCATTTCCATTTCATTATCATTCATAATTTTAGTTCTCCTTTCACTAGCGGAACAGGATATAACGAAGCAATATCAAGCAAATAAGCACCATAATGTGATTTTTTCATTCGTTTCTTAATCTCTTTCTTAAACCGCTTAGCAAACCGGCGATAAATATTTTTTCGAGTATCAATCGCGTATTTCTTTTTATCTAACTCAGGTTCCATCTTAATAACCTCCATATTTTCTTGATTGTCAAACAGTATGGCTGCACCATAGCACTCTGAACAATTCATTTAATCACCTCCTCAAATCCTCGATCTTCCAACATACGACACAAATCAACCAATAAAAGCCGGCGAATATCAAATACACCGGCCATAATGTAACTATATAAATATAATTACTATTCAATATATAAGTTCCGTCTGGAGCCTCATGGCACGCAAGCCAATAACCAATACTGATCCAAACAGACATGACTATGATTGCAAATGTCATCGCCATAAATATCACCCCTTTTAAATTCTGTTATATGCTTCATGCTTAGCATAATGATCTCGATTTTTTACAATTGATACTACGTCCACAACACCTTTTAATCGTTCTGCGCCTCTGCATAAATCACTTAAAATATCACTTAGACTTACACCAGAATCATCGATATAATAATCCGGTTGTAAATGAATATCTCCAATAGCATCTCCAGTCTTATGAACGACACTCGTAACCTGAATATTTATATCTTTCACATAAATATTCGTGGTTAATCCAGGCTTCACGCTGCATAAGGTATTAAGTGCCGACTGCACCCGTTTAGCAAATACGGCTTTTTCGCATGGATCTTTTGTCAATACCAATATATGTATCATATTTTTTCTACCTCCTCTTTTGGTTTTGCTTTTCTGTGATTCATATTCCACACTCGTTTTACCTTTTCATTGTAATCAACGATTAATTCGACTGAATAAGAAAATTTCCCACATTCCTTGCATTTTCGTTTCCGAATTATTTTATTCCCTGGCGTATGTACCTGATCGCAAGACATCAGTTTACCACCACATTTACATACCATATTTACTTCTCCTCAAAATACACTGGCTTTGTTGAATGCAAATTCACTGGCTCATCTAAGCAATCATTACATGGATCCTTTACATCTTCCACTTCATAGTGCTTACATTTCTCACAATATTTCCAGAACTCAACTTCTTTATATCCATACTCCATTGTTAATCACCTCCCTATCAAAAACTCAACTGACTCGCCAAAATCTATGAAATATGAAGGATTTACACTGAAAGCATTAGCGAGTTTCATCAATTCCGTACATCTCGGAACTACCAAAGCATTTACATACTTAGATATTGTCATGATGCTTAAACCGGATTCCTTTGCTGTTTTGCGAATGCCCCATCCACGTTCATTCATCTTGTTACGTAAACGATCTGCGAATTCCTGTTGCCATCTTTCAATTGTCATATAAATATTTATACCTCCTAAAAAACAAAAGACCCGATGTTTTCACCGAGTCTTCATTCACTAATATGTGAAATATGCCAATATATATTTCTTATAATTAGCTACCACAGTTGCTGCAATCTCATCTACAATCAATCTTCCGGTTATGAGTTTGTCCGCAAAATCGTATACCTTATATTCAAACCTATCTAATTCTCTTGTCTGAATAGATATGTATAAATAATCGTATTCAACCTTACAGAATACTCTTCCTTTAATTGATTCTTTCAGTTTATCTCGCAATGCTATGGAAATTAAATATTCATAATCTCGCATATAATCACTCCTTCCTCTCATATAAGGACATGATTATTTCGCGAATGAATTACCGCACCATTTTGTTTCATTGAATTTTTTCTTCTCCTTCAATGCTTTACTTATGGCAAGATCAATTCCGCTCCTACTTTTCAAATGGTAATAATATAAATCTTTAAATGGCGTATTGAGTCGATCAATTCGACCAGCAGCCTGTGTCACAACCTTATAACTGTAGTTCTGTGAATAGAATATAATTGTATCTGTCTTGATACTATTCCAACCTTCACATCCAGCCGTATACTGAACCAGATATACCCATCGCTTTGTTTTTGGTATAGGTTGGTGAGCATGACCAGACCATTCGGCCACTTCAAAGTCCTTACTATTACCATCGTGGTTGCTAAACACATGTAATAGCATCTCTCGCTCATAATCAAAATTGTAAAAAATAATAGCTCTAGGAGTTTTCTCAAGAATCTCCAATAGAGCTACTATTCTGGATTCGTCTTCGTTAACGACTCTTCTTAAAATATAACAGAGACCCGATGCCTGTTGGATAGGTTCATTTTTGTATGGATCCCATCTATTTTTCACAACTGATTTATACTTAGTGACATCATATGTTACATAAATATCATTATGGTGAGCGATTGTCTGACGCTTGAAGTCCATATCAATCAGTATTTTTTTTCTCAAACGAATTAATCGACCGGTATTGATATATCTATCGATCTGCGGATATTTTGTAAATCGAGAATACACCACATGCTGTTGGATGAACTCAGATCTGTTCTTATAGAAACCGTTTGCTATGAATACCGGAATATAATCAGACCAAGTATCTCCAGCTGTTGCCGACAACAATATCCAATTATTTGACTTTGTTATCTTCAGAAATGCCTTAACCCAAGCTCCAGATCCAACAACTCGCTGCTCGTCAAATATAAAAAATGCATTTTTTACATCTACATACTTCTTTATATTATTCCACGAATCGATGGTGATTTTCACACCGCCATTTAATAGGTTTTTCTTTGGGTCGGTAGATAGTAGATAATTAGCTAGCTCGCCTTCCCACTCCAAAGTATCGCGTTTCATAGCGGTTGTGATGATATATAAATCTTTTGGTTTTTTCATCGGTTTATAGTCTGGATTTATACTACCGCCTTGTTCTTTGAAGT
>ENA-OPMP01000045-OPMP01000045.1-human-gut-metagenome-genome-assembly--contig:-NODE-45-length-56928-cov-28.986180_pt1 | contig 56928 bp, 47 predicted proteins | sample MGYA00241527_ERZ501751 | MGnify/ENA primary metagenome ERZ501751 (study PRJEB25962, sample SAMEA2042647) | human gut metagenome | biome: human gut; feature: human-associated habitat; material: faeces... | reverse complement strand
TGCTCGAAACAAACGCTAACAAGAATTAAAATCTAATGACCGATTGGGGTTAAAAAGCAAAACGCATGCAAAATCTTCCCACGCTCCTAACGCCCCACCCATAGTTTCACCCCCTATGCCATTCCTAACGGAGGCTGTCTGGCATAACAAAAATACACGACAAACTACATTGAAAACAACACGTTTCTTTTGAATGAGCAAAAAGTTGATCGCAAATATGCGATTCTCGTAAGCTTTTCGCATCTCGCTTAAAATCAGCGCCTTACAGGATTATCATAAGATTTTACGCCTTCAAAACCACACTTTATGTTGCGAAACATGCTCAATCGAAGTGCGAAACATGGTCTTTCGTAGTGCGAAACATGCCCAGGCGAGGCTCGAGGAGGCATCTTTCGCAACTCGATACATGCCTAACGGCAAAGACGAAGTTTGATTTTGGCGCCTCTGTCGCACAAAACCGACGTTTTCGCTCTCTATTTCACCCGAAAACCTCAACAAACTTTTTATCAAAAAATCATGATAATACTCACTTCCTGCACTTTGCTAACGTTTCTTAATCACGCCTCACCCGTAAGGCCATCGCGTACACAAAAATTTGTCTCACGCACCCTTCACATATATAATAAGGTGTCACCTTTTTCGATTAAACGTACAAACAAGTCGCAAAGAATCACTACCTTTGCAAACAGAAACTAATGACAAGCATGAGAAAGACCATCATCGCCCTTTTCTTTTTACTGACAGCCCTGCTGCCCCAGTTAGCGCAAGCACGCCGCTATACGGTCGTTATATCGCTCGACGGTTACCGTTGGGACTATCCCCAATGGTACGACACACCCTTCATCAACTTCATGGCCGAGCATGGAGTGAAGGCCGGACTGATCCCCTCGTTTCCTTCCAAGACATTCCCCAACCACTACACCATGACCACTGGTCTTTACCCCGACCACCACGGCATCGTGGCCAACGAATTCTTCGACACAAAAACAGGCGACCGATTCGCCCTTTCCGATGCGAAGCAAAAGCTCGACCCACGCTACTACGGCGGCGAGCCTGTTTGGAACACCGCCGCCAGACAGGGAAAGCGCGTGGCCGTGTTCTATTGGCCTGGTTCCGACGTCAAGGTCAACGGTCGTTACCCCGATGTCTACTACGCCTACGACCGCAAACCCCGACTGACGCTGGACGAACGTGCCGACGGCATCATCAGCCAACTGAGTCTGCCTGAGAAAAAACGCCCCGACCTCATCATGGCCTACATGGAACAGCCTGACGGCAACGGCCACAAATATGGTCCACAAAGCAAGTTGACTCGTGGAACGGTACTCTACGTCGACTCGCTCCTGCAGTCGCTCTACAATCGCATGCAGAAATTGCCTTACCACGCCGACATCAACCTCGTGGTGCTTTCCGACCACGGCATGGCATGGGTGCCAGGCGACCACACCGTGAAGCTCCTTCCCCACCTCAAGCCCGAGTGGTACACGGCCGTCTCGGGATCGGTCCCGGCCAACATCTACGCCAAGGAAGGCTGCAAAGACTCCATCTACAACGCCCTTAAAAATGTAGACCATATCAGCGTGTGGAAAAAGGAGGATGTGCCCGCCTACCTCCACTATGGCTCCAACAGTCGCGTGGGCGACGTGGTGGTGAGCCCCGACCTTGGATACGTGGCCTACGACAAGCCAATCATCGCCGGCGGAACCCACGGATTCGACCCGCAGCTCTTAGACATGCACGCATTATTCCGCGCCATCGGTCCGGCCTTCTCTCACACGGAGATTCCCCATTTCCGAAACACAGACATCTATGAGCTTATCTGTCACCTTGTGGGCATCACGCCCGCACCCAACGATGGCGACCTCAACGAGATCAAGGAAATCCTGAAACCCTAATTGGAGAATCTACAAATCTCATAAGATACGAATACGCACATAACTGTCACACCAAAATTACAAAAAAATGTGGGTGATGTGAGGTGGTTAGTAGTCACTCCATATACCTTTTATTGCCACAATGGTTCGTTTTCCCAACCAAAAGGAAAGCCAAGGGCAGCCTTATCTATTTCTGAAAACGTAGCAAAAAGTCTGTTCATCTTATCAAGCATATCGTTGTTTGGAGATATAATGCCAAGGAAGTACTTGATGATGCACATATCAAAGTACACTTTCAAAGGATCTGTCGGCAAGGTAATCCAAGGACGTGACATTCTGATTGGCATGGTAGCACGAATAGAGAACACCCTATTCCATACACGTGCATGATGACAACATGAGTTTCTTGTTACAGTGATAATGGTAAGCCAAGATTCAAAAGGTGCAACTTGCAAGCCAAATGACTGTGCGATACGCTTCTTTATCTTCTTATTCTTGATGTTAGAATAAATATTGGTGATTACACCAAATGGCAATATCTCGGTCAGCATCCATGAAGGTGGGTACTGATTGGTATATGTCTCTTTGAAATGGTTGATGAAATCCTCTTTTGTATGGTTCAGTTCATCTTCTATAAGACGTATAGAGCGATGAACTTGGACGGATTTGAGAAATTGTTGGCATCAGTCTGTCTTTCACTTTTCCGAATTTCTCACCTGGCTCGAGCATCAACGCAACACCTGCGCTTTCTTCTGTTGCTTCCTTCCCAATCCAACATCTTATAAATTCATCTTTTTCATAGGTCAAGCGCTGCGTGGCAGGGTCAGAGATACGGATTTTGTATTTGCCATTCTTGCAGTTTTGAATATCGTAGCATACCACAAAATGATTTTGGTTCCAATGTAATATGCAAGGAAACACCCCTTCTGTTGCCAATTGCCCAAAAGTCATTTTCATTCCGATTGTGTCAAATCCGATGTGTTGAGCACATTCTGCTATTCCTTGCATCGTGACGCCCCTTCGGGAAATGAAGCAATGTCGGCGTAACATTTCCGCAGAATAGTTTAAGCCATAGTACTTGGTTATCATCCGCAGGGAGGTCGGACCACAATCTGTTGCGTTGAGCTGCTTGTAATGAGGGAAACGTTTCAGTTGCATCTATATCGAAAAGTTATTTCCGCTTCGGGTTCTTGTTGAAATGATAAATGACATGCCCCATCAGGTAGTGGGGCAAAGTGCGACACCACGTCTCCGTGCGTCCCTGCGCGTTGACTTTGTAATCGGTTGACGAGAGTTGATGCAGCAAGTCGAAAGCCTCGATGCGCGCGACGAGCTTGCCTTTCAGGAATGACTGGGAGGCTGAAGCATTGAGCACAAAGTCGTCTCTGTTCAATCCCAGGTTGCCATAGCCCCTGCGAGAGTACATGTTGCCATCCATTGAAATCGTGGTGTTCAACAAAGGAATGGTGTAACGTGCTGCCAGCCCGTAGCGGAAATCGGTTGCATTCAATGCCGCAAAGCCCGGCCGTTTGCTTTCGCTGTGCCGCCATCTCACGTCACCTGTTGCGCGAACGTAAAGTGAGCCTTTGTTGTATTGCAGGTATGCCCTGTCGTACAGGGTCAGCGTGTTGACAGCATTCACCTGGCTCTGGGGCTCTCCGGCAAGCATGGCATGATCGAGCGAATGGATGAAGTTTCCGTCTGCGCAGTTTTCCACTGTCCAGCGCCTGTTGGCATCAAGCGTATAAAAGACTGTCGCCTTTGCTTTGGCGTCATAGGCTCCATGTATGTTCTCGGGCCGATAGGTGTAAACGCCATTCTTGGCGTTGAAGCTGACCGATTGTGAGACATCGTTGTGGATGTAATTAAACCCAGCTGACAAGGTGTAGTTGTGCCGGGGAGAACGGAGGTCTTTATACTCGGCAAAAATATAGGATACTGAACGCCACGCTTTCAAGTCGGGATTACCCAGACGCACCACGAGCGGCGTGGAACTATCATGAATGTTGACCATGTCAATCAATGGTGTGTTTGATTCGTTATAACCTAAGCCTATGTGGATTGGTCGCCGTTCATCTTTCTTCACATACAGGCAGATGTTTGCCCAGGGGTTGAAACGTATCGTCGTCCGTGTGGCCAACGTGTCGATTTGCCCTCGTAGATAATTTAATTTGTCGTGCTTTATCTTCATTACCAAATAGATGTCGATAAAATTCATGCTCCTTTTTGGAAGCCCCATAGCCATGTTTGCAGGCAACTCTTGAATGCGGTAGAATGATAACATCACGTCAGTACCGAAGCTTTGCAACTTACTTTCGTAGGAATTGGCATGGTCCGTAATGGCTTGGAGCATATCCATTTGTGAGGGGAGCAAAAGCGAATCGGGATGATAAAGCCAATCATGTGTTTTCTCTTGGTTGTAGGACGGTGTTATTTCTATGCTCGCGGAATTCTTTTTCCCGCCAAGTCCATACGTTAGGGATGCGCTCGCTTTCAATTGTCGTTTCGCATAGTCGTTGGTGTTGAATGTGTTTGAAGACGAAGCATTGGCAAAGTCCTTGACGTTGAATTGCTGCGCCAGCAAGTTCTCATCCGACGAATAGTTTACATTTGCCTTCATGAGGAGATGCTGTCCCAGGTTTCCCATTTTTTTCATGTGAGGCATCAGGCTGGCATTGATACTGGCGTCCCATTTCTTCCCATCGTTGAACCCCACATTGTGTTGGCGCGTTATCAACGTGTCCACATACTGTTCAGCCAGCATGTAGGTATTGCCGTGATACGACTTGTAGCCTATAGCGACATCAGCGTCCAGCATAAATGCCTTGGGCTTGATGTATTTGAAGCGGTTGCCAATTTTCAGTTTGTTCTCCTTTGTCATCGTGCTTTGCTTCATGGTCTGCAGCGGAGAACCCGCCAAAAAGAGTTCCTCCTGTTTGGTCATGTCTCCCTTGTCACGGGTGGAGGTAAAGTCTATGCTGAGTTTTTCTTTAACGTTTTTATCGGTCGACTGGTAATCGATGTCGGAAGCCACACTGTGGGTCGTCAGCAGAGACTTTGGCATTGATTCCGGCGTCCAATAATCAGAGCTACCGATGTGGCGGCTCTCGTTCACGTTGTTTGAATTGGCCAACAAGGTGTAACGAGTGTTTCGGGTGAACCCAAGTAAGAAGGCGCGACCCAGCCATCGATCATCAGTTCCTCCGGCCACCTCCACGTTGGCAATGTATCCATATTGATATTCAGCTTTCAAGTTGACGTCCATCACAAATTTCTTATTCTCAATTTGGGATCCCGCAACTCGGTTGAGGTCGGTCTCTTGATCGTAGACCTTGATGTTCTTGACCGTGTAATAAGGCAGGTTTTCCAATAGCACCTTCGAATTGCCACGCATAAAGGAGCGTGAGCCCAACTGCAGCTCGTCAATCTTACGATTGTTCACAAAGATCTCTCCTTTCTCGTTCATGGTTACACCTGGCATTTGGCGGATGAGGTCATCGAGCATCGAACCATCCGGCAACTTGAAGGCGGTAGCGTCATAGACAAGTGTGTCACCCTTCCAAAACATCTTCACCTTGGTTGCCGTCACAGTAACCTCGCCGAGATCTTTTTCCGGCATCTTGCGCAATTCAAGCGCATTGTCAAGGAACATATAGCCACCCTCTTCGCCTTCTTTTATGGCAAATGAGAGATAGCCCGTTTCATAGCCGCGGAGCGTTGCCTTCAACAAATATTTATGGGGCCTGCCCTCCACTTTCATGGAAAATTGTGCTTCCTTCAAGGTTCCGTCAGCTCTGTACATCTTCTTCACAGGTATTGTATCCATGATGACGGTGCTGTCCTTCGCATTGAGCAAAGCCACTTTCGCCTCGGGCAATGGTATCTTCAGAAAAGCGTCTTGCACCTTTCCTATGGCATAGATTTGAGCATTGACCTTCAGCGCGATGGCAAGGAGAAATAGTAAAAGGGCACTTAGTCTAAAGGTTACATTCATCTTATTGCAGATTACTATTTTTGATTTAGATTTACAGTTAGGTGACGTAGCTTATGATGATTATTCTTTCTTGACTTCCTTCCCACTTAACTGTAAAACCCTTAAATGAATTTACCAGTTAGATTAGAGCGGAAGGGAAACTTAAAAGAAGGTTGTTCAACCACGCAAGTCAGATACTTGTGGGTAGAACTCTCAAGTCCACAATTTCCATTCGCAAAAGTATAAGGAAAGATTCATACTAAAAAAAAAGAATCAAGAACCCCACAAAGTTAACCAACGTTAACATTCGTCAGCACATCATAAAACAATCATGATTTACGCTATAAGATAAGCGGACAAACGTTTTTTTGTATATCTTTGTAATCAATTACTTAAACTAATCGAAATTTATGGAAAGAACATGGAGATGGTTTGGCAAGAACGATCCAATAACGCTTGCCATGCTCAAACAAATCGGTGTGGAGGGCATCGTCACCGCCCTGCACGACGTACCTTTGGGTCAGGTTTGGACACGTGAGAAGATACACGATCTAAAGACCTTCATCGAGAGTTACGGCATGCGTTGGAGCGTCGTCGAGTCGCTGCCCGTGACCGAAACAATCAAGTATGCTGGCCCCGACCGCGATGAACAAATTGACATTTACAAGCAGAGCTTGCGCAACCTCGCGGCCGAGGGTATCCATACCATTTGCTACAACTTCATGCCCGTGCTCGACTGGGCCCGCACCGACCTGCTTCACGACAATCCCAACGGCAGCAGCAACCTGTATTTCAGCATCCCACAATTTGCTTATTTCGACATCTACATTCTGAAACGCCAGGGCGCCAAGGACAACTGGGCACGTTTTCAGGTGTTGGGACCCGACGGAAAGCCTAACGGCCGCAACATCATCGAGGAGGTGGAGCAACTGCGAAGCACCATGACACCCGAGAAGGACCACGCCTTGGTGGAGAACATTGTCATCAAGACACAAGGCTTCGTGAGCGGCAACTTCAAGGAGGACGACGAGCATCCCGTGGAGCTGTTCCGTCAACTGCTTGCCCTCTATAAGGGCATCGACCGCGACCAACTGCGCGCCAACATGAAGTATTTCCTTGAGGCCATCATGCCCGTTTGCGAAGAGTGCGACATGTATATGTGTGTCCATCCCGACGACCCACCCTTCCAGGTGCTCGGTCTGCCGCGCATCGTAACCTGCGACGACGACATTCAGTGGTTCCTCAACGCCGTTCCCAACAAGCACAACGGTCTTACGTTCTGCGCAGGATCGCTCTCGGCCGGTGCCCAAAACAATGTAGTGGAGATGGCACGCAAGTACGCTTCACGCACATGGTTTGTGCATCTGCGCAGTTGCCATGTGTTCCCCAACGGCGACTTCACCGAAGCCAGCCATCTTGGAGGACGCGCCGACATCATCCAACTGGCGCGTGTGTTTGAGGAAGAGGAGGAGCGCCGCAAGGGAAACGCCAACATCGAGCGCCTACCCATGCGCGTAGACCATGGCATGACGATGCTCGGCGATGAGACGAAGGGCTACAACGCCGGCTACAGTTTCCTGGGGCGCATGTTCGCCATGGGCCAGGTACAAGGTATCATAGCCACCGTCGACCGCGAACTCAACAAGCCCTTCCACCAGCCAGGCTTCTTCGATTAACCTCATTATTCAAATCGAAACAACATGAAACTCAAAGATATCAGCTCTGGCAAGTTGAACGCCAGCGAGTGGGAAGCCAAGGGCTACAAACTACCCACATACGACATTGAAGCCGTAAGAACACGCACCCATGAGAATCCCACTTGGGTTCATTTCGGTGGAGGAAACATATTCAGGGCGTTCCCTGCCGCCATCCTCAACGACCTTCTAAACAAAGGAGTTTACGACCGTGGCGTCATCGTGGCCGAAACATTCGACTACGAGGTCGTCGACAAGGCCTATACACCCTACGACAACCTATCATTGCTTGTTAGCCTGCAAGCGTCGGGAACCATCGAGAAGAAGGTCATCGCATCGGTGACCGAATCGTTGAAGGCCGACTATGCGTTCGACGATTGGAGCCGTCTGGTCGACATCTTCCGCAATCCATCCTTGCAGATGGCCACATTTACCATCACAGAAAAAGGCTATGGGGTGCCACCAGCCGACTTGGAGCGAGGGCTCAAGCCTATGATGGCCATGGGAAAGGTGACCGCCTTGCTCTACGAGCGGTTCAAAGCCGGAAAGTTGCCACTGACGGTGCAGAGCATGGACAACTGCTCGCACAACGGCGACAAAGTGAAAGCCGGTGTCATAGCCTACGCAAAACGATGGGCCGAAGAGCGTCTGGCACCGCAAGCGTTTGTCGACTACCTGGAGGATGAGCAAACCATTAGTTTCCCATGGTCGATGATCGACAAGATAACACCCCGCCCCCATGCCAAGGTGAAGGAAATGCTGGCCGCCGACGGCTTTGAGGATAACCAATACATCGAGACCGAGAAGCACACGTTTACCGCCCCGTTTGTCAACTCCGAGGAGACACAATACCTTGTTGTCGAGGACCATTACACCAACGGACGTCCACCACTCGACCAAGCTGGCGTTATCTACACCACTCGAAAAACTGTTGACGAGGTAGAGACTATGAAAGTAACGACCTGCCTGAATCCCCTCCACACGGCCATGGCGCTCTATGGTTGCATGCTCAACTATACGCTGATATCCGCCGAGATGAACGACGAAGACATCCGCCCATTCATCCAAAAAATTGGATACATCGAAGCCATGCCTGTCGTTACAGACCCAGGTATCATCAATCCGTATGAGTTTATTGGCGCATTCATCAATCGCCGACTGCCCAACCCCTTCATGCCCGACACGCCGCAACGCATTGCCATGGACACCAGTCAGAAACTGCCCATACGCTTTGGCGAGACCATCAAGAAGTATGCCGCTCGCCATCTCGATATGGACAACTTGGTTCTTATTCCCCTCGTGTTGGCAGGCTACGCCCGTTACCTGAAGGGTGTCGACGACAACGGAAAACCCTTCACACCCTCGCCCGACCCCATGCTGCAGGAGCTACAACAGATTGTGGAACCGCTCACCGTGGGCAAGGAAGGCCAAGACTACAGTTGCCTGAAGAACCTTTATAGCAGGAAGGACGTGTTCGGACTCAACCTATACGAAACTCCGCTGGGCAACCGAATCGAAGAAATGGTCAAACAACTCTTTGCCGGAAAGGGAGCCGTAAGAAGCATACTACACAAATACACCGCACAGCGATAGACTTCGATAGCAACCACAAAAGCGCTACAAGCAAACGATGGCGTAAAATAATAGACCAAAAATTTGGTAGGGTCGAAAAAAAGCCATACCTTTGCACCCGCAAATCCGACGGCACTTCCATAACAAAAGGAACGCCAAGAGGGAACGGGGTGTAGCGCAGCCCGGTAGCGCTCCTGGTTTGGGACCAGGTGGTCGCAGGTTCGAATCCTGTCGCCCCGACGAAAAGGAACATGAAAGAAGCCGCAAAGAATATCTCTTTGCGGCTTTTTTGTATCTTTTTACAAATAGGGACGAGCCGTTCTTAAATCTTTTCTGTAACTTTGCAGTATGAACCGAATCATCACATTATTGATTAGTTTGTTGGCATTCTCCTCACTCCATGCGCAAAGCAGATACGCGGAGTGCGAAGACACATGCAGCCACATCCACGGAATCGACATAAGCCACTACCAAGGCTCAGTATTCTGGGAAACGGTGGGCGAAAGCAAAATGGCATACGTCTACCTGAAAGCCACGGAAGGAGGCGACAATATCGACAGCAAGTACAAGCAAAACATCGACTTGGCGCACAAGTACGGGCTGAAAGTGGGCTCGTACCATTTCTACCGCCCAAAGATTGCGCAACAAACGCAACTTGAGAACTTCATGACCCAATGCAGGCCTGGAGACCAGGATTTGTTGCCCATGATCGACATTGAGACGCGAAGCGGATTGAGCAAAGAGGCTTTCAGAGACTCGTTGTTCATCTTCCTTGATCTTGTGGAAAAGGCTTACAAGCAAAAACCGCTTCTTTACACGGGCGCCAATTTCTACGACAACAACCTGTTGGGGCTCTTGGGCGACTACAAGGTGATGATTGCCCAATACACCGCACGAGAGCCTGTGTTGAAAGACGATCTCGACTTCATACTGTGGCAATACACGGGTAAAGGACATCTCAACGGCATCAACGGATATGTGGACAAAAGCCGATTCATGGGCAACCACCGATTGAGAGAAATCAGGTTCAGACATAGATAACGCTGCACAACACACACCCTCACCCATTAACCAACGAAAATCATCACATCATAAGATATGGCTATCATTAAATGTCCAGAGTGTGGACGACAAATCAGCGACAAAGCTCCGGTTTGCCCCAACTGCGGAGTGGAAATCGCAGGAAAAATCATGAAATGCCCCCAATGTGGGGAAATCTATTTCCGCGACCAGGAAATGTGCCCCAACTGCCACCACTTGACACGTTCAAGCGGACAAGCAGCACAAGGCACCAATACGCGTCAGGCAGAAAGCCAAGGAAATGGCGGCCAGATCGTTTCGCCAAACGCCCAGGCTACCACCACAAAGCCCAATGGCCAACCTGCAACGAATAGGCAGCCCACCCCACCGCCCGTCAAACCTCAAAAGAGCCAAAACGAAACGGCCAATCAGGCCAAGAAAAAAAATCACGGCCCACTCATCGTAGCGTTTGTCATCGCCCTTGCCATCTGCGGCGTTTGCTTCTATTTCTACAGCAATGCCAAGAGCAACAAAGAGATGGAATCATACGAATTTGCCATGAAGAGCGATGACCCATTGGTGTTACAGACCTATCTCGACAGCAACCTCGACGCTCCTGCAGAGCACATCCAAGCCGTAACCGAACGGTTGGAGGAGTTGAAAAAGCAAGATGTGGAATGGACCAACGCTGTGGTAAGCGGTACAAAGGCAGCACTGGAGGACTACTTGGCCAAGCATCCCGATACGGAGCACAAGGCGGAAGCAATGCACAAGATCGACTCTATCGACTGGGCCGACGCAAGCAGTAAAAACACCTTGGAGGCGCTTCAAGCCTATCTCAACGCACACGACGAAGGCGAACATGTAGACGAGGCGCAGACAGCTATCAAGTCGCTTAAAGCCAACACGGTGCAACCCAACGAGAAGACAATGATCGTTTCGGTATTCCGCCATTTCTTCCAAGCCATCAACGCCAAGAGCGAAGGCGATTTGCAAGCCTCGGTGGCTCCGATCCTTACCAACTTCCTGGGTAAGCCCGACGCCATCAAGGCCGACGTTGTGACGTTCATGCACAAGATTTACAAGGATGACATTACACGCATGACCTGGCGTTTGAGCAACGACTACGAAATCGACAAGAAGGAAGTGGGCGATGAGGAATACGAATACACCGTCAAATTCTCTGCCCTTCAAGACATAGACAGAACTGACGACAGCAAGGAAAAGCACGCAAAATACCATATCTCGGCAACCGTGAACCCAGACGGTCTCATTTCAGCCATGTCGATGACTAAGATTTTGGAATAATCAAAGAACACATACTACCCTTTCTACCCCAATCGTTCGTTCGATTGGGGTTTTATTTTGCCCATTTCCTATGCCTATGCTCAACCGCCCCTAAATAGGCATCACGACACAGAAAGAGCAAGTTGCAGCAATCGCATGGAAAGCATCACGCACCAGGGTCTCACCCAGAGCGCTCACCATGCCATAAGAAAGGTTATACGGATTAGCCTTCAAGCCCCCTTACCGAAAAATAAAGTTAGGGATTCTATGACTGGCAAGAACGTCACTCATCGGTGGTCATCTCGTCAGAGCCTCCTATGGTCAACTGCATAAGGTCATAGTAGGAACCATTGTAAATGTTCAAGTCAACATTCCCTTTGATGCCAGGCAACTGGCCTGCATCGGTATGCTGCCAGAATTTCCATTTCCCCTTATACTCAACCTTATCGACATAATAATGCGCTATCCAATAGGGGTAGCCATCAAAGACAGAGGTGCTAAGGTAACATTCCTTAAATTTATAATAGGTGTAAATGATTGGCTTCACGTGATACTTATCTTCAACGATGTGTAGCCACGTCAACACATCCATCTGAAAATCTTCAACGCTCTTGCCTTGAGGCATATGCTCAATGTCGAGCACGGGCGGAAGGTCGCCCTCCTCCAAATGGACCTTGCTTAAAAAGTAATAAGCCTGATCGCGAGCCGACGACTTATTGCTCCAAAAATGGTAGGCGCCACGAATGAAACCATACTCGCGGGCATTGTCAAAATTATCGGAGAAATTCTCGTCAACGCGCGAGGAGCCCTCCGTTGCCTTAATGATGATGAAACGAATCGGACAACCATCAACCATGGCGCTATAGCGCAAACGGTTCCAATTGATGGTGCCTTGATAATGGGAAATGTCGATGCCGTGTATCTCATAGCCTGCCGGATATTTGGCGTCGCCATAAAGCGCGCGCCACCGGAAACCCGTGGGACCCACAAAGAAATAATAAAACGCCCAAACGTAAAGAACCAAGATTCCAATACCCCCAAGAAGCCAAGGCCAACGCCTACCTTTCTTCATGAAAGGCAGCAATGACAACAGTCCCCAACCATGTGAACGACGGTAAGTCGTTGGCTTGCGGTGGCGGGTCGTCTGGTATCTGGAGCGTGTGGGTGTTTTGGTTGACATAGGTTGAGCTTTGACTTATCACCAACCGAAGGAGCATTAACAAAGAATGCAAGGCATATTCAGCCACACATCACTATGGCAGTTTGCCATCATTGATGAACAAGCCAAGCCTTCTGCTCTCTTGACCACAACTGTTAGGTTTCATAACCTGAACGTAAACTGCGGTCTCCATCGGTTAGAAAAGGGGGCATTCCCACACAGCCCTTGAGCGAGAGGAATGCCCCTTTTATTCTTTTTACACAAATAGTTAACAAGGTGCAAGCACCTGATAATTACTTGTTCTTAGCAGCGTTCTCGAGAGAGAGAGTACGTGTGTCGCGGTCGCAAACCTCTGCAGGACCCCAGTACTGGATAGGACCAGGATAAACGAAGCAAGTTTCACGTGACCACTCCTCACGACACTGACAGAACTTCTTGAAAGGAGCACCATCGAGCTCAACAAGAGCCTTGCGGATAACAGGCTTCATCTCACCATTACGACGCTCCATGTTCATCATCATTGTGATAGGCACACCTCCAGCCTTCCACTCATCCGTGGGTGCCGACAGGTTCTTAACGATGGCCATGTAACCCGTCTTGCCATTGGCAATGAGGTTAGCAGCGCTCACACCGAGAGCATAGCAATAGTCAGCGTCGAAGTTAGAAGGAGCGGCACAACGTCCCTCGTAACCGAAGAAGTGGTGCTGGGCAGCGAAATGACCCACATACTTGCCTTCCTTCTTCCACTCAGCGAGCTTAGCGGCAACCATGTCAGACAGAAGCTTCTCGGTCTCAATGAGAGACACCTGCACATTTCCGTGAGGGTCGCGATCGAGAGAAAGCTGACGAGCTACATCCTCAGGAAGAGTAGCGAAAGTCTCTGCGTTCTCCTTGCTCAGGTGAGCGAGGATGTAAGCACGCTGGGCGTCCTTGTCAAGATCCTTATAGTCTGAACCGTGAGCGGCGAGCAAGTCGTTGAGCTCGTCGATGAGGCGACCGATTGCAGGTATAAACTCGATAAGGCCCTCAGGAATGAGCACCACACCGAAGTTGTTGCCATCCTCAGCACGCTGAGCAACAGCAGAGGCGATCTGCTCAACAATCTGATTGAGCGTCATGTCCTTGGCCTCAACCTCCTCAGAGACGATGCAGATGTTAGGCTGGGTCTGGAGAGCGCACTCAAGGGCGATGTGCGAAGCCGAACGGCCCATGAGCTTAATGAAGTGCCAATACTTGCGGGCAGAGTTGGCGTCGCGCTCGATGTTACCAATGAGCTCAGCGTAAACCTTTGTAGCGGTGTCGAAACCAAAGCTTGTCTCGATCTGGTCGTTCTTCAAGTCACCATCAATGGTCTTCGGGCAACCGATAACCTGTACGCCGTAATTCTTAGCAGCATAGTACTCAGCCAACACGCAAGCGTTAGTATTAGAGTCGTCACCACCGATAATTACGACAGCCTTGATATCGAGCTCGCGAAGAATCTCGATACCCTTCTCAAACTGACCAACTTCCTCAAGCTTCGTACGGCCAGAACCGATCATATCGAAACCACCTGTGTTACGATAGTCGTCAACGAACTCAGAAGTGAGCTCGATGTAGTTGTGGTCCACCAAACCGCCGGGACCCATCAAGAAACCGTACACCTTGTTGGCAGGGTTCATCTTCTTCACGGCATCGAAGATACCGCAAATCACATTGTGACCACCAGGAGCCTGACCACCTGAGAGAATAACACCAACATTAACAGCGCTGTCGGCAGACTTGTCGCCAGGTACAAACTCGATGAGAGGCATACCGTAAGTGTTGGGGAATAACTTCTTGATTTCATCCTGATCACCCACGCTTTGTGTCGGATCACCTTCCTTCACCTTAATGGCACCCTGCAGACCTTTAGGCAGCTTCGGCTGATAAAGAGCACGGGCCTTCTGCAAAAGACTCTTTTTCATTTTCTGTTCTTCTAATTAATTAATACGTCAGATTTGTTGCAAATTTACGTTTTTTCCTTGATATATGGAAAGAAAAGAGAAAGAAAAGTCTTTTTTAAAAGATTTTTTAGAACTTCTGCTTGCATTTCCGCAATTTTACTTATCTTTGGACTTGGATTTCAAGAAACTGTGTCGGGCAAGCTCCCATGGCCTATGCCCGCCTATCAACCAAAAAACAATTTCAAACCATGGCAAAGAAAAGAGATTTAAAGCAGACCATCAACTACGTTTGCAGCGATTTGTTCGCAGAGGGTGTAGCAGCATCACTGTATGGAACAGCTAACAACGAGGAAGCCGTCAACAACCTCCTCTCGTCCATCATCGTCACAAGGAACGACTTTGTGAAGCGCGTTTCTCATCCTGAGCCCGGCATGACGGCACGCGAGTATTACCGTCAGCTCATCTCTGACTTCAACCAGCGGATCAACGAGATTATCGACCAGATTGGAACTTTAGCATAAACATAGCGTCCGAATGATCATGAGAAAGTTCTGCCATTGGCTTTTATATAAGCAATTGGGCTGGAAAAAGAACGTTACCGTAGCACATCCGAACAAGTATATCATCTGCTTGGCGCCTCACACCAGCAACTGGGACTTCTTGATTGGGCAACTGTACATGCGCGCCGAAGGCATGCACACCAATTTCCTGATGAAGAAAGAGTGGTTCTTCTGGCCATTAGGCCCCATCTTTCGCCGCATGGGAGGCATCCCCGTGTTTCGCTCGAAGCACACCAGCATGACCGACCACTTGGCCGAAGAGGCGAAGACACGCCAACAATTCGGACTGTGCATCACACCCGAAGGCACACGATCACTCAATCCTGATTGGAAGAAAGGGTTTTATTTTATAGCCCTGAAGGCGCAAATTCCAATCTTGCTCTACGGAGTCGACTACGAGAAGAAACTCATTAATTGTACTGAAAGCATCATGCCGTCAGGAGATTTGGAGAAGGACATGCGCCATATTAAGCTCTACTTCAAAGACTTCAAAGGCAAGAAACCCGAAAATTTCTCCATCGGAGAAGTGTAAGCCGGGTACAAATTTGATTCTAATATGACTTTAGGAAAAGGCCTGCTTATTGGTTGTGCATGTCTGTTTGCGCTTTCGACAAGTGTCGTAGCGCAAAGCCTTACGCAGAAGGAAAAAGCGAATCGTTCGCTAAACGAGTATTTCCTCAATTATCATGCGAAAGGTTCTTGGTTTACACAACAGCCTCGAATGAAGAGTTTTTCGGTGGATGACCGCAACCAACTGGTTACGATCACCACCGACGAACACTTTGCCCAACAAGACTTCACCGACAAACAAGTGGGCCAGATCTACCGAAAAGTCAAGAAGGCTCTACCCAAGCCTTATAGCAAATACCGCATACAAATTGTCAGCAATGGCATGCTTGTGGAGGATTACGTACCCAGTCACAAGTCGAAACGCGACGGTTCGCAAGCCTTGTGGGGCAAGATCAATTATAACGGACGGCCTTGGGTGGACAACGCATCACGCCCCATCAACATCACACACGGTCTTTATGACCGTCACATCAGTCTATGGGCCTCACACGGTAGGTATTACGACAACAAAAAAGGCTTTTGGAAATGGCAAAGGCCCAATCTTTTTGGCACCACAGAAGACCTGTTCACTCAAACCATCGTGGTGCCATTCCTCATTCCCATGCTCGAGAACGCAGGAGCTGTGGTGTTCACTCCACGTGAACGCGACTGGCAAACCGATGAGTATATCGTCGACAACGATGGTGGCCTCAACTCCTCTGACAGCCAATACAAGGAATATGCGGAAAACGGAAGTTGGCTAACAGCCCCACATGAAGGATTTAAGGCGCATAGCGGACACTATGTAGACCATGAGAATCCCTTCTTGGCTGGTACGGCTCGAATGATGAAAGCCAGCAAGAAAAGCGACAAGGCGTTCGTCAAATACCAGCCCCATTTCGCCAAAGAAGGCCGTTACGCCGTTTACGTAAGTTACCAATCCCTTCCCAATAGCGTTGACGACGCGCACTATACCGTGTTCCACAAAGGACAGGCTACCGAGTTTCGCGTAAACCAACAGATGGGAGGCGGCACATGGGTTTACCTCGGCACCTTCGATTTCGACAAGGGCGACAACGTGTACAACTGTGTCATGCTGACCAACCAAAGCCGCATGAAAGGCATCGTAACAGCCGATGCCGTGCGCTTTGGAGGCGGCATGGGCAACATTGAACGCGGTGGCGCCATCAGCCATTACCCCCGTTGCTTGGAGGGAGCACGCTATTATGCCCAGTGGGCGGGCGCCCCTTACACCACCTATGGTGCCCGAGGTGGCGACGACGACTATTCCGACGACATCAACACACGCTCGAAGATGACCAACTGGTTGGCGGGAGGGTCCGTCTTTGTGCCCACGGTCGACGGCAAGAAAGTACCCATCGAACTGTCGTTGGCCATTCATAGCGACGCTGGTTATGCACCCAACGGCAAGGACATAGTTGGCTCACTGGCCATTGCCACCACCGATTTCAACGACGGGCGTCTGTCATCGGGTGTCAGCCGACAAGCGTCGAAGATATTTGCAGAACAACTTCTCTCAGGCATCACACGCGACATGACATTTGTGTACAAACGTTGGAACCGTCGTTACCTTTGGGACCGCAACTACTCAGAAACGCGCCTACCCGAAGTTCCATCAGCCATTATTGAGACCTTGTCGCACCAAAATTTCCCCGACATGGCTTTGGGTCAAGATCCCAATGTTAAGTTCACATTGGCGCGCTCGATGTACAAGACCATTGTGAGATACGTCAACAGCATGCATGGCCGCTCGACCATCATAGCGCCCTTGGCCCCTCGCAATGTGTCTGTTGAACTGACAGCGAAAAACCAAGTGCAACTGTCGTGGAGCGCTCAGCCCGACGAGCAAGAACCGACTGCCACCCCAACCTATTACATTATCTATACGGCTACCGGACACGGTGGATTCGATAACGGCACAAAAGTCAATGGCACCTCCGCCGTCATGACCATTGAGCCTGGCGAGACCTATCATTTCCGCGTTACGGCAGCCAACCGAGGCGGAGAGAGCTTCCCGTCTGAGACCGTATCAGCCTTCAGCTGTCCGAACGCACGCAAAACTATCCTTGTCATCAATGGTTTCCACCGATTGGCAACACCAGCTGTTGTCGACAACAACTACCAACAGGGATTCGACATCGACCGCGACCCAGGTGTGTCATACGGCCTCACCGCAGGTTGGAATGGACGTCAACAATGCTTCGACGTTTCGCGCATGGGGCACGAAGGCCCTGGCGGATTGGGATATGGCGGCGACGAACTTGCCGGCCATTTCATAGCAGGCAACGATTTCAATTACACCATTGCACATACCGACGCCATCGCCTCAGCCAAGCAATACAACGTTGTCAGTTGCAGTTCTGAGGCCATCGAAGCTGGCAAGGTAAAACTCGAGAAGTACCAAGCCGTCGACTTGATCTTGGGATTGGAGAAGTACGACCCCAACACCGTCAAGTACTATAAGTCGTTTCCTATGTCGATGCAGCGACGAATTGCCGCCTACACACAAGGCGGAGGACGCATCTTGGTGAGTGGCGCTTACGTTGGCGAGGACATGATGCAAGAGGACGACGCAGCATGGCTCAGCCGATTCATGAAGGCCAGCTATGGTGGAACCGTCAAAACCGACTCGCTGACAGGTGTGAACGGATTGGGCATGCAGTTTGATTTCTACCGAACGCTCAACCCATACCATTACGCAGCCACCCACACCAACGTGCTCAGCCCAGAGGGCAACGCCATCTGCGCCATGCAGTATAGCAGCGGCCAGTCGGCCGCCGTAGCCTACGCAGGCACCGATTACAAGGCTTTTGTCATGGGTTTCCCCTTCGAGTGCATCACCGACCGCACCACGCGCAACAAACTGATGCAAGGCATACTCAACTATATTTTACAGTAAACAAACAACATATCATATATCAAATCATTCTATCATGAAGATACAAGCCAACCATTCAGGCACCCGCAGCATAGAGGTGACCGAGAAACACCTGCAAACCATTGATAAGTACGCCCTTCTTCGCTACTTGATTGACAGCAATGGTATTATCGACGAGACAGTTCTCGACAAGCTGAAATTCAACGTCCGCTCGATGCTCGAGAGTGAGACGGGAAACGACAAGGATCTGTTGGACCTGTGCCTCGACGTTATTTACAATAACAACATGAAGGCTTTCGGTCTGCATCAGTTGGTGCTGCTCTATGTGAAATGGAAGGGTGAGCATGCTAACCAAGACGAAGTGGATCCACAAGAGGTGAGCGATTAAGGCATGCGCAACTATCAACTGACCGATTTCCTACCCACCACGAAGAAGGAATGTGAGCTAAGGGGGTGGGGCCAACTCGACGTCATCCTTTTCTCGGGCGACGCCTACGTTGACCACCCTTCGTTTGGCGCAGCTGTCATTGGACGCATGCTTGAGGCCAACGGCTACCGAGTGGCCATCGTTCCACAACCCGACTGGCATGGCGACTACCGCGACTTCAAGAAGTTGGGGCGGCCACGCTTGTTCTTTGCCGTTTCGCCAGGTGCCATGGACTCTATGGTCAACCGCTACACCGCCAACCGCCGGATGCGCCACGACGACGCCTACACTCCCGACGGTCGGCATGGCATGCGCCCCGACTATCCCTCGATCGTCTATTCCAAAATCCTAAAACAGTTGTTCCCCGATGTTCCTGTGGTGCTCGGAGGCATCGAAGCATCCCTACGCCGCCTCACCCACTACGACTATTGGGAAGACAAACTGAAGAAGTGCATCCTTTGTGAGAGTGGCGCAGACATTATTCTCTATGGCATGGGCGAGAAGAACACGCTTCAACTATGCCGGGAACTTGAGAATGGCCGTAGCATCAAAGATGTCAAGGACATTCCCCAAACGGTGTATCTCGCTAAGAAAGAAGATATTCCTGGCGGCATCACCGATACCGACATCGTGCTCCATTCGCATGAGGAATGTCTTCGCAACAAGAAGGCACAAGCCGAAAACTTTAGGCATATTGAAGAAGAAAGCAATAAGATGCACGCCCAACGACTCATTCAGGGTGTTGATCATCAGTTTGCCGTCGTCAATCCCCCCTATCCTCCCATGACCACCGAAGAGCTCGACGCCGCCTTCGACCTGCCTTACACACGCATGCCCCATCCCAAATACAAGGGCAAGACCATCCCAGCTTACGAGATGATTAAATTCTCCGTCAACCTGCATCGCGGTTGTTTTGGTGGTTGCGCCTTCTGCACCATATCGGCCCATCAAGGCAAGTTTGTGGTTTGCCGCTCCAAGGAAAGCATCTTGCGTGAGGTGAAACAGGTTATCGCCATGCCCGACTTCAAGGGTTATCTCTCCGACTTGGGCGGTCCGTCGGCCAACATGTACGGCATGCATGGACGCAACCCGAAAGCCTGCGAGCGTTGCCGCCGCCCTTCGTGCATCAATCCACAGATCTGCCCCAACCTCGTCACCGACCACTCTAAGCTGCTCGACATCTATCATGCTGTCGACGCCTTGCCAGGCATCAAAAAGAGTTTCATTGGAAGTGGCGTGCGTTACGACCTGTTGTTGCACAAGAGCAAGGACGAAAAATCGAACGAGGCCGCTCGCCAATACACGCGCGAGCTCATTACACGCCATGTGAGCGGACGCCTGAAAGTGGCCCCCGAGCACACCTCCGATCGCGTGCTTCGCCTAATGCGCAAGCCATCATTCAGTCAGTTTTACGACTTCAAGCGCATCTTCGACCGCATTAACCGCGAGGAGGGGCTCAACCAACAGATCATCCCCTACTTCATCAGTTCACACCCAGGATGCAAAGAGGAGGACATGGCCGAGCTGGCCGTGCTGACCAAGAACCTCGATTTTCACCTTGAACAGGTGCAGGACTTCACACCTACACCAATGACCGTGAGCACCGAGACGTGGTACACCGGCTACGATCCCTATACCCTGGAGCCTGTGTCGTCGGCCAAGACACCCCGCGAGAAGTTGGCCCAGCGCCAGTTCTTCTTCTGGTACAAGCCCGAGGAGCGTGCTTCCATTGAGCGCGAGTTGCGCCGCATTGGTCGGCCCGACCTCATCAGCAAGCTCTACGACGGCGTGCCTTACCATGGTCGTGCCCACTACGACCCCAAGGCCATTGGCAGTTCGCCGGAGCGAACCGACATGCGCGAAAAGAAACGCAAGTCGTTCAATCCCAACTTCCAGCCCCGTGGTTTTGGGAAGAAAACCAAGAAACGATAACGCCCCCGCGTCGTGATCGTTCAGGCTATTCTCAACACACGTCGTGATAGATAATTCCATTCTCAACAAAAGAACCATCAAAAAATGACAGAGGACGAACAACTCCTTAAGCAATTTTATAGTCGATATGGCGGTTTTTGGATTTATCCAGATATGTTAGATTACTGCTATTTGGTAAACCCCTACTTTAACCGCTCAGGCATTATCGACGAGATGCAGGCGCATTTCCGCACCCTTGTGTCAGAATACCCCGCTGGCATGGCCGTTAACTCAGCGTTGGCCAGCACGTGTTGGGGCATCAAGCCCGAATACATCATTCCTGGAAATGGAGCCGCCGAACTGATCAAGGCGCTAACGGAGAACCTCGATGGAAAGGTAGGCGTGGTGCGCCCCACGTTTGAGGAATATCCCAATCGCCTGTCTGCTGAGCAAGTGGTAACATTCGTTCCGCAGGACGAGTCGTTTCGTTATGGCGCATCCGACATGATCGAATTCTTTGGCGCGAACCCTGTCGAAACCCTCCTTCTCATCAATCCCGACAATCCCTCAGGCAATTTCATTCCGTTGGAGGGTGTCCATCAGTTGGCACAATGGTGCGAGGAGCGTGGCATGCGCTTTGTGCTTGATGAGAGTTTTGTGGATTTCAGCGTGGGTTACGCCCACAACTCCTTCCTCGACAACTCGTTGATGGAGAAGTACCCTCACATGTGCGTGCTCAAGTCGATCTCAAAGAGCTATGGCGTGCCGGGCTTGCGCCTAGGCATACTCTGTAGCGCCGACACAGATCTAATCGCCAGGATGAAGAAGCAAGTGAGCATTTGGAACATCAATTCGTTCGCCGAATTCTTCATGCAGATCTACCCCAAGTACCGTACCGATTACCAAAAAGCTTGCGACCAGTTCATCCAGGCCCGCGCCGACTTTGAGGTTGCGCTCCGAAAGATTCCATTCCTCCGCGTCATGCCCTCGCAGGCCAACTATTTCTTCCTGGAAGTGCTTCCCCCTTACAAGCCCAAGGAGCTATGCGCCATCCTACTGAAAAGGTTCAACATCTTGGCAAGCGCTTGCTTAGCGAAGAAAGGCATAGAGCCCGACAGGTATATGCGCATTGCCATACGCAACCACGCCGACAACGAACGGTTCATACAAGCTCTAAAAGAATTGGCATGATGAAAACAATAACTATATGCGGAGGCGGCTCATTGGGCCACGTCGTAGCGGGATGGTTGGCAGCCCGACACCATGCTGTGGTGAACCTCCTCACGAACCGCCCCGAGAAGTGGGCACACGAAATCATCGTCGACACGCCCGAGAAGGAGCTTCTTCATGCGCCATTGCACATTGTCAGCGCAAACCCCGCAGAGGTCATTCCCATGTCGGACGTAGTGCTTTTGTGCCTTCCTGGTTTTCTGATTCGTAGCGAACTTCAAAAGCTGAAGCCCCATCTTTCGCCCCACACCTTCGTGGGTTGCGTCTTTTCCTCCACAGGCTTCTTCTTCGAGGCCCACGAGGTGCTCCGTGCCGACCAGCCCCTATGGGGATTCCAGCGCGTGCCATTCATCTCGCGTGTAAACGAGTATGGCCAGTCGGCCCATCTCCTTGGCCACAAGCAAGCCCATAATGTGGCCATCGAACACGTGTCGGATAGCGAGAAGGAAGCCTTTGCGCAGATGCTTGGCGAGTGGTTTGAGCGCCCGATCAACATACTGAAAAATTTCTACGAAGCGAGCCTCACCAACAGCAATCCATTGCTACACACGTCACGTCTTTACACCCTGTTTGGAGGAGCCCATGAGGGGAAACCATTCCCCCGCATGATATTGTTCTACGAGGAATGGACCACGGAGGCCGCTGACCTCTATATCAAGATGGACGAGGAATTCTTCCAACTCCTGAAGGTGCTGCCCGTTTCCGACCATTTCCTGCCAACGGCGCTCCACTATTACGAAAGCCACGACGCCAAGTCGTTGGCCGCCAAGCTATCGTCCATCCAGAGTTTCAAGGGCATTGCCTCCCCCATGAAGCAAACCGAAGAGGGCTGGATACCCGATTTCACAAGTCGTTACTTCACCGAGGATTTCCCTTACGGACTTAAATATATTTGGAAACTGGCTCACGAGAAGGGCATATCTTGCCCCCACATCGACAAGGTGTATGCGTGGGGCATGAGCAAAATAAACATCTAATTGGGCCTATGGCGCATCTTAAAACATCAAAAGGACTCTTGGAGTTTGAGAATCGCTTCCTCCATTTCGACAACAAGGTTATCAACCAGGAGGTGATGCTCGAGAACCTAAGGGTGTTTGCCCTCTATCTCGACAAGATCGACATCAACTGGGGCCCTGCGTTCGGCACGCTCATCGGCGTGGTGCGCAACGACGATTTCCAGCCTTGGAAACCCGTGTTTGACATATACATCCTCAAGGAAGACGAGGAACGCTTCAAGGACGTTCTTTGGCTTCTCATGGACGTGGGTTTCCGTTTGACCCGCTACGAACGGAGAGGTCTGTTTTACCTGGAGCGCAACGGCGAATACATCAAAGTGTTTGTGCTCCATAAGATTAGCAGCGATGTGCGCCATACCGGTGGTTCCGACTTCATCCACGAGAAATATCTTCAGAACACGGTGAAGTGGGACTTCAAGGGTATCAAGCTCAATGTGCCAACGGAGGTCGATGAGTATCTCACGTTCCAGTATGGAGCCGATTGGACAATCCCTAAACAAACGGTGGTTTACTCCTCCGCCCTTCTAACCAAATGGAAGCTGTGGTTGGTTGCCCGTTCGCAGGACATCATGCCCAACACGTTGTATTACGCATGGCTGCTCCACCACCGTCAGAAAGATTTCCGAAAGTTCAAGGCGCGTTGCGAAAAGGCTGGCGTTCCGCTTCCCAAGAACGTGCAATTAGCCAGCATGAAACCGCGTAGGTACAAGAAGGTGCTTACTGTTGGTGTTTACGACCTGCTACATAAGGGCCACGTGGAATTGTATCGACGAGCAAAGGGATTGGGCGATTACCTGATTGTTGCAGCCCAAGACAGCAATTACATCTTGAAATACAAGCCTACGGCTAAGGTGCTCAATTCCACCGAAGACCGCATGTATATGATCAAGTCCATCCGATATGTTGATGAAGTGATAAGCTACACGGATGTCGACAAAATCGTGAAGGAGGTCGATTTCGACGTCTTTGTCACGGGCCCCGACCAATGTCACAAGGGTTTCCAGCGTGCCATCAAATGGTGTGAGGAGCATGGAAAGGAGCATATCGTGTTGGGACGTACTGACGGCGTGAGCTCCAGCGAGTTGAAGAAGAAAATAGCGGAGAAGACCCTCTCCAACGCGCAACCTACGGCCTAATGGTTCAACTGCGCCTTGGCACAATTCCTTTACGCGCTCGCCCCAATAGACAGATTGATAGACAACAGGTCATTGAACGTATGAAAATCATTGAACAACAGATTGTAGGCAAACACACGATGAACGATTGCGAGGACGGCATAGTGGTCACGCCCCACTTTATAGCCGTCGTCGACGGAAGCACCAGCAAAACGCCCCACCGGTTTCATCCCGACATGAAAAACGGTCGCTATTGCATGTTGGCCATCAGCGATTTTATCCGAAACGTCTCGCCCCACATAACCCTCGCTCAGTTTTGCAAGCAGGTAACGGCCTTTATCCATGCGCTATACCCTTCCCAAGACGCATCCACTCTGTTGCCACCCCATGAGCGGTTGTGCGCCAGCGCCATCGTCTACAGTTGCCATCGCCAGGAGATATGGATGATAGGCGATTGCCAATGCATGGTGGATGGACTCGCCTACTCCAACGACAAGCCCTATGAAGAAGTGTTGGCCCGACGCCGTGCTGAGGTGTTCCCCAATATGCTCAAGGTCCACCCCAGCATGACAGAAGGTGGTCACATTGTGCACGACTACGCCCGCGACACCATTATCCCTTCGCTCATCGAGAGCATGGCGGGCGAAAACACCAGCTACGCCGTTATCGATGGCTACCCCATCTTCATGCCAGGGATACGAACCATTCGTCTTAGCCCATCGTGCAACGAAGTGGTGTTGGCGTCCGACGGCTATCCCCACCTTCGCCCCACACTCCAAGAGAGCGAAGAGGCTTTGCGCCACCAACTGTCCACCGATCCTTTCTGCATCCATTCGTTTGTAGCCACCAAAGGTCTGATGGTTGGCAACGGCTCGTTCGACGACCGCGCCTATGTGCGGTTTCACGCTCAATGACAAGTTGGCTTCCAAACACGTCTTGCGAATGGAAATACGTCTTGCGAATGGATATTGGCGCACCCTCTTTTGCTATTGACACGTATTTTTTGTAATTTTGCACGAAATTTCACGTCACACATGAGATACTTCGTTTGGATTCGTTTCGACGGCACCGCCTACCACGGCTGGCAGATACAGCCCAACGGTATGTCCGTACAAGAGAAATTGCAAGATGGCCTATCGCTTCTTCTGCGCCGCCCCACAGAGGTTGTGGGCGCTGGCCGCACAGACGCCGGTGTGCATGCCCACCAAATGGTGTGCCACTTCGACAGCGAGCAACCCATCGACACCACCCAGCTCTGCTACCGTCTCGGCCGTGTGCTTCCGCGCGACATTAGTTGCGAGAAGATAGAGGCCGTGAGCGCCGACATGCACGCCCGCTTCTCGGCCCGCCGTCGCGTTTACCGCTATTTCATCCACACGAAGCGTGACCCCTTCCTGCGCCATTACTCGGTTGAGATGCATTACCCGCTCGATTTCGACTTGATGAACCAAGCTGCGGCCCAACTGCTTACCGTCGACGACTTCAAGGCGTTTTGCAAGGCGGGCGCCGACGTGAAGACCACCCTCTGCGATGTTACCACGGCCCAATGGGTGAAGACGGGCGAGAGCAGCTATTACTTTGAGATTGCCGCCAACCGTTTCCTGCGCAACATGGTTCGCGCCGTAGTAGGCACCTTGGTCGACGTGGGACGCAAGCGCATAAGCCTGGAGCAGTTTGACCGCATCCTCCAGGGCGGTACACGCTCCGACGCGGGCGAATCGATGCCTGCCAACGGCCTGTTCCTTTGGCAAGTAGATTATTAACACCTATTATATATAGTATTCAGGACATGTGGTTACTATTGGCCTTCCTTTCGGCAACCCTTTTGGGTTTCTACGATTCGTTTAAGAAGAAATCGCTACTCTCCAACGCCGTCATCCCCGTATTGTTTCTCAACACGGTGTTTTCATCGCTCATCTTCCTGCCCTTCATCATCTTATCCGCCACGGGCGCCCTTCCCGAAACCTCCATCTTCCACGTGGGCGGCGGCGGATGGGAAATCCATAAGTACATCATTCTGAAGAGCCTCATTGTGCTCTCCAGCTGGATCTTCGGCTATTTCGGCATGAAACACCTTCCCCTCACCATTGTGGGTCCTATCAACGCCACCCGTCCCGTAATGGTATTGGTGGGCGCACTATTGGTGTTTGGCGAGAGCCTCAACGTGTGGCAATGGATCGGTGTATTGCTGGCCATCGGCTCCTTCTTCATGTTGAGCCGTTCGGGCAAGAAGGAAGGCATCGACTTCGAGCACAACCGTTGGATAGGATTCATTGTTCTGGCAGCCGTGCTCGGCGCCATCAGCGGTCTCTACGACAAGTATCTCATGGCCGATCCGTCCAATGGTGGTGTGGGCGTCGACCGCATGGCCGTGCAGTCGTGGTACAACCTCTACCAGATGGGCATGATGGGCCTGATGATGGCCATTCTGTGGTGGCCCACCCATAAGCACACCACTCCTTTCCGTTGGGACTGGAGCATCATCGGCATCAGCCTCTTCCTGAGCGCGGCCGACTTCGCCTACTTCTATGCCCTGAGCCTTCCCGGCGCCATGATTTCCATTGTGTCGATGATTCGCCGAGGAAGCGTCATCGTCAGCTTCCTTTTTGGCGGACTGTTTTTCCACGAGCGGAACCTTCGCGCCAAGGCCATCGACCTTGCGTTGGTGCTCTTGGGCATGGTATTCCTATATATCGGAAGCAAATAAAATCAATTATTGAAAGGTTTTGTTACATTTCTTTTGCAACATGAAAGTAAAATCGTATCTTTGCAAAAGCATTTGTTAAGAATACGCACATTTGGTTCACTATTGAAAATCATTCATAATGGCACGCAATATCTTTAAGGGATTAGGTATAGCCCTCATCACACCGTTCACACCCGAGGGAGAAGTTGACTACAAATCGCTCAAGCGTCTTGTGGAGCACCAGCTCAACCACGGGGCCGATTTCTTTTGCATTCTGGCCACTACCGCCGAGGCACCTTGTCTGACCCAAGAGGAGAAGGATAAGATTACGCAGCTCGTCAAGGATGTGGTGAATGGCCGCGTTCCCATTCTTAAATATTGCGGCGGAAACAACACAGCCGCTGTCATCGAGGAGATGCAATCGACCGACTGGAGCGGCATCGATGGCATCCTGAGCATCTGCCCCTACTACAACAAGCCTTCGCAAGAGGGTCTCTACCAGCATTTCAAGGCCATCTCCAAGGCCAGTCCGCTGCCGCTTGTGCTCTACAACGTGCCAGGCAGAACGGGCATAAACATGAAGGCGTCGACTACCTTGCGATTGGCCCACGAATGTGAGAACATCGTAGGCATCAAGGAGGCAGCGGGAAGTCTTGAGCAGGTCGATGAGATCATCTACAACAAGCCCGACCGTTTCGACGTGATCAGCGGCGACGACGCCCTCACCTTCTCCATGGTGGCGAGTGGCGCGGCCGGCGTTATCTCGGTCATTGGCAACGCCCTTCCCCGCGAGTTCTCACGCATGATTCGGTTGGAGTTCAAGGGCGAATATGAGCCAGCCCGCAAAATCCACCACATGTTCACCGAGCTCTACAGCCTTCTCTTCGTCGACGGCAACCCTGCCGGCGTGAAGGCGTTGCTCAACGACATGGGCTTCATCGAGAACCAGCTTCGCCTTCCGCTTGTGCCCACGAAGATCGAGACCAAGCAGAAGATGGCCGACATCCTCGAGCGCCTGCGCCTCTAACTGATGAGAACTGGCGAGGCAGGTAAAATACCAAACTGCCGAGGCTGTTTACAACCGACAACATCCATCGCTTCCTGATGATGGCACAATCATAAAAGAGGGTGTGAATTTTGACACACCCCCTTTCTCTTTGTCCTTAACAACCGTGGGTCGTTACTTCTTATCCATACCTATACCTATTTATTCATACCTAATGGCTTCTATGGGATCGAGGCGCGCCGCCTTCTTAGCCGGATACCAACCGAAGAACACGCCGGTGAAGGTACACACGGCGAAACTCATGATGATGGTCCACACCTCGATGTAGATGGGCCAATGGGCCAACATCTTCACGGCGTAGCTCGCCCCTATTCCCAATATCACTCCCACAAGTCCTCCCGTTACGCTCAGCATGATAGCCTCGATGAGAAACTGGTTGAGGATGTCTACGCCACGCGCTCCCACGCTCATGCGCAAGCCTATCTCTCGGGTACGCTCCGTAACGCTCACATACATGATGTTCATGATGCCAATGCCGCCCACGATGAGCGAAATTCCTGCCACACATCCCAACAATATGGTCAGCATATTGGTGGTGGAGTTCATCATCGACGACAGTTCCTCCTGCGAGCGGATGTTGAAATCGTCGTTGTCGCCTTGCGTCGTCTCCGTGGCGTCCTTGAGCTTATGGTTACGTCGAAGGATGGAGGTTATCTCGACCGTGGCCTTGTCGGTTACGTCCTCCGTAATGGCCGATGCCTGTATCTCGCTCAGGTATGTCTGTGCCAAAATGCGCTTCATCACCGTGGTGTAAGGCGCCAGCACCAGGTTGTCCTGATCCATACCCATCGAGTTGTAGCCTTTCTTCTTCAGCACACCTATCACGCGGAAAGGTATGGTGTTGAATCGCACAACCTTGCCCACGGGATCGGTTCCGTCAGGGAAGAGATAGTCAACTACAGTCTGTCCGAGGATGCAAACCTTCGCACTCGCCTTCAACTCCTGGTCGGAGAAGAGCTCTCCATCGCTAACGCTCAACTGTCGAATGCCCAGATATTCTTGGTTCACGCCATAGATGGTCGACTGCGTGTTGTTATTGCCATTGATAAACTGGCCGCTGGTGCTCACCACCGGACTGATGGCCTTGATGTAGGAGCACTCGTCCTTCAGAGTCTGATAGTCGGTGAGCTTAAGGGTCTGCATGGCCGACGGGTCCTGTCGCACGCCACCTCGCATGTCGGCTCCCGGATGCACCATAATCATGTTGGAGCCCATCTCTGCGATGTTGGCCTGAATGCTCCGCTTGGATCCTTGTCCAATGGCCAGCATCGTGATGACCGATGCCACACCAATGATGATGCCCAATGCCGTGAGGAACGAGCGCATCTTATTGGCGAAAATGGCTCTGAGGGCTATTTTAAATAGATTCGTGTAGTTCATTATTCGTCCGTATTTGGCGGAAGCGCGGCCAACCCCTCGGCGGCGCTAAGGATGTTGTTGTTGTACTCGTCACTAATGACACGCCCATCGCGCAACATAATGTTTCGGCTGGAATAGTTGGCGATGTCGGGGTTGTGCGTCACAAAGATGATGGTTCTTCCTTCCGCATAGAGTTTCTGGAAGAGCAGCAGTATCTCAAACGAGGTACGTGTGTCGAGGTTTCCTGTTGCCTCGTCGGCGAGGATGACCGCTGGGTTGTTGACCAAGGCGCGCGCGATGGCCACACGCTGCATCTGTCCTCCCGACATCTGGTTCGACTTATGGTAGAGTCGGTTGCCCAACCCCACAGCCTTCAGGGCCTCCACCGACCGGTCGAACCGCTCCTTTGCCGACACGGTCGAGTTGTACATGAGCGGCAACTCCACGTTTTCCACACTCGTCGTCTTGGGCAAGAGGTTGTAGTTTTGGAAGATAAAGCCGATCTTGCGGTTGCGAAGCACGGCACGCTGCGAGTGCGACATGGTTCTGACCGACACGCCATCGAGGTAATATTCGCCGCTCGAAGGAGTGTCGAGACATCCCAACTGGTTGAGGAGCGTCGACTTTCCCGATCCCGACTTACCCATGATGGTAACAAACTCGCCCTCGTAGATCTTAAACGACACGCCGCGAAGCGCATGCACCATCTCGTCGCCAACAAGGAAGTCGCGCTTCACATTTTGGAGTTCGATGACGACTTTCTTGTCTTCCATGTCCTTATTGATTTGATGATCTGTCATAAGCATCTTCTTTCAGGAACCATTCTTACTTGCCGTTCTTCTTGTTCTTTCCCGGAGGGCCTGGCTGGAAGGGGCTCGACACCGACTCGTCGGAGCTATCGTCGGCCGTCTGGTCGTTGGTATTCATGGCCACACCCGTGATGACCACTTGTCCTTCCTTGATGCCGCTGAGCACTTGCGTGTGTGTGCCGTCCGACATGCCGATGTTCACCTTGTGGGCCACCAACGTGTTGCCCTCGAGCGTCCACACCTTGTTTTTGGCGTTGCTCACGTCTTTCATCTTGCGTGCACCGATGGTCTCCTTGGTGGGTGTGTAGCGCAGGGCCTTGCTGGGCACGCTCAGCACACCATTGCTCTCCTGGGTGTAAATCACCACGTTGGCGGTAAGTCCGGGCTTGAGCTTCATGTCGGCGTTGGGCGCACTAATCACCACCTCGTAGGTCACCACGTTATTGGTGGTGGTGGCCTCCAGGCGCACTTGCGTCACCACGCCCTCGAAGGTGTCGTCGGGATAGGCGTCGACGGTAAACGTTACGCGCTCGCCCTTCTTCACATCGCCTATGTCGGCCTCATCCACATCGGCCACCACCTGCATATTGGTGAGGTCTTGCGCAATGGTAAACAGGTCAGGCGTGCTCATGTTGGCGTTCACGGTCTGTCCTTCCTCCACACTCTTGCTCACCACGATGCCGTCGATGGGCGATGTGATGGTGGCGTAACTGAGGTTTGTCTGCGCGCGCGACACCTCTTCTTGCGCCGACACCACTTGGTCTTTTCGCGAGACCACGGTCTGTTGGCTGGTCTGATAGCTCAGGCGTGCGGTCTCATAATCGTTGGCCGAGATGAGCCCCTTCTGGTAGAGGGTCTTGTAGCGATTGTAGTTGGCCTTCTGGTAAGCGAGGTCGCTTTGCGCGCTTCTAAGCGAGGCTTGCGCCTGGGAGAGCTGCGCCTTGGCGGTATTCAACTGGCTCATGAGGTTCGACTTGTCGAGCTCGGCGATGACCTGCCCTTTCTTCACCACGCTGTTGTAGTCGACGTAGAGCTTGCTGACAATACCCGACACCTGCGTTCCTACGGTCACCTCGTTTACCGGTTCGATGGTTCCGGTAGCGGTAATACTGTTGAGAATGTTGACCTTGGCCACCTTCTCCGTCTTGAAATTCACTTCTTCCTTCTTCTTGCCACCCGACAGGAGGAAGGCTGCGACAGCGACGATGACGACAACGCCCACCGCTATCCAAACCATACTTACTTTCTTTGTTTTCATCCTATATGTTATGCTTGTTATTATCCTGTTGTCTTAGCCTTGCGTTATTTCAGCGTTCCGTTCTGGTAGAACTTCAGCATGTGGATGTTGAGGATGGCGAGATACTTGGCTTGCAACTCGCTGAGCTGGGCCTTGAGCAACGCATCCTTTCCGTTCATGAGCTCAATGGTGTTCTTGAGGTTCTGCTGAAACTGCTCGCTCAGCAGCTCATAGCTCTCCTGAGCGCTCTGTGTGCTCACCTGGGCGCTCTTGAACTGGGCTTGGTTGTTGACCGCCTGCAACCAGTAGCTCTCGATGGTTGAATAGAGTGTGGTCTGCTTGTCCTTGAGGTCGAGCTCGTAGGTCTGCTTGGCGAGCCGTGCCTTGTTGACGGCGGTCTTGGTGGACCGATTGTCGAAGAGGGGTATGCTTACCGACAGGCCGCCTCCGAGGGTGAAATTGTTCTTGAGCTGCGTTCCCCAATTGTTGCTGTTCATCGATGTGGTGTTGGTGCTCACCCCTGCGTTCACGCCGATGGTGGGCAACTTCTGCGCCTTGGCAATCTTTATTTGCAGGTCGCTGCTCTCTATGCCGAGCTGGGCGTTCTTAATCTCGGGTCTGATTCCCAGGGCGGCCTCATACACGTTCGTCACGCCGGGTATGGCCTGCAGGGCAGCCTCGTCGGTTGGCACGTCGGCCGTCACATCAAACTCCTCCTGGTCGGTGATCTGGAGCAGCTGCTTGAGCTGTCGCTTGAAGTCGCGGAGGTTGCTCTCGGCCTGCACCACGGCATACTCGTCTTGCGCTCTCTGGGCGGTGAGCTGTGCAAGGTCGGCCTTGCTCATGCTTCCCACCTTCACAAACTCCTGTCCGCGCTCCTCGTTTTTCCTTGATGTTTCGAGCGTGGCCTTGCTCACCTCTATGGCGTCCTTGCAATAGAGTATCTGCACAAAGAGCTGGGTGATCTGCTCCTGGATGGAGTTGGCGGTGGTGGCGCTGTCGAGCGCGGCTTGTGTGGCGGTCACCTTGTTCAATTTCACTTGGTTGCGGTTGCGGTTTCCGTTCCACACGGTCCAGTTGCTCATGATGCTATAGGTTCCGTTGTAGTACACCTTGTCGACGTTGGTCTGCACCTTGTCGCCGGCAATCATGTACGACCCTGTCTCGGGCCAAGGGTTGTACGACACATTCTGGGATGTCGAGGCCGAGAGCGTGGGCAGCAGGGCGGCCTGGCTTTGCTTCACGTCCTCCAAGGCGCTGAGATGCTGAACGCGCGACTTTTGGAGGGTGATGTTGTTTTGCAAAGCATACTGGATGCAGTCTTGCAACGTCCATTGGCGCGCCTCCACCGAAACGGGGGCGAGCAGCAACAGGGCAAGAGCCGATGCGAAAAACGATTTCTTCATTGTCATCTTTGGTAATTTGTTCAAAAAACGATTATAGGATGTAAGGAAGTAAGTATGGTTTATTGAAGCAAGTGTTTATTAACAATAAAAATGGGAAACATTACATTTCGTAACATTTCCCACCTTATTAATATTATTCGAAGTGCTGCAAGCGTGCGATATACTTGCCGAGGATGTCGAACTCGAGGTTGACGACGGTTCCGACCCTGATGTCGCAGAAGTTGGTGTTCTGCCGGGTGTAAGGAATGATGGCCACTTGGAACGTGTTGTCGGTGGGGCCGACCACCGTGAGCGACACGCCGTTGACGGTCACCGACCCCTTGTCGACGGTGAAGTAGCCTCGCCTTGCCATTTCCTTGTCGGCCTTATATTGGAAGGTGAAATAAGTGCTTCCGTCGGCGTCTTCCATGGCCACGCAGGTGGCCGTTTCGTCCACGTGTCCCTGCACGATGTGGCCGTCGAGCCGCCCGTTCATCATCATGGAGCGCTCCACGTTCACCTTGTCGCCTTGCTTGAGCAGGCCGAGGTTGGTACGGTCGAGGGTTTCCTTCATCGCGGTCACGGTATAGGCACCGTCGGCTATGTCGACCACGGTTAGGCACACGCCGTTGTGGGCCACGCTCTGGTCGATCTTGAGCTCATCCACGAAGGAGCAGCGCAGGGTGAAGTCGATGTTTTCTTGGTATTTCCTTACTGCGACAACGGTCGCCATTTCTTCTACTATTCCGCTAAACATGTTCTATATTTAATTAAAAAAGGAGAACTGAGGTGAGGCGTTCTCACTTACTCAATTCTCCGAATGTTAAATGGGAATCATACCGATGATGTGATGAAAACTCCAGCTATAAAAGTTGTGAGCGCTCTCCGTCTTTGTAATCCACCGGCTTGAAGCTTAGTCGCAAAGGCGATTTATGTGGCCCGCCATTGGCAAGAGATACGTCTCAGTTTTCAATGTAATTTGATGAGTATCCCGATCGAACCGATACAACTCCCAAAGGGTTTCTCCTTTTCATCTGCAAATATAGCATTTTACTTTTTATCTTCCAAACAAATTGATACTTTTTTGCAAGACAATAAATTGTTTTTTCATCCGTTAGAATGATAAAACGATCATGAAACGCATCATATTCTTCTTATTCTTAACGATTTGCACATCAACTGCTCGCGCGCAAGTGGAGGTGCGCAAAAATACGCAGCACGCCTTCCCAAAATCGATCCCTGCGGGCAACTATAGTGGCATAGCGTGGTTGGGCGGCGACCAATATGCCGTGGTGAGCGACAAGTCGGCCGACGATGGCTTCTTTGTTTTCCGCATCGTGACCGACAGCGTCAACGGAGAGGTGAAAGGCGCCTACAACATGGGGTTCCGCAGCAGCGGTCATCCTGGGCGCGACGATGAGGGGGTGGCCTATAATGCGCATACCAACACGGTATGGGTCAGCGGCGAGGCCGACAACCGCATCATGGAATATGGCATGGATGGGCGGCGCACAGGGCGGCAACTGGCCCTCCCAGACGTGTTTGCGCACCTGCCGGGCAACCTGGGGGTGGAGGCCTTGTCCTACAATGCCCTCACGCATCGCTACTGGACGTGCAACGAAAGTGGAAACATCGTCTTGCAATCGTTTGGCGACGACCTTCAGCCTCTGCAATCGTTCGCCTACAGGCTCGACGCACCATTGGCCAACCATGCCAAAGCGCTTCACTATGCCCATGGCGTAGGAACAATTTGTGCGCTCGACGATGGCGCCTTGCTCGTGCTGGAGCGCGAGGCCTACGTGCCCAAAAAGAAAGTGGGGGCGTTTGTGGTGTGCAAACTCTACAGGGTGGAGCCGCAGGGCGCCGATGCCGTGGCCCACACGCCTCTGCCCAAGCGGCTGCTCACGTCGTGGCGCACGAAACTGACGGTTTTCGACCGAAGCTTCGCCAACTATGAGGGCATGTGCCTGGGACCGACGCTGACCGACGGTTCGCGTGTGCTGCTCATCGTGGCCGACTCGCAAGACCAATATGCCGGGGTGCTGAAAGATTGGATAACGAGCGTCAAGCTAATTACTCCTCCCGATCCATCCGCTCCACCCGTTCTGGAGCGACGGGGCTGGTAGGCGCAACAGGCGCTTCGCCTTTCTTCATGGGGCGCAACCGCTCATACTCGTCGAAGGCGTAGCGGCGCGACAAGAGGATGGCCAACCAAAACGTGGTGAGGGCGTAAACCGTAACGGCCAGCAGCACCACCACCTCCAGCAGGGCCGCTGTCCACACCCCCACTCCGCTCATCACCAGGCCGAGCATGAGCGCGGGCGCCATGGTAAGAAACATGCCGCTCATCTGCCTCATCACGGGCACCAGGGCGGCCTGGAAACCGCGTCGCACGAAATGGCGGACGGCCTCGCGATGGGTGGCGCCATTGCCCAAGAGGTAATAATAGAGTTCGTTGTGGTGCGCCAAGCCCATATAGTAGGCGTGCAGGGCACGGGCGATGAGCCCCGACGCCATGCCCACCATCAGGCCAAGCATGGGGATGAAGAAGCGGGTGTCGAAGGGCTCCTTCAGCGAGAGCACCAACAGCAGCACATAAAGGCTCACGAGCAGCAGGGGCGCCACGCTGGCCGCCATCACAGGCAGAAGCAACCTGCGTTGGCGAAGGCCCGACCTCAACACCACGACCACCGATGAGAGCAACGCAAGAGCCACGCCAACCAAGAGGTTGACCCACAGTATGTTACAGGTCATCAGCAGAGCCGTAATGGCACCAAAGGCCGACACCATGACCGCCATCATAGCCAACGACTTCAACAGGCGTCGCATCAGGCGGAGGTCAAAGGCATAGATGATATAAATGGGCAGGGCGAGCAACAGCAGCCCCAACACAAGTCCAAGTACGGATATATTCATGGTTCAGAGTTTTACGATTTTATGACACGGCAAACCGTCCTGGCGTGTGGCAAAAAGCACCTCCACCCCACTGGCCGCCAGCTCTTGCAGGGCGCCATGGGCAACCACTTGCGGTGCGGGGTCGTCGACCAGCACGATGGGCTTATGGAGCAACGGAACGGCGGCCAGCATGGCCGTGCGCAACAGAGGGGCGTCGACATCGGTCGTCCACCGCTCGTCGAGGTCGGCGGGAAGGCCCAGGGCGCTCCACCGCTTTCTCAAGGCCACCAGGTCGAGGTCGTCGCCAGCATGGACCGACAAGCCGATGAGCTCGCCGAACAGTTGCCCCACCTTCATGCGCACCGACGGCATGCGTTGCGGCACATAGGCTATTAGCCGACGGAAATAGGCGCTGGAGCCGGGCGTCACGAGTTCGCCGTCGATCGTGATGTAGCCCGAAGCCAACGGCACCAAGCCCAAGATGGCCATGAGCACCAAGCTCTTTCCCGTGCCAGCGCCACCCGAGAGGCACGCCACCTCGCCACCGTCCATCGCCAGCGAGAAGGCCGGCGACAGGCGCTCGGGCGACAAGCGAACACTTACATTCTTAAACTCCAGCATCGATCTACCGTTTTATTGTTTTTACAAAGATACTATATTTTTAATCCACACCTGCCGTTTTCAATGTTTTTTTTAGTTTTTTTGTTGTCGAGGGCATATTCCATGTTGAATGTGAAATATGGGTTGCTGACTTACCCCCTGAGGCCATCGCCGTAGGCGGTGGGCGCCCGATGAATGACGGCTGCGCGACATGTGGAACCACCTTATTGTAACATGTAACATGTAACAATGTAACGTTTCGTGACGCCGTAGCGTGTGAGCAACTTGGCTATCTCGCTCATCAGTATGCACCCGTCGCCGGTGGTAACGGCCTCGGCAAACTCCACCTTGGGGCGCTGGGCCTCGAGCAGGTCGTCTTTCTGCTTGAGCGTGCGTTGCAGGATGGTTACGGCCTTGGCCAGGATGGTCTTCTCGTCGTCGTCCTCATGCAGAGGGATGTAGCCGCCCATCTTGCGGATTTGCGGCAGCACCTCGGAGGTGACCCACTTGCGGAAATCCCTTGCCGAAGGCTTGCGGCTGTCGAGGATAACATCATACAGACCGTCCTCGTTAACGAAGGCTATAAGTTGTCTTCCTCCCTTGGTTGAAAGGGGGTGACTTGAAATAACCCCCTTTTCAAGTCTTCTCATGACAGCTGAACGTTGAAGCCCAAGCACCTTGCACACATCAGCCAAGCAGAACCAAGGCTCACCCCTCTCATCAGTCACCGTCCTTATCCGTCCGAACTCGGGACTCTCGAAAATCTTGATTTCGTTCTTCATAATTCTTTAATTTTAAATCTTACGCTGCAAAATTAAGTCATTAAAAAATCTGATAAAAGAACATCATTTTATCAAAGTGTTAAATTGTTTATGACCTCAATCATCAAACTCCTCACCCCTCTCGACTCAAGCCCAAGACCAATGTAAGAACGATAAGCAGAATCCTTCGCCGTATGCTCCAATGCCGCACACAACTGCGAGTAGTTCACGAAGTTAGCCATCTGCATTCCACCTCTTGTCGAAAGGGGTTGGGTTGAAACCAACCCCTTTGCCAACCGTCGGCATACATCTCCTTGCTTCAGCCCCAACACCTCGCACACATCCGCCAAGCAGAACCACGGCTCACCCCTTCTCTTCACTCACCGTCCTTATCCTTCCGAACTCCAGACTCTCGAAAATCTTCATTTCGTTCTTCATGTTTTTCTGTTATTTTTGAAAATAAAACCCCTCGCAACCCCTTGGCAGCAGTTTGGCGCGCCGTGAGGATTACGAGGGCAAAGGTAGTGAGAAAAAGTGAGTGCAACCGTAATAACACGTTGTCAGTACGGTTTATTACAGTTGCCCTACTAAACGTTGTAAAAAAAAAGAGAATGGGGTTAACGCAGCGATTCTTTTATGGGCTCAAACTACGGACAACGTCCCTCCTTCCCCCAGCTTCCGAACGACCAAAATGTTACATTGTTACATGTTACATGTTACAATAAGCACCTTCCGTATGTCCGCACCCTCTTTTGGAAGTCTTAATTTGGGGAGGGTAAAAATTATATAGTATATATATTATATATATAATATATATACTATATAATTTCTTAAAGCCCATCCTGCGCAATATGGAACCACCTTATTGTAACATGTAACATGTAACATTGTAACAAAACTCATGCTTGCACCTTGGCCCATCGGCGCAATCTGCGGGAAAACAAGCCCCCCGAACGGCTTCGCGCGCGCCACACCTGAACATATATAAATAAAGCAACTTGCAGAACAAAAACATAGGAAACATGGCGTTAACTACTATTAACACGCAACCCTTCGGATTTTAACAGGAAGTAACACGCTGCAGCACGCCCAAATTTGGTGCGTGCGGATAATTGCCGTACCTTTGCATCGCAAGCAGAACACCAAGCACCACCGTCAATCACAGGCCAACGACCGTCGCCCCTCACCCACCACCAACAGCTTCATAGACAAGCGGATCAACATACAACCACCCACCACCAACCAACGCCCATCGCCACCCGTATGACACCAGCGCCCACCGCTCGCCACCTCTCGCCTCGCCTCGAATGAGAGCAGCCAACGTTAACGGGCATTAACGGGAACACGAAACCACACATCGCGCAGGCGCCGAGCCGAGAACGCCCAACAAACCCAATTTTCAGGACACAACCCATCAGTCGGCAGAGTCTCCCCGAGCCTCGCGTATGTCTACGACAAATCTCGAGAGATTACAAACACCTTTGGTGTTTTTTGGAGACGAACACGTGACTCGTGAGATTGCAAACACCTCTGGTGTTTAGGAGACGAACACGAATCTCACTCCACCGAATAACAATCAGCACAAATACCCGTTGGTCAGTCGTCATTCGTGGGATAACAAACGCCAAAGGCGTTTCTCTCAGCCGTCATTACCTCCCGTTGGTCGGTGGGGCTACGCCGGGTCTCGTAAGATTGAGATTCGTGTTCTTAAAAAACAGTTAGCGTTTACTTCGCACGTGGGACTTCGCAGACTCTCGTGTTCTAACATAAAACAACAAGATATGAGCATCAAATGTGCAATCCGCGCGATCTTTGGGAAAACAAATACGCTCCCTTGTTACATTGTTACATGTTACATGTTACAATAAGGTGGTTCCACATGTCGCGAAGCCGTCATTCATCGGACGCCCACCGCCTCTCAACTTTTTCTCCTAATTTGGCGCACGGTTCGCATTTTTTTCGTAAATTTGCAAACCAAATATGGGTGCCGACACACCCCAAAAACCTACAACCATGACCCCTAACACACATTGCGATTTTGTTTTGCCCGCCGAGTGGGCACCACAAAGCGGCGTGCAACTGACGTGGCCCCACGCCGCCACCGACTGGAAACCCTACCTCGAAGAGATAACGCAGATGTTCCTGCAGATGGCACGCGAGATTGCCAAGCGCGAGCTGTTGCTCGTGGTAACTCCCAACAAGGCCGCCACAAAAGCCCAACTGGCCAAGGCGCTCGACAGCGAGAGCATGGCGCGCGTCATCATACAGGAAATCGACACCAACGACACGTGGGCGCGCGACCACGCTCCCTTCACCTTGGTATCGACCCACAAAGCCAAGGGGTTCTTCGTAAAAAACCACTTGCTCGACTTCAAGTTCAACGGATGGGGAGAGAAGTTTGAATGGCAGAAAGACAACGCCATCAACCTGCAACTCTACTACAACGGCGTGTTCCACGCAGCCATGGAGAACCATACCGACTTTGTGCTGGAAGGGGGAGCCATCGAGAGCGACGGGCGAGGCACCATCATGACCACCTCGTCGTGCATGCTCGCACCCCACCGCAACCAACCGCTCGACAAGGGCAAGATTGAGGAGCGTTTGCGCTACCAGTTTCACGCACAGCGCGTCGTCTGGATCGACCACGGCCAACTGATGGGCGACGACACCGACGGCCACATCGACACCATCGTGCGCATGGCGCCCAACAACACCTTGCTCTATGTGGGATGCGACGATAACGACGACCCCCACTACGACGATTTCGCCGCCCTCGAACAGCAGCTGAAAGGCTTGAAGACTCTCGACGGACGCCCCTACCGACTGTTGCGCCTGCCCATGCCCGACGCCATCTACGACGATGGCGACCGCCTGCCCGCCACCTACGCCAACTTCCTCATCATCAACGGCGCGGTACTGGTGCCCACCTACCAACAGGAGAAGAAGGACCGACAGGCCCTGGCCACCATCCAACAGGCCTTCCCCGACCGAGAGCTCGTGGCCATCGACGCACGCACGGCCATCAGGCAGCACGGATCGCTCCATTGCCTCACCATGCAATATCCTGAGGGCGTGATAGTCCCCCTCGCCGACGACGAGGAGACCCACGAGGGCAACGCGCCCTTCTTTACATAATAACGCATGCCAAACGGCAAATCACACATGAACCATCATAACAACATGAAACTGAGAATAGGCATACTGCAACAGCACAACACGCCCAACATAGAGCACAACCTGAAACGCCTGGCGGAAGGCGTGCGCGACCTGGCGCAACGCGGAGCACAACTCATCGTGCTCCAGGAACTGCACAACTCGCTCTACTTCTGCCAAGTGGAGGACGTAAACAATTTCGACCTGGCGGAGCCCATCCCCGGCCCGTCGACCAACTTCTTCGGCGAACTGGCCAAGGCCTACGGCGTGGTGATCGTCACGTCGCTCTTTGAGCGCAGGGAAGCCGGACTCTACCACAACACCGCCGTGGTGATAGAAAGCGACGGATCGATCGCGGGCAAGTACCGCAAGATGCACATCCCCGACGACCCCGCCTACTACGAAAAGTTCTATTTCACCCCGGGCGACCTGGGATTCCACCCCATCGACACCTCGGTGGGACGGCTCGGCGTCATGGTGTGCTGGGACCAGTGGTACCCCGAAGCAGCACGCCTCATGGCCCTGCAGGGAGCGCAGATGCTCATCTACCCCACCGCCATCGGCTACGAATCGAGCGACACCGCCGACGAGCAGCAGCGCCAGCGAACGGCATGGACCACCGTGCAGCGCGGACACGCCGTTGCCAACGGACTGCCCGTGGTGGCCGTGAACCGTGTGGGGCACGAGGACGACCCCAGCGGACAGACGGGCGGCATAGAGTTCTGGGGGTCGAGCTTCGTGGCCGGACCGCAGGGCGAGCTCCATTACCAGGCGTCCGACCACGAGGAGGAGAGCCTCGTCGTAGACATCGACATCGCCCACTCGGAGCAGGTGCGACGCTGGTGGCCCTTCCTGCGCGACCGACGCATCGACGCCTACCAAGACATCCTGAAGCGGTTCGTAGACTAACGCGAGGGCACATCCAAACAAAGGGGCAACATCATTTAATAACATTATTTACAATTTGAACCGTCCCTTTCTCATTTTATTTTAGTAACTTTGCGCCCAAACTTGTAATAAGGTAATAATTATATAAATTATGAGCAAACAAACAGAGAAGATTAAAGACCTCGTTGCCAAGCGCGAGCTTGCACGCCTGGGTGGCGGACAGAAAGCCATCGACAAGCAGCATGCACGCGGCAAATACACCGCACGCGAGCGCATCGAAATGCTCGTCGACAAGGATAGTTTTGAGGAGTACGACATGTTCAAACTCCACCGTTGCCACAACTTCGGCATGGAGAAGAAGCAATACCTCGGCGACGGTGTCGTGGCCGGTTCAGCCACCATCGATGGCCGCTTGGTATATGTTTACGCACAAGACTTCACCGTCAACGGCGGATCGCTCTCGGAGACCATGGCCCAGAAGATGTGCAAGATCATGGACATGGCCATGCAGAACGGAGCTCCCGTCATCGGCATGAACGACTCGGGTGGCGCGCGCATCCAGGAGGGTATCTCCGCGCTGGCAGGCTACGGCGAGATCTTTGAGCGCAACATCCTCGCCTCAGGCGTGGTGCCGCAGATCTCCATGATCATGGGTCCCTGCGCAGGTGGCGCCGTTTACTCGCCCGCCCTCACCGATTTCATCGTTATGACCGAGGGAACCAGCTACATGTTCCTCACAGGCCCGAAGGTGGTGAAGACCGTCACAGGCGAGGACATCGACTCTGAGCACCTCGGAGGCGCCAGCGTGCACGCCAGCAAGAGCGGCGTGACCAGCTTCACGGCCAAGACCGAGGAAGACGCCATGGAGCTCATCAAGAAGCTGCTGGGCTACCTCCCCTCCAACAACACCGAGGAGGCTCCACGCGTGGAGTGCAACGACCCCATCGACCGGAAGGAGGACCTGCTCAACGACATCCTGCCCGACGACCCCAATAAGGCATACGATATGTATAAGGTCATCACGGCCATCACCGACAACAGCGAGTTCTTCGAGGTGCAGCCCAAGTTTGCCAAGAACATCATCACAGGCTTCGCGCGCTTCAACGGACAGAGCGTGGGCATCGTGGCCAACCAGCCGTCGGCCTACGCCGGTGTGCTCGACGTGAACGCCAGCCGCAAGGGCGCACGCTTCGTTCGCTTCTGCGACGCCTTCAACATCCCCATCGTGAGCCTCGTGGACGTGCCCGGATTCTTGCCCGGCACAGGACAGGAGTACAACGCCGTCATCCTGCACGGCGCACAACTGCTCTACGCTTATGGTGAGGCCACTGTGCCCAAGATCACCATCACCCTCCGCAAGAGCTATGGCGGTAGCCACATCGTAATGGGCTGCAAGCAGTTGCGTTCCGACCTCAACTTCGCATGGCCCACAGCCGAGATCGCCGTGATGGGTGCCTCAGGCGCCGTTGCCGTGCTCTGCGCCAAGGACGCCAAGAAGATAAAGGAGGAAGGCGGCGACGTGAAGGCGTTCCTCGCCGAGAAGGAAGACGAGTACACCGAGACCTTCGCTAATCCCTACCAGGCTGCCCAGTTTGGTTACATCGACGATGTGATTGAGCCACGCAACACACGCTTCCGCATCTGCCGCGGATTGGCACAACTGGCATCAAAGCGCCAGAGCCTGCCCGCCAAGAAGCATGGTTGCATGCCCATGTAATCGCGTCAACACAGATAACAGAACAAGTTCAGAAAGTCAATGGATAAGAACATCTATGCAGCCATTGCCATGGCGCTCTACGAGTACCAGGGCAACAATGTACACGACAGGGAGCCGAGCGTCATCACCATCAAGCCGAAACCAACTTTGTGGAATGCCAAGTTCCTGTCTTTCACAGCTAAACCATCAAGATAATGAAAGAATTCAAATATACCATCGACGGCAAGGAGTATAACGTCGAGATTGGCGACATCAACGAAGAGACCTATGTTGCCAGCGTGAAGGTCAACGGAGAGGCTTACGAAGTGGGAATGGAGAAACCCGCTGAGCCCGAGAAGAAGAAAGTGGAACTGGGCAAGCCCGTTGCCGAGAGCAACGAGGAGAGCGCAGCACCCGCCACTAACGCCAATGTGGCAAACGCCACCAAGGCTCCGCTGCCTGGAACCATCACAGCTATCAACGTAAACGTAGGCGACGAAGTGAAGGCTGGCGACGCCGTGCTCGTGCTCGAAGCCATGAAGATGGCCAACAACATCGAGGCCGAGAAGAGCGGTAAGATTGCCGCCATCTGCGTGAAGATTGGCCAGAGCGTGCTCGAAGACGACGCGCTCTTCGTGATCGAGTAAACAGCCTCTTTCATAAGAAGCTACCGTTCTTGGCGGGACAGGCCATGCCCGTTACTCCGCCAAGGAATGATAAACACCCTTAAAAACGCCCTCTTTTGTGTGAATTGATGCAAAAGAGGGCGTTTTTTCAATATTTTTTCGTAACTTTGCAGCCATAAAGTTAATTTGGGTAAGGTATGCGCAAATGAAGGAAGCGCCCCACCCGATAGCTTTTCATATTAAATCGAGAAAATAAGATGATCAAGAAAAAGGTTTTATTCATCAACCAAGAAATCACCCCGTATGTGCCCGAATCGGAAATGTCCGTCATGGGTCGCCAACTGCCTCAGAAAATGCAGGACAACGGTTTCGAAATCCGCACTTTCATGCCTAAGTGGGGAGCCATCAACGAACGCCGCGGCCAGTTGCATGAGGTTATTCGCCTGTCGGGAATGAACCTGATCATCGACGACACCGACCACCCCTTGATCATTAAAGTGGCCAGCATCCCCGTGTCTCGCCTGCAAGTCTACTTCATCGACAACGAGGACTACTTCCTCCATCGCCCCGCCATGACCGAGGACGAGAACGGCATGGAGTATGCCGACAACGGCGAGCGCGCCATCTTCTTCGCGCGCGGCGTGCTCGAAACGGTGAAGAAACTGCGCTGGGCCCCCGACCTCATACAATGCCAGGGCTGGATGACAGCCGTGGTGCCGCTCTACATCAAGACCGCCTACCACGACGACCCATCATTCGCCAACACCAAGGTGGTGACCTCGCTCTTCGACAACCAGTTGAAGACGCAGCTCGGCGACAACTTCAAGCGTTGCGTGGAGTTCCGCGACGCAAAGGCCGACCTGCTCAAGCCCTACGCCGAGAAGTTCGACTTCATGGAACTGGGCAAGATGGCCATCGACTATAGCGACGGCGTGGTTGAAGCTGGAGAGAACGTCAACGCCGACCTGTTGGCTTACGCCAAAGGTAAGGAAATGCCAGTACTCAACTATCCTGGCAAGGACTTCGCGCCCGCCTACAAGGACTTCTACAACCAGATCCTCGACAAGTAAGGTTCCGGCCATAACCGCCTATAACCCCACCGCGACAATACGAGGTACACACCGCGACAAGACCTGAAGGCGACAACAGCCCACCGCAGGTCTTTCGATGCGACTATACCATAATCATAACATGTGTTTTCAGATGAAATCAAAGTTTTTCGTTGCCCTTTCTCTTGCCGCAATCACCTTGGCAAGTTGTGACACGACAACTGACACCATAGGATCATCGCTCACCGACGACCGCGATGGTATGCAAATATCAGCACAAACATTCAGCGTGGCCAGCCGATCGCTGGTAGCCGACTCTGTGCTCTCGCGTAACATAACGGGTTACCTGGGTAAGGTGCGCGACCCTGAGACGGGCGCTTACATCACAGGCGACTTCATGGCTCAGTTTAACAACTTGGAGGGATTTAGCTTCCCTGAAAAGGCGAACCTTGTGACAACCGACGCCAACGGCAACGAAGTGAAAGGTGTGGTAAAAGCCGACTCGTGCGAGCTGCGCTTGTTCTACACCAACCTCTACGGCGACTCCACACAGCTCATGAAGCTCACCGCCTACGAGATGGGCAAGCCCATGAACGAGAACCGCATCTATTACAGCAATTTCGACCCCGCCAACAACGGATATATCCGCGAGGGCGGACTGCATAAGGACAAGGTGTACAGCCTCATCGACTACAACGTGAACCAAAGCCGACGCGACTCGACGGGCTACACACCCTACATCACCATCAAGCTGAAAGGCCCCTACACGGACAAGGACGGCAAGACATACGACAGCTACGGCACCTACGTCATGCAGAAATACTACGACAACCCAGCCAACTTCAAGAATGCGTTCGCATTCAGAAACAACGTGGTGCCCGGTTTCTTCTTCAAGCATAAGAATGGCGTGGGCAACATGGCCTACATCACGCAGTCGCAGTTGGATGTGTATTTCAGCCACGTAGCCGACGACTCATTGTACCATTCGGCAGCCGTGTTCTGGGGAACGGAGGAGGTGTTGCAAACCTCAACCATCACCAACGACAAGCAAAGCATGGAGAAGTTGGCAAACGACGAGTCGTGTACCTACCTCAAGACACCCGCAGGCATCTTCACCGAGCTCACGCTCCCTGTTGAGAAGATCATGAGCGGTCATGAGAACGACACCATCACCTCCGCCAAGCTGGTGCTGCAACGATTGAACAACAAGACCACAAGCGATTATATGTTTGGCGTTCCATCGGAGATATTGATGATTCCGACCGACTCGCTGTACTCGTTCTTTGAGCACAACAACATCTATAACAACAAGAATTCGTTTGTGGCCAGCTGGGCTTACAACGCCGCTCAGGGCAGTTTCAACAACAGCTACACCTTCAGCAACATAGCAGGCATGATTTCGTCGATGTACAATAGCGACCGCACATCCGCCAACTGGAACAAGGTGGTGCTGGTACCCGTAGAAATCAAGACCACCACTACATCGGCGGGAACAAAGACCGTGGTGAAGGTAACCAACAACATGGCGCTGACAAGCACCCGACTGGTGAAGGGCACAGAGGCCGACGACAGTCCCATCAAGTTGAGCGTAATCTACAGTCGATTCAAATAACCCATTCATCATCTGAACGACATGGCCGACAACTTTTTGGAACGACACCACGAAGAGTATGAAGAAAGAAAAAGGGCATGGCTTCGCAACAAGAAGCACATGCCCAAACTAAAACGAACCATAGAGAAGCCTGAAGACGAAAGTCTTTAGGCTTTTTTATTCCTTATCGGTCATTGGATTTTAACCCCAAACATATATAAGATAGGGGTAATCCCCGACGGGAAGGGGATGGCTACATCCTATTCTCGCCTCCGCTGCCCCTACATGGGTCAGCCCACAATGCGGAGCTTGGCGAATTTGAGCAGGAGCTGCTTGCGGCCCGTCGCATCGAAATCGACCGTGGCCTTGGCGTTCTCGCCCACACCTTCCACTTTCACCACCACGCCACGACCGAAGCGTTGGTGCTCAACGACGCTTCCCGGGTGCAAGCCTGACGACCCTGACGAAGCGTAAGAAGAGCCTGACGACGCACCGGAAGGAGCCGATGTTCGCTGGCCGCTGCCTGAAGTGCGCCCACCATTAGTAACCGCTTGCTCCACCTTGGTCCATCGCCCACCTTGCCGAAGCATTTTCTCAAACGATGGCGAGAAAGGGTTGACGGCTTGTTCCGCCTGCCGGGGCGACGTAATCTTGGGTTTGGGATCGGCCATAAACTGCCCTGCCACAGGTCGTGAGTTTTGCATCCTACCACTCCTACGTCCATAGTCGTTCCCCCACTCCCTACTTCCCGTGTAGGGCTTGTTAATCTCATAATCGTCCTCCCATGGACGATGCGAGCCGTGAGAGTTGCCACCCCACGTCTCGCCATACGACGAATGACCACCGCTACCACGGCCGCCCTCCACCTGCACGTCCAAGTATTTGGGGGCGATGTCGTTGAGGAACCTACTCGCATTAACAAAGCCATCCATCTTTCCGAAGCGCCATCGTGTGTGGGCCCACGTCAGGTAACAATGTTTCTCGGCCCTTGTGATGGCCACATAAAGCAATCGGCGTTCCTCCTCCAACTCGCGCATCGATCCCACCGACATCTGACTGGGGAAGATATTCTCCTCCAGTCCCACGATAAACACCGTCCCAAACGCCAGTCCCTTGGCGGCATGGATGGTCATGAGCGTCACCTTATCGTCCGACGAATCGTCAGAATCCTGATCGGTCATCAGCGATACGTTCGCCAGATAGTCGGTCAGCAACACATGCTCCTCCTGTCCATCCTCACGTTGCGCCTGCACAAAGTCGGCGATGCCCGATATCAAACTGTCGAGGTTCTCACGTCTGCTATCGCCCTCGGCCGTGCGGTCGGTGGCAAGATCGGCCTTGATGCCGCTCTTCTCTATAATGTCGCGCGCCAGCGTTAGCGCGTCGCTCTCCTCCCGTTGCGCCACAAAACCATCGATGAGCGCCCGGAAATTCAGAAGTTTCGTGGCCGTCCCCTTGTTCACGGGCAACTGATATTGCACGGGGTTGGAGATCACCTCCCACAGGCTGGTCTCCTGCTGCTGGGCGCAATCCAAGACCTTCGCCAGCGTGGTGTCGCCAATTCCTCGTGCCGGGTAATTCACGATACGGCGGAACGCCTCCTCATCGTTGGGGTTGACCACCAGACGGAGATAAGCTATGACATCCTTGATTTCCTTTCGTTGGTAGAAGCTCAATCCCCCATACACCCGATACTTGTCGCCCATGGCCACCTCGGGCTTGCGCATCTCCTCCTCAAACAGGCGGCTCTGGGCATTGGTGCGGTAGAGTATGGCGAAGTCGCTCCAGCGGCATTTCTCCTGCTGTCGGATGCGCTTGATCTCTCGACACACGATCGCCGCCTCGCGCTTGTCGGAGATGGTCTCCAAGACCTTCACCTTCTCTCCGTTCTCATTCTCGCTATACACCTCCTTCGGTATCTGCCGTTCGTTGTGCTTCATGAGAGAGTTGGCGGCCGCCACAATGAGTTTGGTGGAACGATAGTTGCGCTCCAACTTAAACAGTTGCGCGTCGGCATACACCTTTTGGAAATTCAATATGTTGTCGATCTTCGCACCACGGAACGCGTAGATGCTCTGATAATCGTCGCCCACCACGCAGATGCGGCGCACATCACGTGTGAGCAACCACAGGATTTGTTGCTGCACATAGTTGGTGTCCTGATACTCATCGACCAGCACATATTGGAACCGCGCAGCATATTTGCGACGTATCTCCTCGTTTTGGTTCAATAGCAGATAGGTGTAAACCAACAGGTCGTCGAAGTCCATGGCGTTGGCCAGACGCAGACGCGACTGGTAGGCCCTATAGATCTTATGCGTCTCTGCCATGTTACGCCGCCTGTCGCGCTCCAAGGAGTCGCCATCGGCGGCATAGTCGTCGGGCATCTGCAGTCGGTTCTTCGCCATCGAGATGGCGGCATGAACGGTCGAGGGCTTATACGTCTTGTCGTCGAGCCCCATCTGCTTGCAGATGCTCTTGATGAGCGATCGCGAGTCGGCCTCATCGTAGATTGTGAAATCCGACGAGAACCCTAACGTGGCGGCTTCCACACGCAGGATACGCGAGAAGATGGAGTGGAACGTGCCCATCTGCAAGCTGCGCCCCCGCTCATCGCCCACAAGGCCCAATATGCGCCCTTTCATCTCCTTGGCTGCCTTGTTGGTGAAGGTGAGGCCGAGGATGTTCCAGGGCTTCAGGTCGTAATGTACGAGCAGATAGGCAATCTTATACGTGAGCACACGGGTCTTGCCCGACCCTGCGCCCGCTATGACAAGCTGCGGTCCGTCGCAATAAACCACCGCCTGTCGCTGGTTGTCGTTGAGTTGTTCGAGGAGAGTCTGTTCGGTCTGCATCTGATGTTCCGATAATGTATGGTTGGGTAAAAGTGTTGCTTAGTGATTATTTATAGGTGCTTCCCACGGCCGTCTTGGGGTCGTAGTCCTCCCCCTCCTTGGGGAAAGAGGGAATATAGCGCATGTTGTTCATGATTTGCCGTTGGCGCTTTCGCATGTAAGCGCTTGGCTCCTTCGACGAGAACCGTCGGGGGTTGGGCAGAGTGGCTGCAATGAGCGCACAATCGGCACGCGTGAGCGCGTCGGCCGTCTTGCCAAAGTTATACTCTGCACACGCGTCGACACCATAGATGCGGTCGCCCATCTCTATGGAGTTGAGATACACCTCCATGATGCGTTGCTTGCTCCAAAACACCTCGATGAGGGCCGTGAAGTAGACCTCGAAACCTTTTCTCACCCACGAGCGCCCCGGCCACAGAAACACGTTCTTGGCCGTTTGCTGCGAGATGGTGCTGGCGCCAAACCGCTTGCCGCCCTTGCCGTTGGCCATGTTGCGCTTGGCAGCACTACCAATGGCGTTGAAGTCGAAGCCATGATGAAGCAGGAAATGGGAGTCTTCGGAAGCCATGACCGCCACAGGCATGTGTCGAGACATCTGCTCCAAGGGCACCCAGTGGTGGTGAATGGTCAAACTACCCGTCTGCACACACCTGATGAGCATCAGCGGAGTGACGTAGACGGGTATGAAACGATAAGCCACCACCGCAAGAATGGTGGAGGCGAAAAAGAGGCTAAGCGCCCATCTTACGATCTTCTTTATCATAGCAAAACAGGGATGCCGACGCATCATGCGTCCGCACCCCTACCTTAATTCATCCAAAAATGTTGACTGCTTAGTTGAGCTGGCCTGCGTTGGCCTTGTCGATCATGGCCTGCGAAGCGTAAAGGTAGACCTCCACACGGCGACTGGCCTTCACGTTCTCGGTGCCATCGGCGTTGGTGATGAGATTGGTCTCGCCGAAGCCCCGAGCGCTCTTGATCTGCGAGCTGGGCACGCCGCATGTGTTCACCAGATAAGCCTTCACCGAGTTGGCACGGTTGTTTGAGAGCACCTGGTTCACCTCGTTGGAACCATCCGAAGAGGCGTAGCCCTGGATGTCGACCTGCAGGTCGGCGTTGTTCTTCAACACGTTAGAGAACTTAGAGAGCTCGTTCTTGGCGGCAGCCTGCAAGGCATACTTGCCCACGGGGAAGAGGATGCCGTTGTCGAAGGTTACCTTCACGGCCTTCAGGCCATTGGCGTCGGTCACTTCCTCCACCTTACCGTTCTTCACCTGAGCGGCCGTCTCAGCGGCCACCTTATCCATGTGCTTGCCGATGAGGGCGCCTGCGCCAGCACCAACGGCGGCACCAACGGCGGCACCAACAGCGGTGTTACCAGCCAGGGCACCAATGAGCGCACCCACAGCCGTACCCGAACCTGTGCCAATGAGGGCACCCGTTCCAGCCTTGGTTGAACAACCCATGCCCACCATTGTAAGTGCGCACAATCCTACAGTAGCAACTTTTACCTTTTTCATAATGCTTGCAAATATTGAGTTTTTTACTTTTTCTTCTTCGCAAAGTTACTGCTTTTTTCCCAAGATAGCATCTTATTGAATATTTTTTTTCGTAACTTTGCGGCAAAATTAACCAATCGTAAGGATTCGTCCAACGGGAAATACCTATCGCTCGATGGGGAAATCCCTAAACCGCGCCAACGGCAACAGACCAGGCGCACAACACGACTATTTAATTAAGGTAAAGACATAACATGGCAAAAGAACTGAAACATCTTACCAAGCGTTCCGACGACTACAGCCAGTGGTACAACGACTTGGTGACGAAGGCCGACCTCGCCGAGCAGGCCCCGGTCCGCGGTTGCATGATCATCAAGCCCTACGGCTATGCCATCTGGGAGAAGATCCAGGCTGGCCTCGACAAGGAATTTAAGAAACTGGGCGTGCAAAACGCATATTTCCCATTGCTCATCCCAAAGAGTTTCTTCGCTCGCGAGGCTGAGCACGTAGAGGGATTTGCCAAGGAGAGCGCCGTGGTGACCCACTACCGCCTCAAGACAAGCGAAAACGGAAAAGGCATCGTGGTTGACCCCGACGCCAAGCTCGATGAGGAGCTCATCATCCGACCCACATCAGAGACCATGATTTGGCACACTTACAAGAACTGGATCCACTCGTGGCGCGACCTGCCCATCAAGTGCAACCAATGGTGCAACGTGATGCGTTGGGAGATGCGCACCCGTCCGTTCCTCCGCACATCTGAGTTTCTCTGGCAGGAGGGCCACACCGCCCACGCCACCTACGAGGAGGCTGTTGAGGAGGCCCAGACCATGCTCCATTGCTACGCCGACTTCGTGGAAGACGTGATGGCAGTGCCCGTCATCAGGGGTGAGAAGAGCGAGACCGAGCGTTTCGCCGGAGCCCTGAAGACCTACACCATCGAGGCCATGATGCAAGACGGCAAGGCTCTGCAGAGTGGCACCAGCCACTTCCTCGGCCAGAACTTCGCCAAGAGCTTCGACGTGACCTATCTCAACAAGGACAACAAGCCCGAGTATGTGTGGGCCACATCATGGGGCGTGTCTACCCGTCTCATGGGCGCCCTCATCATGGTCCACTCCGACGACAACGGACTGGTGTTGCCCCCGAAGCTCGCTCCCATACAGGTGGTGGTCATCCCCATCAACAAGAACGAGGAGCAGCTCAAGGCCATCACCGCCAAGTTGCAGCCCGCCATCGACCAGTTGCGTGAGCTGGGCATCAGCGTGAAGTACGACGACGCCGACAACAAGCGCCCGGGCTTCAAGTTTGCCGACTATGAGCTCAAGGGCGTGCCCGTGCGTCTCGTCATGGGCGGACGCGACCTGGAGAACAACACCATCGAGATCATGCGCCGCGACACCTTGGAGAAGGAGAACGTTTCGTTCGACGGCATCGTGGAGCGCGTGAAAGACATGCTCGACGACATTCAGCGCAGCGTGTTTGAGAAGGCTCGCAAGATGCGCGACAGCAAGATCTACGAGTGCACCAACTACGACGAGTTTAAGGAGCGCATCAAGGATGGCGGCTTCTTCCTCTGCCCCTGGGACGGCACCGCCGAGACCGAGGCCAAGATCAAGGAAGACACACAGGCCACCATCCGTTGCATACCTTACGGCTACGAGCAGAAGGAAGGCGCAGTCGACATGGTGAGCGGCAAGCCCGCCACAAGCTGGGTCATCGTGGCGCGCGCCTACTAAGCGACACATCCCAACCCCCTATATCATCCCATTCGCCAAGACAAGGCGAATGGGATTTTTTATGAAACGACCTTAACCTTAAAAATCATGGGAGCGACCTTAAAGTGGAAAATTGACCCGCTATTTGGCCACCACCTCATCTACAAAGAGCCATCCTTGGCGCGGGGAGCGCTGGGCTTGGATGTGCAAGTAGCGCGTGGTTAGCTTTCGGCGAAGGGTATAGGTGCAGATGGCGTAGGGCAGATCGTGGGGCTGGGCGCTGCAGGGCTCGCCATTGACGGTTACTTGCTGTGGGAGGAATATCTCAGGTCCGGCAATTTGCAGGAAGGGTATGCTCACCTCGTGAAGGGTGCGCTCGGCGCCGAGGTCGATGGTGATGTCGAGGTCGCAGCAGTAACCCTGCCATCGCCCGTCGTTGTTGTTCCACGACCCTTGCCGCCCGTCGGTCAGGGCGCCGTCGCCGCCTGCCGCATAGGCGCTGCTGTAATGGCAACGGCCGTTCATCCGCACCTTGGCTCCCAAGGCCTTGTGCCTCACCCTGCGGCCATACTCGGGGCGCTGCCCTATCTCCCTTCTGAGGTCAAAGGCGTTGATGCCAGCGCGTCGCAAGCTATCGCTCACATGCGTCGCCCATTTGCGAAACGCCTCATACGGGCGTGTGCGCCCCATGCCCACCTCGCTCACGGCAAGGGCGCGCGGCCACAACTGGTACTGGAGCAACTGGGGCGTGGGCACATATTCGGTGAAAAGGCACACCTGCACGCCCAACAGGCGGTGGCGCATGGGGGCGATGAGCTGTCCCACCTCCCACACATGACTGAGCGGACGGTAGCCGCCCATGGCCTCGGGCTGCGTTTGGGGTGCGTCCTGGTAGCTGTCGAGGTAGCACCATGCGCTGGGGCACATCACCACCTCATGGCCCAAGGCCAGCGCCTTCTCGCCCAGTTCGGCGTTGCGCCACACCATGATGACGAGGGTGCTGTCGGCCTCCGTGTCGGTAAGGGCCTCATCCCACACCACCATCTTACGCCCCAAACTACGCACGATGGCGTTCAGGCGTCGTATGCCTTGGTGGTAGAGTTCTTTCTGCGTGGCGGTCTCGTCGCCTCCACAATGTATATAAGGTGATGGGAACACATCGGCCACCTCTCTCAGGATGGTCTGCATAAATTGGTAGGTGGCGTTGTTCGCAAGGTCCATCTCGGCATGGTTGAAGGCCACCTCGGGATAAGCGGCGCACACTTCCTCGCTATGGCCGGGGAACTCTATCTCGGGCACGATCGTCACGCCCTTGTCTTGCGCGTAAGCCACCAGCTGCCTGAGCTGCTGCTGGGTGTAGTAGCCGCCAAAACCGTTCTGGCTGTCGCTATAGGCGCGCACGTAGCCCACGTCCTGCCCATCGGCATGCGGAGGCGTGTTCCACCAGTCTTTCCACACCTGACGGGTGCGCCACGCACCCACCTCGGTCAGTCGCGGGTAGGCTTTGATCTCCATGCGCCATCCAGCAGCGTCGGTGAGGTGGAGATGCAGGATGTTGAGGCCGTAATGGCTCATCACGTCGACCTGGCGATACAACTCGTCGATGGGCAGAAAATGGCGGCTCACATCGATCATCACGCCACGCCACGCCAACGGGCGCGCCTGGGACGATTGGGAGGTATGGGCGTAGCCCAACAGGGTGGCACCAAAGGCAAGGAGGAAAAGGAATAGTCGTCTCATCATTCGTGGTTTTAGGTTGTTAGGGATAGTGCAAACGGTACATATCTTTTGCAAAGGTAACAAAATACCCAGAATAAGTTTGCAGGTTTGCGCTTTTCTTCGTAGCTTTGATGTCAAAATCAACTAATTACCCACGTATGAGAAAAACATTAACCACCATTGCTCTGGCCTTGATCGCCCTCACGGCCATGGCGCAAGGGTACGTTCCCACCCAGGAAAACCTTGCCGAACGCGAGGATTTCCGTAACGCCAAGTTGGGCATCTTCCTGCATTGGGGCATCTACAGCATGTTTGCACAGGGCGAGTGGTACCTGCAAAACGCCGTGCCCGACCGCATGGAGTATGCCAAGGCCGCCGACGCCTTCTACCCACACCGCTTCGACGCACGCCAATGGGTGCGCGCCATCAAGGCCGCAGGAGCCAAATACATCTGCTTTACCACACGCCACCACGACGGATTCTCCATGTGGGACACGCAGCAAAGCGACTACAACATCGTGAAGGCGACACCCTTCAAGCGCGACATCGTGAAGGAGCTGGCCGACGCATGCCACGAGGAGGGCATACGATTGCACCTCTATTATAGCCACATCGACTGGATGCGCGACGATTATCCCATGGGGCGCACAGGGCGCAACTGCGGAAAGGACGCCAGCAAGAGCGACTGGCCCCACTACTTCCAGTTTATGAACGCCCAGCTCACCGAACTGCTCACACGCTACGGCAAGGTGGGCGCCATCTGGTTCGACGGATGGTGGGACCACGACCAAGACGCCACGCCCTTCAACTGGCAGCTCGACGAGCAGTATGCGCTCATCCATAAGCTACAGCCCGCGTGCCTCATCGGCAACAACCACCACATGGAGCCCAACGAGGGCGAGGACATACAGCTCTTCGAGCGCGACCTGCCCGGAGAAAACAAGGCGGGATTCGTCGACAAGGCTGCACAGGTCAGTCCGCTGCCACTGGAGACTTGCGAAACCATGAACGGCATGTGGGGGTACAAAGTGGTCGACCAAAACTACAAGTCGACTAACGAAATCATACGCCTGCTCGTCAACACCTCGGGCAAGGGAGCCAACCTGCTACTCAACATCGGCCCGCAACCCAACGGACAACTGCCCGCCTTGGCACTCGACCGACTCAAACATCTGGGCGAATGGATGAGCACCTACGGCGCCACGCTCTATGGCAGCCAGGCCGGACCCGTGAAGCCGTGCGAGTGGGGAGCCACAACCGAGAAGAACGGCACCATCTACGCCCACATCTGTCCCGCCGACACCACGAAGATGCCTGCAGCCATCACCATCCCCATGGACAAGAAGCCCAAGGCCGTCACCCATTTCCCCAGCGGCACAAAGGTGGCCTACACCTACAAGAACAAACTGCTCACCATCGACGTGCCCGCTAACCCGACCACGCCCGACCACGTCATCGCCATCAAGCGATAACACACCACGTCAGCACACCCCACACACCCTTTAAACCCGAGGGAGCAACCCCACTCCACCGACTGCTGTCGGCGGGAGGGTTGCTCCTTCGGGTTTTTGCTGCGCGTACGGCAACGCCAACAAAAGAGAACACCTCACCTGACTTCGTCATTGCGTCACCCAAAAATCTTCGTCAAAGAGTTTAGCGATTTTCTGATGTCTTGCCATCAGCATTGTTTGGGTGTAAATCTCCTTGTTCAGAGGTAGCTTAATTTGTATTGTTGTGATTGTCTTAGCCAATGCAAGCACCTTGTCTACGCTCATCTTAATCTCTGAGACTTTCAGCATACGCTCCAATTTATTATTCTTCTCCATAATTATATTATTTGTTAGGTGACTATATACGACAATACCCCTAACATAGCGTAGCCAAGTATGTAAACTTTGTAAGATTACACAATAAATCAAGTATTAGTCCATTATAATATCAAAGTTAATAGGAATAGAAAGGAAAAACCCCAATAGAGCGGCAACTCTATAGGGGCGCATTCTAAAAGAAGTTAATCGTAAAGGAAACGGACATTATGCGTGATATAGGCACTTAGATCTGCGCCATTACATGCGAGTCGTTTCATTTCCTCAACATTGGCTCTACCTGCTTTGGCATAACTATATGAATATGCCTTATATCCTTTGAACCAAACTATAATGCGAGTGGGTTCAATCTGATAACCAACCACAGGTGAGTTTCCACGCAAATTTGCATATGGACTCATAAAATTCCTCCTTTCTTTTCTATGGTGGCACAAGCCACCGTTATACATGGAAAAGCCTCCTTACCTATACTCCAAATAGGTTTGGAGGCTTTTCATTAACAATTCTCGTATTCTCAGTAAGGTAAGGTGAGAAATCTATAAGAGCCTTCTCGCATTAGCATTAGGCTTTTGGCTGCGAGTGCCCAAAGCACCAATATAGCATACACAAATTCCGTGCCAACATGTATTAAACTTTATTGGACACATTTAACGACAATTTGTCTGCCAGTTATGCCTTCTTGACATTCCAAGGTTAATTGAAGAAAAACATCAGAATTATGACAGATACAAAGATTACAATCGTCTGTAAGGAAGGTGAAAACCACATTACAGACATTAGCCTTACGGCAGAACGAAATTACACTCCAATCTTTACGGAAGCATTCTCCACACAGGAAAAGCCATTAAGTGTATATCTTATTAAAGATAAAGATATACTCAACGAAAACGCTGCCAAAAGTGATGCAGAGCAAATACTATCTAATCTTACTGAACTTATCCGTAACAGCCTAAAGATGAGAGCACGGGTATTCACCTAAGAAGAATTGGATTTGAAATCTCAAATCACAGATTATCCTATCATCAAACGGTTTGAAGAGATAACTGGTATTGAGTTCGATTGGAATAGGTTTCACAATCGTAGAGAATTTAGAGCCTACATAAAGAGCCTATTGAATATGAAAAATCAATAAGCAGTGTACACAAACGTCTGATATTCTTTGCAGAACTGCTGAAATTGCAGTATCTTTGCAAAGTCATTTCGGTGGCAAAGTTTTCGTGGAATAAAAGAAAGTGCCTTACTTCCAATAGTTCGTTAAAATTTGAGATAAAGGCTAAGCAGTTTTACGCTGCCAGCCAA
>ENA-OPMP01000044-OPMP01000044.1-human-gut-metagenome-genome-assembly--contig:-NODE-44-length-57206-cov-32.281097_pt1 | contig 57206 bp, 35 predicted proteins | sample MGYA00241527_ERZ501751 | MGnify/ENA primary metagenome ERZ501751 (study PRJEB25962, sample SAMEA2042647) | human gut metagenome | biome: human gut; feature: human-associated habitat; material: faeces... | reverse complement strand
CATAGTTTTTGGGTTAGCATCTGCACAGCACTCCACAGGGTTTGTCGGGTGCGCCAACGGAACACCAATATTGAAAAATTGCAGAGCCAAGTACAGCAGATGCAGAAACAGCATGATACGCAAATCCACAATCTCAGAGAAATGCACAGGCAGGAACTTGACATGAAAGAAAAAGAACTGTCACGGCTCGCCAGAATCATAGACAAGGCTTTTAGGTGGTTTCCGATGTTCAGGGAAATGCTGCGCATGGAAAAGTTTTGTGCCATGCTGGGATTCTCTAAAGAAATGACTGAAAGTCTTATAGTCAAAAAAGAAGCCCTGAAATGTAGCGGTAAAATCTATTCCGAGCAACACAGGCGGAACTTTGATATAAAGGATGATATTTTAAGGGTGGAAAATGACCCTGACGATGAAAGCAGGCTGAACCTGACAATAAACAGGAAGCCGATTGCCGACTGGTTCAGGGAGCAATGGCACAGGCTTAGATATGGAGCAAGAGTGCCGCAACAGGAAGAAAGAAAAAGTAGAGGATTCAAATTATAATAGAAGCAATTTGATTAGTAATCTAAAAGCACTCCGATAACGATTAGAGTGCTTTTAGATTACTAATCATTAATTATCAAAGCAAGTGCAGTTTAAGATTTTACTGAAGTTTGCATTAATAAAGAATATACTACAGCTGATATATGCGCAACATATTGTGACGCTTGTGATTCATTTCCCTTGAAATCCTTAACAAATACCGCTAAGGTATAACTGATATTATTAGGCAGACATATATAGGCAACATCATTGTGAGCTGCAAGAACACCATTTTCATTAACATAACCTGAACCTGTCTTATGCGCTATAACAACCCCTTCTTTATCAAGAAGTGGAGCTGCTATCCTATCTACACCTGTTTTGCATTCTTTTAACGTATTCTTAATGAAACTTTGTTTCTCATCATCGATAAGACCTTCAGTAAACAAACGATTCATCAACATTGCAGCACCAAGAGGAGATGTATAGTTAGAGTAAGCCTTGTTATGGTCAGCCGACATTTCCTCTTCCGTATAAGCTATCTGAAAACTTGAACGAGGAATGAGTGTGGCTATAAAACTATCTGTTTGAGCGACATTAACCATATCCTTAAACATAAGGTTGCTTGCATTGTTGTCACTCTGAGTAAGAGTATAACGCAGCAAATCTCTCACTGTCAATGATATGACTGGCCCTGAATAATCTTTCAGCATAGGACTCCAAGTCTTTGGGTCAAGTTTATCCCTATTTATATTTACTAAGGTATCAAGTGAAATTCCTTTATTGTCAAAGTCATTACAAAGAGCTAATGCCTGATGAACCTTAAACACACTCATCATAGGATAAACACTCTTATTATTGACCTTAACCGTATCTCTGTTATTAACAATAACCGCCACACCAATTTCGCCAGGACAAGCTGAGACAATTTGAGAAATGCTATCAGTCAAAACATTTGTTAAAGGAGGATTTGCGCTATCTTTTGTCGCTGATTTATGGAACAATGAAAATACCAAGATGAAAATGCAAACTAAAGCTATACACAAAACTACGATTTGTTTTTTTCTGTTTTTTCCCATGTTTATATTATTTATATTTGTTTGACGAGAATATCTTTATTTGCCGACAAAGGTACATAACTTTACGGAAAAATATGTTTCTAAAATATATAAATAGACAGCTGTGGGGAAAAATTAGATAATTAAAAAGGCTAAATGACTGAAAATAATCACTTAGCCTTTTAATCCGTACCCAGACCCGTACTTCGTAATTGCTGCGCCCATCATTCAAGACTGTCAAATCGGGTCTTTCCTGTCAAGCCAATGATGCCTATGCGTATGCCAAACACATGGATTACGGATTTCTCGTTCCGTGAACAAACACTTTATCCGCAACTCTGCTATGTGGTGTATTGGCTTAACTCCATTTCTATGGGCAACACTTTTGTTGCAGATTTCAAGCAGCTTTTATCGAAATACCCATCAGTAAGAACCCGTTTATTAGGCTTTCCTCATAATTGGGAACAAGAGCCTTTGTGGAGATAAAATAATTGCCCTGTTTCTTAAAAAGCACTGGGGCAAACCAGCTCCGTCTTTAATTGTTTCCAATAAATGGATTGTTTCAAGCCCCTATAGAAAGAGAACAAAAATTCCTGTGTGAAAATTAATCTACGACAAGGAGCAAGCAAGGAGCAATATCAAACAAAAATCAATACCTTTGCAGTACATATGAGATAGACCAAAACAAAAGTGGAATATCGGAAACGAATAGCAAGGAAAAGAGAAGAAACGACCCAAGTTGATGTCCTTTTTGAGTTAATAATCAATAAAAGCGTTAAATCTTCACCTTTTAGAATGTGCAATTAAAAATAACAACCATATTTCTGACTTATTATCTATAAAATATTGAGTAATAATCGGTTGTAAATACAATTCTTGTAAACAATAACATCCTGCCATTCCCCCTGTTTCGGTCTAATGGCCGATTGGGGATTATATGGCCGATTTGGGACTATATATAGGAGCGCGTAGGAGTGTAGAGGCGTGGCGGAGCGGCCGTTGAGGCTTTCGCGAGGCCAATAAAGGGGTGGAGGATACAATTTTAGCCCATTAACATTCAACTTTTTGCCAAAAATTGTTTTTATATCGGGGAAAAGTGGTAACTTTGCAACCCAAAGTGTAGATATGCCAAGTTTAGAGAAGTTTAAGATCGACTTGAAGAGCCTTCCCGAGGGCGAGACCGTAATGGAACGCGACCTCGGTGATGATTTCTTTGCATCTATCGACGCTCCCGACGTGAGGAGCGGCCAGTTGCACAGCACACTGACCATCCACCGCCGCGACAACCTCTTTGAACTGCTTGTCGACACTGCCGGCACAGTGACGGTGCCCTGCGACGTTTGTCTCGACGATATGGACCAACCCATTGAGACCCACGACAGGCTCACCGCTCAGCTCGGCGACACCGGCTCGGAGGACGACGACGTGGTCACGGTAAGCGAGGAAGAAGGAATACTCGATGTGGCGTGGTTCGTCTACGAGTCCATAGCGCTCAGCATCCCGCTCAGGCATGTGCATGCACCTGGAAAATGCAATCCTGCCATGATGAATGTGCTCAAGGAACATTCGGCCGCCCGAAGCGGTGACGAGGATGGAGAGAAAGCCGTGGATTCCCGATGGGCGGCATTGAAAGATTTAAAAATAACAAATTAAAACTATTATTTAAAATGGCACATCCTAAAAGACGTCAGTCAAAGACACGTACACTCAAGCGTAGAACCCACGACGGAGCAGTAGCTCCCACATTGGCTGTTTGCCCCAACTGCGGCGCTTATTACGTTTACCACACGGTTTGCCCCACCTGCGGCTACTATCGTGGCAAGGTAGCTATCGTTAAGGAAGCAGCTGAATAATGGGTAAGGTCAACGCGATTATCACCGGCGTTGGCGGCTATGTGCCCGACTACGTCCTCAACAACGAGGAGTTGTCGCGCATGGTCGACACCAGCGACGAGTGGATACAGACGCGTGTGGGCATCAAGGAGCGCCGCATCCTCACCGAGGAGGGCCTTGGCACCAGCTACATGGCGCGCAAGGCCGCCAAGCAGCTCCTGCAAAAGACGGGTGTCGACCCCGACACCATCGACGCACTTATCGTCACCACCACCACGCCCGACTATAAGTTTCCCTCCACGGCCAGCATCGTGCTCGGCAAGCTGGGATTGAAGAACGCTTTTGCGTTCGACCTCTCGGCAGCGTGCTGCGGATTCCTCTATACGATGGACATGGCGGCCTCGATGATTCAGAGCGGACGCTACAAGAAGATCATTGTCATCGGAGCCGACAAGATGTCGTCGGTGGTCGACTATACCGACCGCCAGACATGCGTGCTCTTCGGTGATGGCGCAGGCGCCGTGCTCATGGAAGCCACCGAGGAAGAGGGCGTCGGCGTGCAGAGCTCGTTCTTCCGCACCGACGGCAAGGGCTTGCCTTTCCTTCACCTGAAGGCTGGCGGCAGTGTTTGCCCACCCTCACATTTCACCGTCGACCACCGACTGCACTACCTCTACCAGGAGGGACGCACCGTGTTCCGCTATGCTGTGACCAACATGAGCGACGACGTGATGGAGGTGATGAGGCAGAACAACCTCACGCCCGGCGATGTCGACTGGGTGATTCCCCACCAAGCCAACCTCCGCATTGAGGAGGCCGTGGCCAAGCGCGCGGAAATCGACCCGTCGAAGGTGCTCATCAACATCGAGAGGTATGGCAACACCAGTTCGGCTACCATCCCCTTGGCGATGTGGGACTTTGAAGATCGGTTCAAAAAAGGCGACAAACTCATCCTAACAGCTTTCGGTGCGGGATTTGTGCACGGCGCAGCCTATTACAAGTGGGCATACGACGGAGCTGCCGTAGCCGGAAAGAAATAATAGCGATCGAGCAACACCGACAACATAGTCAGGAAGTTCAGAAGTCCAGTCATTCCAACAAGCAATAGCCTCGGGCCGTAGGCCAAGGCGTTGTGACTGAGCTTCTGGACTTTTGTCTTCTTATCACACCCCTCACTTTTACGCTCTACACCCCATCAAACGCAATACCATCACCCCTATCCAATATTTTACATAAGCATGCACAAAGCAGGATTTGTAAACATCGTGGGCAATCCCAACGTTGGAAAGTCGACGCTGATGAACCAGCTCGTCGGCGAGAAGTTGAGCATTGCCACATTCAAGGCCCAGACCACACGCCATCGCATCATGGGCATCGTCAACACGGACGACACGCAAATCGTGTTCTCCGACACCCCCGGCGTGCTCAAGCCCAACTATAAGATGCAGGAGATGATGCTGCAGTTCTCCGAGTCGGCTCTGGCCGACGCCGACACGCTGCTCTACGTCACCGATGTGGTGGAGGACCCTGAGAAAAACATGGAGTTTCTCGAGAAGGTGCGCACGATGACCATCCCCGTCATTGTGCTCATCAACAAGATAGATGAGTTGGCCACCACCGACGCGCCCAAGAAAGGCGCGCCCAACCCCACGCAACGACTGGGCGCACTGGTGGAGAAGTGGAGCAAGCTGTTGCCCAACGCCGAGATACTGCCCATCTCCGCCAAGAACAAGTTTGGCATCGACATGCTCATGAAGCGCATTCGCGAGCTGCTGCCCGAGAGCCCCGCTTATTTCGATAAGGACCAGCTCACCGACAAGCCCGCCAAGTTCTTCGTGTCGGAGATTATACGCGAGAAGATCCTGCGCTATTACGACAAGGAAATACCCTACTCGGTGGAGGTCGTTGTGGAACGCTTCAAGGAAGACGACACCCACATACGCATCAACGCCGTGATCTATGTGGAGCGCGACTCGCAGAAGGGCATCATCATCGGCCACCAGGGCGTGGCGCTGAAGAAGGTGTCGACCGAGGCCCGAAAGAGCCTTGAGAAATTTTTCGACAAGAAGATTTTCCTCGAGATTTTCGTGAAGGTCGACAAGGATTGGCGCAACTCCGACCGCGAGCTCACCCATTTCGGCTACAATCCCCAGTAAGGAGTGGCCACACGGGCTGCCATTTCCGGTGGCTTGGCGCGTACAGCCTTGGGCAACAACAACGGATGGACCGACGTTCCATGCGGCGCCCGGGCTTCATTGACAAACAAAATAATCTGAACGAATATGCCAAACTTAGTAGCGATAGTTGGACGGCCCAATGTGGGCAAGTCCACGCTTTTCAACCGTCTGACGCAAAGCCGCAAGGCCATCGTCAGTGACACAGCCGGTACCACGCGCGACCGCCAGTACGGCAAGTGCCAATGGAACGGACAGGAGTTCTCCATCGTCGATACCGGCGGATGGGTAGTGAAGTCCGACGACATCTTCGAAGGTGCCATCCGCGAACAAGTGAAGGTGGCTACCGAGGAGGCCGACCTCGTGCTCTTCCTCGTGGATGTGGAGACGGGCCTCACCGATTGGGATGAGGACGTGGCCACCATTCTTCGCCGCGCCAAGCTGCCCGTGATTCTTGTGGCCAACAAGGTCGACAACAGTGGTGAGGCTTACGAGGCCGCCGAGTTCTACAAGCTCGGACTGGGCGACCCCCAGTGCATCAGCGCAGCCACAGGTGGCGGAACGGGCGACCTGCTCGATGTTGTGGTCGCTACGCTGCCCAAGGAGGCCAAGGAGATTGTGGACGACGACATTCCCCGCTTCGCCGTCGTGGGACGTCCTAACGCCGGTAAGTCGAGCATCATCAACGCTTTCATCGGCGAGGACCGCAACATCGTGACCGAGATTGCGGGCACCACGCGCGACAGCATCTACACACGTTTCAATAAGTTTGGCTTCGATTTCTACCTCGTCGATACGGCGGGAATCAGAAAGAAGAACAAGGTCACCGAGGACCTGGAGTTCTACAGTGTGATGCGAAGCATACGTTCCATCGAGAACAGCGACGTTTGCATCCTCATGGTCGACGCCACACGTGGCATCGAGGCGCAGGACATGAACATCTTCCAGCTCATCCAGAAGAACAACAAGAGCCTCATCGTGGTGGTCAACAAGTGGGATCTTGTGGAGAACAAGGACCAGAAGGTCATCGACACGTTTAAGAACGCCATCTACAACCGCATGGCCCCGTTCGTGGATTTCCCCATCATCTTCGCATCTGCGCTCACCAAGCAGCGCATCTTCAAGGTGCTCGAGACCGCCAAGGAGGTGTACCAGAACCGTCACATCCACATCGGAACCACGAAGCTCAACGAGGTGATGCTGCCCATCATCGAGCAGACGCCGCCACCGTCGACCAAGGGTAAGTATATCAAGATTAAGTATTGCTCGCAGTTGCCCAACACGCAGATCCCGTCGTTTGTGTTCTACGCCAACCTGCCGCAGTATATCAAGGAGCCTTATCGCCGTTTCTTGGAGAACAAGATCCGCGACAACTGGTCGCTCCATGGCTGCCCCATCAACGTCTTTATCCGACAGAAATAAGGAGGCCGCAGGTCTCTGCCGCGCCGTCCGTAGCCCAAGAGGGTGGGACGGCGCGTTGCGTTGAGGCCCGTAGAGTGGCCCCGTGGAGGAGCCGAACCTACGCCAGGTGTTATGAGAAACCGACCGACTGAATGGCGTTCAGGCGGTCGACACTTAGGAGAACCGATTGTTCGAATGATGAAAAAGCTACTTCTTTTATTTCTTCCCCTGTCGCTTCTCGTGGCCTGCGGCGAGTCGACGGGGCCCGATGCGAGCGAGCTGGCAACCCAGTCGGCGAAGGTCTATTATGAGCAACTGCTGCAGGGCGACTATGCCAGTTTTGTAGACGGCACCTATCGTGCCGACTCCATCCCCAAGAGTTACCGCGAGCAGCTCATTGCCAACGCGAAGATGTTTGTGGGACAGCAGAACGACGAGCACCACGGCATCAAGGAGGTGCGTGTTATCAGGGCCACGGCCGACACGGCGCGCCATGTCGCCACCGTCTTCCTCGGGTTCGTTTATGGCGACAGCCTGAACGAGCAAGTGGTCGTTCCCATGGTGGAGCGGGGTGGCGTGTGGTACATGCGCTAAGGCGAAACTCGGTCTAATGACCGATGTGGGATAAACAGCAGGCGGGCGCTTTTAGAATGGTCTAAAAGCGCCCGCCTGTGTTGTGGGGTGTGGCAACCCCTTGCGGCTGCTACTTGTTGTTGTCCTCGTCGAGCTCGGCTTTGCGAACCTTTCGGAAGAGGTCGGAGGCGAAGACGAAGTCGTTGAGGCGTTTGTTCTTGGCGTCCATCACTTGGTCTTTGGTGCCTTCCCATTCCTTGTGTCCTTGGTAGATGAAGATAATTTTCTCGCCGATGCCCATCACCGAGTTCATGTCGTGCGTGTTGATGATGGTCGTTATGCCGTAATCGTGTGTAATGTCCGACAGCAGGCGGTCTATGACGAGCGAAGTCTTGGGGTCGAGACCCGAGTTGGGCTCGTCACAGAAGAGGTACTTCGGGTTGAGCACAATGGCCCTGGCAATGGCCACACGCTTCTGCATGCCGCCAGAGATCTCGTCGGGATACTTGGTTTCGGCGCCCTTGAGGTTCACGCGCTCTATGCACTCCATGGCGCGCCTGTCGCGCTCCCGACTGCTCATCGATGAGAACATGTCGAGCGGGAACCTAACGTTTTCAAGCACGTTCAGCGAGTCGAACAAGGCCGATCCCTGGAACGTCATGCCCATTTCGCGGCGCAAAAGGATGCGTTGGCGCTTGTCCATGGTAACAAAGTCGCGACCGTCGTAGAGTATCTGTCCCGACGTGGGCTCCAGCAGTCCGACGAGGTCGTTCATCAGAACGGTCTTTCCCGATCCGCTCTGGCCGATGATGAGGTTGGTCTTGCCCGTTTCGAAGACAGCGTCGATGCCCTGGAGCACCGTTCTGTCGCCAAACGATTTGGTGAGTTGCTTAATTTCAATCATGATGGCTGATGGTTGAGAGGGTTGGGAAATGCGTTACGACAACAGTTGGGTGAGGAACACGTCGGAGAACAAGATGAGCACGCTCGACGACACCACGGCGTCGGTCGACGACTTGCCGACCTCCACGGAGCCGCCCTCCACGGTGTAGCCGTAATAGCTCGACACACTCGAGATGATGAAGGCGAAGAACAGGCTCTTGATGATGCTCATCCACATGAACCACGAGTTGAAGGCGTGGTGCATGCCCGACGTAAGGTCCTCGGGCGACATCATGTGGCCGACGTAGGCCGTGGCGTAGGCGCCCACAATGCCCATGGTCGATGAGAAAATCACCAGGAACGGCATGATGGTTACCAAGCCCATGATCTTGGGAAGGATGAGGTGGCAGGCCGAGTTGACGCCCATCACATCGAGGGCGTCGATTTGTTGGGTCACGCGCATCGTGCCAATCTCCGAGGCGATGTTGGACCCCACCTTGCCCGCAAGAATCAGGCACATGATGGATGAGGAGAACTCCAGCAGCATGATTTCGCGCGTCACATAGCCCGTTACCCAATGGGGCATCCACGGACTCTGGATGTTCACCTTCATCTGGATGCAGATCACCGCGCCGATGAAGAACGATATGAGTAGCACGATGCCGATGGAGTCGACACCCAGTTGAGACATCTCCTTGACGTAGCGCTTCATGAACACACGCATGCGCTCGGGGCGCGAAAAGGAACGGCCCATCAGGAAGAGGTAGCTGCCAAACGTGGTGAGCCAGTTGCGGAGTAATTTAATGAGAAACATGTGCGTTGTCGTTTTTTTACGTTATCAATGCAAAAGTAACCAAAACATCCCGATAAACTGCAATCGGGCAGAAAGTTTTTAGAAGTTTTATGGTGAAACGTGGGCGTGTGTCGGTATTTATTTGTAATTTTACGCTCGGATTGGGCTTGCCCCTTTCCAAGACATCGTTGGTAAAACAAAGCATTCGCTATTATTTCGCGTTCAGCCAAAAGCCTCGGAAACTTATTGGATGGAAATAACGTAACAGAAATAATCGTGATAAGGCATTCGGTATGGAGTGCCTTAGTCTACTATGTAATAGAAATGCATCTCGCCATAGGCGTGGTGTATTCTTGTTAGTAGACTGAGGTTTCCATTCCGAGGCTGCCTCATAGCTGAACGCAATAAGGAGCATCACGCCCTTTTTGCGTCTTGGCGTGATTGATAGTTGTGTGCATGTATTGTATCTTATAACTATCAATCGCACTATATGGCAAACAAGAACCTAAATGCCGCGAAAGTGGCAAAGAAAGATGAGTTCTACACCCAACTTTCAGACATTGAGCGCGAATTGCAGCATTATTGGCAGCATTTTCGTGGGAAGGTGGTGCTCTGCAATTGCGACGACCCCTACGAAAGCAACTTCTTCAAGTATTTCGCGCTCCGCTTCAACCAACTCGGATTGAAGAAGCTCATCTGCACGTGTTATAATGGCTCTCCTGTTACTGGTAATGAATTGAGGATCCATTTCCCGGGCTTTGATGAGGAGCCGAAGAAGATTGCCTATAAGGTTGAGATAACAGAGGTGAAGGATGAAAATGGCGATGGGGCTGTGGATTTGTCCGATGTTCGTTACCTCTTGCAGAATGATAAAAATGTGAAGTCTATCTTGAAAACTGGAGACTTCCGTTCGCAAGAGTGCATAGAACTTCTCAAAGAAGCAGATATTGTAGTAACCAACCCGCCTTTCTCTTTGTTCCGTGAATATATCGGGCAGTTGATGGAGTATCAGAAGAAGTTTTTGATAATTGGTAGGCAATATGCTATTACATATAAGGAGGTCTTTCCTTTGTTTGTAGAAAACAAAGTGTGGCTTGGATATGGCTTTAAAGGAGCGGTTGGACATTTCGCCTCACCTTATGAAGATGTAGCTAAAGCTGGTGACCATCGTGAAAACATGATTAGAGTTTCTGGTGTGTATTGGTATACAAATCTTGACATACCAAAACGAAGGGAAGAAATGGATTTGGTATGTAGGTATTCTTCAGAAGAGTACCCAAAGTATGCAAATTACGATGCCATAGAAGTAGCAAAAAGTACAGATATTCCTTATGATTATAATGGCCTAATGGGGGTTCCTATAACTTTCATGGATAAATTTAATCCAGAACAATTTGAACTTGTTGGGCAAAGTTTAGACTTAGCTGATATGAGTATAATTAAAAAAGAATTAGGAAAACTTAGTGGCGGTCCTCGTTTCTATGTTCGTGAACATGGAAAACTTTGTCGTAAATTTGAAAGAATAGTAATTCGTAACAAGCACCCACAAGCATTATGATGACAATCAAACAAATAAGCGTGACCGTTGGGGAGATAACCAAGGACTACGTCAACAATGATGAGCAAGGTGTGCGAGGCTATAAAGGATTGCTCGACATCCGCCCTCCATATCAGCGTGAGTTTATCTATAACGAAAAAGAACAACAAGCTGTAATAACAACGGTGTTGAATGGTTATCCCCTCAATATCATGTATTGGGTAAAGAGAAATGATGACGCTGAATGCCCATACGAGGTAATGGATGGACAGCAACGTACCTTGTCGCTTTGCGAATATGTGGCAGGTAAGTTCGCCTATGATTTTAAGAATTTCTTCAATCAGCCTGCCGACATTCAGAAGAAGATTCTCGACTACAAGTTGACGGTGTATGTTTGTGAGGGTGAGGAGTCGGAGAAGTTGGAATGGTTCAAGACCATCAATATTGCCGGCAAGTCTTTGAATGAGCAAGAAATTAGAAATGCAGTCTATGCTGGTCCGTTTGTGAGCGATGCCAAGAAGCATTTCTCCAAGACCAACTGTGCAGCATATCGCTTGGGAAAAGACTTAGTGAATGGTTCTCCTATCCGACAAGAATTCTTCAAGAAAGCCTTGGATTGGATGGCCGCCCATGAGACTCGCTATGGAAAGCCCCAAACCATTGTTGGCTATATGTCAGAACATCAGCACGACCTGAACGCTGGACCCTTGTGGACTTATTTCCAAAGTGTGTTGCATTGGACGATGGATACCTTCAATATGAAAAAGTTCAAGAAAATAATGAAGGGATTGGATTGGGCTAAGTTCTATGATGAATATCATGAGAAGTCGCTTGACATAAAAGACATGGAACAACGTATCGTCGACTGTTTGAGCGATGACGAAATTCAAAAACCGCAAGGAATTATCCCTTATGTGTTGACGGGAGAAGAACGTTATCTTGACCTCCGAGCCTTTCCAGAGAAAATAAAACTTGCAGTTTGGGAGCAGCAAGGCCACAAATGCACTCTTTGCGGCAAGGAATTCGACATTGAGTTTATGGAGGCCGACCATATTACGCCTTGGTGTGATGGTGGCCGGACCGTGTTGGAGAACTGCCAGGTGTTATGCCGTGAGTGTAACCGACGAAAGGGAGGCAAATAAGTGATTGGGAAAGCCTTGCGATAAGGCTTTCCAATCTCACCCCACGCCGCAGAACTTCTGCAGCACGTGGGCCACGCCGTCCTCCTCGTTGGAGCGGGTGATGTAGTCGGCTTTTGCCTTGGTGGCGTCGGCGGCATTGGCCATCGCCACGCCCAGTCCGGCATATTCGATCATGGAGATGTCGTTGTGGCCGTCGCCTACGGCAATGATCTCCTCGCGTGTCAGGCCGAGGGTGGGCAGGAGGCGTGCGAGCGAGGCAGCCTTGTCGATGCCGAGTGGCACACACTCCAGGAAGAAGTCGGCGGAACGGTAGACGCTGCACTGGCCTTGCAGGGTCTGGGCCAGATGGCGTTCCAACAGGGCGAGTGGGGTGGGGTCGCCCACAATGAGACACTTGTTGATGGGATGTTGCACCTGATGGACGAAGTCGTCGTATTGGGTGAGGGGCATCTTGTTGATGAACGCCTCGTGGCGCACATACTCATTGCTGATGTCGGTGGCGGCTATGCCCTCGCCCTGATAGGTGAGGATCTCAAAGTGGCGGCTATCTTCTTTGGCTGCCCGATACAGGATGGGCACGAGGTCGGCATTGAGCGTTTGGTTGAAGATGATGGCTTTGCTGTCCCATTGGGTGACGCAACCGCCATTGTAAGCCATGACGTAGCCACCCTGTTGGCCTATTTGCAATTCGTCGGCAAGAGGGCGTATGCCGTAGGTGGGGCGTCCCGATGCCAGGATGACGCACATTCCATTGCGTTGGGCGCTCAGCAGGGCTTCGCGGGTCTTGGGTGTTATCTCTTTCTTATTGTTGGTCAGTGTTCCGTCGAGATCGAGCACGATTGCTTTGTAAGTCATTTGCTTGGTGTTGTGATAGGGTTGTGTTATGAATGAATGATATTTGTTGTTGGGCTGGGTTGTGATATGTCGCCTTTGTATGGGAGGACCGATGGTCAGGCCCCGCCTTTGTTGTTGGGCTTTCGCTTCACGCCCCTTACCGCCTCGGCTTCCAAGGGGTTGTCGGGCCAATGATGCTTGGGATAGCGGCGCTTCAGTTCCTTGCGCACCTCGAAATAGGCGTTGTTCCAGAAACTTCGCAAGTCCTTGGTCAACTGCACAGGCTTGAATCCCGGCGACAGCAGTTCCATCAGCACAGGCCGTGAGCCATTGTCAACACAAGGCGTGTCGGTCATGCCGAAGCACTCCTGCAGGCGGACGCTGAGCACCGGCGCGTCGGCCCCCTCACGATAGTCGACCCTGATACGACTGCCTGTGGGCACCACGATGTGGGAGGGTGCCAGCTGCTCCACCGCTTGTTGCTGCTCATAGGAGAGCTGCGCCCACAGCACCGCCGCCATGTCGATCTTTTTCAGTTCCGTCGCGTTGACCGACCTGCCAACGTACATCGGCAGCCACTCCTCCGTTTTCTGAAGCAAGCCGTCGGTAGACACGTCGGGCAGCGCAAGCTCCGCATGCCAACTGGCGCAGGTGGCTATGCGTCGTTGTAATTGTTGGAACCTGTCGGAGAGGTTGAGCAGGCTGCGCCCCTCCCGTTTCAGCGTTTGCGCCACGATGGCTACGGCCTTGTCGTGGGGCACCGCCTCCAACGGCTTGGCGGACAACAGGATGCTTCCGATGCGCCGTTCGCGTGTGGCCGTCACCCGTCCCAATGCGTCGTCCCAAGCGATTCGGTCGTAATCGCTTGCCAAGGGGTCGACCGTCGCCTCATCGACTGGCGAGGCAAGGAAAATTTTTCGTCCCACAGCGGCCACGGCCAGCAGTGGGTAGCCATGCAGGCTGTCGTTGGTGTCGAGGGCGACATGCTCGCCGTTGGCCATACGGTATGTGCCGTCGGGGTCCGCCTTGGCTATGCGCTCGGGGTAGGCCACGGCCACCAGCATGCCCGTGTCGTAGGCCGACGACGCTTGGTTGTCCTCGCCCACACGAACCATGTGGCGGTATTGCTCGGCTATCAGGGCGATGCGCTTCCAGCGTCCCAGTGCCCGCCGGCGTCGCGCCTCTCTCAACTCGATGACGCGCCGGTTGAGATCGGCGTCGTTGTCGTTGGAGAGCGGGTCGCGCTCCTCAAGCAATGCGGCGATGTCGGTGGCCAGCGCCTTCAGGGCGTTGCTGTTGGCCTTGACCAGCATCTGCGCTATGCGCGGGTGGCAAGGCAACTTCGACAGGGCCTCGCCATGCGTCGTGATGCGCCCTCGGTGGTCGATGGCGCCAAGACTTCTCAGTAGCTCCTCAGCGCGCCGTATGTGGTTGGCGGGTGGCGGTGTCATCCAAGGCATCTGCTCCATAGCGGTGCCGCCCCACGCCGCTATGTCGAGGGCGAGCGCTGTTAGGTCGGCGGTCATGATCTCGGGAGTCCTACACGCCTCCAGTCGGGCCTCGGCGGCTTTGCTCCACAGGCGGTAGCATCGGCCCGCCGACACACGTCCGGCCCGTCCGGTTCGCTGTTGAGCCATGTCCATGGAGATGCGCACCGTCTCCAGATGTTCCAGGGCGTTGCACTCATCGTAGACCATTCGGCGGCACAATCCCGAGTCGACCACCACCGTTACGCCTTCGATCGTTATCGACGTCTCGGCAATGGGCGTGGCCAGCACAATCTTGCGCTCCCCGCTCCTGGGAGGGGCGATGGCCGCCCGCTGCTCGCTGGGCGACAGGCGCCCGTAGAGCGGATAGAGCACCGTGTCGCTGGTGAAGCTGCCCGCGAGCATCTCGCAGCACTTGCCAATCTCGACCTCGCCCGGCAAAAAGGCGAGAATGCTTCCGTCGGTATCGCGCCACGCCTGGCACACCGTGGCCGCCACCTCCTCAGCACATTGGTAGGCGCTGATGTCGTTGCCATACACCACCTCCACGTCGAACATCTTTCCGCGGCTCTCCACCAGGGGCGCGTTCAGCGCGTGGCAGATGGCGGAGGTGTCGATCGTGGCCGACATGACCACGATTTTCAGGTCGGGACGAATGGTGCGTTGCGTTTCGCGCACAAGGGCCAAGGCCGCGTCGGTGATGATGCTGCGCTCGTGAAACTCGTCGAAGATGATGGTCGATATGCTGTCGAGTGTCGGATCGTCCACCATCATCCGCGTCAGCACACCCTCGGTGAGCACTTCTATGCGTGTGTGGGTCGACACCTTGCTCTCGAATCTCACCCTGTAGCCTATCAGGTCGCCCACGGCCGTGTGGGTCATCTCGGCCATGCGCTCCGCTATCTGCCGGGCGGCCACGCGCCGAGGCTCAAGCAGCACCACCTTCTCGTCGGCTTTGGCCTGCCCTTGGTATAGGGTCAGCGGGAGCAGGGTCGATTTTCCCGCTCCTGGAGGTGCGGTGACAACCACCGCCGAGTGGTCGCGCAGCGCATCGTTGACGCTTGGCGCCACCTCGCCAATGGGCAGCGTGTGCAGGTATCTGTCGAAACTTAGGTTGGTCATGGATCAATGATGTGGTATGATGTTCACACAAATTTAGCCATAAACCATCAGAAACAGGCGGAAACAGGCAGAAATCTTTGGCAAAAGGGCCAAATAATCCCAAATTGGTCATTAGATTTCAATTCTTGTTAGTGTTTGTTACATCCTACTATTTCCCCAATTTCGGTCTAATGACCAATTTGGGATAATAGCGGATTGTGAACCCAAAGCCCTGCAAAATCCATGGGTTCGGCCTTCTGAGACCAACGGGCGGTCGGGGTTGCGCGAATGGGAGGGCGTGGCGTGAGGCGGTGGGGGGCGCAGTTCATGTAGTGTGTGGCCAACAGGTGGGTAATGTTGGGTCTTTTGTTTTTTTGACTTCACTTAACTATCAACCATTAGGCGTTCTTCTTTTTTTTTAGTATTTTTGCAGCCAAATCGGAAATTATGACAGAGACAACAAACGTGGCCGAGAATCAAAGGCTGGAACGTGCTGAAATAGAACGCATGAGTCCTGAGGAGGTGGAGGCGCATCTCGACAAGCGCCTGAAGCATAAGATGCTCCATACCGAAGGACTGGTGAAGCGCTACGGCAAGCGCACCGTGGCCAACGGTGTGACCATCAACGTGAAGCAAGGCGAGATAGTGGGACTGCTCGGACCCAATGGCGCCGGAAAGACCACGTCGTTCTATATGACCACCGGACTGGTCATCCCCAACGAGGGACATGTCTACATCGACGACGAGGAGATTACCAAATACCCCGTTTACAAGCGTGCCCGCGCAGGTATCGGATACCTGCCGCAGGAGGCCAGCGTGTTCAGAAAGCTCAGCGTGGAGGACAACATCATGTCGGTGCTCGAGATGACGAAGCTCACACACCAGCAACAGCTCGACAAGTTGGAAAGCCTCATTGCCGAGTTCCGATTGCAGAAGGTGCGCAAGAACATGGGAGACCGCCTCTCGGGAGGTGAGCGCCGACGCACGGAGATTGCGCGCTGCTTGGCCATCGACCCGAAATTTATCATGCTCGACGAGCCCTTCGCCGGTGTGGACCCCATCGCCGTGGAAGACATCCAGCACATCGTGTGGCGACTGAAATACCGCAACATAGGTATCCTCATCACCGACCATAACGTGCAGGAGACGCTCTCGATCATCGACCGAGCCTACCTCTTGTTTGAGGGACGCATCCTCTTCCAGGGCGACCCAGAGAGCTTGGCGGCCAACAAGATCGTGAGAAAGAACTATCTCAGCGAGAACTTCGTGTACAGAAAGTTCCAGTCGAACGAGGAAGACCGAGCCTTCGCCGTTGGCGCCCGTCGAGATCTCTTGGCCGAGACGCAGGGCTGACCGAAAGCGCGCTGAGGTGCCCCGCCACAGGCGCAAACAGGGCGAAAACACAATTTTTACCTTTTATATTAGGCATATTCGTGAAATTTGCGTAATTTTGCAACTCGCATTGCATGATTGCCAATCGCAGATTATTCATAAAAACAAAAATACAACTTAAAAGATGAAAGTTTCATTTGAGAACCCCGACAAGATCAATGGCCTGTTGACCATTACCGTTGAGGACGACGACTACAAGGCAGAGGTTGAGAAGACCCTGAAAGAATACCGCAAGACCGCCAATGTGCCTGGCTTCCGCCCCGGCCAAGTGCCTATGGGCATGATTCGCCGCCGCTTTGGGTCGGCTGTGAAGATGGACGCCATCAATAAGGTTCTGGGTGATGAGTTGCAGAAGTATATCGCTGACAACAACATCGCTATGCTCGGCGAGCCCCTCGCCTCAGAGAAGCAGCAGCCCCAAGACCTCGAGAAGGACGGTCCCTACACATTCATGTTCGACATCGCCGTGGCTCCTGAGTTCGACATCAAGCTCGACGCCAACGATACAGTCGACTACTATGAGATCACTGCCGACGACACGCTCATCGACTCACAGGTGGAGATGTTCGCATCGCGCATGGGACAGAACGTGGAGGCCGACCACTATGAGGATGGCGACGTGCTGAAGGGCGACCTGCGCCAGCTCGACGCTGAGGGCAACACCTTGGAGGGTGGTCTTACCGTTGAGGCTGCTTCAGTGATGCCTAAGTACCTCAAGAGCGACGACCAGAAGAAACTCTTCGACGGTTGCAAGCCCGGAGATATCATCACCTTCAACCCCAGCAAGGCTTACGAGGGCAGCAACTATGAGCTGTCATCACTGCTGAAGGTGGACCGCGAGAAGGTGGCTGAGTACACTGGCGACTTCAGCTATCAGATCACAAGTGTGCAGCACTTCGAGAAGCACGCCGTGGACCAGGAGCTCTTCGACCTCACCTTCGGCAAGGACGCCGTTAAGGACGAGAAGGAGTTCCGCGAGAAGATCGCTGAGGGCCTGAAGGCTCAGCTGGCTCTCGACAGCGACATGAAGTTCCTGATGGACGTGCGCAAGTACGCTGAGGACAAGGTGGGGCAGCTCACTTATCCCGACTCACTGCTCAAGCGCATCATGAAGCAGAACAACAAGGATAAGGACCAGGAGTTCATCGACAAGAACTATGAGCCCAGCATCAAGGAGCTCAGCTGGAGCCTCATCCGCAGCAAGATCGCTGTGGCCCTCGGTGTGAAGATCGAGGACGAGGACGTGAAGAGCGCCGCTCGCGAGATGGCCAAGGCTCAGTTTGCCCAGTATGGCATGAGCAATGTGCCCCAGGAGTACGTCGACAACTACGCCGATGAGTTGCTCAAGAAGAAGGAGGCACAGCAGCAGTTTGTTGACCGCGCCATCGACGCCAAGCTCGTTGAGGCCCTCAAGGGTGTGGTTACACTGAACAAGAAGAGTGTGTCGCTCGACGAATTCAATAAGATGATGGGTGAGTAAACCTAATCAGATAAGATAAAAAGCCTCTGGGGAATCGTTCCTCGGAGGCTTTTTCTTTTGGTTATAGGGGAATGTCGATCCTTGGCTCGGGCATAAACATAGGGCCTCATGGCACGTGTCGCAGCCCACGCGAAGGCGAACGGGAAGAAAAGAATAGCGCGATGGCAGGAGAAAAGGTCTCCTAAAAAAAAGTAAAAATTCGTGCAAAGATTTACGTTTTTTTGTATTATCTTTGCAAAAAGAGAGGTTGCATTCGGCCCTTTGAAAGCAAGGTTTCATGGTGCTCGTTTGCACTGTCATTCGTGGAATGAAGGGGGAATGTGGTGGAAAACACCAAGAAGAAGTAAGAGACGTTTGTAGGAGGAATACCATATTATATTATACGTTGCAGACAGGAGGACGACAGGAAAATATACCATACAACTGCGTTGCGAAGCGCAAACCATGTGAAGATAGATTATTTTTTTTTTTTTTATTTTTAATTTTACCGATATGCAAAAGAACTTGATTATGGGTCTGTGCAGTTTGATGCTCTTGTTGGGCATTGCCACTGCCGACGCACAAAGGCTCTTAGCTACATCTGAACCCCATTACGTAGAGGGTAAGGTTCGCGTGAAACTCCAGCCGGAGGTGGCGACGTTGCTCCAGCAGGTAACCCTGCCGAATGGAAGTGTGCAGAAGAAGGCAAAGGCTCAGTACGTAACGACCGGTGCGACAACGCTCGATCGCGTTGCGCAGAAAGTGAGGGCTGTGAGCATGAAGCGTGTGTTCCCGTACGCAGGTAAGGATGAGGCCAAGCACAAGGTTGCTGGCCTCGACCGCTGGTACGACGTCACCTTCGTGGAAGACGGTATGACAACCGCTCAGGCACGCAATCTTTACAAGTCGACAGCTGGTGTGGAGTATGCGCAGCGCATACCCATCTACCAACCTTACGGAGGCGAGAGCTTCCGCGCCGTGTCGCCAACCGATGTGACATGGGTGCAGAAGGCGCTCTCTACCATGCCGTTCAACGACCCCTTGCTGCCTAAGCAGTGGCACTACTACAACAATGGGTCCATCGAAGGAACCGTGGCGGGGAACGACATCAACGTGTTCCCTGCCTGGGAGAGTGGTGTGGCGGGATCGAAGGATGTCATTGTGGCCATCATCGATGGTGGCTTCCAAATCGACCACCCCGACCTGAAGGACAACCTCTGGGTCAACGAGGCTGAGCTCAACGGTGAACCCGGTGTGGACGACGACGGCAATGGATTCGTCGACGACGTGTATGGTTACAACTTCGTGATCAACTCTTCGAACATCAACGCACATTCACACGGCACACACGTGGCTGGTACGGTGGGTGCCACCAACAACAACGGCATTGGTGTGTCGGGTGTAGCCGGTGGAGCTGATGGCACTGGTGGTGTGAAGATGATGGTTTGCCAAGTGTTCGACTCACGTGCGAGTAGCTCGGCAGAGGCCGACTTCGCAGGAGCGCTCGTCTATGCTGCCGACCGTGGCGCAAGCATCGCCCAGTGCTCATGGGGTATGGGTATGGCTGACGAGGAGGACAAGGCCGTCTCGGAAGCCGTGAGATATTTTACGAAGAACGGCGGCGGCGAGAAGATGAACGGTGGACTCTGCATCTTCGCAGCTGGAAACAATGGCGAGGAAGGCAATTTCTATCCTGGATGCCTCGACGAGGTGGTGGCCGTGGGTTCTATGGGAGCCGACGGTATGGTGACCAGCTATTCCAACTATGGAAAGTGGGTCGATGTAACCGCTCCTGGTGGACTGGAGGACTATGGTGAGCAGTATGGCGTGTTGAGCACATTGCCCAACAGCAGCTATGGCTACAACGAGGGTACATCAATGGCCTGCCCGCATGTGTCGGGTATCGCAGCGCTCATCCTCTCGAAATATGGCAACAAGAACTTCTCTAACGAGACGCTTCGCACGCTCCTCACCACGTCGGTGAACGATCTCTATACCAAGAACCCCACCTATGCGGGACTGATGGGATCGGGTTACATCGATGCTTACAAGGCGCTGCAAGGCAAGGAGGGTAGCGTGCCTGAGGCCGTGGCCGACTTTACGGTGACTGCTTCGCACGACAACGCCCTCATCGAATGGATCATCCCCGATACTGAGGAGAAGAGCATCGACCACCATGTTATATATTATAGCACGGAGCCGTTTACAGCCAGCGATAACCTCAATAAGCTCAACTCGGTGTCGGTGGACACTAAGTTTAAGTACTCTGGCGAGCCGGTGGCTTACGAGCTCGAAGGACTGAAGGCTTCTACGAAATATTACTTCGCCATCGTGGCTTACAACCGTTGGGGTAAGGCTTCGGCCATGTCGCCCGTGAAGGAGGCTACGACCAACGCTGGTCCGAAGGTGCAGGTGGATAAGACGACGCTCAACATGACGGTCGACGCTGCCAACGCTCCTACGGCAGAGGCTTCATTCAACATCAAGAACGCTGGCGAGGGTATGCTGAAGTACCAACTCACAACTGCCACGACACGTGCCACGATGTCGACCAAGGCGCGCGCTGAAAAGCCGACGCCTGGCCAGGTGGTGCCCTTCAGCGGAACCGTGGCTCCCACGCTTGCCAAGAGCAACGCCGTGGCGACAAGCGACTATCAGGCTTCTGATTGGCCCACCACTCTCACCTACTCGGAGTCGCTCTATAGCTATCTGGGTGAGTCGGACGTGAAGATGCCTAACGCATTGGCTCAGTATTTCTATGTCGACAAGAAGACCTATCCCAATGGATTCAACCTGACGGCCCTGAAGTTCCAAGGCCACAATGGTGAGGATCCTGTGATTGAGATTTACGACGGTTCGCGTTCGATCTCAACGGCAAGCCTCATTCAGAAAGTCGACTATAGCCTGTGGGCTTACAACTATAACATCACGCTGGGCGAGCAGATCTACTTCGCACCCGGCACAAGCTTCTGGGTGGTGGCTAAGTTCCCTGCCGGAGCCAAGAATCCGCTCGGCGCTGGTAAGACAAGCCGCGACGATGTGGCGCAGTATAGCTTCTACAGTTCCAACAACGGTGCCACATGGACACAGCTCACCGAGGTGCTCAAGGGCTCAAGCTTCGAGGCCGTATCCGACCATCTCACATGGGCCGTGCAGGCCATCAGCGCAAATCCCGATTGGAGCCAGGTGCTCAACCCGGAGCCTATAAGCGGTGAGGTGCGCCCAGGCGAGAGCCAGGCGGTGACGCTTAAGAACGACGGACAGAAGCTCGTCAACGGAACCTATAAGTTCAACATCCATGTGAAGACCAACGAGGCGGTCGACTCGAAGAAGAAGGTGGCGCTCACCATGACGGTCAAGGGCTACCTGCCTGAGTTGCACAGTCAGCAACTCATTGATTTTGGCAACCTGCTCGTGGGTCAGAAGAATACCATCGATGTGGAGCTGACCAACAGTGGATACGGTGTGTTTGGTGGCGAATATGGCTACCTGCAAAACAAGAAGAATGTGGTGTCGTCGTCCGATCAGTTTGATGTGTCGAAGGGCATGCGGGACATCGCGGCTCGTTCTACCGGCAAGCTGCCTGTGACATTCAAGCCTACAAAGGCTGGCAATTTCACCAGCAACATCACTCTGACCGACAAGAACGGCATCAAGCACACGTTCGTCGTGCGCGGTGTGGCTTCGGCCACGGCAACCCTTGAGGTGGCTAACAGCGAGTTCGACCTCGGCGACCTGAAGGTGGGCGGTGAGACAAAGACCGCTACCGTGACGCTGAAGAACACGGGCGAGTATCCGTTGCAATACGTGTTCCCGAAGTATTCGTCGGCCAAGATCGATGGTTCTACGGCACGTGTCCACAAGTTTGGTTATACCATTAAGTCGAATGTTGGTGATGATGATTCGTTCGAATATGAGCCGGCGCCTGAGTTGGCCGACGAACAGGACATCACCTCGCAGTTCAATAGCAACAACTGGCAGTCGGGTCCGATCAAGGTCGGCTTTAAGTTCCCGTTCTACGGCAAGGAGTACGATCAGGTTTACATCTCGTCTTACGGCGGTTTGAGCATGTTGCCCATCGAGGGACGCATCTCGTGCATGGTGCCGACGGGCGACTGTGTGCAAGGTCTCGGCTACGTATCGGCCTATACCAACTCTGGTTGGATGGACATGGGCGGCAACAGTAAGATCTCTTACGGCCACAAGGATGGCAAACTCTATGTTAAGTTTAAGGATGTGGTGACACCGGCCACCGAGGGTGGCGGTGAGACAACAACGCTCAGTTTCCACATGGCCCTTTGTCCTGACGGTAGCGTCGAGGTTTATTACGACGACTATAATCCGGCAGGTGTGTTTGGCAGCGGTGGCAACAACTTCGTGGGCGTGAGCAATATCGAGGCCAACGACGCGTGTGTATTCACCGACGCCAGTCTCGTACACTCGGCCAACGAGGGTGTCGACGCTCCTTATTATGATATCATGACGGGTAGCGCCATCAAGATTGTGGCTCCCGCCAAGTCGATGGTCAAGAGCCTGTCGAGCACCGATGGTTACATCGGAAACGGCGACAGCAAGGACATCACCGTGACGCTTGCGGCCGGAGACGACCTCTACGCTGGTGAACTGACCAACTATCTCACGGTGCTGACCAACGATCCGAAACACGCCAGCAGCAACATCACATTGAAGGCCAACATTGTGGGCGACAACCTCAAGGCTGAGGCTGCGACCGACGTCAAGTCTGTCGACTTCGGCGATGTGTTCCGCACATCGGTGCAGAAGCGCCAGGTGTTGTTGAGCAACAACGGTAAGGATGTGCTGCACGTGAGCGGTGTGAGCGTGAAGAATGGCAAGTTTGGCGTGGCCGACGAGCTTAAGGAGGCATTCGATGTTCCAGCCGGACAGGGCAAGGATATCTCTGTCGTTCTGCCTACTGAAGAGAAGGGCGCCGTAGAGGATGCGCTTGTCATCGCATTGGCCGACGGCACGTCGCTCGAGGTGGCTCTCAAGGGTAATGTCATCGGCACACCGCTGTGGAGCGTTAGCCCCGAAGCTATCGAGGAGGAGACTCCTTACGGCGTGAATGTTGTGAAGAACGACATCAAGGTGACCAACAATGGCGACGAGAACCTCACCTTCTCGGCCGAGCCCGCCACATGGTATCGTGCGCTCGATGTGGAAGAAGAGGGCGACTCGCAGGTCGACTATGTGTTCCATTCTAAGAGCGATGGCTTCGACGTTCCGTTCGAGTGGGTGGACATCACCTCCGACTACACGGAGCACATGCCTTACTCTTACTACATCGACAAGACCGACTTCAAGAAGGTCACATTGCCGTTCGAGTTCCCGTTCTACGGCAAGAAGTACAAGGAAATGTACATTTACAACACGGGCTTCGTATCGTTCGACGCCCCTGTGGAGGATTACAAGCAGTTCCCCGAGCCGCCGGCAAGCCTTCCTACAACAGAGACGTTCTACAGCAACATCATCTGTCCGTTCTGGGGTAACCACTCTATGAACACTCCGTCGACCGACGGTGTTTATTACAAGGCTAACGAGAACGACGTGGTCGTGTCGTACAAGAACTATGGCAACACCATGATGCAGGGCATGAACTTCCAGGTCATCCTGCGTAAGGACGGCTCGTTCAAGTTCCAATACGACCTCGACCCCAATGGTTTCCAGCTGGGTGTGTTCGGTCTGTGCGGTATCATGGACCACAGCGAGACGCGCGGTATCACACCGGCAGATATGTACATCAACGCTGGCAACGCACTCGAGTTCACTCCTTATAAGAACTATGTGCTGGCTCCGGGTAAGAGCGCAAGCCTGCCTATCGAACTGTTGGCTGATAAGTTGGCCGACGTTTACAAATACGAGCTTAACGTGAAGACCAACGCTCCCGCCAACGAGAGCGTGAAGATTCCTGTTACACTCAACATTACCGGCGCTCCTGAGCCCGTGTTCCCCGAAGTGGTGAACGTGGAACAGGTGGTCGACGAGAATCCGATGAACCCCGTCTACCATGAGTTTACGGTAGAGAACAAGGGCTCGAAGGCATTCACCATCGACGATGTGGCTTCCGAATTGTTCATGGCTTCCGATCCCGACGATCCTTGGGCAATGCCTGAGGCTTTGCTCGAGGTTTACACCAACGCCAACAATGGCGGTGGCGACTTCCCCGATGGACCAGACATTGGTCTTGACGCCAATGGCACCATGGCTTGGACGCGTTACCAGTCGGGCATGATGGAGCCGATCGTTGTGGGCAAGGAGCCCGTGAAGTTCCGCATCACGCTCTATAACACCTATGAGGTTCGCCAGAAGGATTATCCGCTTCTCTTCACCGTCAGCGGACTCGATGAGGAAACCCACGAGTCGCTCATCAAGGTGAATGTCACAGAGGCGCCTGCCCTTTCGTTCGACCAGGATATGCTGTATATCGAGAATGTGGCGAGCGATTACGCAGGCGAGGCTACCGTCAACATGAATAATGAGGGCGGTTACAAGCTCAACTACACGTTGCGTCTCGATCCGTCGGGCCACGATGAGGCTTCCGACGAGTTTGGCGGCGACAACCCGTCACCGGCACTCAACGTCATCGCACATCCCACAACCGACCTCGCCAAGCAGTTTACCGAGGCTTGGGTGGCTCCCTTCAAGGGCAAGAGCATGCTCAAGGCGTTGGGCCTGAGAAAGGTGAAGGACGATCAGAAGTTCTTCTATGATGTGCCCGAGGGCTTGGAGGACAATGTGCTCTACTATCCGGTGCTCAATCCTGTAAGCAGCGCTATCGCTGCCCTGATGGGTACAGGTGCCAGCGCACTCGATGAGAACTTCTATGCAGCCACACGCTACGAGGCACCAGCTGAGGGCTTCAACCTGACGCATCTCTACTTTGTGGGTACTGTGGGCGACTTGGAGAATGTGGACATTGAGGCTTCCGTGATTCTCGGCAACGATGTCACGGCTACAGAGAAGACCATCGGTCATGGTAAGATTCATGTCGATGTCGAGGAGCCTCAGGCCAATGGCAGCTATCAAGGTGTGCCGCGCATGCTCAAGTTCGACAATCCGATCTATATCAATCCTGCCGACACGTTCTACGTGGTGCTGAAGTATCCCGCCGGCTTTAAGTCGTCGGCGCTCATGGCTTCGAAGGACGGCGACATGGAAACCAACCGCTACATGGCTCACCTGAAGTCGCTGGGCGGATGGGTCGACATTGAGGCGCTCTACGATAACGTGCAGAACACAGGTGCCTTCGGTTACTTCATGACTTGCGTGGAGCATGAGAAGGGCGAGCCTTGGATCAAGTTGCTCAACGAGCAGAAGGAGGGAACGCTTGAGGCTGGCACATCAATGCCGCTGAAGTTCCATGTCAATGCCAAGAGCACTTACTTCGCCAAGGGCAACAAGGCCACACTTGTGGTGAAGAGCAACGACCCCGCAAACGCCGTCGTCAACTACCACATCTATCTCGACCGCAATGCGGCTCCGGCCATCGAGGCCCCCGAGGCTGTGGTTGCAGCAAGCCAAGGCAAGACCACTCAGGTGAAGGTCGTTGTGGCTGATCCTGAGGAAGAGGAGTTCACGGTTACCTTCTCCGACAACAAGGAGTATACCACGGTGGCTTCTTACAATGAGGCTGACGGTGTGACTTATGAGAATGGAACGTTCAATGTGCCTGAGGGCGAACAGCTCGAGGCTACGTTTGCCATTACTCCTGAGTATGGCTACGACAATGTGGGCAGTGGTGTGATTGCCATCAACGCCACCGATGCCAGCGGCAATGCTTCGACAGCCGACGTCAACTACAATGTGGTGTTCACTAACCGCGCACCCGAGTACATCGGACAGGAGGAGTTGACCTACGAGGTAGGACAGCAGTTGGGCGTCATCAGCTACATCACGCTCTTCAGCGATCCTGATGGCGACGACTTCACCTGCACCGCTTCTTCAAGCGATTCGAAGGTGGCAAGCGTCTTCGTCTCAGAGGATGGTCTTATCATCAACGCCAAGAAGGCTGGCACCACCGTGCTGACCCTCACGGCTACCGATGCCAACAACGGCGTGGCAAGTCATCAGGTCACAGTCAATGTGGTGCCTTCGACGGGCATTGCAGGCGTGACAGCCGACGGTGGCGAAGTCACGGTCGACGCTGACGAGAACGGCAATGTTGGTGTTGTGGTCAATGGCGATGTGGCCGAAGCCACCTTGCGTCTCTACAACAACGCAGGCCAGCTTGTCGCTCAGAAGACCGCCCGCAACCTGCACGCTGGCGATAAGGTGATCCTCGTGGCCAATGGCAGCGCAGGAGTTTATCACCTCAACGCTGTGCTCGACGGCAAGACGTCGAACGTGAAGTTTGCTGTGAAGTAAAACGTTCAATCTCAGGCGCGGCCCATTGCCGTGCCTAAGAGATTCGCATAACAAGAGGGTGGAATGCCATTTGCGTCATTCCACCCTCTTTTCATATATCATTGATGGTTCCTCCTCTCAGATCAGGCGGTGCTTTCTCTCCCAAAAGGTAATGGCTCCTCTCAGAGCAGGCTGTGCTATCTCTTACAAATACAAAGAGCTTCTCTTGGTTCAGGCGGTTCTTTCTTTTACAAATGGCGATATTCCCTCTCGCGGGGGACGGTTCTTCTACTCATCATCGAAGATTCTCTCTCTTCCTTCTCGCATGTCCTTGATGGATATTTATTCCATTGTCCAAATTTGATAGATGCCTCTATCCCTGCCTTCCCGCATGCGATCGATGGGTGCTTTTGTTCTTTCTCAAACACGAGTAATAGGCGTTTTCGTCTTTGGCTTTTCTGCCAACGCTTTTCTGTGTGCGTTCACCAATAGGTTTTCTTATCCGATTTTAGTTAATTTTTATATGTTATGAAAAAAAGATAGGCTAAATCGTAAAACATTCGGGATTTATTCATATATTTGCTGCGATTTAAGAAACGAAAAACTCTATTAACCTAATCTTTATTTATGAAATCACGTTTAGCTATTGTTGCCGGCTTGTTGTGTTTGGCTTTGCCCATGTTGGCAGATGACGACAGACCCACTCTGAACATTGACCTGCATTCGCGTGTGAGTTTTATGAACGACCGCGTGGGCAATGAGATTCGCCATGACGCTTCGGGCTTCAAGGGCGATTACTTCTTCCTGATTGCCAATGGACAGGTGGACGACCATTTCTCTTACTCTTGGAGACAACGCATCAACAAGAAGATCGACCGCAACGATATGTTCGACGCCACCGATTGGTTGTATGTTTCTTATCAGGCCGACCGTCATTGGGGCGTGGCAGCCGGTAAGCAGGTGGTGATGATAGGTGGCTACGAGTATGACCGTTCGCCCATCGATATTTATACATCTTCTGAGTTTTGGAACAACATTCCTTGCTTCCAGTTTGGCGCCAGCGCCTCTTACACCACAACCAACGGTAAGAATCGTTTTGCGTTTCAGGTGAGCCAAAGTCCGTTTAACATTCCCCAGCATCGCGACATGCTTGCCTACAATGCTTTTTGGGGAGGCAATTTCGGTTTCTTGAATACGCTTTATTCGCTCAATATGATAGAGTATTCGCCGAGCCACTTCATCTCTTACATGGCCTTGGGCCACAAATTGAATGTTGGCAACGCTTCGCTCGAACTCGACTTCATGAATCGCGCCGCCAGTGGCCAGACCTTTATGTTTAAGGATTGCTCGGTGATGGCGCGCGTTGACTATCGTGTGCTGCCTCAGTTGAGCCTTTATGGCAAGTTTACCTACGACGTGAACCGTGCTGAGAAGGAGGCCGACAAGTGTGTTTTGCCGGGCACGGAGCTTACCGCCATTGCCGGTGGCGTAGAGGCTTACCCATTGAAGGGCAAGTCGGATGTGCGCGTCAGCCTGAGCGTGGCCCATTCTACGGGCACCAACTCGAACCCCGCGGGGACGATGTTGGACGACCAAACGACGGTGCGACTGGGTCTTGTGGCTAAGTTGCATGTGTTATCATGGAAAAAATAACCATTAAGCGAATATTGTTATGGCAAAGTTTAACATGAATGGCAAAAAGCTTTTGCCAAGTGGCGTTTGGTGTTTAATCTGCGTTGTTGTGTTGTTCGGCTATTTGGGTTTCGTTATGGGCGTTCCCAACATGCTCAACACCATCATGAAGACAGCCCACGACCTCTTGCTCAACACCGTGTTCTACCTGATGAGTATCTGTGTGATTACGGGTGCCTTGGGCCGTGTGTTCGTAGAGTTTGGCTTGGTGGCCTTGCTCCAGCGCGCGCTCCGTCCCCTGATGGGTCCCATCTTCAATCTGCCGGGTGTGACGTCGCTGGGAGCCGTCATGACCTTCCTTTCCGATAACCCCGCCATCATTTCGCTTGCCAACGATAAGCGTTTTGCGAGCTATTTCAAGAAATACCAATTCATCTCACTTACCAACTTCGGTACCGCTTTCGGTATGGGCTTGCTTGTCATCGTGTTCATGGCGAGCCAGGGGTTCTATGCCGCGCCGCTCATCGGTTTGCTGGGCGCTTGCATTGGTTGCGTGTGCTCCACACGTCTCATGCAGCGTTTTGTGCTGAAGGCTTATCCCGAATATGCCGTTGAGGATGCCGTTTCGCCCGAGGAGATTGCCGAGGAGGAAGAAGAGGAAGACGAGAATCACAAGAAGACTGTGTTTATTCGCTTGCTCAACTCCATGCTCGACGGTGGCCGAAGTGGTGTGGAGGTGGGTCTGTCTATCATTCCCGGTGTGCTTATCATCTCTACCTGCGTGATGATCTTTACCTTCGGCCCTGCCGAGGACGGCACTTATTCGGGCCTCGCTTACCAGGGTGTAGAGTTGTTGCCTTGGCTTGCCAACAAGATCGATTTCGTTTTTGAGTGGCTCTTTGGTTTCCACGATCCTCATCTTGTGGCGTTCCCCATCACGGCTCTCGGTGCGGTGGGCGCTTCCCTGAGCTTGATTCCTGGCTTCATCGCCCATGGTTGGATTGATGGCAACGCCATTGCCGTGTTTACCGCCATTGGTATGTGCTGGAGCGGATTCTTAAGCACCCACACCGCCATGCTCGACTCACTTGGCTATCGCGACCTGACTCCTAAGGCCATCACCGCGCATTTCATAGGCGGATTGGTTGCAGCCGTTGCAGCCCACTGGATGTTCTTCCTGTTCACGTTGGTGGCGTGATAGGGCAAGACAAAGCATAAAATGACCAGGAAGTTTCCCATTCTTTATTCAAGAAAGATGGGAAACTTCCTGTTTTGTTTTTGCTGATGGTGTAGAACCTTCATAGGCATTACCCACATTCAATTCGCAAGGCTATGCCATGTAACTAACATCCAAGGTATCGCTATCGCGCTACATCATTTCTCTTTTAAACCAAAGTTCAAATACACTATCAGCAAGGAATATACCATCTTTCTCAATGGCGATAATCTCTTTGTCAACCAAGCTTTTCTTTATACGGTCTATATTCGACTTACTGCCCAATGGATATATTTCAGAAACCGCTTGAGTGGTAAATCCTGAATGTATGTCTTTGCACAAAAGACGAATGAAGTTGAGCTGATAGGTAGTGAGCCCCTCTGTCTGTTGTATAAAGAGACTGCTGTTTTGCTCCAACAGGGCCCTCAAGCCTTCTTCAAAACACTCCTCGCTTACCTCTTTCTCTGTTTCAGCCATAACGTTCCATGCAAGTTGCTGCACATAAGAAGAGTAATTCTTTACCACTTGGCATATTCTGCCAGCATACTCTTCTGTTATCTTCTTGCCGTACTTCTCGAATCGGGAACAGATGAAGGGAACCCAATATTCCGTAGGAATACACTTGAGATGCAGCATCTCCCCAAACTGATAAAAAGGCATACGACGATTTTGGAAAATATTTTCCATCAGATGCTTCTTACTGCCAAAGAAGCAATAAGACACATTTTGATGATGCTGCCAAACGCCGCGTAGACGTTTTTGTATGGTCAGCGAGTCAGTGAATTCGCCTATCTGCTGAAACTCATCAATACATACTACAAGGCGAACGCCTTGTTCCTTGGCAATACGTTCAGGAAGATTCAAAATTTCCTCAGGAGAATAATCCTTGGGCGTTATTCCCAATGATACAGAAAACTCAGAGTTGGGTTCTGGGCTAAATGAAATTTTTGGCGAGATTCTAACCAAGAAACGCTTGATGTTCTCCATTACTTGCTCCAAATGGTTGCCAGTGGACTTCATGATTGTTTCGGCAAATCGGTTATAGAAATCATATTCACTTCTGCAATCATAGATGTCCATGTAGACGATTTTTAGCATAGGGTCGTCAATCTCGGAAATCACCTTTTTTATAAGTGAGGTCTTACCCATGCGTCTTGGAGCTATAAGAATAACATTAACGCCATTTTCAAAGTCGAGCTTGATACGCTTGGTTTCTTCAATTCGGTCTGTAAAGTTATTGCCACCGACCGACATGCCATATACAAAAGCTTTCTCCATAAATCTTTACTCCTTTCTCAATTAGATCACAAAGGTAATGAAAAAGAACGTGGTTCACAAGGTTGTGGACCACAAAGTTGTGAACTTGATTGAAAAATCTCATGGAGAATCCCGAAAAGACATGGAATGATATCCTTGCAAAGGAGATGCAAAAAGCGCCACCAGAACCAAGTCTTTTCGATTAGGGGGGCTTACTTTTGGAAAATAATCCCCGAAGTCCTATTTTACGGGGCTTCGGGGAGGATATTTATGCTCTTTGGAGTTTTACCGGACAGCTATGATATAGAAGGTAACGACAAATATGAAACGAACGTTGCACAAGCGAAACCATCATCACCATTCGGCTCGCTATCATGGCAATGACGGCGCAAGCGCAGATAGTGGAAGCAAGCTGTGGGAACATCATGATTTCTTTTGCTATTCCATTTCCCCTGCGTCGATCCTCTTGATGACCTTGGCGGGGTTGCCTGCTGCGATGCAGTTTGAGGGAATGTCTTTCACCACCACGCTGCCCGCTCCGATGGTTACGTTGTCGCCGATGGTCACACCGGGCAGTATGGTTACGCTACCTCCCAACCAGCAGTTGTTGCCGATGGTCACGGGCTTGGCCCATTCCTGCCGCGAGTTTCGTTCAGTGGGGTCGGTGCTGTGGCATGCGGTGTAGATGCTCACGTTGGGACCGATGAAGCAGTTGTCGCCGATGGTTACCTTCGCCTCGTCGAGCACGGTGAAATTGAAGTTGGCAAAGAATCGCTTGCCCACCCGTATGTGTTTGCCGAAGTCGCAATGGAACGGTTGGTTGATAAACGTGTCCTCGTCGGCCTTTCCCAGGATCTGCCTGATCATCTTGTTGCGCTCAGCGTGATGGGTGGGTCGTATTTGGTTATACTCCCAACAGCGGTCGTGGCAGGCGTACAGTTCTTTCACGAGGTCGGCGTCGGGCGCGTTGTAAACCATCCCGGCCTGTTGTTTTTCGTATTCAGTCATCGTTTTCGTGCTTTTGTTGTATGGATGGCGCCCTCTTCGGGCCATTATGGTTTGCTCCCTTATTGTGCAGAAGCCGCCATTCATCTGCAAAGGTATATGTTTTGCTGCAAAAAATCCTTGCGCCATTAGCCTTTTGTTGACCTTGGATGGTCGGTGTTTTGCCCTGATTCTCGCCATTTGTGCTTGCAAAAGTCGGGGGGGCTGTCGCCAGCGTTGGTGTGTAGCCGATGGCTAGCCATGGTTTCAGCGTCGTCGTTGGGTGCTCCAGGAATATGCGTGCAATTAAAATATTATACTTTTCCGGCATTTGAGGCCATTTTGTTCCGGAAGTTGAGGCTGTTTTGTTCCGGAATTTGTGGCTATGCTTGTGTGCTTGCCGATGTGTTTTAGTCCTTCAAACAGCCAATTGGTATGACATACACGCCATCTTTTCTTTGATAGGCGAAATTGCCAACTCCAATAATTACAGCCATGAAAGAGGGCTTTTGCATCTTGTCTGTATCGATGGTGTTGGCTAAGGAGATCAGGTTGGCCGCACCTTCGTTAATCCGCTCCTCGCCTCCAATCTTCACTTCGAGAAGCGCATAACTGCCGTTGTGTCGATGCAGAACAGCGTCACATTCCAATCCACTGCTGTCTCGGTAGTGGTATAGTTCGCCATCCAAGGCTTCTGCGTAAACTCGCAAATCTCTCACCACCAAGTCTTCGAAGAACAATCCAAATGATTGTAAGTCATTCAGTAGGTCTTTAGGTCCCAATCGCAAGATGGCTGTGCCAATGCTGGGGTCTACAAAGTGCCGTGTGCTGGTGGTTCGGATGGCAGCTTTGCTTCGAATGTTAGGGTTCCAGGCTTCAAGGTCTTCTATGACAAAGAGCCTCTTCAATGCTTTTACATAATCGGCTACCGTATCTTCGCTCAGTGTGCTTGAATCGTTCGAAAGCATATCCTTGCGAATGGTGCTATACGACACTTGCTGCGAGATGTTTCTTGCGTATGAGCGCAATAGCAACCTCGTCCTCTCTGGGTTTCTATTGGTGTTGTCCACGCGTATAATGTCGCGCTGAACCACCGAGTCGGTATAATCGAATGCCTGGTCGAGAGCCACGGTTCGTGGTATCAATGTGGCCCAGGGCCAGCCTCCGCGACATGTGAGAAAGGCCAGCTCTTCCAGGTCTATCTTGTTGTGCATGACGCCAAATGGCTTTCCTTCAAACAAATCGGTCAAGCTGACGCTGCCAGTCGATTCCCCCGATTCATACAGGCTCATGGTGCGCATCTTGACGTAGGCAAATCTGCCTGTTCCGCTATGAATGGTTTCATTAGCGTTAGGAAGAACCGATGATCCGGTCAGGATAAACTGTGATGGTTCCCCTCTTCTGTCTACTTCGCTGCGTATTGTGTCCCATATAGTGGGCAAAGCTTGCCATTCGTCAATGAGTCGAGGTGTCGCGCCCTCCAATAATGTGCCAGGGCTCAATTCTATCATTTGCTTACTTTGAATCAGGGTGGAAGAATCTCCCAGGTCAAGTGTGCTTTTGGCTAATTGCTTGGCCGTTGTTGTTTTTCCGCACCACTTGGGTCCCTCTATCAAAACGGCACCTTTACCCATTATTTTCCGCTCTATTATTCGGTCTGCTATGCGTTGCTTGTATTTTGCCATAACTCTTTGATTTTGAGGGCAAAGATATAAAAAATATTATTCTGATCCAAGAAAAACTACTCCTTTTCCGGCATTTGTGATCGTTTTGTTCCGGAAGTTGAGGCTGTTTTGTTCCGGCATTTGTGACCATTTTGTTCCGGAAGTTGAGACCGTTTTGTTCCGGCATTTGTGGAAAAACTGAAGGTGGGTTGGCGACGAGAGGTTGTGAAGGGACTTCGTCGCCCCTGTTCTCTCACGTTTTTTTATTCCAAAATTCATAACAAACTATATTGAAATCTACACGCTTGTTTTCCACGACGCAAAGATTTGCCGCAAATACGCGATTCTTAGCGTGTTTTTGTAATACGTTGAAAACCAGTGTTTTATGTTTGTAATTCCATATTCAGCACTCCGTATTTTGCATTTCGTCTTGCCGTTAGGCATCTTTCGTGTTGCGAAACATGCCTGAAGGCAAGATGAAAGACGGTCTTTCGTGTTGCGGTTTGGCGTCTTTCGCAACTCGATACATGCCTAACGGTAACCGCATGGCTCATTTGGGCCGCTCCCGTTCTGTAAAAACGACGTTTTCGCTCTCTGGTTCATCCAAAATCCCAACACAACTTTTTGGCAATAAAACATAACAATCCGTCCCTGGCGCTTATGAGAGATAAAAAGAACCCCGACTATCTGTCGGAGCTCTGCGCTTCAACTTTTATGCTCGGAAAAGTACTGAGCAAAACAACTATGGCTTATTCCTCAGTTCTTCTATCAAGTCGTTAACGATATATGTATCGCTCGTAAGATGCAACTCCAATTCTTTGTCGTGTAGCATACGTCAGAATCCTGTGTATACGTCACGAATCCTATGGCATGCGTCATGAAATCCTATGGCTTCTCCCTTGGAATAGAAAGACAAAGAACCGGCAATGTGTTTTGTGAGACACGTTGCCGGTTCAGGTTGTAAAATATATAGTTTCTTTTTAGAAGCTGTATCCAAGACGGAAATAAACTCCGTTGAGCTTGCTCTTGCCATCGTCGAAAACGTCGGTAAGTCCGAACTCATAGCCAACCTTCAGAGAGAAGTCCTTGTAGGTTGCCTTTGCGCCAGCCTGCCAGCCCATAGAGAAAGTCTTTTCTCCTTCAGCATCGTCTTTTACAACCATCAAGTCAGCGTAAGGACCTGTGAGGATACCTAATTTGAAGTCGCCGTTCTTCAGGAAGTTCCAACCAGCGTTTGCGTCAATCTGAATGAAGCCCGGATCCCAGTCCTTGCATCCCTTTGTTGTGTAGGCAGCACCTACGCTCCAGTCGAAAGCGTTGCAGATAGGTGCGGTGTAGTCGACACCTATGTTCAGGAACTTAGCCTCAGAGTCAGGACTTGTGCCGTCCGTGCTCATGCTGGAAATATTAGCACCATACCATACGGTAAAATTCTTCTGTGCACTTGCAGACATGACCACCATTGTGAGGAATGCTGCCAAAAATAAAATTCGTCTCATTGTTTTTTGTTGTTTTAAGTTAAAGATTAAAATGTTACTGATGCAAAGTTATGAATAAATTCTTATCCCCACAACACGACTTTTGGACGATTGGGCTCAAACGGATTGGGCGACGCCACAAGCGGTTGGAATTAGTGCTTAAGTGTTTTTTTATAACGTCAATCAGCTAATTATAGATTAACCTTAATTCCGCAACACTATTGTAAATTAAACCTTTTAAGTACCTGAGCAACAAAAAGTTCTTGCTTTGGCAAGCGGCAGAGCCGAGCGCCCGGGATTTTGCCATGTCGAAGAATTCACTTATCTTAGTGTTGCAAAAATAAACAAGCAAAACTCTGATATGACATGGCGAAGAAACAAATAATTCAGTAATGAGAGGACGTGTACACGCAAAAAGGACGTTGAAGGGCTTAGTTGCGGATTTGAGGATATATACTTTTCATTTGAAACCTCGCGCGTTATTCAAGTTAAACATCAAAAAATCGACCGCCATAATTTGCTAAGGTTACGGGAGCCGCCATATTTCTCAAAATAGGGCGTCTTGGCGGTTTGCTATAGCGAAGCCTTTTGCCGATTGAAGAAAAATGGCTACTTTTGCATGGAGTAGGGGGCTGCTTGCGTAAGGTGGGTGGCCCTATGTGGTGCCTCGTTTTCGTTAAGCCAGATGGGGGTGACGCTTGCCTCAGAGCTACCATGGCACGAAAACGAAGGAAAAAATGGAAAAAAACAAGGAGAACAACTATATGGAATACATGTCACAGGAAGGATACGACGAACTCGTGGCCGAGTTGCGCCAGTTGGAAACGGTGGAGCTGCCGAGGGTGCGCGACGCCATTGCCGAGGCCCGCGACAAGGGCGACCTGAGTGAGAACTTCGAATATCGCGCCGCTAAGCGCGAGCAGTGGCGCCTACTCGGGCGCATACGGTTTAAGCAAAAGGTGCTGGAGCATGCGCGCGTCATCGACAAGTCGCGGCTGCAAGCCGACTGCGTGGGCCTACTGAGCAAGGTGAGCATCACCAACCTGGGCAACAACCGCAGCATGACCTACACCATCGTGAGCCCACACGAGATGAACCTGCGCGAGGGCAAGATCTCCATCAAGTCGCCCGTTGGGCAAGCGTTGCTGGGCAAGCGCAAAGGCGACGAGGTGACCGTGCGCGTGCCCGCAGGCCTCCTCAAGCTGCGCATAGAGAATGTGGAACTCTGACGCCGTTTCGTGAGCGTCATGCGCTCCAAAAGAGGAGACGCTCGCGGGCGGAATACAGCCAGAAAGAAAAAAAACATAAAAATAACACATTAACATTCGAATATCGAGTTTTTTTATTATCTTTGTAAAAGATAGCCCGATAACAATCGGTTGGCAAATGGCATGGTCTTTGCTAAGCATTATATAATAAAAGGTGGAAACCGCCATTTTGTCTTATTATTAAAAAGGAAAGATTGACAGATGAACAACGACTTTAGAAAGTATGCCACGCAACATCTTGGCATGAACGGCATGGTACTCGACGATGTGGTGAAAGCGCAGAACCAGTACCTCAACCCTTATATCCTGGAGGAGCGCCAGCTCAACGTAACGCAGATGGACGTGTTCTCGCGCCTGATGATGGACCGCATCATCTTCCTCGGAACGCAGATCGACGACTACACGGCCAACACGCTCCAGGCGCAGCTGCTCTATCTCGACTCGGTGGACAACGGAAAGGACATCTCCATCTACGTGAACTCGCCGGGTGGTGTGGTGACGGCCGGACTGGGCATCTACGACACCATGCAGTTTATCTCGAGCGACGTGGCCACCATCTGCACTGGTATGGCCGCTTCGATGGCCGCCGTGCTCCTCGTATCGGGCACAGAGGGCAAGCGCTCAGCATTGCCCCACAGCCGTGTGATGATCCACCAGCCGCTCGGAGGCGTGCAGGGACAGGCGTCGGACATCGAGATTGAGGCGCGCGAGATCATGAAGATGAAGAAAGAACTCTACACCATCATATCAAACCACTCGCACCAGACCTACGACAAGGTGTGGCAGGACAGCGACCGCAACTACTGGATGACAGCCGAGGAAGCCAAGGAGTATGGCATGATCGACACGGTGCTGACAAGAAAGAAGTGAGACGAACAACATGAGAACAAGTAAGAAGAAATGTAGCTTCTGCGGAAGAAGTGAGGACGAGGTGAGACTGCTCATCAACGGCCTCAATGGCTATATCTGTGCCGACTGCGCCGTGCAGGCTTACAACATCGTGAAGAGCACGGGAATGGCCGGACTGCTCGACGATGAGGACAACGAGCTGCCCGCAAAACACACACCCTATAAGCCCAAGGGCAAGGTGCCCAAGCCACGCGAGATCAAGGAGTATCTCGACCAATATGTCATCGGACAGGACGATGCCAAGCGCACGCTCGCCGTCTCGGTGTATAACCACTACAAGCGTTTGCAGCAGCCCGACGACGAGGATGGCGTGGAGATCGAGAAGAGCAACATCATCATGGTGGGATCCACGGGTACGGGTAAGACCCTCCTGGCACGAACCATCGCCAAACTGCTCGACGTGCCGTTCACCATCGTCGACGCCACGGTGTTTACCGAGGCCGGTTATGTGGGCGAGGACGTGGAGAGCATATTGAGCCGCCTGTTGCAGGTGGCCGACTTCAACGTGGAGGCCGCTGAGCGCGGCATCGTCTTCATCGACGAGCTCGACAAGATTGCCCGAAAGAGCGACAACCCCAGCATCACGCGCGACGTGAGCGGAGAGGGCGTGCAGCAGGGACTGCTCAAGCTCCTCGAGGGTACCATGGTCAATGTGCCGCCTAAGGGCGGTCGCAAGCATCCCGACCAAGACTACATCCACGTGAACACAAAGAATATCCTGTTTATCTGCGGTGGCGCCTTCGACGGTATTGAACGCAAGATCGCACAGCGACTCAACACGCATGTGGTGGGTTACAACTCGGTGCAGGCGGTGCGCAATGTGGACAAGAGCGACCTGATGAAGTACATCCTGCCGCAAGACCTGAAGTCGTTCGGACTCATCCCCGAGCTCATCGGTCGTCTGCCAGTGCTCACGCACCTCAACCCGCTCGACCGCGACGCGCTGCGACGCATCCTCGTGGAGCCCAAAAATTCCATCGTGAAGCAGTATGTCAAGCTCTTCGAGATGGACAAGATTGCGCTGACGTTCACCGACGAGGCGCTCGATTTCATCGTCGACAAGGCGGTGGAGTATAAGTTGGGTGCAAGAGGACTCCGCTCAATCGTCGAGGCGGTTATGATGGACGCCATGTTCGACGTCCCCTCACGCCGTGTTAAGAAGTTTGAGGTGACACTCGAGTATGCCAAGGGCCAGCTCGATAAGGCTCACCTGGAGCAACACAAGGAGTCTGCTTGACCGCAGGTCATTAAAAGCAACTACTACCACAATGGAAGACAATCTCATTAAACCCCTGAAGCAGTATTTCGGCTTCGACAAATTCAAGGGAGACCAAGAGGCCGTCATTCGTAACCTTATGGATGGCAACGACACCTTTGTTCTCATGCCCACCGGAGGCGGCAAGAGCCTGTGCTACCAGTTGCCATCGCTGCTCATGAAGGGCACGGCCATCGTGGTGTCGCCACTGATCGCCCTGATGAAGAACCAGGTGGACGTCATCAACGGACTGTCGGAGAACGACGGCCTGGCCCATTACATGAACTCGTCGCTCAACAAGGCGGCCATCAACCGCGTGGTGAGCGATGTGCAGTCGGGTAAGACTAAACTGCTGTACGTGGCTCCCGAGTCGCTCAACAAGGAGGACAACCTTGCGTTCCTCGAGTCGTTTGAGATTTCTTTCTTTGCCATCGATGAGGCTCATTGCATCTCCGAGTGGGGACACGATTTCCGGCCCGAGTATCGCAACATCAGGCCCACCATCGACAAGATAGCGAAGTTCCGGGGCATCGACAAGATTCCCGTCATAGCGCTTACGGCGACGGCTACCGACAAGGTGCGCTCCGACATCAAGAAGAGCCTGGGCATCGTCGACGCCAAGGAGTTCAAGAGCTCGTTCAACCGCCCCAACCTCTATTATGAGATCAGGCAGAAAGTGAGCGAGGAGGACACCGACAGCCAAATCATCCGATTCCTCAGGCAGCACGAGGGCAAGTGTGGCATCATCTACTGCCTGTCGCGCAAGAAGGTGGAGGAACTGGCGCAGAAGCTGCAGCTCAACGGCTTCAAGGCCGCGCCCTACCACGCCGGACTCGACACCGAGGTGCGAACGATGACGCAAGACGACTTCATCAAGGAGGAAATAGACATCATCGTGGCGACCATCGCCTTCGGCATGGGCATCGACAAGCCCGATGTGCGATTCGTCATACATTACGACATTCCCAAGAGTCTCGAGGGATACTATCAGGAAACGGGTCGCGCCGGCCGCGATGGGGGAGAGGGCATTTGCATAGCCTTCTACTCGCCCAAGGACCTGAAGAAACTCGAGAAGTTTATGGACAGCAAGGGCGAGGCAGAGAAAGAGATCGGACGGCAGCTCCTGCAAGAGACGAAGGCTTACGCCGAGTCGTCGATCTGTAGGCGTAAGATGCTGTTGCACTATTTCGGTGAGGCTTATCCCAAGGACAACTGTGGCAATTGCGACAACTGCATGCACCCCAAGCATCCCAAGGAAGCGTCGGAGGCGTTGCTCGTGGTGCTCAGCGCCATCAAGGCGGTGAAGGAAAACTTCGATCAGCCTTACATCATCGACTTCGTGAGGGGCCGACGCACCGACAACATTGTGCGCCATGGGCACGACAAGTTGCCCGAGTTTGGCGCAGGCGAGAAGATCAACGAGGAGGACTCTGCCATTTGGAACCCTGTGATACGCCAGGCCATGATCTCCCATTTCATCCGGAAGGATGTGGAAAACTACGGTTTGCTCAAGCTCACGGCCGACGGCAAGCGCTACATGCAAGACCCGCAGCCTTTCATGGTGGTGGCCGACCGCGAGTTCGACGAGACCGAAGAGGGAGCCGACAATGTGTCGAGCGCTCTCGATGAGGAGTTGTACAACCTCCTGCGAGGATTGCGCAAGGACGAGGCGCGCAAGTTCAACCTGCCGCCATACGTCATCTTCCAAGACATATCGCTCACGCAGATGGCCACCAACTACCCCGTGACCATGGAGGAGTTGCAGCAGATACAAGGCGTGGGACAAGGAAAAGCCAAGAAGTATGGCAAGCCTTTCCTGGAGCTCATCAAGAACTATTGCGAGGAGAACGATGTCAAACGGGCCGACATCATGCGCGTCATCAGTCTGCCCAACAAGTCGATGAGAAAGCAGAAGATCATCGAGCTTATCGACAAGCGCATACCGCTCGAGGAAATCGCACGGGCCCAAGGATACGGATTCGACGACTTGCTCGACGACATTGAGGCCATCGTGTGCAGCGGTATGAAGGTCAATATCGACTATTACCTCAACGATGACGAGGTGATCGACCCTGATGAGGTGGCCGACATCTACGACTATTTCCGTGAGAGCGATAGCGACGACATCGATCAGGCCATTGAGGAAGTCGACATCTACGACGATGAGGACGGACTGACGGCTGAGGAAAAGGTTCGGCTGGTCTTCATCAAGTTCTTCTCGGGAATGGCTAACTGATTTGGCTGCAAGCGTTCAGAGATGATTCATTGACAGGAAATGAGTTGTTCTCGTAACCAACTGACATAAAACTATCCGGTTGCTGAAGGGCGACCGGATAGTTTCGTTTGGGCCCCGACAGTCTCGCAACTTCAGGAGGCCCCGCTCGCGTAGCCCATTTGGAGGAAGTGAAAGCAAACGTGATGAGGGCGGAATGGAAATATCCCATAGCTCCGCCTTTGGCGGGTGTGATGACGTAACTACTCAGCACCCGTAATGACCGAATTCGGTTAAATAGCATTAAACGGAAAAGAAAAATGACCGTGATGGCGGTCTAAGTGGATTTTTATTACTAAATTTGCACGCAATAAATTCCTAAAGTTACATTTATGTCATCATTTGTTGCAGATAAAATTGTAATGGACGGTCTTACCTTCGACGACGTCCTGTTGATTCCCGCTTATTCCGAGGTGTTGCCCAAAGAGGTGACGTTGAAAACACGCTTCTCGCGTAACATCGAGCTGAACATCCCGTTTGTGACAGCTGCCATGGATACGGTGACAGAATCGTCAATGGCCATTGCCATTGCGCGCGAGGGTGGTATCGGCGTTATTCACAAGAACATGACCATCGAGGAGCAGGCGCGCCAAGTGGCCATCGTCAAACGTGCGGAGAACGGTATGATTTATGATCCCGTCACCATCCGCCGCGGTAGCACCGTGGGCGACGCACTCGCCCTGATGCATGAGTACCACATCGGTGGCATCCCCGTTGTCGACGAGGAGAACCATTTGGTGGGTATCGTTACCAATCGTGACCTGCGTTTCGAGCGCAACATGGACAAGACGGTTGATGAGGTGATGACAACAGAGAACCTCGTTACCACGCACCAAAAGACCGACCTTGTGGCTGCTGCGCAAATCCTGCAGGAGAACAAGATCGAGAAGTTGCCGGTGGTCGATGCAGGCAATCATCTTGTCGGACTGATCACTTACAAGGATATCACTAAGGCTAAGGACAAGCCTAACGCATGCAAGGATGACAAGGGAAGACTTCGCGTGGCTGCTGGCGTGGGTGTCACAGTCGACACGCTCGACAGAGCACAGGCACTGGTCGACGCTGGTGTCGACGCCATCGTCATCGACACGGCTCACGGACACTCTGCCGGTGTGGTGGGCAAGCTGCACGAGGTGAAGAACGTATTCCCCAACATCGATGTTGTGGTGGGTAACATCGCCACAGGTGAGGCTGCTAAATATTTGGTCGACAACGGCGCTGACGCCGTGAAGGTCGGCATCGGCCCGGGTTCCATCTGCACCACACGTGTGGTGGCTGGTGTGGGCGTACCTCAGTTGAGCGCTGTCTACGACATGTGCTCGGCACTCGAGGGAACAGGCGTGCCTTTGATCGCCGACGGTGGCTTGCGCTATTCGGGCGATATCGTCAAGGCATTGGCCGCTGGCGGAAGCTGCGTGATGATTGGTTCGCTCGTGGCTGGCACAGAGGAGAGCCCCGGCGAGACCATCATCTATAACGGACGTAAGTTCAAGAGCTATCGTGGCATGGGATCTCTCGAGGCCATGGGCCAGAAGAATGGTTCGAGCGACCGTTACTTCCAGGGTGGCACCAAGGACGTGAAGAAGCTGGTGCCCGAGGGAATCGCCGGTCGTGTTCCTTACAAGGGAACCGTGCAGGAGGTGATCTATCAGCTCGTGGGTGGCCTGCGCTCAGGAATGGGCTATTGCGGTGCCGCCACCATCGAAAACTTGCACAACGCTAAGTTCACGCGCATCACCAACGCTGGTGTGCTTGAGAGCCATCCGCACGATATCGCTATCACAAGCGAGGCTCCTAACTATAGCCGTCACGAGTAATCCGCACTCCACACCTGCCGCATAGGTCTTCGACTCCAAGTTTCAACTGACGCCGAGCCCTATCGCAAGGGTAGCCGTAGCCTATCGCTTGGGGACTCAATGCTTATAACATAGGTTGCAAATGCTTATAGCATAGGTTGCCAACGCTTGCTGGGCGAGTTTCCGTGGATAATTGCTCTATGTGCTAGCAACATTGAAATAACCACTCTCCCTCCTTTCCAAACGGATGGAGGGAGAGCTACTTATAATAAATATGAAGAAGAAACTGTTGTTGGGCGCCATGCTGTTGTGTGGCACCTTGTCTTTTGCGCAAACTTCCGATCCCGTTGTGATGACCATCAACGGAAAGAATATTGCTCGCTCAGAGTTTGAATACTCGTACAATAAAAACAATGCCGACGGTGTGATCGACAAGAAAAGCGTGGCCGACTACGTCGACTTGTTTATCAACTACAAGTTGAAGGTGGAAGCAGCCAAGGCTGCGCAACTCGACACGATGAAGTCGTTCCAGACGGAGTTTGCCGGATACCGCGACATGCAGGTGCGTCCGGCCATGATTACCGACGCCGACGTGGAGGCCGAAGCAAAGAAAATCTACCAACAGACACAACAACAGATTGACAACAACGGCGGATTGGTCAAGGTGGCCCACATCTTGCTGATTGTGAGCCAGAAAGCAACCGCCGATGAGCAGAAGGCTGCTAAGGAGCGCATCGACTCCATCTATGCGGCTCTCAAGGGTGGCGCCAACTTTGCGGAGATGGCAAAGAAGTACTCACAAGACCCCGGATCTGCCAAGAACGGTGGCGAACTGCCGCTTATATATAAAGGACAAACGCTGAAGGAGTTTGAGGACCAAGCCTGGGCGCTGAACGACGGCGAGATGAGCAAGCCCGTGCTCTCGGCTGCCGGATGGCACATCATTCTGAAGCAAGGCCATCAGAACTTCTATAGCTATGAGAGCCAGCGCGATGCCATCATGAAATATATCGACCAACGTAACCTCCGCGAGCAGATTATCGATAACAAGCTCGACTCGCTGACCAAGGTGGAGCATACCACCAAGGCAGAGCTTCTCAAGGCTAAGCTCGATGAGATGGAGGCCAAGGATCCTACGCTGAAATACCTTATCCAGGAGTATCACGACGGATTGTTGCTCTATGAAATCAGCAACCGCGCCGTGTGGGACAAGGCACAGAAGGACGTGGCTGGCCTGACATCATTCTTCAAGAAACATAAGAAAGACTACAAGTGGGAGCAGCCCCGTTTCAAGGGCATAGCTTACCACACACGCGAGGTGGCCGACATCAACAACGTGAAGAACGCAATCAAGAAGGTGGCGTTTGACGAGTGGGCCGAGGTGTTGCGAAAGACGTTCAACTCCGACTCGGTATTGCGCATCCGTGTGGAGAAGGGCATCTTCAAGAAGGGCGACAACGCGCTCGTCGACCGTGAGGCGTTTGGGGTCGATACCATTGTCAAGCCCATGAAGGACTATCCCAATATGGCCATCTACGGTAAGGTGCTCAAGGCTCCCAAGGAGTTGTCGGATGTGAGAGCCCTTGTGGTTGCCGACTATCAGGACTACCTGGAGAAGCAATGGGTGGCTGACCTGCGCAAGCAGTTTGCCGTGAAGGTGAACGAGGATGTGCTGAAAACAGTGAACAAGCATTAACGTATGAAGAAAACTATATATACCATAGCGGCCATGTTGGTCTTCGGACTGACAGCCATGTCGGGCGTGGAGCAGGCATCTCGTGCCACATCCTCGCAGGCAGAAGCCGCTGCGCCTGACCAGTCAACAACCAACGATTCGGTGGTGAAACCTGAGGTTGTCGCCCCCGAGAGCAGTGTTGTCGATGAGGTGATATGGGTTGTGGGCGATGAGCCCATCCTGAAGTCTGACGTCGAAGCCATGCGCATGCAGGGGCTTGCCGAAGGTGTTACCTGGGGAGGCGATCCCGAGTGTGTCATCCCTGAGCAACTGGCTGTGCAGAAGTTGTTTCTCCATCAGGCCGCCATCGACTCCATCGAGGTGACCGAGAGCGAGATCTCGGCAGGCATCGACCAGCAGATCAATCGTTGGATACAAATCGCAGGCTCGCAGGAGAAACTGGAAGAGTATAGGAAACAGACCCTCAAGGAGATGCGTGCCGATATGCACGATGAGTTCAAGAACCAGCAACTCATTGAGAAGATGCGCAAGAAGTTGGTGGAAGACGTCAAGGTGACGCCCGCCGATGTGCGCACCTATTTCCGCAATATGCCCGCCGACAGCGTGCCTTTCGTGCCTACCGAGGTGGAGGTGCAGATCATTGAGCATCGGCCCCGCATCAAGCAGGAGGAGGTCAACCGCGTGAAGAATCAGCTTCGCGACTTCACCGACCGTGTCACCAAAGGCGAATCGTCGTTCGCTGCGTTGGCGCGTCTGTATTCGGAGGACCCTGGATCGGCACGCCAAGGTGGCGAGATGGACTATGTGGGACGTAGCCTGCTCGACCCTGCGTTTGCCAATGTGGCATTCAACCTGACTGACCCGAACAAGATTTCCAAGATCGTGGAGACCGAGTTTGGCTATCATATCATCCAGCTTATCGACAAGCGTGGCGACAAGATCAAGGTGCGTCATATCCTTCTGAAGCCGAAGGTGTCGCAAGATGAGATCGACGCTTCCATGAGTCGCCTGGATTCTTTAGCCGCCGACATTCGTGCTGGTCAACTTACGTTCGACTACGCCGCCACCATCCTTTCCGATGACAAGGACACCAAGAACAACAAGGGACTGATGTCGAACCCCACCAACGATGGCATGACGTCGCGTTTCCAGATGAAAGACCTGCCTACCGAGGTGGCTCGCGTTGTCGACACCATGAAGGTTGGCCAGATATCCGCACCGTTTGAGATGGTGAGCCGCAGCAATGGAAAGACAGTTGTTGCCATTGTGAAGCTGAAGTCGCGTGTCGAAGGTCACAAGGCCACCATCACTGAGGATTTCCAGGTCATGAAGGATGTGGTTCTCGCCAAGGAACGCGAGAAGGTTCTTACCGACTGGGTCGTCGATAAGATCAAGCACACCTACGTGAGGATGAAGGACCGCTATAAGAATTGTAATTTCCAATATCAGGGATGGGTTAGATGACGGCAACTGATAAACATCAAAGATATTACCGTGGGCATAGGGTCATCCTGACGATGGCTCTATGCTTCTTTGTCATAGGCACCCTGCAAGCCTTCTTGGCGCCCCGCAAGGCGAAGAAGAAACCTGTGGACAACAAGGTCTATCTTCTCCATGCCGATGAGTTGCGCTACGACATGGCGGGCCCCAATCCCGACGCCCAGATTGCCAAAGGCCATGTGGCGTTTAAGCATCAGGGCGCTTTCCTCAGCTGTGACAGTGCTTATTTTTACCAAGGTTCCAACTCGGTGAAGGCTTTTGGCCATGTGCGTTTTCGTCAGGGCGACACGTTGTCGCTGACCTGCACGCGCGCTTGGTATGATGGCGAGGGGCAGATGATGGAGGCCCGCAATAACGTGGTGCTCAAGCATCGCAAGCAGACGCTTTATACCGACAGCCTGAACTACGACCGTTTGTACGAGTACGCTTATTTCTTCAATGGCGGCAAACTGGTCGATGGAAAGAGCCAGTTGAGCGCCGACTGGGGTGAGTACCATACCGAGACACGCCTCGCCAAGTTTAATTACGACGTGCAACTTCGTACGCCAAAGAACCAGGTATCCACCGACACGCTCTATTACGACACACGAAAGTCGCGCGCCCATGTGGTGGGCCAGTACACGTCTGCCAAGGGGCACGGCAAGGTAGGCCCTTCGATCATCAAGGGTGAGAATGGCACCATCACCACAGAGAACGCCTATTTCAACACCCAAAACGACCAGGCCGAGATGTTCGGACGGTCGACGGTGGTCAACGGCCCGAAGACCATTACCGGCGACACCTTATATTATGACAGCAAGAGCGGCAATAACCGTGGCTTGGGCAACGTGGTGTTTGTCGACAACGAGAACAAGAACACCCTGACCTGTGGCGAGGTGGTTTACAACGAGCATACAGGCATGGGCTTCGCCACAAAGGACGCGCTGGTCAAGGACTACTCGCAGAAGGACACGCTCTTTATGCACGCCGACACCATGCGCATCGAAACCTTCAATATCAACACCGACTCTGTGTATCGCAAGGTGCATTGTTATCCGCACATGCGGGCCTTCCGCCTTGACGTGCAGGCCATTTGCGACTCGTTGGTGTTCAACTCGCAAGACTCGTGCATGACCATGTATCGCGACCCCATCGTGTGGAATGGCACGCGCCAGTTGTTGGGCGAGGTGATCAAGGTGTATATGAACGACTCCACCATTCGTGAGGCCCATGTCCTTGGACAGGCCTTGTCGGTTGAGGCCATGCCCGACAGCGTCCACTACAACCAAGTGGCGTCGCACGACATGTTTGCCTATTTCCAAGACGGAGTCATTCGCCGGAGCGACGCCATAGGCAATGTCAAGTCGGTTTATTTCCCCGTCGACGACAAGGACCCGACGCTCATTGGCCTAAACTATATGGAGACCGACACCATGCGCATGTATCTCACCCCCGAGCGCAAGCTCCATCATATATGGACCAACAAGGTGAAGGCCACGTTGTATCCGATGACACAGATCCCGCCCATGAAGTTGAAGCTCGAGAGTTTCGCATGGTTCGACGCATTGCGCCCGGTGGATAAGGACGATGTGTTCCATTGGCGTGGCAAGGCCAAAGGTACCGAGCTAAAGAGCATAGAGCGCCATGCGGCCCCGTTACAGCAACTTACCTTATGAACCTACTCGTCCAAACCACCAAGCCACGCCGTTTCAGGCATCCTATGATGTATTCCGACGAGCGCCGTGAACGTCTTCAGCAGTTGGAGGCACGCGCCAAACGCGAACTGGGCATGGAGAGTGGTGAATCGGCGGTCGATACCGACGCTGCCGAATCGCTTATCTCCTTCCGTCGCACCACGCGCGGCAAGGACCGATCGTTTGTGGCAGGTCTTGCCATTGCCGGTCTGTTGCTGGTGTTCCTTTTGGCATGTTTCTTGCCATGGTTGTGACGCCAGCCCCAACCTATTACCTACTTATAATAAACAGAACCCACCCTAAATCATGAGTGATATCATACAATTGTTGCCCGACTCAGTGGCCAACCAGATAGCTGCCGGCGAGGTTATCCAGCGCCCGGCGTCGGTTATCAAGGAATTGGTGGAAAACGCCATCGACGCCGGTGCCACACGCATTGACGTGCTGGTGGTCGACGCGGGCCGCACGTCCATCCAGGTCATCGACGACGGTAAGGGCATGTCGGAGACCGATGCGCGCCTCTCCTTTGAGCGCCATGCCACGTCGAAGATACGCCAGGCCGACGACCTCTTCAACCTCCATACCATGGGCTTCCGTGGTGAGGCGTTGGCGTCGATAGCCGCCGTGGCCCAGGTGGAGCTCAAGACTCGCCAACGTGGCGAGGAGATAGGCACGCACCTGTCGATTGCCGGATCGCGTTTCGTTGGCCAAGAGGCATGTGCCTGCCCTGAGGGTTCCAATTTCATGATCGAGAACCTCTTTTACAATGTTCCCGCCCGCCGCAAGTTTTTGAAGTCGAACACCACTGAGCTCAACAACATCCTCACGGCTTTCGAGCGCATCGCACTTGTTTATCCCAAGGTGGCCTTCACCTTCCGCAGCAATGGCTCGGAGATGTTCAACCTTCGTGCCGGTGGCCTTCGCCAACGCATCGTGGACATCATTGGCAAACGCATCAACCAGGACCTGCTGCCCCTGAACGTGGAAACATCCGTTTGTGCCATTCATGGCTTTGTGGGCAAACCCGAGAGTGCCCGCAAGAAAGGCGCCCAGCAATACTTCTTTGTTAATGGCCGATACATGCGGCATCCGTATTTCAACAAGGCGGTCATGTCGGCCTTCGAACGCTTGGTTCCCCAAGGCGAGCAGGTGCCATACTTCATTTATTTTGATGTCGACGCCCAGGACATCGACGTCAACATCCATCCCACCAAGACCGAGATAAAGTTTGAGAACGAGCAGGCCATCTGGCAGATCCTGTCAGCCGCCGCGAAGGATGCCGTAGGCATGTTCAACGACGCGTCGACCATTGAGTTCGACACCGAGGGCAAGCCCGATATCCCCCTGTTCGACCCTACCCGGCAGGCCGACCTTCCTAAGGTCGACTTCAACCCCCAGTACAATCCCTTCAAGGCCACGCCCTCGTCGGTGTCGCATGCGAGCAAGATTGACGGTGAGCCGAGTGGCGAATACCACACCTCGCGCCTCACCGACCAGTGGCAACAGCTCTACGAGGGTCTCGACAGTGCCGCCAAGCCCATGTCGGAGCCCCTGTTTTCCGACCCCGCGGCCCCTGCTGCCGACGAGAGCGTCATAGAGGAGAAATCGCCTGCCCACTACCAATACAAGGGACGTTTCATGATGACCGCCGTCAAGTCGGGCCTCATGATCATCGACCAGCACCGCGCCCACATACGCATCCTCTTCGAGAAATACCAGCGCCAGTTGGCCGCCCGTAAGTCGCATTTGCAGAAGTTGCTCTTCCCCGAGACGGTGCAGCTCACCGCCCAGGAGGCTGTCACGCTCGAGCACATCCTTGGCGAGATGACCGCCATGGGCTTCGACCTGTCGCCGTTGGGCGACAACACCTTCTCGGTCAACGCCATTCCCGAGGGGTTGGAAGGCATCGATGTTGGCTCGCTTGTGCGCGACATGGTGGTAGGCGCCCAGGAGCGCGGCACGTCGGCCGTGCAGGAAATCAACGATTCGCTGGCCTTGAGCATGGCGCGCGCCGCAGCCATTCCCTATGGTCAAGTGCTGAGCAACGACGAGATGGAAAACCTCATCAACCAACTCTTCCTTTGCCAGAACGCCAAATACACTCCCGACGGCAAGAGCGTCCTAAGCATTTTCAAGCAAAAGGACATAGAGCAATTGTTTGCGTAACTCTCCAACGGCCGTTAGACCGAAGTGTTAAAATCTAATGGCCGATTCGGATTTAAGGGTGTTCGTATGATATTGTGACATGACATTTGAGGGGGAAATAGGCTTGAAAAGTTGACAAAGAACATTTTCTTGTGAGATTTTTAATTATTTTATCAGAAATAAAGTCAGTATTTAAAAAATATTATTAACTTTGCCGTTGGATGAATAGGCTTTAAGAGTATATCGAATTAATTATTGATCGTTTAACAAATAAAGATTATGAAAAAGTTATTGATCGCAATGGCGTTTGCCGGTCTCTCTTTGTCTTCAATGGCTCAGGAGACTGCAGATCCCACACTGAAGTACAGTGTCGCCACAAATTCTTTCTGGAGTAACTGGTTTGTTCAGGGTAACTTCACTTGGACAGCTTTCTACTCAAACGAGGAAAAGGGTATGGGTTGGACCAAGAGCCCTGTGAAGGACTTCCGCCGCGATATGGGCTTCTCAGCCGCTATCGGTAAGTGGTTCACTCCGGGCATCGGTATCCGTGCCAAGTTCAATGGTATCTGGGGTAAGGACGTTCCCAAGGAGAACGCCTACAACACCTGCATGCACAACAAGTATTGGAACCTTCAGGGTCAGGCCCTGTTCAACCTGAGCAACCTTTTCTGCGGTTACAGCCCCACACGCGTCTGGAACATTTCTCCGTACGCTGGTATTGGTTTGGTTCGCAACATGTCGCTGAACTCTTACTGTATGGCTGGTAGCGCTGGTATCTTGAACCAGTGGAGAGTGTCTAAGCGCGTGCAGATCAACCTCGACGTCCAGTATAACATCATGGGCGATGATTTCGAGGGTGTTGATGAGTCATTGGCATACGGTGGCCACGAGAAGAGAAACCACGACCAGATCGTTTCTGCTGAGATTGGTTTGACTTACAACCTCGGCCGTTGCACTTGGAACAAGACTCCCGATGTGGACGCTATCAAGGCTCTCGCTCAGAGCCAGATCGACGCTCTTAACGCTCAGCTCAACGACGCTAACGCCGAGAACGCTCGTCTGAAGAACCTGCTCGCTAACAAGTCCGATGATAACAAGGCTGTGAAGGAGTTTGTAAACACTCCGATCTCTGTGTTCTTCAACATCAACAAGACCAACATCGCTTCTCAGAAGGATCTCGTGAACATCGAGGCTTTGGCTAAGTATGCCAAGGAGAACGGTGCCAAGCTGAAGGTCGATGGTTATGCTGACAGCGCTACAGGTAACGCTTCTATCAACCAGCGCCTCTCTGAGGGCCGCGCCAACACTGTTGCCGACGAGCTCGTGAAGATGGGTGTTGACCGCAGCAAGATCACCACACAGGGTCATGGTGGTGTCGACGAGCTTTCGCCCGTCTCATTCAACCGCCGCGCTACTGTTAAGGTGGCCGACTAATTACATTGACGGTTAAAAGCCACAAATAACTGGGCGTCTCCCTTGGGGAGGCGCCCTTTTTGTTGGATGGCTCCAGGTACGCCTGGCCAGGATGTGTGTGATGCGGCCGAAAATAGCCAACAAACTATAGTGAAATCTACACATTTCTTTTTCACGACACAATAATTTGCCGCAAATACGCTATTTGTGGTGCGTTTTCGCAATAAGCTAACAATCAGCGTTTTACGTTCCGCTCGTCGCTTTTCGCGTTCCGCTTTTTACATTCCGCCTCACCGTTAGGCATGTTTCGTGGTGCGAAACATGCCCAAAGGCAAGACGAAACCTGCCTTTTCGAGGCACCGATAGGCATCTTTGGCAACTCAATACCTGCCTAATCGCACCATCGCGCTTCAATTCCCGTTCTCCGAATCCGTAAAAACGGCTTTTTCGTACTCTATTTCGTCCGAAATCTCGTACCAACTTTTTCACCAAAAATCCCTACACAGGCAACGCTGAGACCGCCCGGCATGGCAAGAGGCACCTCCTGTTGAGGGTGTTATGGAAAACGTTCCGCATGGTGGCCCATACCAAAGATGATGATTGCGTGTTACGATTCTGCATAAATTTCCTGTGTCAAGCATGGCCGTTTCGGCCTGTTCGAAACCAAGCGATGCGGCCCGAAAACTAACGGCCGGTTGGGGGAGGAGAGAATGTCTTGTGCCCGAAATGATGCAAAAACGCACTTTTTCTGAAAAAAGTTGCCGAGAAATTTGGTGGAAAGGAATAATAGTCGTACCTTTGCACCCGCAAATGAGCAATAAGGGCGTTTAGCTCAGTTGGTTTAGAGCATCTGCCTTACAAGCAGAGGGTCGGCGGTTCGAATCCGTCAACGCCCACCAGGGGTGTATCCTGTGGTTCTTCGGAGCTGCAGGATTTTTTTGTTTTATGTCGAAGCCTTGACTTGCCATGTCTCATGGCTTTCTGCTAAAGAAGATTAAAGGCTACGTGGCACACTAAATTGGTTGTAAATTGCAGAATGCCTTTTTTGCAAGTTGTGCGTTGTACGGAAAGGTGTTGTGCCCTTTCCTCAAGCAAGGTCAATCAGCTAACACTTTTGATGAGACAAAGGAAACCTCGCAGATAGGGAGGTCGCATGAGAGCCTGTCTGTCGGCTTGCTAAGACAAGCCGGCAGAAGAGGTTGATGCCTACGGTAGTGATCAGTTGCGCTTCATCATCTCGACGCGCTTTTTCACATAGTCTGCAAACTCATTGCGTGTGATGGCCTTCTCGCCCGTGGGGCGTGTGATGGTGTGGGCTGCCGACTCGGCAATCTGCACAGCGGTGAAGATCTGCTGGCCGTTGTCGAATTGCAGTGCGAGGCCATTGAGCCCTGTAGCTATTGGCTCGTCCTTTATGGGTATGTGGGGTGTGTACCAGACGGTGGTCTTGCCGTCGGGTGACACGGCCTTCAGGCACTCGAAGCCCAAAATTTCTTTTTTCTCTCCGTTCACTGGTGTGAAGGGCGTACAGTTGAGGCTGTCGCTGACGATGAAGTTTTTGCCGAACACCTGCGTCTTGTCGAGCACGATGCCCTCTGTGTGGTTTTTATAGGTGTAGTTTTCGGCTTGCGCTTGTATGGCGGCGTTGACGTCTATCGTCCTACCCATGAATGAGATTTCCTGTTTCTCCTTGCTGGGCACCGCCCGGTATTCACTCTCGTCGCCTTTGACCACCAGTCGGAAAGTCATCACCACATCCTTGTAGGCTGCGACCAGGCTGCTGCGCATGTCTTCGGGCAAGCCCGCATCGGCGAAGAGCTGAGGTGAGGCGGTGTTGTAACGGGCTTGGTAGGTGACGGTCAGCTCTTGGGACGAGGCCGTGAGCGCCAGTAGGGTCATGACCAGTGCTAAGATTGCTTTTTTCATGTTGTTCTCTTTTGATGATGTTGTTGTTTCAATACTTGATGGTGAGCCCAGCCATGATGTGGCCTGGCATGTACCAGGTGAGGTTGTTTGTGGAGTAGTAGGGCGTGGCTTGTCCCGTCATCTGCTTGCGTTCGCCCAAGTGCATCAGGTCGGTTCCTTCGATCTTCAGCATGATGGTTTTCGTCAGTTCGTAGCGGCTCTCGAAGCCGTAGAACATGTTCCCTGTGCGTGTGAGGTCGGAGCTATAGGTGCTCAGCCTTGCGTCGACGCTCGCATAGAGCCGACGGTTCTGCCATGTCAGTTGCCCTGTGAGGTTGTGCGTGGTGAGGTGGTTGGAGGCTGGGGTGCCAGTGTGTGAGTGCCGTGACAGGTCCCACCTGATTTTCCCGTTGAACCCTTTCTTGTAGTAGCTTGTCGCCTGGAGTGACAGCAACAGCCCTTGTGAGGCGGCACGGTAATGGGTGCCGTCGCTGATGAAGGGTGTGCGCGAGTGGTCGTACTGAGCCTGGGCACGGATGTTCACGGGCAGGTTGACCAACTTGTATTCGGCCGACGACATCAGCGTGAGCTTGTACTTGTGGTCGCCCAACCTTTTCTTCAGGACGCTGACGTAGCCTTCCTGGTGGTAGTCGTAGACCGTGGGGCTTGTGGTGTTTTCATAAGAGGCCATGCTGATGAGATAGAGTCCCATGTGTTGCAGCGACAGCATGTGTTGCAGTGATGCCTTGTGTGTGGCTGAAAACAACTTGTCCACGCTGCAGCTCTCCACCTGGTGGTATGAATTCAACCACTGCCCGTCCGCAAGGTCGGCGATCGCTTTAGGGTTCTTTTTCCACTCGTAGTTCATCGTCAGGTGGTGGAAGGGTGAAAACTGGTATTTCGCCTGTAGCAAGGGCGAGAAGAAATGGGCGTTGCGTTTCTGTAAGTTCCGCCGCAGGTTGGTGGAAGTATGTTGCAGGACATACCGCGCCCTGAGTGAGAAGTTTAGCTTGCCCTGGTCTCTGCCTATTGACGCTTCACCATAGTTGGTGGTGTAGTCGAGGTGGCTGCTGTTGCCGTAAGGTTTTGTGGGGCTGTCTTGCTCTATGTGGGAGTCGAAGCGTTGCCTGTCTTCCGTCCCTTTCAGAGCCAGCCGCAAGTAGTAGGCGCTGTTGAGGCGGTGCAGGAAGAAGAGTTGTAGGGCGTAAGTGTTGTTGCTGTTTTTGTAGTGCTGACCGTGGGCGTTGTCTAAGTTTAGGGCTGGAGTGTAGTAGGCTCGAAGCGCGTCGAACGTGGACGTCTCCTTGTTGTTGTCGTAACAGACGTCCATGCTGAGGCTGAGCACATCCTTGCCGAACCGCTTGGTCAGAAGCAGGTTGTTGGTGGTGTGCAGGGCGTTGGGCTTTGCCGTGTAGAAGAGGCTGTTGCCGTCTGTGAGGAGACTCGCCTCATGGCTCGTCTGTGTGGCCAGCAAGAGGTTGCCCGAGTAGACAAGGCTCAAGTCCTTGCGTGGCGTGTAGGACAGTTTGATGTTGAGCACGCCGTTGTGTTGGCGCCCGCTCTCCCGTGTCTCCTCCCGGTAGTTGAGCCCCGAAAGGTAGCTGTACAGGCTTTCCCTTCGGGTGTGGTGGTGGTCTTGGCCATAAATGCCGCCAATGGTCAACTTCACTTTCTGCGAAGGCATGAAGGTGCAGTTGAGCGAGGCCATGCCGTTGGTGCGCCGTGCTATGTCCCTTCGGTTGTTGGTAAACGCCGAGAAGGTCCTTAGCTTGTCCAACAACTGATCCATCGGGTCGTCGCCGCTCAGGAGGTTGCCCATGCCACCACTAAACTGCATGATGTCTTGGAACGTGAGCAGGCGGTTGCCCGTGTTGTTGGCAGCCACGATGGCTGATGCCATCCATTTCTTGCCAATGTATAGCGACGTGTTACGAGCGGTGTATTTGTTTTCGATGCCACCACTTGCTTCCAGTTCTCCCTTGATGCGGTTCTTGGTCTTGTCGTCCACACCCACGTTGAGCACCGTCTCGTTGGTCGAATTGAAACCATTGTAGATGTTGTATTCCGAATAGTTGTCAATCACCTGCACCTTCCTGATGCCGTCGGCCGAGAGGTTGTCGAGGGGTATGGAGGTGTTGCCCTGAAACAGGTCGTTGTCTTCCAGCAGGATGCGGCTCACCTTTTTCCCCTTGGCCGTTATGGTCTTTGTCTCTTCATCCACATGGATGTTGGGCAACTTGCCAAGCATGTCTTTCAGCGTGCGCTCGCTGCCCGACATGAACCGGTTGGCGATGTAGGTCGTCGTGTCGCCATTGACCGTCACGCCATGCGACACGACGGTCACCTCTTTGAGCTCCGTGCCCTCGTTGATGTGGAGGTCGACCGCAATGTGTGCGTCTCCCCACACCATGATTTTCTTCCTGACCGAGTTGCGGCTCAAGTAGGAAGCGCACACCTGATAACTGCCCTTTGAGACCCCCTTGAAACAAAAGTTGCCCTTGTCATCGGTGAGTGAGCTTTGCGCCACGCTGTCTCCCTGTTCCCGCAGCAGATACACCGAAGCCCCCACAAGTGCGTCCCGGCCTTCGCCGAAGACCGAGCCGCTCACCGTCCCTTGTCCGTGGGCAAGCGAACAGAGGTATATGGCGAATAGGAGTGTGAGAGCGTACCGCATGTTTATTCTTTTTTAATGTGAGCTGATGGCTATTTGGATAACCATTGTATGATGGTTTTTATTGTGACTTTGTTTTTTGAAGCTAAAGTTCCTTTGCTGTAAAGGATGCATGCGTAATGAAATAAGACAAGAATGGTAGTGCTTAATATGAGTAGGGATATGATAATCTGACACGTCACTCCATGCTTGGCCACTATGGGAATGGAAGCGATGGGACTTGACATGGGAAAGTAGGAAAGCCATGTCAGCCATTGCGACTCTCCTCCAAAATCTTTTATAACATACACAAATGTGAGAAGCAAAGGAATGGTGACTATCAACGAGAACTGCTGCGTGTTGGTGTTCTCGTTGGATATGGCTCCAAGGATAGAGAACAATATGCAATACAATAGGAACCCTCCTATGAGATATAAGGCATAGACAAGGGCGAATTCCACAAGTTGTTGTGTGGAAATTAGAGTTAACATTTGCATTAATGTCTCTATAGCTTGCTGATTTATGTTGATTGCAGGAATCTTGACCGCAAGGAAAATGGCACTTATGCCAACCAAGCACCACACCATCAGTTGCAAGAAGGCAGCAAGAAGGCAGGCGATAAGCTTTCCACCCATGATGATTCTTGGGGGCATGGCAGAGAGAAGAATCTCGCTGATTTTGTTGACCTTTTCACGTCCGCTCATCCTTAATATGGAACTTGCGAATTGAAGTACGATGAGGTAGGTCAAAAATATGGAGGCTAGGGATATGCCCATGAGTTTATAGCGTGGGTTTTCGATATGAGCCTCCAACTTGACCTTATTGCTTTCTTGTGCTTTAACCTTTGAGAGATTTACCCCCAAATGGGCTTCTGCCATTTTTGTTTCTAAACTGTTGCGTATTGCCTGTTGACTGGTTGGATGAAGCACGTAAGAGGAAGATATGATGCACGTTACGCCGCCACCTTTGTTTTTATAGAGGCGTAGATAGGCATCAAAACCATCTTTCTGCCAATTTTTGTTTGTGCCATATTTGACTTGTAAAGTCGCAGTGGGTTCTATGGGGGAGGCCATCGCAGTGTGGTTTTCCACTAAAACGGAATCAACATGTCCGCTGTTGTAATTGACAACGAACATTAATATCAGTGCTATCGGCGGAATGAGTGAAATCAGCCAAAACGATTTGGTTCTCGTTAGAACGGTAAGTTCAAACTTCAATATGTTGAAAAACAATAGCTTGTTCATTTGGAAAAGACTTTACTTTTTGCTAAGTTGGACGAATATGTCCTCCATGGAGAGGACCTTATGGGATATATGGACTACGTCGTAGCCCTCTAACAACTTTAAGGTGTGGAGCAAGTCTGTTTGTGTTGATGCTTCGGCAGCTCTTGAGAGTTCGAGGTGTAGAACATCTTGTTTCAAATGAGACGAAATGATGCGAAACGCTCCTTTTAATCTTTTCCGTATGTCTTCCATGGATGTAGCGTTGCAACCTGCAACTTCTAAGATAAGTGAGTTCTCTTTAGAAAAAGACTTCCTTACGTTGTTGACATTTCCTGATATTTCAATCCGACCCTTGTTGAGCAAGACTACGTCGCTACATAACTCCTCTACGGATTTCATGTTATGGGTGGAAAGCACAATAGTGGCGCATGTCAATTTTTGGTATTCAAGTAAGGTCTCCATAAAAAAACGGAAATTTACAGGGTCTACTCCAGAGAAGGGCTCGTCCATAAACATCACGGAGGGATTGCTTACAAGGCAGCTTGCGAACTGTACCTTTTGCTGCATCCCCTTTGACAGCTCGGACACAAGACGATGTTTCCAATTTTCGATATCGAGTTTTTTAAGCCAGTAATCAACATTCTCGTGTGCTTTTTTGTTGTTTATTCGGCGCACCCGACAAACCCTGTGGAGTGCTGTGCAGATGCTAACCCAAAAACTAT